>Ga0207714_1001642_pt1 | contig 14305 bp, 16 predicted proteins | sample PonA232FremontCA_2_FD_187270 | JGI IMG/M metagenome (GOLD analysis project Ga0207714, IMG submission 187270) | Marine sediment microbial community from Fremont, CA, USA - Pond A23 Sediment 2 (SPAdes) | ecosystem: Environmental > Aquatic > Marine > Unclassified | place: USA: Fremont, California... | reverse complement strand
CACAGACTCGACATACGCGATACACAGGTGAAACGGTGTGTCGAGGCGGGTGTACCGGTTGCCGTCAACACGGACGCCCACACACCGTCGGAGTACGACTACGTCGAGTACGGCGTAGCGACGGCACGGCGCGGATGGGCTGAGGCGGAAGACGTGCTCAACACGTTTACCGTCAATAAACTCGAAGACTGGCTCGGCGTATGACGGACGACCGTTTCGTCGCCGACGCAATGCTCGGGAAATTAGTGACTTACATGCGTATGGCGAGCTACGACGTTCTCTACGCACCCGACGAGGACGCTGTTGGAGATGAAGACGTAGCAGAACTCGTAGAGGAAACGCGGCGTACTCTCATAACTCGCGATATAGAACTCGCAGAAAGCACGGACGGTGTACTCATAGATTCGAAGCAGGTGGAGAAACAGCTACACGAACTCGCTGACATCGGATTTTCTTTCAAACTCGGTGAACCGTCGCGATGCTCCGTCTGTAACGGCACGCTTTCGCAGATAGACGAAACGGATGCCGGAGGAAGCGACGAAGTTCCCGAAGACGTGGAACAAACGTGGAGATGCGACGACTGCGGAAAGAGATACTGGAAAGGTTCTCATTGGGACGATGTGCGTGAGACCTTCGAAAATCTATGAGCGGGCGAGTTCGACGACGCGTGCGAGCGTCTCGTCTATCGTGTCTTCCTTCGAGCGGTCGTACAGCATCGCCGCAGGATGGTAGCACGGCACAACGGTACGCTCCTTCGCGCCTATTTCGATGTCTAATTCTTCTCCGACTACGTCACGCATAGCGTTTACGTCGTCAACAAGGTTGGTCGTAGGGACGCGTCCGAGTGTGCAGACGACCGACGGGTCGAACGTGTCTATCTCAGCGACCAGATACGAGCGACAGTTTTCAAGTTCATCCTTGCGCGGGTTGCGGTTGTCGGGCGGTCTGCACCGTACGGAGTTCGTGATACGTACCTCGTCGCGCGACACGCCGAGTGCGTCAAGCTTCTCCGTAAGAACCTCGCCGCTCCTTCCCACGAAAGGCTCTCCCTGAGCGTCCTCGTCCGCGCCGGGTGCCTCGCCGACGAAGACGACGCCGAGAGAACATCTGCCGACGCCGTTCACGATACGCGACCGGCTCTCGACGAGTTCGTCGCAACGTTCGCAAGCGTCTACGGTGTAGTCCATACGTCGGTTTTGTCTCGCCGTCGCAAGAGGTTTGTGTGTCCAAGTAGTTTCGGAACCATGCTCTACGATGCCGTCGCTGACCTCAACGTCGTGATAGACGAATACGACCTTGAACAACGTGAGAGCGAAACATCGAGCGGTTTTACGAGAACGACGACCGTCGTTTCTCTACACGGCGACGGCGAAACCGGACGTGGCGAAGACGTTACGTACGAAAATGAGGCACATCACGCGCTCAAGGACGCTTCCGGGGACTCTCCGTTCGCTCTGACCGGAGAGTTCACTATAGACACGTTCTCCGACCGCCTCTCCGAAATAGACCTTTTCCACGGAGACGAACCCGGACAGTCCGTCTTCAGAAACTACAGAAGATGGGCTTTCGAGAGCGCGGCTCTGGACCTCGCGTTAAAACAAGCCGAGACGAATCTCGCTGCTTGTCTTGACCGTGAGTATGACCCTGTCCGCTTCGTCGTGAGCACACGTTTAGAGGAACCGCCGAAAGGCGACCGCGTCGTCGAATGGCTCGAAAGAAACCCTGACTTGGAGTTCAAGCTCGACCCGATATCCGACTGGACAGTCGAGACGGTCGAAAGACTTGCAGAGACGAAAGCGGTGCGTGTTCTCGACCTAAAGGGCCAGTACCACGGAACCGAGGTTGACCAGTCCGCCGACCCCGAACTTTACGAACTCGTCATCAACGGCTTTCCTGATGCGTTAATCGAAGACCCCGAACTCAACGACGATACACGACCTCTTTTCGAAGGTCACGAGAACCGCGTGACGTGGGACTATCCGATACGGGGTATCGAGACTATCGAAGACCTGCCGTGGGAACCTGACTGGCTCAACATCAAGCCGTCGCGGTTTGGCTCCGTACAGTCGGTATTCGACAGCATCGAGTACTGTATGGAGAACGGAATCGAGATGTACGGCGGCGGGCAGTTCGAACTAGATGTCGGTCGTGAGCATCTTCACGCGTTGGCGTCATTGTTCTATCCGGACGCGCCCAACGACGTGGCACCGAAGGAGTACAACAAACCGGAGCCTTCCGACGGGCTTCCGTCGAGTCCTCTACAACCGCCTTCGGAGCCTCGCGGGATGGAGTGGAACTGACTATCTTCGCTCCACGAAGTCGAGAAGACCACGTGCTGCGAGGCGTGCGACACGGACAGGTTCAGGTCTTCCGTCGTGCGTAAATCCGCGCACCCATTCGTCCGCACGTTCGTCGGCAACACCGATGGAACGAACGTACAGGTCATTTCCACCGACCAAGAGACGTCTCCGTGCCGGAAGTGAGTCGTAGAGTTCGAGGCGTTTTTCGAGTGCGTCGCCTTCGAACTCGTCTTGGATGCTGCTTCTTAACCCGTTTTCGTCGCCTTTTTCGTACGTTACCGAGACGATAGGCACTTTCGTCGCATCGTGTACGGCATCGATATCAACGATGTTGTACCAAGCGGGCGCGACTCCAGAGACGAGGACGAAATGTAGGTCTTCGCGGTCGGCTGCATCGTAGAGTTCGGCTACCGCATCAGTCGCGTCCGTGCCACCAACGGTTATCGTCGTAAAATGGAAGCCTTCGACGACGCGGTCTGCGCGTACCACAACACCCGCAAGATACGAGTCGCCTCCTTCGCCACGGTAAGATTCGGCGATACCGAGCGCGCGGATGCCCCGTTTCATCTGTCTCTGTCCCCTCCATCTTTTTCCGTTTACCGTGCTTTCTCGAACTCTCGCGCAACGCTCAGAAGCTTCGTCTCCTCAAAACGTCCCGCCGTCAACTGCAGACCGACAGGCAGGTCGTCGGCGCGTCCGCAAGGCACGCTTACCGAAGGCACACCCGCGAGGTTTACCGGCGTCGTGTTCACGTCGGCGAGATACATCTGTAACGGGTCGTCGAGTGCCTCTCCTATCTCGAAAGGCGTGAGAGGCATCGTTGGCGAGGCGACGACATCGGCTCCGTCAAGGACTTCCTCGAAGTCGCGCCTCACGAGCGCACGTGCGTTCTGTGCCTTGTCGTAGTAGTCGCCGTAGTAACCTTCGCTCAGAGCGTACGTGCCGAGCATGACGCGCCGCTTTACCTCGTCGCCGAAACGGGCGCGTGCGTCCGCGAAAGCCTCGTTCCAGCCATCTCCTTCGCCTCCCGGACCGTAACGGACACCGTCGAAACGAGCGAGGTTGCTCGACGCTTCACCCATCGCTATGACGTAGTAGGCGGCGAGTGCCTTTTCAAGACTCGGCATCGATACCTCACGTACCTCCGCGCCTTCGTCGCGGAGGGTTTCGAGAGCGGCGTCGAAACGTTCGCGCACACCTTCTTCGACGCCCTCGCCGACGAGTTCTTCGGGCACGGCTACCGTCTTACCTTCGAGCGCGCCATCGGCGTCCTTTACTGCAACCGTGTAGTCCTCTGCCTCCGCATTACACGTTCCATCCCTTTCGTCCGCGCCAGCGATGGCGTCGAGCAAACGTGCCGTCGTCCCGACATCGCGTGCCATCGAACCTATCGTTTCGAGAGAGTTGGCGTAAGCAATCAGACCGTAACGCGAGACGAGACCGTACGTCGGCTTCAGACCGACGATACCGCAGAACGCGGCAGGGCACCGGACAGAGCCACCCGTGTCGGTTCCGAGCGCGGCGTCTACTTCGCCAGAAGCCACCGCCGCCGCGCTTCCGCCCGACGACCCACCGGGAACGTAGTCTGTATCGACAGGATTACGCGTCGGTCCATGCGCGCTCGTCTCGGTAGTCGTCCCCATCCCGAACTCGTCCATGTTCGTCTTGCCGACGATACGCGCACCTGCGTCCTTGAGACGCGCCACAGCGGTCGCGTCGTAAGGTGGTACGTAGCCTTCGAGAACGTCCGAACCACAGGTCGTCTCGACACCTTCGGTCGAGATATTGTCCTTGACGCCGACGGTAAGGTCGTCAAGCGCGCCGTCGCCGCTGCTCAAATCACAGCGCGTCACAAAAGCGTTGAGGCTGTCTTCTGTCTTGCTCATGATACGCTCGGTCCTTTGAAGTAGCCATCTTCTGACTCCTCGGCGTTTTTTAGCGCCTCGCCCTGCGGCAACGACGGACGCGGTTCGTCGGCGCGCATGACGTTTTCGAGGTCGTCCTCCGCCTCCACGTCGTCGGGCACGTCGTCGAGCGTTTCGAAGTATCCAAGAACGTCGTTGAAGCCCTCTACGAACTCCTCCGCCTCGTCGTCGGTAACGTCGACGCGTGCGAGTTCGGCGACGTGTCTCACGTCGTCGGCGTCGAGTTCCTGTTCGTCTTTCATACCTGCAAACGGCGCGTCAACGCGTATAAAACTGCCGTGTGTTCCGTTTCATCGACTCCTACCCTAGTAGCGTCTACTTGTGCCGCTTTTCCTGCCACCCTCACAGTCTGAACATCCAAACTTACGGAACGTACTCGGAAGAAGGTTCGACAAGAGTTTTGCGTATGCAGGGAAATTTAGACCATGGTCGAAAGACAGGTATGTGTCGTAACGGGGGCGTCGCGCGGTATCGGACGTGGTATCGCGCTCGACCTCGGTCGGCACGGCGCGAGCGTCGTCGTCAACTACAACGAGAGCGAGGAGGAGGCGTACGAGGTCGTCGAACAGATAAACGCATCCGACGGGGAAGCGATGGCTGTTCAGGGTGACGTTACGAAGCTCGACGACATGAAAGAGATGCGCAACAAGGTGCGCGACGAACACGGTGGCGCGGACGTTCTCATCAACAACGCGGGGATAACGGTGGACAAGAAGTTCGTCAACATGACGCGTGAGGACTGGGACCGCGTCATGGATGTCAACCTAAACGGTATGTACAACGCAACGAAGGCTTTCTTCAACGACATCTCCGTCTCAACGAACGGGCGTCTTATCAACATATCCAGCGTCGTGGGGAGACGCGGAAACTACGGACAGGCGAACTACGCAACGACAAAAAGCGGCATGTTCGGGTTCACACGGACGCTCGCACTCGAACTCGCCGCATCGAACTCCACCGCGAACTGTGTCACGATGGGTTTCACGCGTACGGACATGCTCAGGAAGGTGGACGAAGAGGTACAGGAAAAGATACGCGACCGTATACCACTCGGAAAGTTCGCCGAGGTCGAAGACGTGACAGGTATCGTCCGTTTCTTATCTTCGCGTGACTCGGGATACATGACAGGACAGATAATCGGTGTCGATGGCGGTCTGCGCGGATAGCGCGGAAGGAAACCGATTAGCTTAAACAGCGTTTTGCCAAACTGTCAGGTGAACCTATGCCACAAGGAGAGAGACGTGACGAACACGACTACACGTACAGGGACATAGACAACTATAAGGCGCGCGAGCTACGCGAGAAGCTCAACAACCAGGACTACGTCTTCGCGCCCGGTCTTTACCACGCGCTTGACGCGCGTCTCGCAGAGATGACGGGTCACGACGCAGCGTACATGTCCGGATACTCGACGGTTCTCGGACAGTTCGGTTTCTCGGACCTCGAAATCGTTGACATGCGCGAGATGGTCGAGAACGCGAAGCGTATCGTCGATGCGACAGACCTCCCCGTCATCGCGGACTGTGACACGGGATACGGCGGTGTGCACAACGTCCGACGCGCTGTCAGGGAGTACGAGAAGGTCGGTGCAGCCGCAATCCATATCGAAGACCAGGTCACACCCAAGAGGTGCGGTCATATCGCAGGTAAGCAGATTGTTGACCGTGACACAGCCGAAGGTCGTTACAAGGCTGCGGTTGACGCGAAGCAGGACGAAGACACAATCGTCATCGCACGCACGGACGCTTACGGTAGCGCGAACGGCGACTGGGAGGAGCACCTTGAACGCGGACGTATGTACGCAGACTGCGGCGTCGACATAGTCTGGCCCGAGATGCCCGACCCGTCGCGCGAGGACGCCGTCAAGTACGCAGAGACGATACACGAGACGCATCCCGACCTCAAGCTAGCCTTCAACTACTCGTCTTCGTTCAAGTGGAGCGAGCAGGACGACCCGCTCACGTTCCAGGAACTCGGCGACTTAGGCTACAAGTACATCTTCATCACGCTGTTCGGTCTTCACGCAGGCGCGCACAAGGTCTACGAAGACTTCAAGAACCTCGCCGAAAACGCAGAAGAGGCGCAGTGGGAACTCGAACAGGACTACATCGGACATCCGACAGAGAGCCACCACGAGCTTTCGTACACAGACCGTTACCAAGAGATAGAGACGGAGTTCGACCCCGCCGCAAAGGAACGCATCGAAGAGTCCGAAGGCTTCGCAGGCGAAGACGGACACTAGCGACGTAGCCCAGTAGCTGTTTCAGTTTCTTCTTAGAACTCGTTTAGCCTCAGAAATTCGTCTGTGCGTCCGCGTCCATCCCAACCTGTGTCTCTGCTCCCTGCGTAGACTCGTCTTTGTTCTTTCTACTCTATGTCTATGTCTTCGTACTGTTCACCACTCATCTCGTACTCCTCTCCACCCGTCCTAGTCTTCTGGATAACGAAGGCTATTATAGCCACTATCGCCACTATTCCCAGGATTTTTGTTATCTTCATACGCCGCAGATATAGGTGGTGAATCCATATAAAGATTGAAGGTCATTACAGCATCACGGAAAAGACCGACACATCGCTACAGAACGAACGTCAGCACAGCGAACATCAAGACACCTATGACGCCTATCAGCATGGTGAAGAGTCCGATGATACCTAAAAAGAAGGCACCGGCTTTCTGACGCGTATCGTCCACTTCGAGGAACGCCTCGCCCGGATTCTCGGGGTCAACGTGGACGGTAACTTTCTCACCCACAGGATACTTCTGTGCAGTTCCCTTCGCGCGGGACTCCGAGGGCACAGAACCGAAAGGCATGTTGTAGGACTTGTTGTCGCTCTCGTACGTCTCGCCGTCGTACTCGTAACGGAACTTTACCACAGGACGGTATACGTACCGCTCCCTCCCGATGGTTCCTTCGTCGGTCTGTCTCGTGTCCTTTCTGCGTTCGACCGTCGATTCCGTCACCTCCGCTTCCGTCTTCTCTATCCTTTCGAGTGCTTTGTTTCGGTTCCGCGACCGACGGATTGCGAGATACACCATCGGGATACCGATACCGAACCCCAGAAGAGATGCCGCCGCAGTTATGACGTTGAAAACAGCCGGGACAGCCATGTCGCACAGTCAGTTTCCGATCTAAACTTTTTGAGGGCTCGAAGGTTCGAAGTCTTTCTATCTCAGACGCACCACCACTTCGTTATCTTTCTTTTCCTTCGTTTATACTTGCTTCCTTCGCGTTCTCCTTGTCGAACCTCTCAAAGCCGTCGTCGAAGGCTTCCGCGTCGCCGTTCGACATCTCGTCCCCGTCCTCCTCTTCGTCGTCGTCCCACTGCTCCATACGGTGGCGCGTCGCGACGTACTTCGGACCCATGACGCCTTTGTCCTTGTCCTTGAACGACCTCCACGCGAGGAAGAAAAAAAGTAAGCCAGCACCGAAGGAGTACGGCGCGAGACTCGACCCGCCGGTGTGGAGAACCGCGGCACTCAGAACAAGCGTGCCGCCCAAGACGGCGAGGTAGGTGCGTTTGCTCGACTTCTTCATCTCCTTTCCGACGTGTTCCTTCACGTCACCCGTGCTAACCGAGACGTTAAGATTGTCCTTGTCCGTGTGCCCGTTGCGCATCTCTACGGGCTGTTCCATCAGGTTGATTCCGAGATTCTTTCGGTTCCTGAGCACGAAAGCCGTGACAGGACGTTGGCTGTCGATATATTTGCTGACGTAGGGAACCTGTACAGGGACAGAAAGCTCCAGATCGCCCAAGAAACGGTCAAGACGGTCGAGCACACGGTACTCGATTCCTTCGCCCATCTCGGCTATTGCGGGTACGTCGTTTTCGTCCATCTCCTCTATGAAGAAGTCATAAAGCTTCTTGCTGAAGTCGTAGTCCGGTGCCATGTCGGCACAGAGACCTTCGACGCCGAAGGTCGCGCGCATGCCCAATATTATCTCCTGTGGGAACTTCATCGGGTAGTCGTAAAGTGTCTCATCCACCTTCGACTCTATCCGTTCGATGTCTGCGTCATCGAGACCCGCACCGGATATGTCCATTATCATGACACGCGCAACCTCAAGAAGCGTCTCACGGTCAACATCCTCGTCAACCGCGCCCATGTCTTGGAGGGCATCGACGACCATCGCAGGGTCGTGCATACCGACTCCCATAAACATCCTGCGCCATTTGTCCTGTAACTCCTGAGGCGGACGCTGTGCAATACCGTAGTCGTAGATTATGACACGTCCGTCGGGTGCGACCGCGAGGTTTCCTTGGTGAGGGTCAGCGTGGAAAACGTCGTGTCTGAAAGCCATGAGAAGGTAAGCCTCGGCGATCGCGTCAACTATTTCGACGGGGTCGTGTCCCTCGCGCCTCAGCTTTTCGTCGTGTTTGACAGCGATACCTTCCTCGTAGCTCATCGTTATGACACGTTCGGTCGAGTACTCCTCGTAGACGTAAGGGATAATGATACGATCATCGAGACCTTCACGCTCCATGTTCTCGCGTATCTCGGTCATTATACCCGCCTCGCGCTTGAAGTCCATCTCTTCCCTTATCGTCTTCTTGAGTTCGTCCGTGATACCTTTCGCCGACTCGGCGTGGGACTCCTGACCCATACGCAGAAGGAGCCGACGACCGAGAGGCGCGAAAAGACCGAGGACGTAAAGGTCAGCATCGACAGTCCTTTCGAGATTCGGACGGCGCACCTTCACAGCAACGTCCTCACCATCGACGGAAGCGAAATGAACCTGAGCAATCGACGCTCCCGAGACAGCCTCCTCGTTGAAGTAGTCATAGACACGGTCAAGGTCGCCTAAATCCTCCTCAAGCTGTTTCTTGACCTTCTTGAAGTCCTCGGGTGGAACCTCGTCCTGCAGACGTTCCATCGCGCGGATGTATATAGGCGGCACTAGGTCGGGACGTGTCGTCATGAACTGCGCTAACTTTATGTACGTCGTGCCAAGGTCCTCGAAAGCCTGTGCGAGCCTTTCCGCTCTCGCACGCCTCTGTCCGTAGTCGAGGTCGCGCGGACCACCGAAAAAGAAGAACCTGCGCCTATCACGGATATACGTCACAATAATAGGAGTAAGGATGTAAACAGCACGTAGGAACCGCGAGACTATCATCCTCCTTGACATTGAGTAATATGGCTTAGAAACCGACAGTAAATAAACCTCCCGTCTGAGACGCCCTCCAGCGAGACTTCGTTAGTCGTCCTGCTACGTGCGGAAGTGCGCTTCAATCGGTGTTTGCTGTGTATTTCCCGAAGGAATCAATAAAAAACCCCGGAGAACCTCGTCGGTTGTGTGGTCACGAGGATTTAATCGAGTACTCGATACTGTTTTCGTCGAGTATCTCCTTGGCTTTATCGAACCCGTCTACTTCTCCAAGTACGTCACGACCCGGTATGTCCTTTGTTACGTAGCTTTTTTTGCCATCCTTTTCGAAGAGTATTTTGATGCCGGGTTCTTCGTAACTGTTTTCGTATAACTTGACTGAAGTGATTCCGTCTACGGGTATAGATTTAACCTTCGATACCTCGGCTAATACTTCGAGCAGACCCCAGAGGAATCCCAGACCCAAAAGGGCAACGAGTGTGTCTTCCACCTCGTACGGTCGCCGCAAAAGCGGTGTCTTCGAGATCACTCCGGTAATCACGAGGCTCCATTCGATTCCAAAAAGCAACTTCGTCGCTCCGAGGAAAGACGGAACGATGGTGAGGAAGAGTCCTTTCTTCAGACCACCAGCCGAGCCTACAGTATCCTCGAACCGTATCTCTCCGTCTTTTATTTTACAGATGCCTCTTTCGGTCCAGAAACTGTCCTTATTGACTTCGAACCCCAGGTTCTCGAAGAAACGGTAGCCGTCCGTGACCTGCTGTTGGCGACCCCTTACGTCCAGTCGAACGAATCGTTTTTTCGTTTTGCCTCCCGATCCGTATACGAGAACGAAGACGGGTGTCGTCCTTGTCGTCCTCAGCCACCAAGGGCGGGCCCCCATCTGAATTTCTACTCTTTTAAGCTCTTCGAGTGGTATCTCGGTCTCCGAAGTATAACCACGTAATCTACCTGTTATTAGATTTAATCCACGTAAAATTGGTACCGTGAGCCCGAATACGAGCAGAATCCGCCAGCCGTAAGGAACATCGCCATAGGTCGTCTCGGAGACGTAAACCCATCCGGAAAAGTAGGAGTAGACACCTGCTGTAGTCATGACTACCGAGAAAATCCAGGGAATGGGGGTACCGCACGAACCTTAGCCTCTGGTTGATGAGTATTTTCCCTCCTTGGTAGCTACATGTGCCCCGCCAGATTTCGAACTCCTCTCTTGAGGCTGTCATGAACGACTATGTTAGGATGTGGAATGTGGGTAGAAAAGTTCCTTGGGTCTGGATACTAATCGTCGTTCAGGTTTTCCTTCGTAAACGAACGCTATCGAGGGAATGGCGCCGCTACCGGACAGTCTCCATCGGGTCGAAATCCGATTCGTCCTCCTCATTTAGTTCGTCGACACGCTCAACGCTCTGTTCGAGAATCTCCAGGCGACGACCATCCACAGTTTCGACGTACATCACGGTCTTCAGGAAGGCGGCGAAATGGAGCGCGAAGATGAACGATGATATGCCTGACAAAAAGATAGTCAAACTTGGATTAAAATTATGAGCATGAAGCCGCGCCCCCATCTCAGCCTCCTATGAGTTTCTCGCGCATTGATTTCTCTCCGTCCACGGTTCGGTATGTCTCCTCTTCAAATATTTCCGGTCTCTCTTCGCCTACCGTGTCAACGTACAGTACGGTCTTTGCGACTGCCGCGAAGTTCGTGCTGACGATCATAACCGAACAGACTAATGTAATCACAGTTAGGTTGAACACGAATCCAGCGGTCGTCTCCGTATAGATGTGAGCTATACGTTCCGCAAGGAATATCATGGATTCGTTACCCCTGGAGAGTAAAACAGCGAGCAGAACGAGAAGTATTGGCGAATACACAAGCAAGAGGATACCGTTTGCTACTATGTATCCGACAACGAAGATTCCCAGAGAAACCTGCGTCGTGTCACCAAACCTCTCTCTCACTATCGACGCGCTACTTGAGTACATCCCTATTGGGTTCTCGGAGCCAAGCACTGCGGACGGAAGAGCAAAGAAACTGAGAACGACGTAACTCGCACCGAGGAGGTATACTACCAGTCTTGACACCAGACTGAAGCGCTTTTCGGCTGCTTTCAATACTACTCCTACTAAAGCAGTCACAGCTGAGTAGACGAGTATCGCGGGCAAGTTTCGGACAGCAGTAGCCACGCAGTACCATAGTTTGGGAGTTTTATTATCGATAATCCGTTTCGTACAGCTTATCAGTATGGTATTGAAGAAACTCACCACGGTTAGAACAGAGAAGAAAGATATACCTATGACAATATACGCAGCGAGTAGGTTCCTTTCTATCTTTTCTGTCAGGGGTATGTATCCTTCTCCTTCAAGAAAAACCAGTATATCCTGCACCGGGTACATGGAACTAAATGAAAGGTAGAAAGCCGATACTCCGCAGACCACCGAGGCAAATGATAATAATAATATCCTCGGATACCTTATGAATACGCCTGCGCTTTCCTTTATTAATATTTTTCCCGTGTCCGGATTATCCTCTTCAGTCATCTACCTCTCTATCCTATTGGTAAATAGTATATATCGCACCAAGCATATCAGCCTTTCCTGACTTTGGTTCCGAAATCCACGTAACTGTATTTTTAACCGTTGTCCCAGCACCGCCTTTAGATTGAATATACGCATTTATTTCGGCTTTCGGAAAACGCCATCCCGGAAGCTGCAGCACCGCCGAAGCTACTGTGCAGGACTATGACTACGCAGATCGCCAGCACAACCCCCTGTGTTGGAACATGATATTCGTAAAAACTGCGCACCGATTAATTATTCCGGTAAAAAACGACGTTTAATCTTGGTTATGTATACTGGTCTGCAGAATAAGTTTTGCCCGACATCGTGCGCCGAACATCCGAAAACAGTCTATCCGGATAGGGAACCGCTGCCGACGAAGTGCCGACGCTACACGGGTTCCGTCCCCAATCAAAAGTACTAAATTCGCCCTCCGATACTGTTTCACCATGCCGGAACCACGCATACACGGACGTGAGTTCGTCCGAACGTTTTTCACGACGCCGACGGCGGAACAGGGAGAAGACGACTCGGCGAAGAAGCTACGCAAGGCGATCCAGCTACGCGGGATGCAGGCACCCGATGTCTGGGTACCTGACAACGAGGACGCGACGGCACCCAACATGCGCGACGAGGGCGCGCGCAACATCGCAGAGGTCGTCGCAGATGACGGCGCGGAGTTCCCGGGCGAGATACATCCGCGCGTCGTCTGGCACCGCGACAGCCCCGAGACACGGTACAAGGGTCTCCAGCACATGCTCGAAATCGCTGACCCCGAAAAGGATGCTGTCGACAACATCGACGGCTTCGTCATCCCCGAGGTCGGCGACATAGACGACTGGAAGAAGGCTGACGAGTTCATCACAATCGTCGAACACGAGTACGGTCTCGAAGAAGGAAGCCTCAACATGTCGGTCATAATCGAGAGCGGTCAGGCGGAGTTGGCGATGGGCGAACTCCGCGACGAGATGGGCAAGCCGACAAACAACCTCGAAAGGCTGTTCCTTCTTGTGGACGGCGAGGTCGACTACACGAAGGATATGCGCGCCATCACGCCGACAGGCGCACTCCCCGAATGGAAGGAACTCCGTCACAACACCTCGCGCGGCGCGAGCGCGGCGGGTCTCATCGCTGTCGACGGACCGTACGACGACATACGTGACGTAGACGGCTACCGCGAGCGCATCACAGCCAACAGCGCGATGGGCATGAACGGTATCTGGTCGCTCACGCCCGGACAGGTCGAGATTGCGAACAAGACGCCTCTCCCACCGCAGGAAGGCTACTGGACGATAGACGCCGACGGGCGCACGGTCGAACTCGAAGCCGACGGCGACGTACAGGTCTACAACGGCGAACGTATCGATCTTGAAGAGACGAACGGTAGCTACGAACTCGAAGTCGGCGGAGAAGAACACGTTCTCGACGAGGACGAACTACGCGAGGAACTCGTAGACCTGACCTCGTACGTCCCGAGCATGGACGATATCGTCGATTCGATGGAGGAGTTCGAGGCGGCTAAGGAAGCGGGCAAGGGCGCGATAGCGATGACACAGGCGACGACCATCCGTATCGACGGAGTCGAGATAGACATACAGCGCGACCGTATGTGGGACGAGGCGACGTATCAGGCGATGATGACGCCCGTAAAGCTGTTCAAGGACGTTTACGCGAACCGTCCCGACCAGCACGACGAACTCGCCGAACTTTACGGCGAGGACGTTGTCGAACGCGCGACGCAGGTCGGTCTGTAAGCGCGTAGCAGGTTAGACAACGGTTTTTACTGCCGGAGGAAGTATCTGCGATAATGGACACGCGAACTGAGAGGCGGTCTTTTCTCGTGGCTGCGGGCGCGGTTGTATCGGGCTGTATGAGTGGAAACAACGAGCCGAACGAAACGGGAGCATTCTCTGTATCGTCGCTTGCCTTCGGAGACGGAGAGGAGATACCGACGGAGTACACGTGTGACGGCGAGGGGAACTCGCCGCCTCTACGTATCGAAGGTGTTCCTTCGGAAGCGGAGACGCTCGCGCTCGTCGTTGACGACTCGGACGCGCCGGGAACGACGTACGTACACTGGCTAATCTGGAACCTGCCCGCCGACACGGAACAGATACCGCAGAGTGTTTCGCATGGACCGGCGATAAGCGAACTCGGCGGCGCGGAGCAGGGAACAAACGACAACGGCGATGTGGGTTACTTCGGACCTTGCCCGAACGAAGGCGACGGTTCTCACACGTACAGGTTCACACTGTACGCGGTCGACAAAGAACTCGAAGTTGAGGCGGGAGCGGAACGCGACGAACTTGACGCCGCACTCGACGGTAGCACAGTCGGAACGGCACGTCTTACAGGGACGTACGAGAGGTAACTTCGGAAGGAGGCACACAGACTCGCAACCTTCTCAAAGCTATTGCCC
>Ga0207714_1001641_pt1 | contig 14316 bp, 16 predicted proteins | sample PonA232FremontCA_2_FD_187270 | JGI IMG/M metagenome (GOLD analysis project Ga0207714, IMG submission 187270) | Marine sediment microbial community from Fremont, CA, USA - Pond A23 Sediment 2 (SPAdes) | ecosystem: Environmental > Aquatic > Marine > Unclassified | place: USA: Fremont, California... | reverse complement strand
GGTGGGTCGCACTCGGGACTCTAGCCTCGCGGTGCCGGGGAAGATTACAGCGCCTCGAGCAGCGCGTCGTGCATCGCCTCGACAGGTGCCGACTCGCCGGTCCACCGCTCGAAGGCCTCGACCCCCTGAAACAGCAGCATCCACGCCCCCTGAATCGTCGTCGCACCCGCCGCGTCGGCGTCCCGCAACAACCGCGTTTCGCGTGGCGTATACACCGCGTCGAGAACGGCCAGCTCACCGTGCAGTAGCTCGGCCGGCACCGGCGTCTCGTCTTCCTCCATACCGACACTGGTCGCATTCACCAGCAGATCGGCCGATGGAACGGTCGACTCCAGGGTATCGAGACCGCCGCTCGTCGCGCCGTCGACCTCGTCGGCCAGCGACCCGGCGCGCTCGACCGTCCGGTTGGCGATATGCACGTCGCCCCCGGCGTCGGCCAGTGCGAACGCCGCCGCCCGCCCGGCCCCACCGGCACCGACGACGACCGCTGTTTGGTCCTCGATCTCGACATCGTGGTGAGTGAACGAGCGCGTCACGCCGGTAGCGTCGGTGTTGTAGCCGCGCGGCGGGCCCTCCTCCCGAAAGGCGATGGTGTTGACCGCGCCGATGCGCGCGGCGAGGTCGTCGGGAGCGACGATCTCGAAGGCGTCCTCCTTGAACGGGATCGTGACGTTGAGACCCGCGACCCCGAGTGCGGCCGCGCCCTCGATCGCGGTGGCGATCTCGTCGCTCGCGGGTTCGAATGTCACGTAGGTCGCATCGAGCCCGCAGGCGTCGTAGGCCGCCTCGTGCATCGGTGGCGACACCGAGTGTTCGACCGGGTTGCCGACGATTCCGTACACATCCATGGCAGGCGATCCGTGGCGAATCATCTAAATCCCGTCGCTCGCAGCCGGTGACTCACCCCGCGTCGCCAGCGTCGGTGGAACCGGTGGCGTCGTCTGTCTCGACCGGATCGTCAGCGTCGGCGGTCTCGGTTGCGACAGCGGTGTCGGTCGTCGGCCCGGATGGGTCGCGCTGCGAACGGCTGGTGACCAACGAGTCGATCAGCCGCGATTTGAGTTCGGTTCGGAGGTCGGCAGCGGCCTCGACATCGATATCGACCGCGGCGGCGTCGTCGCCGAGCAGCGACAGCGAGCCGGCCGTGTCGGCGGTGACCGTCGCCAGCCGCCACCGTCGTTGAAAGATCGTTCGCTCGTCGATCACGGTCTGTATCCGGTGGTAGGGAACGCGCTTGAGCTCCCGCGTCCACACCCCGTTGCGGGTGAGAAAGTGGTCTTCGCCGAGCCGGTAGCCCCGATGCCGCCACTTGTAGTGGGCCGCAACCGGGGTGAGTACCGCGCCGGCCGCCGGCAGATACCACGGAACGGCCACACCGACCCACCACGCACCGGCGTACAGGATCCCGGTGAGCGCGCCCAGCGCAAGGAGGTACCGGGCCAGATACCGCCGCCGGACACGCTTGGGTGGCTGATCGACGGTGACAGTCTCACAGCCGTCGATCTCCGCGGCCAGCTGTTCGACCCGCTCGCGGCTGGCGATCGGGACGGCCGCCTCGCTGCCGCGTTCGTTGGCCTGCCCCGGCGCGTAGCCCGCGGTTTCGACGGCCAGGGTCGCGTACCCCGCCTGCCGTTTCAGCGGGTTGTCGGTGATCGTCACCGTCTGGATCTTGTCGAAGGGGATGGTGCCGCTGTATCGCTGGAGCAGCCCTCGCTCGTAGCGGAGTTCCGTCGGCGACCGTGTGAGGCGGAACCCCCAGTAGTTGACGACCGCCGACGCCGCGCCGACGAGCCACGAGATGACGACCAGCCCGGCGAGACCGACCGCGCCGAAAAAAAGGAGGACGGCCACGGAGTCGGTCTGTGGGACCACCGGCGAGATGAACGGCACGGCTCCGGTGAACAGCGCGAAGAGCAGCCCGGGCACACGCGGATCGAACGAGAGGATTCCGGCGAGCGCGAGTTCCGAGGGTGCGATCTCGAAGAGCAGTTCGTCGTCCCGAGCGCGTGATTGCTGGTCGGTCTCGGCGTCCTCGTGGGGTGAAGACAGGTCAGCCTCGGGTGCCGTCTGGTCGTCGCTGTGCTCGCGGTTCTCGTGGTGGTCCGTGCGGTTCTCCCGGTGGTCGTCGCTCGCTGCTCGCTTCCGGTGGCGAATCTCCGACTGGATCGCTGTCGCCGCGTCGGCGGTCACGTACGTGATAGAGGCTTCGGTCGAGCCGCCGCCGGCGGTTTCGATGCTGACCGCCGAAAGCCCGAGGACGCGCTGGAGGATGGTCCGGCTGATATCGACGTTCTGCATCCGGTCGTAGGGGATCTCGCGGTCGCGGCGGTTGAACACGCCCCACGACACGTCGAAGGTATCCTCGGTGAACGCGTAGCGAAACCGGCGGTAGTAGGCGAGTTCGTAGGCGACCGTCGCAAGCAGGATGACGGCGACCCCGCCAAACAGGAGCCACCGACCCAGCGACAGCTGCGAGCCGACCGAGCCGAGAAAGACCAGCGAGACGGCGAAGCGGCCCGCTTTCCGGAGGACACGGTAGAAAATCGATGCCCGCGCGAGTTTCACACCGCGTCCTCCTCGCCGGCCTCGATAGCCAGCCCCTTGAGTCGCTGGCGAAGCTCGCTGGCCCCCTCGGGTGTGAGTCCGGGAATCGTCACGTCGGCCCCGCGGGAGCCGGCGGTGTAGACGACCGTGCTGGCGAGGCCGACCAGTCGCTCGAAGGCCGACCGCCGGGAGTCGACGTGCTGGATGCGCACCAGTGGCACCTCGGTGCGGACCTCGGTCAGGACGCCGCGCTCCAGATAGATGGCGTCGTCGCCGACGACGTATCGCCAGTTGCGGTACCGGAAGACGGCGTGGACGACGCCGAGGACGACGAAGAGAGCAGTCACCCCGAACGGGATCGACAGCGGCTGCGAGAAGAAGATGGCGAGCCCGGCGGCGGCCGCCCCGAGCAGCGCGGCCACGACGATGGCGCGGAGCATCCAGACGATCCGGATGCGCGGGTGGAGCGCGTTCATCGAGAAACCCTCCGTGACATCGGACCGAGGATCATAGCTGCTGGTAGGGCTGGCGGCTGTATAAGTCCCAATATCGTGACGTGCTAACCGGTCGCTGACTACCGTGGCCACCGCCGATAGCGTCTCGTCGACGGCTACGATCGCCTCCAGCGTCTCGTCGACGACTACGATCGCCTACAGCGTCTCGTCGACCACGGCCGCCAGCGTCGCCCGCGTGTCGTCGTCGTGCGCGCCAACGTAGATGCCATCGTCGGCGACGGTGTCGCTGGCAACAACGCCGCTCTCGGCGGCCAGCAGACCCCCGGCGTGCTGTTCGTAGATATCCGGATGAAAACAGACCAGCCCCTCGATCCCGCCGCGGGCCAGCAGGCCCCAGTCGACACACGGTGCCCACGTCGGGACGACGCGTTTGCGGTCCTCGCCGAGTGCGTCGATCAGGCGGTCGGCCTGTGCGGAGCGGTCCGCATCGCGCATCGCCGGCAGGCCGACGACGAAGGCGACCGTCCCGTGATCGAGCGGCACCGACGACTCGGCGGCAAGCGGCGCGCCGTTCAACCGCGCGCCGTCGTCGCGCTCGGCGAGATACAGATCGTCGGTCAGCGGCTCGTAGATCGCCGCAGCGACCGGGTCGTTCCGATGGAGGACCGCAGCGGCAGTGGCGAACTTCGGGTAACCGCTGGCGAAGTTGTTGGTGCCGTCGAGCGGATCGACGACCCAGCGGTAGTCGCCATCGCCAACCGCCTCAGACTCCTCGCCGTGAAAGACATGGTCGGGGTAGTGGGTCTCAATCACCTCGCGGATCTGATCCTCGGACTCGCGGTCGGCGACGGCTTTCACGTCACTGCTGCTGAACTCGGCGTCGACCGGCCCGTCTCTGAACGTCGCCCGCAGGTAGTCGCCGCTGGCCTGGACGGCCTCGCCGGCGACGCGGGCCAGTTCCGCGGTCGAATGCTCCATACCAGCCGAATGGGCGGTCGGTGTTTCAGCCCACCGGTCGGGGTCGGGGTCGCTGTCACAGCGATCCGACTGCCCGAGGGTGTTTTATCGGTCGGCACACGATCTGTGGCCATGAGTGCCGATCCGACGAACGAAAGCGACCGCTTCGAGATCGGCGGCGACCTCGCGGTCAACCGCCTCGGGTTCGGGGCGATGCGGCTCACCGGCCCGGACATCATCGGCCCGCCAGACGACGAAACCGCCGCCCGCGCGGTGATCCGCCGGGCGGTCGACTGCGGCGTCGACTTTATCGATACGGCGGACTCCTACGGGCCGGGCGTCAGCGAACGCCTGCTCGGCGCGGAACTCAGCGAGGACGACGGCGTGGCCGTCGCCTCGAAAGCCGGCCTGATCCGGACTCGACACGGGGACTGGCTGCCGCGCGGCGACCCCGAGTTCCTCCGCAATCAGGTGCTCTGTAGCCTCGACCGCCTCGGCGTCGACTCAATCGACCTCTATCAGTTCCATCGCCCTGATCCAGACACGCCGTTCGCGGACTCCGTCCACGCCTTCGCCGAGATGAAGGATGCCGGTCAGATCGACCACGTCGGGCTCTCGAACGTGAGCGTCGAGCAGCTAAATACCGCCCGCGAGATCGTCGAGATCGCCACCGTCCAGAACCGGTACAACGTCGCCAACCGCGACGAGGAGCCCGTGTTGGAGGCCTGCGAGGCCGCCGACATCGGCTTCATCCCGTGGGGGCCGCTGTACGGCGTCGACGACGAGGCGGCGAAGGACGTATTGAACGACATCGCCGACGCCCACGACGCCTCGCCACAGCAGGTCGCGCTGGCGTGGCTGCTCGATCACTCGCCGGTGACGGTGCCGATTCCCGGCACCAGCAGCGTCGGCCACCTCGAAGCGAACGTGGCGGCGACGACGCTGTCGCTGACGACCGACGAGACAGCCCGGCTCGACAGTATCGACCCGGCGTGATTGAGTCGACTGATCGGCGTACTGGCCGCTCCGGCGACGGGATCGTCGTAGTCGGAGCTTTTAACCGAGTTCACCGCCGAAAAAGCGGTAATGGCTTTTGAGGAGCTACTGAACGATCCGGTCATACAGAAGTACCTCCACGAACTCGTCGGCGCGGAGGGGATGCCGGTCGCGGCCGCCCCGCCGGAGGGCGAGGTGACCGACGAGGAGTTGGCCGAGGAACTCGACCTCGAACTCAACGACGTGCGCCGGGCGCTGTTCATCCTCTACGAGAACGATCTCGCCTCCTACCGCCGCGTCCGCGACGAGGATTCGGGCTGGCTCACCTATCTCTGGACGTTCCACTACGACAACATCCCCGAAAATCTCGAAGCGGAGATGGAACACCTGCTGGAGGCCATCGAGGAGCGAGAGGAGTACGAGCGCACCCACGAGTTCTACCTCTGTGAGGTCTGTTCGATCCGCTTCGAGTTCGGCGAGGCGATGGACCAAGGCTTCCAGTGTCCCGAGTGTGCCTCCCCGCTGGAATCGATGGACAACGACGAGCTTGTCGGGGCGATGGAGGAGCGACTCGACGCCCTCCGGACCGAACTGAACACCGAAATCCACGCGGACGCCGACTGAATGGTCGTTCTTGCAACCAAGTGTTACGTCGAGGGCGACGCCCGCGAGCGCGCGCTGAAGAGCCTCGGCTCGCTGCTCGACAACGCAGTCGGCGACCTCCATGTCGACACCGAAATCGGTGTCCGCAGCGACGAGTTCGTCACCGTCACCGTCACCGGCGACGACGCCACCGCCGCGCGCAACGCCCTCCGCGAGCAGTGGGGTGAGATCACCGACCACTTCGAGCCCGGCGAGACCTACACCGGCACGCTCGACTCGTGGGACGACGACGGGATCACGCTCGACGCCGGCGAGGAAATCCGGATTCCGAGCGACGAACTCGGCCTCGGACAGGGAACGCCGAGCCAGATCCGCGAGCGGTTCGGCCTCGTCCAGCATCTCCCCATGGGGTTCGTCTACGGCGACCCCTCGCGGCTCGCTGACGCCGAGCGCGACCGGCTCTACGAGTGGACCCGCGGCCCCGGCCGCGTCACCGTCAACAGCGCGACCCGCGGCGAGGTGCGGGCGACGGTCAACCGCGCGGGCCACGCGCAGGATATCGTCACCGTCGAACGGCTCGGCCTGCTGGAGCAGAGCATCGTCTGCGGCGAAGGCACGGACCCACCCGGCCTGCTGGCATCGATCGGCGAATACCTGCCCGCGGAACTGCGGTGTGTGATCGGCGACGAGTAAGCATGAACCGACGACTCGGCCTCGCGATCATCGCGGTGCTCGCTCTCGCCATCACCGGCGGCTGTCTCAACTATATCAATGATGGCGGTGAGATCAACGCCGAGACACTCGACGCGGAGCCGGCCGACCCGTACGACTGGACGACCAGCCGGAACGCGACGCTCACGCTCGATACCGGCTCTGAACTGCAGGCCGTCTACAACGTCTCGGCCGACCAGCGGCTCCGGCTCTACCAGCCGACCAGCCCCGGACAGGAGGGGCCGCTCGACATCTCCGCCGTGCGGTTCAGGTACGCCAACGGGACCGTCATCAACGGGACCAACCTCGATACACGCGGCACCGTCGACCAGACGCCTGACGAGGTGTTCGTCACGGCCCCCGCCGACGGAAAACTCGCCTTCACCGCCGGCGCGACGCCGCGCCGACTGACGCTGCCAGTCTTCGTCGAGGGCTCCTACGAGGTGATGCTCCCGCCGGACAGCCGGATGGATTTCTTCCTGTTTAGCAACGCCGTTCCGGCAGGTGCGGAGACGACCCTCGTCGACAACCGGGTGCGGGTGACGTGGGACGATGTTGCCACAGGATCGATCATGGTCCAGTACTACGAGCGACAGGACCTCACCATCTTCTCGATTGCCGTTGCCGTCCTCGCGGCGATCGCCGTCGGCGGGCTCTACTACTACCGCCGGCAGATCGACCGCCTGCACGCGGTTCGCGTGGAGATGGGGCTCGACGAGGACGAGGAGGATCGATGAACGTCGCGCTCGTCACCGTCGGCGACGAGTTGCTGGCCGGCGAGACCGTCAACACCAACGGCGCGTGGCTGGCCGAACAGCTCACCGACCGTGGCTGTCGGATCGAGCGGCTGACGACGCTGCCCGACCGCATTCGCGACATCGCCAAGGTCGTCAACGAGTACCGCGCGGCCTACGACGCCGTCGTCGTCACCGGCGGGCTCGGGCCGACCCACGACGATATGACGATGGCGGCGGTCGCCACTGCCGTCGGTCGCGATCTCGAACACCACGCCGAGGCAGAGGCGTGGCTCAGCGAGGAGCGTGGCTACAGCGCTGACGACCTCGACGAGGGGACGACCGATCTTCCGGCGGGGGCGCGAATGCTCCCCAACGAGGTCGGGGTCGCCCCCGGCGCGGTCGTCGAGTCGATCTACGTCCTGCCGGGGGTTCCAAGCGAGATGAAGGCGATGTTCGGGCGGGTCGCCGACGAGTTCAGCGGCGAGCCCATTCACACGGCGGTCGTCGTCGCCGACGAACCCGAGAGCCGGCTGCTGGATCGGCTGGCAGCGGTTCGAGAGCGGTTCGACGTCGACGTTGGCTGCTATCCGGGCGAGTTCGTCCGGGTGAAGTTCAGCGCGGGCGACCCCGAGGTGGTCGACGACGCCGCGGAGTGGTTTGCCCAGCGGGTGATCGTCGCCGACCACGAAGCAGAGTAGCGGGCGCCCGGCGAGCGCGGAAAAACAGGGACGCAGGTGGCGTGCCGGCTATCGGAAGACGAGGAGGAACCAGCCGATCGTCAGAATGAGACTGGCGACGAGCACGACAACGGCCGTCGCGGTGATCGGAAGCGCGGTGGATGCCAGTGTGATCATTACCCGCCGGTAGCTCGCCGACCCTGTTAAGTGTTTGAGTTGCCGCCGGCCGTCCGGGCAGGCAATCGCGTGTACAGCAGTGCTGCGACCGCAGTCAGCGCGGCTAACAGCAGAAAGGCCTCGTCGAACAGCTTCGCGTCGGCCATCGCGCCGACGACCGTCGAGCCGGCCGCCGCCAGTACGAAACTGGTCGTCCGGAGCAGCCCCCACGCGGTGCCCGTCACCGACTCGGGGAGCACAGCGATGATGTAGGCGTTGGAGACGGCCGGCGCACCCAGCCGCACACCCAGCAGCAGCGACGCGGCGGCGACCGCTGCCTCGCCGTCCAACACCGGAATCACCACGAGTACCGGGATGGTCACACCGGAGACGGCGACCAGCACCGGGCGGTCGCCGAAGGCGTCGGCGAGACCGCCGGCGGCGAGTTGGGCGACCGCACCGCCGGCAAAGACGAGCGCGAACATCGCCGCCGCCGTGGGTTGAGAGAACCCCGTGACCGAGGTGAGGTAGGTGACGTAGAACGCCGAGACGCCCTGAAAGACGAACGTCATCAGCGTGATCGCGGTCAGCGCGAGGGCGACCTGCCGGGTGCGGATCGCCGCGAGCACGTCGCCGACGGGGATGTCGCCGACAGTCGGCTCGTCGTCGGCAACCGTCTCGCCGTCGACGGTCGTATCGGTATCGACAGCCGTCGTGTCGCCGGCAGCCACGTCAGCGTCGGCTGCGGCGGTCGCATCGCCGCGGATCTCGAACGACGGGACCGTCACCCAGATCAGCACCGCGACGGCGACGAGCGGGGCGGCGAGCCCACCGACGAGCAGCCGCCAGCCGACGTTGCCGACCAGCGCGCCCGCCGCCAGCGGGAGCACCGCCGAGCCGACCGAGCCGGCCGCCAGCGTCGCGCCGATGGCGGCCCCGTCGTGATCCGGGAACGTCCGCGAGAGGGCGGTCCCACGAGCGGGACCGTAGAGCCCAGTTGCGAGGCCGAAGCCGCCACAGCCGACGAGGAAGGCGAGAAACGCCGGCGCGGCGCCGATAACGACGACGCTCGTCGCGGTGAGGACGACGCCGCCGGCGAGCAGCCGTCGCTCGCCGATCCGGTCGACCAGCAGCCCGGCGGGCGTCTGCATCAGCCCGTAGGTCGCCCAGATGATCGTGACCGCGACGCCGGCGCCGACATCGCCGACCGCGAAGGCGTCTTTGACCTGCGGGAGCACCGCGGGCACGAGAAACCGCCCGCCGAGAACGAACACCCACCCCGTCGCAATCGCCAGCAGCGTCCAGCCGCGGCCCTCGCCACGGAGCTCCCGAAGCGCCATACCGGCGGTCGGTCGCGGCAAGGGGAGTGGGTTCCGATCCGCGGCGAGGACGACCGCAGCGAGCCCCCGGTTCGCTCGAACGGCGACCGAGGGAAGCCGTGAGAGCCGCGAGAGAGGCACGACCCCAAGGAACACTCGGCCGTCGCTGGGACACGGGGCTTTTCACCGCGCCACCCGAGGGTCGGGTATGCGACTCGGCGTCGTCGTCAACCCGATTGCCGGCATGGGCGGCCGCGTCGGCCTGAAGGGCACCGACGGGAAGGTCGAGGAGGCCCGCGAGCGCGGCGCCGAGCCACGCGCACCCGAGCGAGCCCGGCGGCTGTTCGACCACCTCGCCGACCGCGACGCCGAGATCGACCTGCTGACAGCCGGTGGATCGATGGGAGCCGACGCCGCCCGTGCGGCGGGGTTCGAGCCGACGGTCGCCTACGGCCCTGCTGCCGACAGCGACGACGGTGCCGACGACGCCGAAACAGCCGACACAGCGGCGAGCGACACCGCGGCCGCGGTCGACGCGTTCGTCGAACACGGCGTCGATCTCGTCGCCTTCGTGGGCGGCGACGGCACCGCAGCCGACGTGGCTACCGCGCTGGCCGACAGCGAGACGCCGCTGCTCGGCGTGCCCGCTGGCGTCAAGGTTTACTCCTCGGTTTTCGCGGTCTCACCGGAGGCGGCCGCCGACGTCGCCGTCGACTTCGACCGGACCGAACAGCGCGAGGTCATGGATATCGACGAGGACGACTACCGTACCGGCGAGGTGAGTCCCGAACTGCGCGCGGTCGCCGGCGTCCCCGTCGACGACGCCCTCCAGTCGGCCAAACGGAGCGGCGGCGGCAGCGTCGACGCGCTCGCGGCCGGTGTCGCGGCCGACGTGGACAGCGAGACGACCTACGTGCTCGGCCCGGGATCGACGCTGGCGGCGATCAAACGCGAGCTCGGGTTCGATGGCTCGCCGCTCGGCGTCGACGTGTGGCGCAACGGCGAGGTGTTGGTGAGCGACGCCACGGAAACCGAGATTCTCGACGCGCTCGGCGAGCGGAGCACGATCATCGTCTCGCCGATCGGCGGACAGGGGTTCGTCTTCGGCCGCGGCAACCCCCAGCTCTCGCCCGCGGTGATCCGGCGGTGCGAGGTCGAGATCGTCGGCTCGCGGTCCAAACTCGACGGGCTCCGGGCCCTGCGGGCCGATACCGACGATCCCGACCTCGACGCCGACCTCCGCGGCTGGTGGCAGGTGCGCGTCGGTCGCGTCGAAACGCGGCTCATGAAACTCGTGTAGTGGCGGAAGCGGCGCGCGTAGCGGCGCGGAGAGCCGAGCGCATGTCGGAATCACGCAGGGCAAGTTCGCGTCTCGACAGTTTCCGTTCGTGGCAGTTGATGGCGTATTAATATTCGTTCAATTCAGGCTACTCCTTCAATACATCAGCACATGTTCACCATTGCATGGGTATAATTTAAGGACGTACGCGTTTGAGGAAGGGTATGGAAACCCGGAAAGTGCAGCGGCTCGGGCCGTCGACGCTGGCGATGACGCTGCCCGCGGAGTGGACCAAGGAGAACTACGTCGAGAAGGGCGACGAGGTATCGATCCGGATGGGCGGCAAGGGCACCCTGACCGTCCTCCCGGAGTCCGCAAACACCGAGGAGAGCGAGGCCGTCATCCACGCCGACAACCTCGACGCCGGCGCAGTCGAGCGGGCTATCGTCGCCCAGTACGTCCTCGGACGCAGGGTGATCCACGTCCAGAAGGGCGAGGACGCCCTCGACTCCGAACACATCAACGCCGTCTACACGGCCGAAACGCAGCTGATGGGGCTGGGTGTCGTCGAGGAGACGCCCGAGCGGATCGCCATCCGCTGTTCGGCCGACCCCGAGGACTTCACGCTCGACAACCTGCTGGAACGACTCGAAAGCACCGGCAGCACGATGCGCGGCGAGGCGGTCAAGGCGCTGGCTCACGACAACAGTGATCTCGCACAGCGCGCGCTCAACCGCGAGCGACAGGCCAACAAGATCTTCGTTCTCCTGCTGCGGCTGATCTTCACCGCCTACCAGAACCCCAACCTCTGTCGGGCCGTCGGCCTCGATTCCAGTTTCCCGCTGATCGGCTACCGTTCTGTCGCCAAGAACCTCGAACTCACCGCCGACAACGCCGAGGATATCGCCGAGACCGTCGCGACCGCCGAGGAGCCGATCGACGTCGACAGCTCGACCGTCCGGCGCATCCGGGAGTTCACCGACGATATCGACGAGCTGACATCGATGGCCGTCCGGTCGGTCGTCGAACGTGACTACGATCTCACCATCGACTGCCGCCACCTCTTCGGCGAGATCTCCGACCGCGAACAGGAGATCCTCGACGACCTCGAAGAACTGCCGAACGAGGACCTACTGAAGATTCGCGAGGTGCTGGTCAGCCTCCAGCACACCGCCGAGTACGCCATGCGCAACGCCGAAATCGCCGCGAACCTCTCGCTGAACGCGGAATCCGAGCACGTCGAAATCAAGTGACAGAGAGCGCGATAGCCGGAGGCAGTCGGGGTCGTCGCCCGGGGTCGAATGAACTAAGTTGCCACCGCCGGAGGCTCCGCGTATGGAACACGGCAACGATACCGACAAGGGCATCGGCGCGGGGATCGCACTGGGCGCGCTGACGATTATCGGTGCCGGCGTCATGTTCGCCGGCAGCACACAGCTGTTCAAGGCCTGGGGGTTCGCCGCGGCGATGCTCGCCGCCTCGCTGGCGGTCGTGGCGGTGCAGGTGTACGACGCCTGACAGCGAGTGCTGTAACAGCCCAACCGGCGACGTTCGTGATGGACGTAATCGTTAAGCCTGTTTGTGTGCTACACTGTTTCAATGACCGATTACACCGAGGAGGAGCGCCGGATCGTTGCCTACCTCCGTGACAGCGTCGCGCGAGGTGAACGATACTTCCGTGCGAAAACCATCGCCGACGCCATCGGTCTCTCGTCGAAGCAGGTCGGTGTCCGGCTGCCACGGCTCGCCGAGAAATCCGACGATGTCGACATCGAGAAGTGGAGCCGCGCGAAGTCGACGACGTGGCGTGTCACCCCCGAGTAGGCCGCGCCGCCCGCCGGTTCCGCGCCCTTTTTCAGCCTCCCAGCCCACTGTTCGGCAATGACGGTCCGTGTCTCGCGGACGTTCGCGTTCGACGTGCCCGGCGATCAGATCTGGTCGTTTATCGCCGACCCGGAGAAGCGCGCCGGGGCGATCAGCGTCGTCGACTCCTACGACATCCACGACGAGAACCGGGCGACTTGGCACGTGCAGCTCCCGATTCCGCTGGTAAACTCGACGGTGACGGTCGAAACCGAGGACGTGTCGCGCGATCCACCAACGCGTGTGAGGTTCGAGGGCCGCTCGAAGGCGCTCCGCGTGACGGGCGAACACACCGTCACCGACACCGACGACGGCTGTACGCTCGCCAACGAGTTCGTCGTCGACGGCAAGCTTCCGGGCGTCGAACGCTTCTTCAAGCGCAATCTCGACAGCGAACTCGACAATCTGGAGGCCGCCCTCCGGGCAGATATCGGCGGGAGCGAATAAATGCAGCTCGCGGTCGTCCAACTCGATATCGAGCCCGGCGGCGTCGAAACGAATCTCGACCGCGCCGGCGACGCCGTCGCCGACGCCGCGAGCGACGGGGCCGACCTCGTCGCGCTGCCCGAGCAGTTCGTCGTCGGCTTCTTCGCCTTCGACGACTATCCCGATTACGCCGCAGGGCTCGACGACCCACTCGTCGACCGGCTGGCCGCGATGGCCGCCGACAACCAGGTCGGCCTCGTCGCCGGAACCACCGTCGAGGACCTCGCCGCGAGCGCGGCCGCGGGCTACGACGTGCCGGCAGACGAGGGGTACGCCAACACGGCCGTCGTCTTCGACCGCGAGGGCCAGCAGCGCGGCGTCTACCGGAAACACCACCTCTTCGGCTACGAATCGGCCGAAAGCGAGCTGCTGGTGCCCGGTGAGACTCTCGATGTCGTCGAGTTCGCGGGCGTCACCATCGGAATCACGACCTGCTACGATCTGCGGTTTCCGGCGCTCTACCGCCGGCTTGTCGACCGCGGCGTCGACCTCGTCGTGGTCCCGAGCGCGTGGCCGTATCCGCGGATCGAGCACTGGGAGACGCTCGGCCGTGCGCGGGCCGTCGAAAATCTCTGCTACGTGGCGGCGGTCAACGGCGTGGGCTCGTTCCCGGCCGCCGAGACGACGCTCTGTGGCCGGTCGGTCGTCTACGATCCGTGGGGAACGCCGCGCGTGCGCGCCGGCGACGAGTCGGTAACGCTGCACACCGAGATCGATCCCGACGAGGTTGCGTCGGTCAGAGCGTCGTTTCCGGCACTCGACGACAGGCGGTCCGACCGCTGGACGTAGCCCGGCAAAGGAGGTGAGGACCGCCAGCCGCAGCCGAGAGAACCGTCCGCGGGACGGTGCCTTTTTATCTGTCACCGCTGTAGGACCGATGCCGACGATATGACGCTTTTCTCGTCACCGTCGGCGATACGCTCGACTCGCCCACACCACGCCGGCCACGCCGACGCGAGCTACGGTTTCGGGGGCGTCCGTGGTTCGCGTCCTCCCTCGCCGCCGTATCCGCCGGAGCATCTCTCCCGAAAGTGCAAATCCGCGTAGCAGCGCCAGAGTTCAGCCGGATATAGTAGACGTTTGTCTATTTGACAAAACAGGACGAAAAACCCGTAACTTTTCTCGCATCAGCGATAGTATTCGCACTATCCGTTCGATATTTATGTGGTGGCGGAAATAATTCTGTGATGTCAATACTGGAGGTGACAGCCAGCAGTGTCGGTTGATGTGGACGGCCGGGGGCGGGCCGTCAGTGCCCGCACCGCCGGCTGTGGCGTGGCCGGTCGACCCCGTCACTGACACCAGTTTGCCGATCCCGTCATTGAGACTCGTTTGTTGACCAGACGCCGTGCACCCCGGCTGGTCACGCAGCCGTCGTGATGCCGCCCTTGGGGTCGATGGATGCGCGGCCGCGTGTCCAACGCACTGACGACCACCACACTCCTACTGTTCCTCGCATCCGGACAGCTACCTTCCTTGACCTCCTCCTCCGCGTGAACGCGGAGGAATCCGCCCATCGGATTTCGGGTTTGT
>Ga0207714_1001640_pt1 | contig 14320 bp, 16 predicted proteins | sample PonA232FremontCA_2_FD_187270 | JGI IMG/M metagenome (GOLD analysis project Ga0207714, IMG submission 187270) | Marine sediment microbial community from Fremont, CA, USA - Pond A23 Sediment 2 (SPAdes) | ecosystem: Environmental > Aquatic > Marine > Unclassified | place: USA: Fremont, California... | reverse complement strand
GCGCCGAGCCGATCGCCGGCGGGTACCGGCTGCGCGGCACCAAGACCTGGATCACCTCGGCGCCCATCGCGGACATCTGTGTCGTCTGGGCGCGCACCGGGCCCGACGACCGCGTGAACGGCTTCATCCTGGAGCGCGGCATGGACGGCCTTTCCACCCCCGAGATCGAAAGCAAGGCGGCCCTGCGCGCTTGGCCCACGGGGGAGATCGTCATGGACGACGTCTTCGTGCCGGAAGCCAACCGCCTGCCTGATGTCCAGGGCCTCAAAGGGCCGTTTTCCTGCCTGACGTCGGCGCGTTACGGCCTCGCTTGGGGGGCGATGGGCGCGGCGGAATTCTGCTGGCACGCGGCACGCTCCTACACCCTGGAACGCGAGCAGTTCGGCAAACCGCTCGCCGCGACGCAGCTCGTGCAGAAAAAGCTCGCCGACATGCAGACCGAGATAACGCTCGGCTTTCAGGCCGCCTTGCGCCTCGGGCGCCTGATGGACGCGGGCCGGGCAAGCCCCGAAGCCGTTTCCATGGCCAAGCGCAACGCCTGCGGCAAGGCGCTGGAAATCGCGCGCACAGCGCGCGACATGCACGGCGGCAACGGCATCTCGGACGAATACCATGTGATCCGGCACATGGTGAATCTGGAGGCCGTGAACACCTACGAGGGCACCCACGACGTGCACGCTCTCATCCTCGGCCGCGCCCAGACGGGATGGTCCGCATTCGCCTGATACCCGACAAACGGAGATATGCCCGCGCCCGAAGCCGGCCGGCTCAGCGCCTCATGAGGTGAGGTTGAGATGGGCCGAATGCGGCGGCGGTGGACAGTCCGGCCCGCGAACCCGGCAAACCGCGCCTCATCTGGCACGCCGTTTCACGCCGCGCCAAGCAATCACGCGCTACGCCCCGGACGTCACCCCGGTCACGCGCGCCGCGGCCCAGAAGCCCTCCAGGCGTTGGAGGGAATCGTTGGTCGTTCCCAGGGAACTTTGGTCGACACCCGTGTTCGCCAGCTCATTTGCGTGGCGATCGAACAGCTCATCGAGGCGGTTGCAGATCGCCAGCCCCTTCTCCGAGCAGCGCAGGTGAGTGGCCCGCTTGTCGTGCGGCGAGCGCTCCTGGTGAAGATAGCCGTTCTCCACCATCTTCTTGACGTTGTAGGAGACGTTCGAGCCCAGATAGTAGCCGCGCTGCGTCAACTCTCCCACGGTGAGTTGGGAGTCGCCAAGGTTGAACAGGATCATGGCCTGGACCGCGTTGAGGTCGCGAACGCCGAGGCGGTCCAGCTCCGTCTTCACGAGTTCCATGCACTGGCGGTGCAATCGCTCGATCAGCGCAATGGTCTCAAGATAAGCGGGTTTCACGGCGCCGCTCCCCCCTGTTCTGCCTTCGAGACGGCGTGTGGCCCCGGCATGCCGGCCGGCGCACAGACGCATCGCAGTTTTCAGCGTCGAGCACAACAGCCGCCGGTTAACGTCTCGTTTAGTCGCTCGAATTTGGAACGAGTTCCCACCGGGATGTGCGATCTCCAGTTCCCCTCGGATAGTTCAAGCCGGGGCCACGATGCCGCGCTTTTCCAGATACCGCTGATGATACGCCTCCGCGGGCCAGAAGGTGCCAGCCGGTTCGATCTCCGTCGCAATGGGCGCCTCGTGCTCACCGGATTCCGACAGACTCTGGCGTGACGCGAGCGCCCGCGCCCGTTGATGCGCGTCATGATAGAAGATGACCGAGCGGTACTGCCGGCCGACATCGGGCCCCTGGCGATCCACCTGCGTCGGGTCGTGGCACCGCCAGAAGACGCCGAGCAGGTCGTCGTAGCTCATCACTGTCGGGTCGTACGTGACCTGCACCACCTCGGCGTGCCCGGTGCGGGCGGTGCACACCTCCTCATACGTCGGATTCGCGGTCGCGCCCCCCATGTAGCCGACCACCGCATCCCGCACGCCCGGGGTCCGGCGAAACGTCACCTCGACGCCCCAGAAGCATCCGGCCCCGAAAGTTGCCACGGCCATCGCCACGCCCTCCCGTCCAGCTTTGCGAGTTCGCGTCCTTCCCCGAATGTAGCGCTTTGCGTGGCCGGCGGCGATGGGGGCCTCAGCGCTCGACGCCCGATAACAGCGCCGTTAGGTTGCGGGCACGAATCGTGCAGATAGCAGCTTCTACGCCGGACTGTCGCCGCAGGACGGTCGGACAACGGGCGGAGATCGCAAAGCGTGGCAGGGGACTCCGTGCAACGGTCGACGGTCGGCCAAGTCAGCGCCCCAGCGCGCCTGCGCGGCGGCACGTTCACCATGATGATTCTCGACGTGCCGGCCGACGGCGACGCGATCAGCGGTGTCGAGGCCAAGATCGCCCAGGCCCCCAGTTTTTTCGAAAGCGCGCCCATCGTGCTGGATTTGAGCGAGGTGGCCGACGACGCGCCGCTGGACCTGCGGGACTTGGTCAACCGCTTGCGCTCGCTGGATCTGGTCGCCGTGGGTGTGCAGAACGGCGGTGATCTCCAGAACGCTGCCGCGCTCAGCGCGGGTCTTTGCCCCTTCCCAGCTTGGCGCTCCGGGCGCCAGCGTCCCGGCCGAGCCACCGCAGCCACCCCGTCGGACGACGAGCCGCGCCGTGAATCCCCGAGCGAGCGAAATGAGGGCACAGAGGGCGGGCAGCCATCCGAAGTCGTCACCACGCCCATTCGGTCCGGGCGCCGCGTGCTCGCGCGCGGAGACCTCGTCGCCATGGCGCCCGTGAGCGCCGGTGCGGAACTCATCGCGGACGGGCACATCCACGTCTACGGGCCGCTGCGCGGCCGTGCGCTGGCCGGCGTTCGCGGCGATCACGGCGCGCGCATCTTCTGTCAGAGCCTGGAGGCGGAACTCGTCTCTATCGCGGGCGCCTACCTCGTCCGCGACGACATCGACGAATCCCTGATCGGTCAGCCGGTCCAGATCTACCTCAACGGCGAGCGGGTCGAGGTCGCGCCACTTCCCCGCTCCGCGCGCGGATCATGAAGGAGGCGTGCTGGTGAGCGAAGTCGTGGTCATGACCTCGGGCAAGGGCGGCGTCGGCAAGACCACGTCCGCCGCCGCGTTTGCCACTGGCCTGGCACAGCGGGGCCATTCCACCGTTGTGATCGATTTCGACGTGGGCCTGCGCAACCTCGATCTCGTCATGGGCTGCGAGCGCCGCGTCGTCTTCGATTTCGTCAACGTCATCAACGGGGACGCCAAGCTGAATCAGGCCCTGATCAAGGACAAGCGCTCGGACAATCTCTACATCCTTCCCACCAGCCAGACACGCGACAAGGATGCGCTCACGGCCGAAGGCGTCGGGCGCGTTCTGGAATCCTTGAAGGAACAGTTCGACTACATCGTCTGCGACAGCCCCGCCGGCATCGAGCGCGGCGCCGTGATGGCGCTGTATCACGCCGATCAGGCCATCATCGTCACGAACCCCGAGGTCTCCTCGGTGCGCGACAGCGACCGCATCCTGGGCATCCTCCAGTCGAAGTCGAAGCGCGCCGAGGAAAACCTCGAACCCGTCCGCGAGCATCTGATGGTGACACGCTACGACCTCGACCGCGTGGAGCGCGGCGAGATGCTCACCGTGGACGACGTCACGGACATCCTCTCCATTCAGCTGCTCGGCGTGGTTCCGGAAGATCAGGCGGTGCTCCGCGCCTCGAACATCGGCCAGCCCGTGATCCTGGACGACGACAGCACACCGGGCGCGGCCTACGGCGACGCCGTGGCGCGCTTCCTCGGCGAGGACGTGCCGCACCGCTTCCTGAAGCGCGAGAAGCGCGGGGTGTTCCAGCGGCTCTTCCGGAGGACGGCATGAAACTCAGCAAGCTGTTCCGCCGGGAACCGGCGTCCGCGCCGCAGGCCAAGGAACGCCTGCAACTGGTTCTGGCGCACGAGCGTGCCGGCCGCGAAGGGGCGGATTACCTGCCCGCGCTCCAGCGCGATCTCATGGCCGTGATCAAGAAGTACATCGCCATCGACGACGACAAGGTCCAGGTGCAGGTCGACCGCGGCGAGGACGTATCGACATTGGAAGTCAACATCGAGTTGCCGGAAAATGCCGGCAACCGCAGCCAGCGGTCGCCCTGAGCGCAGAGTTGGCGCCGCGCGCGTTTCAGGCGATGGGTCCGTGTGTTGCCGCCACCGAGCCGAACTACCCAGCGGTGAGCCACTCCGCCGCTTCGATCGCGGCGTAGCTCAGGACTCCGTCGGCCCCCGCCCGTTTGAACGCCAGCAAGCTTTCCAGAACGACCTGCCGGTCATCCAGCCAGCCGTGTTCGACCGCCGCCTTCATCATCGCGTACTCGCCACTGACCTGGTAGGCGAAAGTGGGCGCGCGAAAACCGTCCTTCACCCGCCGCAGGACATCAAGGTACGGCATCCCGGGCTTCACCATCACCATGTCGGCGCCTTCCTGCAGGTCCAGCGCGACCTCGCGCAGCGCCTCGTCGGTGTTCGCCGGGTCCATCTGATAGGTCTTCTTGTCTCCCGCCAGGAAGCCGCCGGATCCGACCGCGTCCCGGAAGGGGCCGTAGAAGGCGCTGGCGTACTTGGCCGAGTACGCCATGATTTTCACGTCGGCGTGGCCAGCCGCGTCCAGGGCTTCCCGGATGGCACCGACGCGGCCGTCCATCATGTCGGACGGGCCGACCACATCGCAGCCGGCATCCGCGAGCGTGCGTGCTTGCCGGACGAGGGCCTCGATCGTGGCGTCGTTGAGGATCCGCTCGTCTTCGACCAGCCCGTCGTGGCCGAGCGCATTGTAGGGATCGAGGGCCACATCGCACATGAGCCCAACGTCGGGTACCTGGCGCTTGATCTCGCGCACCGTGCGGCACACCAAGTTGTTCGGGTTCCACGCCTCGGCGCAGTCGGCGGTCTTGCTCTCGGACGGAACATGCGGAAACAGCGCGACCATCCGGATTCCCAGCTCGCGCGCATGCGCGACGGCTTCCACGCCACGCTCGATCGACAGCCGGTGCACCCCGGGCATCGACGGGACGGCCCGGCGCACGTCGGTTCCGTCCTCTAGAAACAGCGGCCAGATCAGGTCGCTCGGCGCCAGGCGGTTCTCGGCGACGAGGTCGCGAAGCCACGGCTGGCTGCGGTTGCGGCGCATGCGGACGCTCGGAAATGCGCCCGTCGCGCCCCCATGCGGGGCTGGGGCGGCCACGCCCTGGCCGACGGAGCGGCGACGCCAAGAGGAAGAATCGGTCATCCGGCACGATTTCCGCCGTCGTGGAACCACGCGTCCAGGGGCCAGCCCTATTGGCCCGTAATCGTAGAAAGCCGGGCGAGCGGTCACAAGGCCGGTATCCCCACAGCGTCGGGCGAGCCGGCTTGATCCCGCGTGCGCTCGGTCACACTGTCTGCAGCGGCGTCGAGGAACGACCCGCGACGCGCGCCGGGGGCACGCCGGCCAAACACGACACGGCGGGCGAGCGATCCGCGACTGCGCCCTCGCCCGTGCCACAAACAGGATGGGCTCATGCCGTCGGACTCCGATACGGCGAACCAGGCACACGCGCCACGTAACGTCGCCTGCCGCGTCACCTCGGTGGAGCGGGCCGCGCGCGACATCTATATCGTGCGCCTCACGCGCGAAAACGGCGAAGCTCTCAACCACACTGCGGGGCAATATGCCCGGGTGGCGTTCAACGGCCAGCCCGAACGGGATTATTCCATCGCCAGCCGGCCGTCGGCTGCGGAGTTCGAGTTCCACATCCGCAACATGAACGGTGGTCCGAGCAGCTACGTCGCCACCTCGCTGCAGCCGGGCGAGCCCGCACACGTCCGCGGCCCCTTCGGCGCGACCTATCTGCGGACGGATCACGCGGGCCCGATCCTGGCCATCGGCGGTGGGTCGGGCCTCGCGCCCATGAAGGCGATCGTCGAGGAAGCGCTCGCGCACGGCATGACGCAGCCCATCCATCTCTACGCGGGCGTTCGGGATGAGCCGGACCTCTACCTGACCGAGCACTTCGGGGAACTTGAGGCGCGGCACCCCAACTTCCGCTTCGTGCCGGTGCTCTCCCATCCCAGCGGTCCGACGCGCCGGCGCACGGGCATGGTGCCGGAGGCGGTCGCGGCGGATTTCACGGATCTGAGCGACGCCAAGGCCTACCTCGCGGGGCCGCCCCCCATGGTGGAAGCCACGCTGGCGCGCTTGCCCGAGCTGGGCATGGCGCCGGCCAACATCCACGCGGACTCCTTCATCGGCGAAGCGGAACGCCGGCACCGCGACGGCGAGTGAGTCCGACTGCCGCGGCGATATTATCCGGTATCGCGCGGCGTCCGCTCGCCGAGCGGATCGGGCACCAGGGTTCGTCCGTGCAGGGCGTTCAGCCAGTCCAACCCCGCCCGCAGCCGGACGACCTCGCCGACCACGATCACCGCCGGCGGCTGGATGCCGGATGCCGCCACGTCGGCGGTTGCATCCACCAGCGTCGTCTCCAGCACGTGCTGGCCGGGCGTGGTGGCACGGCTCACGACGGCCACCGGCTCGTCGGGGGGCCGGCCGCCCGCACGCAGGCGTTCCGCCATGGGCTCCAAGTGCTTCATGCCCATGTAGACAACGAGCACCGGGGCGCGGCAGAGCGCGTCCCAGTCCAGGCTGGTGTGCAACGCACCGCCGATATCGTGCCCCGTGACGAAGGTGACGGCGGAGTTCGTGTCCCGGTGCGTCAGCGGGATGCCCGCGTAGGCGAGGCCGCCCAGCCCCGCTGTCATGCCCGGCACGACCCGGAAGGGCACGCCGTTGTCCACGAGGGCCAGCGCCTCCTCGCCGCCGCGGCCAAAGACCAGCGGGTCTCCACCCTTCAGGCGGACCACGCGGGACCCGGCGCGAGCGAGCTGTACCAACCGCTGGGAGATGTCGCGCTGTTTCGGCGACGGCCTGCCGCCGCGCTTGCCCGCCTGTTCGAGTGTCACGTGGTCGGGGACGAAATCGAGAACGGCGTCGTCCACCAGGGCGTCGTAGACCACCACCTCGGCTTGCTGAAGCGCATCATAGGCGAGCAGCGTCAGCAGCCCGGGATCGCCGGGGCCGGCCCCCACGAGCCAGACCCAGCCCGGTTTCAGCTCTGGAAACGCGCCACGTCCGTCCACCATGCGGCAAGCCTACCCACGGCCATCGGCAGGCGCCAAGCGCACCGGACCGCACGCCGCGGCCGCGCCGCGATCAACGCCTCGGGCAAGCCCGCCGGCGATCGATCCGCGCGCCGCGTGTTTCGTGATGGACCGCGATGTCCGGCGCCGGGCCCAAAGTGCAACGCAAAAGCGCCGGACGGGAGATCCCGCCCGGCGCTCGCCGGCATATATAGTGGTGTGACGCTCAGGCCATGGTGCGCTGGCTGTTGCTGCGCTCCACCTCGGCGCCCTCCAGGACACGCTTGCGCAGCTCCTGCAGGGCACGGTGCTCGATCTGGCGCACGCGCTCCTTGCTGATGCCCAGCTCTTCGCCGAGCTCTTGGAGCGTCACCGATTCCTCGTTGAGGTGGCGCTGGCGAATGATGTGCTGCTCGCGGGCCGGCAGGTGGGTGAGCGCGGTTGTCAGCCACCGCTCGCGCAGCGAAGTGTCATGACTGCGCTGGGCCACCTCTTCCGGCGACGCGGCATCGTCCATGAGCAGATCCTGCCACTCCGAACTGCCATCTTCGCCCAGGGGCGCGTTCGTGGACTGATCCGGCGCGGTCAGCCGAGACTCCATGTTCTCGACCTGGCCGAGCTGCACCTTGAGCTGGTCCGCGATCTGCTGGCGCGCATCGTTGTCCGAAACGTCCCGCTCCGCTCCCGCGATCTTCGCGCGCAGCCGCCGCAGGTTGAAAAACAACGCCTTTTCCTGCGTGGTCGTGCCCAGGCGCACCATCGACCAGTTCCGGAGCACGAAGTCCTGAATAGCGGCGCGGATCCACCAAACGGCATAGGTGGAGAAGCGCACCTCGCGGTCCGGGTCGAACCGCGCGGCCGCCTGCATCAGACCCAGGTTGCCTTCCTGCAGCAGGTCCGACATGTTCAGGCCATACCCGCGGTATTGGGTGGCGTGGCTCACGACGAGCCTTGCGTGCGCGTTGACGAGTTCGTCGAGCGCGGCCTGTTCCTGATCGCGCGCCCACCGGATCGCCAGGTCGTGCTCGCGCTCACGGGTGAGCAACGGCGCCTTCATGGCGTCGCGGATGTAACGCTGGGTGGCCGCCTGACTATCGGAAAGCTCTCTCGCGGTCATGGCCCTGTGATCCTGCATTGCTGAGGTCTTGTACCCAGGTTTACGCGGCAGGATCGCAGTTGGATCACCCAAGCTATGGAGATCGAACCACCGGCATTGTCAGAAATCCACGAAAAAGTTGAGGACGCGGCCCACCGGGCCCGTCATGCGCACCGGCGCGTCCAACACCGTGAGACAGATACAATCCTGCTCCGGCCATGCCACCGGCTGATGCGTGACCTCCGCGTCGGCCACCGCCAGGTCACCGGCTGAATATTCGCCCTGTGCGTCACTGAAACCGCCTTTCAGCACGAGGGTATACTCGCACCCCTCATGGGTGTGGCTGGGAACCTTGGCGCCAGCACGGATGCGCATCAGCCGTGTTCGGTAGCCGCTCCGACCGTCCAGAAATCGGTATTCGGCGACACTGCTCCCGCGGTCCCGCCAGGGCAACGCGTCGAACGAGGTGCCGACGTACGGCCGCAGCGGCGTTGGGACGTCGCCTGTTTCGGCCTCGATTCGACCTCCACCGTCCACCTTTCTGGCTTCTGTTTCGCGTGCCTGCGCCTGACCGCGGTGCATTTCCTCATTGGTTTTCGCGCCGCCACACGCGACCGCCTCACCGCCCTCGAGATCGTCCGCGTCGAGTTGGTCCAGCACGCTGTCGAGCGCACCTGCCTCCATCTCCGCGGGTGGGAGCGTCTCCAGCATGGCCCCGCCAACCTCTTCCAGCAGGCGCACCTCGCGCCGGCTGTCCGGGCTCAGGCTGGCGTGAGCGGCCACGAGCAGTGCCAGCGGCTCTGCCAGCTTTCCGGCCGCGTAGGCCACGAGCGTTTCTTCGGGCGGCGCGTGCTGCGCCATCAGCGGATGTCCTCCAAACAGGTCTTCAATCGCCCCAGCGCCAGCCGGACTCGGGATTTTACGGTCCCCAAGGGCAGCTCCAGCTCCGCGGCGATTGCGCTGTGCGACTTTTCATCAAAGTACGCCATCCGAAGTAACGTCGCCTGCTCTGGTGGCAAGGTCTCGACCGCGTCGCGCAGCCGGCCTTCGCGCTGGGCCGCATCGATCACGGTGTCGGCATTCTCGCCGTCGTCCGTCAATGCGTTCGGATCGTCCGGCTCCACCTCCGGCCAGCGTTCCCGGCGCAGCGCGTCGATGCGCTTGTTGCGGGCGATCGTGAAGATCCAGGTGCTCGCTCCCGCCTGCCGCCGGTCGAAGAGGTGTGCGCGGCGCCAGACCGTCAGCAAACAATCCTGCGCCAGCTCCTCGGCCAGGGCATCGTCCGCGCCCATACGGCGCAGATAGGCCTTCACTCGCGGCGCGAAGTGGGCGAACAGCGCGGCGAAGGCCTGCCGGTCGGGGCTGTTGCCCACGGTTTCCAGCAGGTCCGCGAATGACGATGTCGTCTCGGCGCCCGTGCGGTCCATGAAGCCGTTTTGGACTCATTACGCACCACTCACAACCGGGACGGCGGCCAGGAATCGCGTCGTTGCAGAAATCCGCTACGCGCCGACGGCCGGCGCGGATCACTGCTGCCGGGAAAAAATTTGTACCGGGTCGGCTGATCCGCAGACCCCCGGCTCGCGTAATCTAATGGAGCATCGACACCGGACGAGGGTTCATCGTGGACATTGCGGTTATTGGAAGCGGGATCAGTGGCCTGGGCGCCGCCTGGGCGCTTTCCCGCACGCACCGCGTTACGCTTTTCGAATCGGCACCGACAGCTGGTGGCCATGCCAATACGGTGGACTTACCCGCCAATTCCTGGGGCTGCGCGGTCGATACCGGTTTCATCGTCCACAACACGCACACCTACCCCAACCTGACGGCGCTTTTCGCCGCGCTGGGCGTACAAACCGAGCCCAGCGAGATGAGCTTCGCCGTCTCGCTGGACGCCGGTCGACGCGAGTATGCCAGCCGTGCCGGCGGGCTGTTTGCTCAGCCCCGCAACCTCGCCCGGCCCGGCCACTGGCGCATGCTGGCGGATATCGTTCGCTTCTACCGCGATGCGCGGGGGCTGCTCGCCGAGCCGGATGGGGACGGCGAGAGCCTGGGCAGGTACCTGCTGCGGAACCGCTACAGCCGCGCCTTCGTCGAGGACCACCTGCTCCCAATGGCCGCGGCCATCTGGTCCGCGCCGACGCAGACGGTGCGCGCGTTTCCGGCAACGAGCTTCGTGCGCTTCCTGGCGAACCACGGTCTGCTACAGTTCCGCGACCGGCCGCAGTGGCGCACCGTGACCGGCGGCAGCCGAACCTACGTCCAGCGCATCCTGGACCAACTCGGGGAGCGCGTGCGCCTTGAAACGCCCGTTCACGCGGTGCGCCGGACACCCGCCGGCGCGTGGGTCGACAGCGCAGCCGCACAGGCCGAACGCTTCGATCAGATCGTCCTCGCCACCCACGCCGACCAGGCGCTGGCGGTCCTCGGCGCCGATGCGGAGCCGGCCGAGCGTGAGCTGCTCGGTGCTGTCCGGTATTCCCGGAACACGGCCGTGCTCCACGCCGACGCCCGTCTGATGCCAGCCCGCCGGCGGGTCTGGTCGAGCTGGAACTACATGACCGGAGGGCACCAGGGCGGTGAGCGGCCCGTTTCCGTGACCTATTGGATGAACCGCTTGCAAAACCTTCCGGGTCCGGACGTCTTCGTCAGCCTCAACCCGCTCCGCGAGCCCGACCCGGACCTCGTTCACGCACGCTTCGCCTATGACCATCCCGTGCTCGACGGCGCGGCCTTCGCGGCGCAGCAGGGCCTGCCCGATATCCAGGGCCGCAACCGGACGTGGCTGTGCGGCGCCCACTGGGGGTACGGCTTTCACGAGGACGGCCTCGCGTCGGGCCTGGCCGTTGCCGCCGCGCTCGGAAGCCCGGCACCGTGGCACCATCACGTGACCCAGGTAAGCCCGGCCGCCGCCAACGCCATGCCGGCGCATTCGGAAGCGCGCGAGGCCGCATGACCGCCGTGACGCCCGCTCTCTACAGTGGCGAGATCATGCACAACCGGCTGCGGCCGTTCCGTCACCGCTTCATCTCGCGCGTGGCGTCCGTGTATGTGGACATCGACGAGCTGCCCGCGCTCAGCCGCCGCCTGCGCCTCTTCTCGCACAACCGCTTCAACGTGTTCTCTCTGCACGACTGCGACCACGGGCCGCGCGACGGGAGCGCGCTGCGGCCCTGGGTGGAGCGGCAGCTCGCGACCACGGGGATCGGTCTCGAAGGCGGCCCCGTGCGGCTGCTGTGCTTCCCCCGCATGTGGGGGTACGTCTTCAATCCGCTGTCGGTGTGGTTCTGCTACCACCGCGATGGCGGGCTGCGGGCAGTGCTCTACGCCGTCAGCAACACCTTCGGCGAACATCACACCTACCTGATCCCGGCCGTGCCGCCGGCCGACGGCGAGCCGCTGCGCCAGCAGTGCGCCAAGCGCTTCCACGTGTCCCCGTTTCTGCCGGTTTCCGGGACATACAGCTTCCGCGTCCACGAGCCCGGCGAGCGCCTGCGGCTGGCGATCCGCTACCGGATCGATGGCGAAGACACCCTGATCGCCACGCAGACCGGGCGGCACGCCCCGCTGACGGACCGGACCCTGCTGGGGGTTCTGGCGCGCATGCCGGCCATGACGGTGAAGGTCATGGCGGCCATCCACTGGCAGGCCCTTCACATCTGGCGCAAGGGCGCGACCTTCCACCGGCGGCCGGCACCACCGCCGAACCCCGTGACCCGGATCGACGAGGCACGCCGATGAGCGTTGATGACAGCCACCAGCGCGGCTTGCTCCCGCGCATTGCAGCTGCTCCCCAGCTCAGCGTCCTGCCGCACTTGGCGCGGCGGCTGCAGCGCGGGCGCCTGCGTCTGACCCTTCCAGACGGAAGCACCCACGTGGTCGCGGGCGAAGCGCCCGGCCCATCGGCTGAGCTGACGGTCAAGCGCACCCGCTTCGTTCGACGGCTGCTGCTCGGCGGCTCCCTCGGCTTCGCCGATGCCTACATCGACGGCGACGTCGAGAGCGACGACATCGCCGCCGTGATCGCGCTGGCCTCGCGCAACGAGGGGGCGCTCGCGCCGGCGCTGTCGGAGCGCCCGTGGACGCAGATCTCCGCACGCCTGATGCACCGCTTGCACCCAAACACCCGCTCGGGTGCGCGCCGCAACATCGCCGCGCATTACGACCTGGGCAATGCCTTCTACGGCGCCTGGCTCGACCACACCATGACGTACTCCAGCGCGGTCTTTACCGAACCCGAGGCCGGCCTGGCGAGCGCGCAGGCGGAGAAATACCGGCGGATCGCCGAGCTTGCCGAGCTGCGCCCGCACCACAGGGTTCTGGAGATCGGCTGCGGCTGGGGTGGCTTCGCCATCCACGCCGCGCGGGAAATCGGCTGCCACGTCACCGCCATCACCATCTCCGAGGCCCAATACGACGCGGCGCGCGCCCGGGTCCGCGAGGCGGGGCTGGAGGATCGCGTCGAGATCGCCCTCACCGATTACCGCGACACCGAAGGGACGTACGACCGCATCGTCTCCATCGAGATGATCGAGGCGGTGGGCGAGGCGTGGTGGCCCACCTTCTTCGACACACTGCGCGAGCGCCTCGCTGCCGGCGGGCGCGCCGTGCTCCAGGCCATCACGATCGCCGACGCGGTGTTCCCCGCCTACCGCCGGCGTGTCGATTTCATCCAGCGCTCCGTCTTTCCCGGCGGCATGCTGCCATCGCCGAGCGTGATCGGGGAGCGCGCGCATGCCGCGGGCCTGACAGTCACGCACCGCAACCCCTTCGGCCTGCACTACGCGGAGACGCTGCGCCGCTGGCGCCAAGCCTTCGAGCGCGCGTGGCCGGACATCTCCGCGCTCGGCTTCGACGAGCGGTTCCGGCGAACCTGGCGCTACTATCTCGCCTACTGTGAGGCCGGCTTCGACACCGGGCGCATCGACCTGGAACAGCTGGCCCTCGATGACACGGGACAGGTGCCAGCATGAGTGCCCCGCAAACCGGGATTCCGAACACGCTGGTGCTGGAATCCTTCTTCACTGGCTGGACCCGCGCCTGGGGCGCGTTTCAGGATCGGTTCGGGGTCGCGCGCCAGCGCTTCCGCGCCGACGTTCACGGCGCTTGGGACGAGGCTCGGCAAACTCTCACGTTGACGGAGCACTTCCACGACCTCGGCGACGGCGGCGACGAGCGTGTCTGGGTGGTGGAGAAGCTGGCCGACGGCGTCTACAGAGGCAGTGCGGGCGACGTCGTGGGCACGGCGGACGTCCGGGCAGCGGCGCCCGGGACGGTACACCTCGTGTACCGAATGCGTGTCCCGGTCGGCGGCCAGCGCGTCGCGGTCAGCTTCGACGACTGGATGATCCGCGTCGACGAGCGCGTGCTCATCAACCGCGCCACCGTCAGCAAGATGGGCGTGCAGCTGGGAACCGCCGTGACCTTCTTCGTGCGGCCCGGTGACGGGGAAAGTGCCACCGTCACGCCGCAAGCCGCCGGCGCAGCCAGCGCATGAGCCGGCCGACCACGGGCAGCTGTTCGTACAACTGGCCGGCGGCGTCCCAATGGTCGGCGTGGGCCGTGACGCGGCCCGTCGTGTCCACCTTCAACTCGCTCATGCCGTCGATGGCCAGCCGGCGGCCGCGACCCAGGGTGGCCGTGAAATGCCAGCGCACGTAGACGGCCTGTGCGCCCGCCGCGCGGTCCATGACGTGGAATCGTGGTTCCTCCAGGCGATCGAACATGTCCCGGAGCACACCCTTGAACGCCTCGACGCCCTCGATGTCGTTGAAGGGGTCGACGAAGCGGATGTCGGGGGCGCAGAGCGCGTCCAGCTCGTCCAGGCGAGCCGGCGTCAGCTCGGCGAACAGCGCCAGATAGGTGTCCGGGATCGCCGCGTTCGTCATCGCCGCATCCGCCGGGCGATGGGCATGGCGAGCGCGTACGGAAGGCAGCGGTAAAGCTTCACGATCAACGCGAAGAGCACCGGAAAGACGATCTCGAAACGCCTGGACAGCAGCCCTTTCTCCAGCTTCGCCGCCGCCGTTTTCACCGGCATCAGCATGGGCATGGGGAAGGTGTTGCGCTGGGTCAGCGGCGTTTCGATGAAGCCCGGGTTCACCACCTG
>Ga0207714_1001639_pt1 | contig 14322 bp, 11 predicted proteins | sample PonA232FremontCA_2_FD_187270 | JGI IMG/M metagenome (GOLD analysis project Ga0207714, IMG submission 187270) | Marine sediment microbial community from Fremont, CA, USA - Pond A23 Sediment 2 (SPAdes) | ecosystem: Environmental > Aquatic > Marine > Unclassified | place: USA: Fremont, California... | reverse complement strand
AAAAAATATGTTATATGCTTAAAAGTGAAACAAGGAATGGGGTTGAAATATTGTCATTTGAAAATGTCAGTAAATTGAACATTCTTGTTGCTCAATCCTTAAAAGAGGAAATAGCCCAATATTTGAATTCTCCCGGTAAAAAAATAGTATTAAATCTGGAAGGTGTTGAATATGTTGATAGTTCAGGTTTTGGTGCTCTTCTTTCAATTCTGAGAAACGCAAAGAATAACGATAGTACATTCAAAATATGTAATATTTCTGAAGATGTTATGGAGTTAGTGAAATTATTACAGTTGCATAATGTCTTCGAAATTCATGATAGTGTAGATGAATGTGTCAACAGTTTTGATTAAAAAAAGCCGCTTCAATCCTGAAGCGGCTTTTTGGTTTTCATCCTCCTCCTTTATTCATTGCTAAATACAACACTTTCTCCATCATAGTCAACTAAAACCGACTTTTCTTTATTTATCTTATTACCTAAAACAGCTTTTGAGAGTTCATTTACGATGAATTTTTGAATAACTCGTTTAACCGGTCTTGCACCATAATGTGGGTCATATCCTCGGTTTGCAATCCATTCAACAGCCTCGTCTGTGATGTTAACATCTACATGCTGTTTTTCAAGCATCTTTTGTACTCTTGTAAATTGCATTCGTACAATTTCTTTAATTTGTTCTTTTGACAAGGGATTAAACATTACAATCTCGTCAATTCTATTTAAGAACTCCGGGCGAATTGTTTGTTTTAACAATTGCATAACTTCACTTTTTACCCCTTCCATTATTTCGTCACCGTTATCATCATTCAGATTATCAATTTTTTGCTGAATTAAGTGAGATCCCGTATTCGATGTCATTATAATTATTGTGTTTCTGAAATCGGCTCTTCGGCCTTTGTTATCTGTTAGCCTGCCATCATCCAGAACCTGGAGCAATATATTGAATACATCTGAGTGAGCTTTTTCGATCTCATCAAGTAATATCACTGAATAGGGTTTTCTTCTCACTGCCTCGGTTAATTGTCCACCTTCGTCGTATCCAACATATCCTGGCGGAGCTCCTACAAGTCTTGAAACAGTGTGTCTTTCCTGGTATTCCGACATATCGATACGTGTCATCATATTTTCATCGTCGAACAAGAATTCAGCCAGTGCCCTTGCTAACTCAGTTTTTCCAACACCAGTTGTTCCCAGGAATATAAATGATCCAAGTGGCCTCTGGACATCTTGTAGCCCGGCTCTGCTTCTCCGTACTGCATCCGAAACCACTTGTATTGCTTCTTCTTGTCCAACCACACGTTTGTGTAGTTGGTCTTCAAGTTGTAATAGTTTTTCCCTTTCAGACTGTAACATTCTGCTGACAGGGATACCAGTCCATCTGGCAACAACTTCCGCAATATCTTCGTCATCGACTTCTTCCTTGATTAAAGCTCCTTCCTCCTGAGTTTCTGATAATTCTTTTTGGAGCCTTTCAACTTCATTTTCGGCTTCTTTGATTTTGCCATATCTCAGTTCAGCTACTTTTCCGTATTCGCCTTCCCGTTCAGCTACTTCAGCTTCATGCTTATACTGTTCTATTGCTTCTTTATTCTTCTGGATATTATCGATGATACTTCTTTCATGCTCCCATTTTGATCGTAATTGATCCCTTTCTTCTTTCAGGTTGGCAATTTGCTCATCCAGTTCTTTGCTTTTTTGTTTGCCTCCTTCTCTTTTTATTGCCTCGCGCTCAATTTCAAGCTGCTTAATTCTTCTTTCAATATCATCGATATTTTCAGGAACAGAATTCATCTCAAGCCTTAATTTGGAAGCAGCTTCATCGATAAGGTCAATGGCTTTGTCTGGCAAATAACGGTCTGTGATATATCTTTTTGACAATTCTACAGCTCCAATTATGGCGTTGTCTTTGATGCGTACCTTATGATGAGATTCATATCTTTCCTTTATTCCGCGTAAAATGGATATTGCAGTCATCTCATCAGGCTCGTCAATAATTACTTTCTGGAAACGCCTTTCGAGAGCCTTGTCTTGTTCAATATACTTTTGATACTCATTTAACGTTGTTGCTCCGATAGCCCTTAACTCGCCTCTGGCCAGTGCCGGTTTAAGAATATTTGCGGCATCCATTGCACCTTCACTTTTGCCGGCTCCGACTAAGGTGTGAATTTCATCGATAAACAGAATTATTTCACCTTCTGAAGAGACTACTTCTTTAACAACTGCTTTTAGTCGTTCTTCAAATTCACCCTTATACTTAGCTCCGGCAATTAAAGCTCCCATGTCCAGGGCAAAAATCTGCCTGCTTTTTAGATTTTCGGGAACGTCTCCTCTGACAATTCTATGGGCTATACCCTCAGCAATTGCTGTTTTTCCAACCCCTGCATCACCAATTAAAACCGGGTTGTTTTTTGTTCTTCGTGTTAAAATTTGCAGAATTCGCCGAATTTCCTCATCTCTTCCAATTACAGGATCAAGCTTATTGTTTCGTGCTCTTTCGATTAAGTTTATGGCAAAACGATTGAGCGCATCGAATTGGTCTTCTGCTGATTGGCTGTCTACTTTAGAGCCTTTTCTCAGCTCTTTTATTGCTGCATTCAGATCATTTTCTGTAATTCCGTTGTCTTTGAGCATTTGGGAAACATCATCATTTGCCTTAAGAAGCCCCAATAATACATGCTCAATGGAAACAAATTTGTCACCAAAATCTTTTGAATAGTTCATTGCTTCACGCAATGTCTTCGAAGCCGAATTTGACAGATAAGGCTCACCCCCTGAAACTTTGGGGTATGATTGGATGATGCGATCCAGAACTTCTTCTAAGTTTCCGGTATTCACATCAAGTTTTCGTAATAGATAATTGACTATTCCTTCGCCCTGACTTAACAGGGCTTTCAATAAGTGTCCGTTTTCTATAGCTTGATTTTCGTATCCTTCAGCTATTGAAAATGCTTTTTGAATAGTTTCTTGTGATTTTATTGTGAAATTATTTAAATTCATAATTTTTACCTCCTTCAATAATGTTTATTTTATTGTCATCAAAATATCTGCCAATCTTGTACACGAGAAAAAACAAGACAAAATTTCATCAAATCGTTGTTGATTAAAGACAAATTGGCAGCAAAGCTCTGAGGTATACTTTCATTAGGGGTATCAGAGTTAATTTCAAATAGAATCTTCATCTACAGCATTTAGCCACAAGCCTGAGAATAAAGCACGATATATTTGCTTAGAGTTTTATGAATTTAATATGTTAATCTTAATGCTTTTGGTTTATAGTGCTTCTATAATAATTGTGAATTAGTATTTTGGACAAGAAATAGTGTTATTAGATTTTCTTAAATTCCTTGTGAAAGGTTTGTTTTTATGCAAGCAATAAATTATTTTTATAATTAATAATTAAAAAACATACCCATGGATAACGCTCAAATTCGTATAGAGTTATTTAATGCTGACTATCTTAATATTGTAGAATTGAATACAACCGGAGATAATGAGAATTATATAAAAGGGGATTCCGAGTCGCAGTATATGCAGAGTGAAGTATTCAATTTGTTTATTAAGTGTTTTGAAAATAGCAACAGGCTTTATGAATTTTATGGTGCTACAAAATATAATTTGAGAAAGATAGTACCATTGAAAAATGAATTGACTAAGAAATTAGAAACTCTTCAGTCAATTTCAGACTTGAATGAATTGAAGAATCATATAAAAAGTATATTTTTGGGGGAAGAATTTTTAGAAAAGTTACAAGCTACTGATCCGGAATGGGAGAATAGCTGGGAGAAATATCTTAATAAATTAATTGAGGTGAATAAAGGTTTAATTGGGATAACAGAAAAATGTATTGATGAGCAGCGAATCCTTTGGGTTATTGGATATTAAAAATTATTAAATACTTTAAATTTATGGCGGCAAATAATTTTCCTGAGACTTTTTATATAGAAGCTACACAATCTACACCAGAGATTAAACTAGATAAAGAGAAGAGCAAAATTGAAATGTCCGGAAGATCGCTCCCGGAAAACGTAAAAGAATTTTATGGGCCTGTGATAAATTGGCTGGATGAATACATTAAAACACCGAATGACAAAACCAAAGTTGTTTTAAATTTTGAATATTTCAACACAGCCTCGTCTAAAATGATTATGGACATTTTGGAGCGGATAAAAGAAATAAGGAAACAAGGGAAAGAAATTGACGTTGATTGGTGCTATATTGAAGAAGATGATGATATGCTTGAGGCAGGGGAGGATTATTCGGAAATTACAGAAGTACCTTTTAATTTTATTAGTTATGAATAACTATTAACAAAGAATTTGTATGTTAAATCAACGAATGCTTATAAAAAAGTTGAATGATTCTATCGGGCAGGATGAGGTACACCTTAAAGGGACGGTAAAAACACCTGAGATCCTTCTTGATAAAACTCAAGGCAAAATTGAACTTCAGGGAAGATCGATTCCGGAAGATGCTAAGCAACTATATCATCCAATTATAAACTGGGTTAGTGAGTATATAAAGAATCCTCAAAAAATCACGAGGATTGTATTTAAGTTGGAATATTTTAATACAGCCTCCTCTAAAATGATTTTCGAATTGATAGGATATGTTAAAAAGTTAAAAGAAAACGGGAATAATTTTCGGATTGAATGGCATTACCTTGAAGATGATGATGATATTCTTGATTCGGGGGAAACCTTTCAGGAAATAACCGGTCTGCCTTTTGAATTTTATCCTTACGAGTAAGATTGATTTTTTATTCTTCATTATTTATAGGTAAGGAAAGAGTAAATTTACTGCCTTCCCCCTTAGTACTGTTAATTGTTAAGTCTCCATTATTTATTTTGGCAAAATCAAAACATAAATTTAATCCTAATCCACTGCCTTTCTCTCTTCCTGTTCCGTATGTTGTGAAAAATTCTTTGTTGTCCTGTATCTTCTTCAAATTTTCCTCATCTATTCCAATCCCGTTATCTTCTATGCTTAAAAATACTGTATCTTCTTTATTTTCAGAATATATTCTTATTTTTCCGCCGTTATTTGAGAATTTAATTGCGTTATTTATAAGGTTTCTGATAATTGTTTTAATCATGTTATTATCTGCGTAGGCAGTCAGGTCGGTTGATAAGTCATTTTCAACGGAAATGTTTTTGTTATTCGCTAAGGAGTTCATTAATTCCAGGTTCTCTTCAACAAGGTCATATAAATTGATTAATTCAGGATTAAAGTCGAGCTTATCCCGCTGTTTTCTTGACCAATAGAGTAGGTTTTCTAATAGATTGTAGGTTTGATCTGCTGCTGTTTTTAAAGATTGTAATGATTTGTCTGAAATTTCTTTATTATTTGCCCGGTCTTCAAAGATTATGTCCATCATGCTTTTTATACCGCCAAGGGGAGCCCTTAGATCATGAGAGATAACTGAAAACATTTTGTCTTTTGTGGCATTTGATTCCTTTAGCTCCTCAGCCTGAGTTTGTATTTTGTCATGGGCGGCTTTTAATTCAAGATGAGTTTGAATTCTCATCATTAATTCATCTTGATTAAATGGTTTGGTGATGTAATCAACCCCCCCGACTTTAAATCCTTTAATGATATCTTCTTTGGAGGTTTTGGCAGTAAGAAAGATTACCGGAATATCTTTAGTTTTAGAGTTCTTTTTTAATGCATTGCATACTTTATAACCGTCAATCTCTGGCATCATGATGTCTAAAAGAATAAGAGAAGGCATTATTTTCGGGGCAATGTCTAGTGCTTCGCGGCCGTTTTTGGCAAGGGCAATTTGGTAATTACTGTCTTTAAGCATATTGCCCAGTAATTTTAAATTCTGCATGCTATCATCGACTACTAATATTATAGAGTCTTCAGGTTTAAAGTATTCAGTCATGGGAAAAGTTTTTAACACTGATTTGATTATAAAAATAAAAAATATAACAGATTAATTGTTAGCTGACCTTTCTTTTACTAAATTATAAATTTCATGGAATTTCTTTAGTTTGCTCTGCAGATTTTCAATGTCAAAATTTTCAAGGTGACTTGACAACTCTTTTATATAATCATCCCAGATATCTAACAAATAATAATTCTGCATTTCTTCTAATTTTTTTACAAATTTTTCAATCTCAAAAATTATCAGGTTATCTTTTATGCGGTTCCAAAGCGGTAAAATTTCCTCGTCTAAAGCTAAAATTAGGTTATCATATTCTTCTTGTTTTAATTCATGTAGTTGTTTGGTCTTTTTCTTTTGTGTTACTTGAAAGGGTTTGCTTTTCTCTTTATAAGGAAGGAATTTTTTTAATTTTCCATAAAGTTCATTTTTGGTTACGGGTTTCCTTATAAAATCGTCAAAAATAGTTTTAGCCTGGTCAGCTTCCTCGTCCATAGTTGCAGCGGTAAACGCTAATATTGGAGTTTTTCTGTTTTTATGTTCGGTTCTTACTGTAGCAGTTGCTTCAAATCCGCTCATATCAGGAAAACGTAAATCCATTAAAACAAGGTCGGGGGGGGTAATTTTAAGTATTTTAAGTGCTTTTTCCGCACTTTGTGCTTCTATAATCTCTATTTTATCTGATTCTAATAAGTTTCTTACGGTTTCAATGTTATATTGTATGTCATCAGCAACCAATATTGTAGCCGGCTCAAAATCTATGTTTGTTTCGTCCTTCTGATTTTGCGATTGTTCGATTTCCTTTAATTCTCCTTCTTTAACGTCAGGGAGAATAATTGTGAATTTTGAACCTTTACCAATGCGGCTGCTTAGGTTGATTTCACCGTTCATGTTCTCAACCAGTTTACTTGTAATGTTTAATCCCAGGCCTGTACCCTCATATTTTCTGCTATCTTGTCCATCTTTTTGTTCAAAAGCATTAAAGATGTGCTTTTGCTGTTTACGCGGAATCCCTATTCCGGTATCTTCTACGACCATTTTTAAATCATAGATTCCATGATTTTTTGACTTAGCTTCAAGTTTAAGATTAATATGTCCTTTTTCAGTGAATTTTATAGCATTTCCTACAAGATTAAAAAGTATCTGTCTGATCCTCACTTCATCTAATATTAATACTTTAGGTAATTCAGGACTAATGTCAATTAATAATTCAAGATTTTTTTCTTTTATTTTCTTATCGAAAATGTGTTGTATATCTTCGATTATTGTAAGTAATTGCACTGGCTGGCTGTCGATTTGAAGCTTTCCGGCTTCAATTTTTGATAAGTCAAGGATATCATTAATCAGAGCCATAAGGGTTTTGCCGCTTGAAACGATAGACTCCATATAGCTCTTTTGTTCGTGGTTTTCTAATTTATTCATCAGCACTTCACTGAAACCAAGAATAGCATTCATCGGTGTTCTGATTTCATGAGACATATTAGCAAGGAATTCACTTTTTGCTCTTGATGCTGTCTCTGCTTTCTCTTTTGCTGTCTGAAGCTGTTTTTCGTATTTTTTCCTTTGTGAAATATCTCTTATTGTCCCGACTTTCTTTTTTGGCCATCCTTTTTCATCGTATAAAAGCCTTACAGAGTAAGATGTTATAATTTCTCCGCCGTTTTTTTTCAAAAGCGAAACTTCAAAATCACTCACTTTTGTTTTTTCTTTCAGTTTATCAATTAATTCTTTGTGCTCCTGAGGTTTTGCATAAATTTTAAGAATTGGGCAATCAATTAGTTCTTCTCTTGTATAACCTGTTAGTCGCTTAATGGAGGGGCTGATTTCTATAATTCGCTCTGATTCAATATCTACTTCAATGTAAACATCATAAATACTTTCAAGGATATACCGATATTTTTTTTCGCTTTCCTCAGATTTTTGTTTTGAATGTTCACTTTGCTCTTCTGAAATAAGCTGAGTTGTCTTTAATTCGGTAATGTTTGCTAGTTCAGACGATAATGTTATTTGTTTGTCATCCCATTTTCTTTCCTTAAAGTCTTCATAAATAATAAAACCCGAAGGGTTGGAAGGATTTCCACAAGCTGTGATTAATAGAGATTTTGTTGAACCAAAATTATGATTATCGAAATTATGTAAATCTGAAATATCCGACTCTGAACTAATATAATAGTGTTCATTATTAAGTTTATTTAAGAGCCAATCGGGGTAATTGCATTTGTTTTCTTTATTATTGGTACAATTCCATTGTTCAATACATTTATAATTATCATTATTATTTGTTTTATACAGAAAGCGGATTCTGGAGAAAGATAAGGCTTCCCCAAATTTTTTCAGCAATTTTGATATTACTGATTTTGGATTTGATGAGTTAATAGCAATTTCCCAAATTTCCGACTTCAATTTATCATAAAAAATTTCCTGCTCGGTTTCTTCTTGTGAATAGTTCAAGTTTGAAAATTCATTCCAAATCGTTAGTAAACATGCTTTTCCGTCGAAATTAACTTTCTCAAAGGAAGCTACTCCATGTCTAATTTTTCCATTTTTGTCCTGAAGGTTTAATTCTTTTTCTTTTATAATGCTTCTTTTGTTAATCTCGTTTAATAAATCGGGATGAGCTTGATTAATGAAATTTAGATTCAGTTCTTTTGTGGTTTTGCCAATTACTTCTTCCCTGGAATATCCGTAAAAGGAAAGAAAGAATTCACTTGTTTCTATTATTCTGCCTTCTTCCAGAGTGATAAGGGCAAGGAAAACCGTTTTTAAATGTAAAAATTGTTGAGGTATTATATATTGGCTATTATTAAACATTATCGATATTGTTAAGTCAAATAAGTAAAAATTGAAATTAACCAAAATTAATAATAAATAAAAATCTATGTCGTTTGAAAGTCACATTTATCCTGATAGCCTGAATGATTCAGGTGAAAATGGGCCTCTCAAATGATATATAGTATTTTTACGTTACTTTAGATGATAAGTTTATTTTTGAAAGTTAAAATAAAATATTTTATGAGTTAGTCTGATTTAATAAACTTATACTTAACTATCGGAGACAGGAATGATTTATAAATTATTCGGGTTAAGTAAAAAGAGAGCTAATTTTTTATAAGTCAATAAAAAATTATATTTTTGCAGTCTATTTGAAGTATCTATAAATAATGTCTAACAAATTAAATCTTTAAAAATTTAGATGAGTAAACAAGAAGAAGAAAAATCAAGAGAAGAAGCTGTTAATCAAGAAGAGCAGGAACAGCAAAAGACTCAGGAAGAAAAGCAGGCAGAAGAAAAAGTAAAGGAGTTTGAGACATCCGATGACGATGCTCCTCAAAAAAACTTTATTGAAACTGCAGGAACAGACAATGCACCTGAGGTAAAAGAACAAGAAGAGGTTGACTGGGAAAACATTGATCAGGAGATTGATGATTATGACCCGGAAGAAAGAAAACAGTATGAACAAATTTATGATCAGACCCTTTCAACAATAAAGGAAAAAGAAGTTGTTGAAGGTACGGTCGTATCTGTAACTAAAAAAGAAGTTGTAATCAATATTGGTTACAAATCGGAAGGCGTGGTAAGCCGGAGTGAGTTCCGTCACAATCCCGATCTAAAACCTGGAGATAAAGTAGAGGTTTATATAGAAAATCAGGAAGATAAAGACGGGCAGCTTATTCTTTCTCACAAGAAGGCAAGAACATTAAAAGCTTGGGAACGAGTTAACAAAGCTCACGATAATGATGAAATCATCCAGGGTTATATCAAATGCCGAACTAAAGGCGGTATGATCGTTGATGCTTTTGGCATTGAGACTTTCCTTCCCGGTTCGCAAATTGATGTTAAGCCAATTCGCGACTATGACGCTTATGTAGGAAAGACAATGGATTTTAAAGTGGTTAAAATAAACCATGAATTCAGAAACGTTGTTGTTTCCCATAAAGCTATTATTGAGGAAGAGCTTGAACAGCAGAAGAAAGAAATTATTTCGAAATTAGAAAAAGGTCAGGTACTCGAGGGTACCGTCAAGAATATAACATCTTACGGTGTATTTATCGATCTGGGTGGTGTTGATGGTCTTATTCATATCACCGATCTTTCCTGGGGCCGTGTAAATCATCCGGAAGAGATTGTAGAACTGGATCAAAAGCTGAATGTAGTAATTCTTGATTTTGATGACGAGAAAAAACGAATTGCACTTGGATTGAAACAGCTTACACCACATCCATGGGATTCACTTGATCCTAACCTTAAGGTCGGCGATGTTGTGAAAGGTAAAGTTGTGGTACTTGCCGATTATGGTGCTTTTGTTGAAATACAGCCAGGTGTGGAAGGTTTAATCCACGTTTCGGAGATGTCATGGTCACAGCATTTAAGAAGCGCACAGGAATTCCTGAAGGTAGGTGATGAAGTGGAAGCTCAAATTCTTACCTTAGACAGGGAAGAACGAAAAATGTCATTGGGCATTAAACAATTGAAGCCAGATCCATGGGATAATATTGAAGAAAAGTATCCTGTAGGAAGCAAGCATAAAGCAATCGTCAGAAACTTTACCAACTTTGGCGTTTTTGTTGAAATCGAAGAAGGAGTTGACGGATTAATTCATATCTCAGATCTTTCATGGACTAAAAAGATTAACCACCCTGCAGAATTTACATCAATAGGTGAAGAAATTGAAGTTGTAGTCCTTGAAATAGATAAGGAAAACAGAAGATTAAGCTTAGGTCATAAGCAACTGGAAGAAAATCCATGGGATGTATTCGAAGATGTATTCCAGGAAGGAACAATTCACGAAGGTACAGTAATTGATGTCTTTGATAAAGGAGCGTTAGTTGCACTGCCTTATGGTGTTGAAGGTTTTGTTTTCCCGCGTCATATTGTTAAAGAGGATGGCACAACAGCAAAAGTGGACGAAAAATTGCAGTTCAAAGTTACCGAATTTAATAAAGAAGGTAAAAAGATAGTTCTTTCTCACAGAAGAGTTTATGAGGATGAAAAGAAGAAGGAAAATAAAGAGAAAACTCAAAAGACAAGAAAGAATGTAAATAAGATAAATAAAAACAGTGAGAAAACTACTCTTGGAGATGTTTCTGACTTAGCTTCCTTAAAAGACGAGATGGAAGGGCAAAGTAAAAAAGTTGAGCCAAAAAGTGAAGCAAAGAATGAGGAGCCTGCAGAGGAAAAGAAAGAGGCTAAATCAGAGGGAAAATCCGACGAAAAGGTAGAAGAGAAGAAAGAAGAAAAAGAGGAGAAAAAGGAAGAACCTACCAGCGAAAAAAAATCGGATGAGGACAAGGAAGAGAAAAGTCAGGATAACAGTGAAGAGAATGAAGAAAAGTAAATCCATAATCTTTTAATAAAAAGATGGAATTTAATATAGAAAAACAAGACAATTATACGCTGGTTCAGGTATTAGCTGAAAAACTGGATACGAATGTTGCGCCCAGCTTAAAATCGGAATTGGTACTCATCTCCGGAAAAGGAGAGAAGAATATCATTCTGGATTTGAATCAGGTTAAGTATTGTGATTCTTCTGGTCTAAGTGCTATTTTAGTTGCTAACAGGCTTTCGAAAAATGCCAGTGGAACTTTTGTTCTTACCGGATTGAATGAGGCTGTAGATAGATTAATTACTATATCTCAACTTGATACCGTTTTGAATATAGCATATTCTACCGGTGAAGCAGAGGACATTATTCAAGTAGAGGAAGAAAAACGAAAGAAATCTGACTCTTCTGAAAATCATTAAGATGTGAAGTTTGAGTTAACAATTTTAGGAAGCAGTTCAGCTTTACCAACCTCGAAAAGAAATCTTACCGCTCATGTACTCAATGTATATGAGCGGTATTTTTTAATTGATTGTGGAGAAGGAACTCAGGCGCAACTCAGAAAAAACCGCATTCCTTTCGGCAGAATTAACCATATTTTCATTAGCCACATCCACGGTGATCATTTTTATGGATTATTTGGTTTGTTGTCTTCATTTAATCTTTTGCACAGAGAAAAAGATTTGCATATTTATGCTCACCAGCCTTTGAAAAAGGGAATAAAGTATATTATGAAGCATTATGAAGGCCGATTTTCATATAAAATCCATTTCCATGAATTAAACACAGAAAAAAAAGAACAGATTTACGAAGACGATAATTTACAAGTTTTTTCTTTCCCTTTAATTCATAAAATTCCTGTCTCTGGTTTTTTATTTGTTGAAAAAGCCAAACTACCAAATATAAAAAAGGCTTATGTACAAAAGTATAACATTCCCATAAAGGATATTCATCGAATTAAGAGTGGTGAAGATTTCCAAACTCCCGGTGGAACAGTTATACCTAATGCAGAACTTACATATAGACCTTATAAGCAACGTAGTTATGCTTTCTGCTCGGACACAGCCTATAATGAATCCGTAATTCCGATGGTTGAAAATGTTGACTTACTTTACCATGAGGCAACTTTTAAAGAAGAACACAAAGAAGAGGCTAAAAATACTACCCATTCAACAGCAAAGCAAGCTGCAAAAATTGCAAAGAAAGCATATGTGAAAAAACTAATTGTTGGCCATTTTTCGGCTCGGTATAAGAGTATTGAAGATTTGGTGGCTGAAGCCATTTCTGTTTTTCCTAAAACAATTGCTGCAGAAGACGGGCTTGTTGAAGAAATCAGCCCTTATAAAGATGATCGATAAATAACACACGTTTTGTTGGGGATTTTTATTTAATCCTTCTTATATTTGATTTCCTTTTTAATAAAAAAAAACTAATATGGAAATACTTAATAATTTAGAACCAAAAGAAGTATGGGGTTATTTTGAACAGATTTGTAAAGTCCCCAGACCTTCCAAAAAGGAAGATAAGATCATCAAATTCCTTATGGATTTTGCTAAAGAGAATCAACTTGAAGCCAATAAGGATAAAAGTGGTAATTTATTAATTAAGAAACCGGCAACTTCAGGTAAGGAAAATCTTAAAACTGTGGTTTTACAGAGCCATATTGATATGGTTGGAGAAAAAAATAAGGGAACAGATCATGATTTTGAGAACGATCCAATAAAACCTTATATAGAAGGCGATTGGGTAAAGGCTGAAGGCACTACTCTCGGAGCTGATGATGGAATAGGCATGGCTGCTCAGATGGCTATTCTTACTTCCGATAAAATCTCACACGGTCCCGTTGAATGCCTTTTTACAGTAGATGAGGAAACAGGCCTGACGGGCGCTTTTGCATTAGAATCAGGCTTTTTTGATGGAAAGATTTTATTAAATCTGGATTCTGAAGATGAAGGTGAATTGTTCATTGGATGTGCAGGAGGAATTGATACAACTGCCCGTTTAAGTTTTGACAAGGAGAATCCTCCATCTGATCATAAAGCTTTTAGATTGTTTGTAACAGGATTGAATGGCGGACATTCCGGTGATGAAATAGATAAAGGGCTCGGAAATTCTCTGAAAATTGCTAACCGTTTTCTCTGGAATATCAATGAAAAATACGAAACCCAGCTTTCAAAATTTGAAGGAGGCAGAGCCCGAAATGCGATTCCAAGAGAAGCAGATGTAGTATTTACAATCCAGGAAGAGGACACTGACCAGTTGACAGAGTATTTTAATAGTTTTAAGGAAGAAGTTAAAGATGAACTGAAAGTGACAGAACCCAATCTGGATATACAACTTGAAGAAGTAGAAAAACCTGATTTTGTTATTGATGAAGACAGTTATTTTGACCTTACCAACGCGTTATATGGCTGCCCTCATGGTGTTTATGGATGGAGTCCAGAAATTGAGGGGTTAGTTGAAACATCAACGAATCTTGCCTCAATAAAAATGGAAGACGAAGAACGTTTCTTCATAACTACCAGCCAGAGAAGTTCTGTTGATAGTGCGAAACATGATATTGCCAGTATGGTTGAAAGCGTTTTCCGCCTTGCAGGAGCAAAGGTAGATCACTCTGCAGGATACCCTGGCTGGCAACCCAATACCGATTCAGAAATTATGAAGATAACACGCGATGCCTATAAGAGATTATTCGATACAGACCCCGAAGTGAAAGCTATCCATGCAGGACTGGAATGTGGCCTATTCCTTCAAAAATACCCATATCTTGACATGATCTCATTTGGCCCGACGATAAAAGGAGCGCACACACCAGAAGAAAGGATAAGTATAGAAACAACAAGAAAATTCTGGAAATTACTGGTTGAAGTTATTGTTAATATTCCGGAAGATAAATAGAGATTTCGGAGGTTGTCTAAATAAGGTAAAAAAAAGATTTTCGCCTTTTATTAAAAAACTTTTTTAGACAGCCTCTGAATTTATTTTATTCTGATATGTTGCCGCCTGCGTTACCTTAACCTAAATTAATAGATTTCTGATGCACTTGGAAATTGATTTACTTGCTAATTTTGATTTATATTCATGGCAGGTTATATCGTTGCTACTTCTTGCTGGTTTTTT
>Ga0207714_1001637_pt1 | contig 14330 bp, 15 predicted proteins | sample PonA232FremontCA_2_FD_187270 | JGI IMG/M metagenome (GOLD analysis project Ga0207714, IMG submission 187270) | Marine sediment microbial community from Fremont, CA, USA - Pond A23 Sediment 2 (SPAdes) | ecosystem: Environmental > Aquatic > Marine > Unclassified | place: USA: Fremont, California... | reverse complement strand
CGGGTACGACACCCTGGTGGGCGAACGCGGGCTCAAGCTCTCCGGCGGCGAGAAGCAGCGCGTCGCCATCGCGCGCGCCGTGCTCAAGGACCCGCCCATTATGGTCTTTGACGAAGCGACCTCGGCGCTGGACACCCAGACGGAGCAGGCCATCCAGGCCGATCTCGCCGCCGCGGCGCGCGGGCGCACGACGCTGATGATCGCGCACCGCCTGTCCACTGTGGCGGACGCGGACGAGATCGTCGTGCTGGACGCCGGCGAGGTCGCCGAGCGCGGCACGCACGCCGAGCTGCTGCGCCGCGGCGGCATCTACGCCCGCATGTGGCGGCGCCAGCACACCGAAGCCGATCGGCCGGCCCCGGCGGCGGAGTAGCCCGGGCACGACGGTTTTGCCGGGACGGACTCGGTTGCCACCCTTGCTTCGTGCGCGCCCCGGGGTTATGCCCGCGGTGCATCATGATATGCGGATATCCGAATATGCTCGACCCCGATCCGGTCTTCCGCGCGCTCGCCGACGGCACGCGCCGCCACGCCCTGCTGCTGCTGCGCCACGAGGGCCGGCTGTGCGTGTGCGAGATCGTGCACGCGCTGGCAGGGCCGCAGGCGCGCGTCTCGCGCCATCTCGCCCAGCTCCGCGACCTCGGAATGGTCCGTGACGAGCGCCACGGGCAGTGGGTGCACTACCGCCTGCATCCCGAGCTGCCCGCCTGGGTGCTGGCCGTGCTGGATGCGGCGGCGGAGGCGGAGGCCGGGGCCGTGGAGACGGCGCGCGCCCGTCTGAGCCGGATGCCCGAACGTCCGCCCGCGGTGGCCGCGTCCTGAACAACGCCGGGCGGACGCGGCGACCCACGCCGCTCGCAGCGATTTTCCGGAGCCGAGGATACCCCGATGACCGCGAATGCGGAAACCGCCCCGGACGCCCCCGACATCAAGCAGGGCATGGGCCTGTTCGAGCGCTACCTGACCGTGTGGGTGGCGCTCGCCATCGCCGTCGGCGTGGCCCTGGGCCAGTTCGTGCCGGCCGTGCCCGAGACGCTGTCGCGCTTCGAATACGCCCGGGTGTCGATCCCGGTGGCCGTGCTCATCTGGGCGATGATCTTCCCCATGATGGTGCAGATTGACTTCGCCGCGATCCTGGGCGTACGGCGCCAGCCCAGGGGGCTGGTCATCACGACCGCGGTGAACTGGGTGGTGAAGCCGTTCACGATGTACGCCATCGCCTACATCTTCCTGATCGTGCTCTTCGAGCCGCTGATCGCGCCGGGCGTGGCGCGCGAGTACCTGGCGGGCGCGATTCTGCTGGGCGCGGCGCCGTGCACGGCCATGGTCTTCGTGTGGAGCTACCTGACGCGCGGCGATCCCGGCTACACCCTTGTGCAGGTGGCGCTGAACGACATCATCATGCTGGTCGCCTTCGCGCCCATCGTGGTGCTGCTGCTCGGGATCTCCGACATCGCCGTGCCCTGGGAGACCGTGGGGCTGTCGGTGCTGCTCTACATCGTCATTCCGCTGCTTGCCGGCTCGATCACGCGGGCGACGCTGATCCGCCGCCGCGGGGCGGAATGGTTCGACACGGTGTTCATGCCAAAGATCGGGTCCGTCACGCCCGTGGCGCTGATCCTGACGCTGGTGCTGCTGTTCGCCTTCCAGGGCGAGGTGATCCTCGCCAACCCGCTGCACATCGCGCTCATCGCGGTGCCGCTGATCGTCCAGACCGTGCTGATCTTCGCCCTGGCCTACGGGGCGGCGAAGGCCTGGCGGGTGCCGCACAGCGTCGCCGCGCCGGGCGCCATGATCGGCGCCAGCAACTTCTTCGAGCTGGCGGTGGCCGCCGCCATCTCCATCTTCGGCCTGCAATCCGGCGCAGCGCTGGCGACCGTGGTGGGCGTGCTCGTGGAGGTGCCGTTGATGCTCGCGCTGGTGCGCATCGCCAACCGGACGCGCGGCTATTTCCCGGTCGCGGCCTCGCAGCGGCCGGCGATGTGACGGCGCCGCGCGTCGATATCAGCGATGCCGCGAAGCAGTGGCTGCGCGAGCGCGGCAGCGCCGTGAGCCTGCGTCACGCACGCTGCCACGGCTGCTGCGGCGGCAGCGTGGACGTGCCCGTGGCCGACCCGCACGCGCCCGCCGATGGCACCCGCTACACGCACGCGCGCATCGATGGCCTGGACGTCTACATCGCCCCGGACCTGAACGCGCCCGGCGCGGTTCGGGTGGGTCTCGAAGGCTTCTGGCGCTGGCGCCGCCTCACCGTCGAGGGCGCGGCGCTGGCGAGCACCCGGGCCGAGGCCGACGGCGATTCCTGACCGCGCCCGGGCGGTCGCACCTTGAGGCAACCGCTACTGGTTCTCCTCGGCTTCCTCTTCCAGGGCGCTGCCCGCTTCCTGGAGATCCTCGCCGACGCCCGCGGTCGTGTTGCATCCGGCCGCGCCGGCCGCCAGGCCGAGCGCCAGCAGAAGCGCCGTGATCCCGCGCATTCCCGTCTCCTCTCCGCGAAGCCGTGGTCGCGCGTCACCGCTGGACACGCATCAGGCCGCACATAACCCGCCGCCGGGCCCCGGCCAAGGGGCGGTCCCGTGAGCGTGGTGTGTCGCACCCCGGCGCGCGCATCGACGCCGCCGCGCCGCCGGCTTACCCTAAAGCCGTGCCGGAGCCGAGCGAAGCGAGCCCATGACGCCCCGCATCACGCATATCGCGCTGCACGTCGCCGAGCTGGAGGCCTGCGCCGCCTTTTACCGTGAGGTCTGCGGCCTCGACGAGGTGCACACGCGCGACGGCGCGGAGCTGGGCGGGCGCATCGTCTGGCTCGCCGCGCCGGGCCAGGAACGCAGCTTCGTCATCGTGCTCCTGCCCGGCGGGCCGGGGCATCACGGCACCGGGCGCGACTTCTCCCACATCGGTTTGGCGATGGACAGCCACGCGGCCGTCGACGCCAAGGCCGAGGAAGGCCGGCGGCGCGGCTGCCTGGCGCTCGCCCCCAAGCAGGACGAGTATCCGGCGGGCTACTTCTGTGTGCTCCAGGACCCGGACGGCAACGCCGTGGAGTTCTCCCACGGGCAGCCGCTCGGCCCGGGCGCGGAGGCGGCCGACCGCGAGGTGCTGGGCGAATGACGGACACGCCGGAGCAGCTCGCCGCGCGCATCCGGCGCGGCGACCGCCGGGCGCTGGCGCGCGCCATCACGCTGGTGGAATCCACGCGCGCCGACCACCGCGCCGCCGCCGCCGAGCTGCTGGAGAGCCTGGTGGACGCGACGGGGACGGCCGTCCGCCTGGGCATCTCGGGCGTGCCGGGGGTGGGAAAGTCCACCTTCATCGAGGCCCTGGGCCTGCATCTCACCCGTTCGGAGAAGCGCGTCGCGGTGCTCGCCGTGGACCCCACCTCGGCGCGCACGGGCGGCGCCATCCTGGGCGACAAGACGCGCATGCAGGAGCTGGCGCGCACGCCCGGCGCCTTCATCCGGCCCTCGCCCACGGGCGGCACGCTGGGCGGCGTGGCGCGGCGCACGCGCGAGGCCATGCTGCTGTGCGAGGCGGCGGGCTTCCAGGTGGTGATCGTGGAAACCGTCGGGGTGGGGCAGGCGGAGATCACCGTCGCCGAGATGGTGGACCTCTTCCTGCTGCTCCTGCTGCCCGGCGCGGGCGACGACCTCCAGGGCATCAAGAAGGGCATCTCCGAGATCGCCGACATCCTCGTGGTCAACAAGGCCGACAGCGGCCAGGAGACCGCGGCCGAAGCCGCCGCCGCCGCCTATGCCGACGCGCTGCGCATCGTCGGCGGCGATCCCACGGTGCTGACGTGTTCCGCCCTGGAGGGGCGCGGCATCGCGGACGTCTGGGAGGCGGTTCACGCCCGGCGCGAAGCCCTGAAGGCCGAGGGGGTTCTCCAGCAGCGCCGCGCCGATCAGGCCGACCGCTGGATGTGGGCGGCGATCGAGGATACCTTGCTCGGCGACTTCCGCCACGACCCGGCGGTGGCCGAGCGGCTGCCCGCCGTGGAGGCCGCCGTGCGCGAGGGCCGCATGGCTCCCGGGGCGGCCGCGCGGGAACTGCTCGCCGCCTTCCGCCAGCCCGCGAGCGAGCGCGCCTGAACCGGGACGACGGCGGGCCATGTCATCGCACGCCGCCGGCAAATCAGCCAACGGGGACGCCGTGAGCCGCATCCCGCTGCCCGACGTCACGGTGGGCATCAAGGCCTTCATGCGCCAGGACTCCCTGCGCGACACCCTGGAGTCCCTGCTGCCCTTCGATCTCCATGCCGTGGTGGTCGCCGACGACAGCGGCATCGACGCCGATCGCCGCGCGCTCTACGACGAGATGGCGGCGAAGCTGCCGCTCACCGTGATCGAGCCGCCCACGGACAGCGGCGTCGCGGTCGGCCGCAACCGCATCTTCGACGCCTGCAAGAGCGCGTATCTCCTGCTGCTGGACGACGATCACGTCGTGCCCGACAACGTCGGCCTGCTGTGCGACATCCTGCGCGCCCGCCCGGAGCTGGGCGGGGTCGCCGGCACCTGGCTGGAGTGGGGGGTGCCGTGTTCGGGCGCGTGCAACCTCTACCGCGTGGGCGCCTGGATCTACCGCGACACCGGCCCGCGACCGGAAACCGCGACGCTGGCCGACGGCACGCGGGTGATCTATTACGATTCCATCCCGCTGTCCGCGATGTTCCGCGCGGACGCGCTGGCCGACGTGCGCTGGGACGAAGCCTTCAAGATCGGCAAGGCCCATATGGATTTCTTCCTGCAGCACAAACACCTGGGCAAATGGCGCTTCGCCATCACGCCGCGGGTGGTGTTCGGGCATTATCCCGCCACGCGCGGCACGAAGCCGGCCGGCCGGGAGGCGGACGCGGCCTATGCCCGCATGCGCCGGGGACAGGACCGCCTGCAGCGCTCGCTGACGCATCTCAAGCGGAAATGGGGCGTTCGGGGGACCGTGACGGGCCGCACGCACATCACCACCAGCAATCCTCGGTGGAAACTGGTGAAGCACTACGCGCTGCTGCCGCTGCTGGCGTTCAGCCGGCGCCCCTAGGGCATGATGCGGTCAAGCTGAACCAGCCTGGGCGCTGACTCATGCCCGCAAACGAACAAGATAGAGCGCGATGAGGCTCGTACGCTGATTCGACGTCGTCGCATCGCGCTCTAACGTGGGCGTGAGACGCTTGACCATGCCGTCGCCGGGGGCATAAGCGCGTGCCGGAACGGCGTCCCAACACCACCTGGATCGGCATGAGCGAACGCACGCACACCGCGGGATCGCGCGTCCTCGTCCTGGGCGGCGACGGCTTCTGCGGCTGGCCCACGGCGCTGCACCTGTCCGCGCAGGGCTACGCGGTGACGGTCGTGGACAACCTGGCCCGGCGCGATATCGCCAACGAGCTGGAAGCGGACTCCCTCACGCCCATTCGCCCAATGGGGCAGCGCCGCGCCGTGTGGCGCGAGCTGACGGGGCGGGAGGTCGGCTTCGTCAACCTGGACGTGGCCGCCGATCATGAAGCCTTCACGCGGCTATTGGCGGAGCTGGCGCCGGACGCCGTCGTGCACTTCGCCGAGCAGCGCGCCGCGCCCTATTCGATGAAGTCGAGCTGGCACAAGCGCTACACCGTCACCAACAACCTCAGCGCGACCAACAGCCTGCTGGCCGCGATCGTGGAGACGGGCGTGGAGACCCACGTCGTCCACCTGGGCACGATGGGTGTTTATGGCTACGGCCCCAACGGGATGCGAATCCCGGAAGGCTACCTGCCGGTGACGATGCACGGCGATGACGGCACACAGGTTCACCAGGACATCCTGTATCCGCCCGATCCGGGCAGCATCTACCACATGACCAAGGCGCAGGATCAGCTTCTTTTCGCCTTCTACAACAAGAACGACGGCGTGAAGGTCACCGACCTGCACCAGGGCATCGTCTGGGGCACGGAGACACGCGAAACCCGGCTCGATGAGCGCCTCATCAACCGCTTCGACTACGACGGCGACTTCGGCACGGTGCTCAACCGCTTTCTGATGCAAGCCGCCATCGGCCATCCGCTGACGGTCCACGGCACGGGCGGCCAGTCGCGCGCCTTCATCCACGTCCAGGACACCGTGCGCTGTGTCGAGCTGGCCGTCGCCAATCCGCCACAGTCGGGGGAGCGCGTGCGCATCCTCAACCAGATGACCGAGGTGCACCGGATCCGCGATCTGGCCAGCATGGTGTCGGGTCTCACCGGCACGCCCGTCGAGCACCAGGAGAACCCGCGCAAGGAGGCCGAGGCGAACGGACTCGCCGCGGCGAACGATGGGCTGCGCCGGCTGGGCCTGGAGCCGATCACGCTCGACGCGGGGCTGGCCGAAGAGGTCACGGCCATCGCGCGTGCCTACGCTCACCGCTGCGACACGGCGAAAATCCCCTGCGTGTCGCGGTGGTGAGGCCCGCCGGCCGGGTCAGCAGCCCCGGCCGGTGGTCGGCGGGCAGCCCAGCAGCGCCGGCAGGTCTTCGTGGTGCTCGGCGAACGCCGCCGCCACGCGCGGCGGGAAGGTGTGGCGCCACTGCTTCGGTGCCGGGTTGCGCACGTGGCCGCCGCGGCGGCCGGGGCGGGAGGCACGGTAGTTGGCGGCGGCGTGGCCGAGCGCCCGCACGCCGGGGCCGAAGCCGTGGTGGGCGAGCACGCGCGCCATGGCGCGGCCGGGCGCCGCCACCACATCCTCGTACGACAGCGTCAGCAGGTTGGGCCAGTCGCAGCGCGCCCAGGCGCGCATGGCGTCGAAGTGCCGCTCGCGGAAGGCGAGTTCGGCCAGCAGGCCGTCCTCCAGCGACAAGCTTTCCAGGTGGCCGCTGAACGAGACCCCGGCCGGCATCCCCGGCGGCACAACGCCGTTGACCACCGCGAAATCGGCGGGCGCCGGGTCCACGACGCGCGTCCACGCCTCGGCGCCGCGCAGGTGGTAGAAGTAGCCGGACACCACGAGGTCGCGCGGGTCGCGGACGAACTGCGTCACCGGCACGCTGTAATCGAGTGAGGCCAATGGCGGGTGGTTGTTCAACGAGGCGATGGTGTAGGCGCCGTGCTCGCGCAGAAAGCGCTCGGCCTCGCTGTTGAAGTGCTTGTGGCGCACGCGGCCCAGCGTGGCCGTGCGCACCAGCTTCATCGTGCTGGTGAAAAAGACCGTCAGGTTCTTGTGGTAGGACACGTGGATAGCGCGGTTCACGCCGCTGTCCGGAGTGTCGGCGCGCGGGTCCGGCATGGCCGTCACGCCGCGGGCGCGTAGCCGTGGCGCGCCAGCCCCGGCGCGAGGTGGCGCGCCAGCCCGGCCCGGTCGGGGGCGTCCAGGGCGCGGCGGCCCCGTCCGATGGACGCGGCGGTCACGGGCCGGGCGACGTTGGCGTGGTGCGCCTGGCGGTGGACGTCCGTCATTCCCGGCAGATCGACCGTGGCCGCCAGCATGGCCTGCGTGAACGGCAGCCCGGCGAACGCGGCCACCCGCCGCATCTCCGTTTCGGGCTCGGCCACCAGCCGCTCGTAGTGCAGCGTCAGCACCTGCTCGGGAAAGCGCGCGCCCAGGAGGTCGCCGGCGCGCACATAGGTGGCCCAGCGCCGCGCGGCGCGCTCGCCGTCGCGGTTGAGCCCGTCGCGCACCATGGAGTGCACCACGTCCACCCCGTCGCGCACGATGTGGAGGAAGCGCGCGTCGGGGAAGAGGGCGCGGATCTCCGCCATGGCGACGACGTTGGCCGGCGTCTTGTCGCCCCAGCGCGCGGGCCCGCCGGTGCGGGCGGCGTGCGCGCGGTAGATCGCGGCGACGATGCGCGCCACGCTGCGCTCGCGTTCCGGCAGCTCGCACAGCTCCAGCGCCAGCGGGCGCAGCGGCATGTCCCAGTCGGCGAACAGGGGCCGGTACTCGATGGCGCCGCACACCTCGGTGACCGTGCGCGGCCACGCGCGGCGGGGACGGCGCGTGGCGTCCCAGACGACCGCGCGCAGGGCGTGGTTCTCCGGCGGGATGTGGATGCCGCCGCCGGCCTGAAGCAGGCGGCGCAGCAGCGTGGTTCCCGAACGCGGCGCGCCCACGATGAAGACGGGCGCCTCGCCCTCCGCGCGGTTCAGCGGCACGCGGCGCGGCAGCGCCGCCCCCAGCACCTGCTGCGCCGCGTCGGCCAGGGGCAGCGTCGCGCCGGCCGCCGGAACGGGAAGCAGGCCGCGCCGGGTCAGGTACCGCATTGCGCGCTACCCCTGTGCCATGCGCTCGTCGGGGCGCGCCGTTCCGGGCGCCGGGTCGCCGCGATGGGCCGTCGCGTCGGCCAGCGTCGTCACGCCGTAGGCATCCAGCACGCGGCGCAGGCAGGTGTGTTTGGGAGAGGCGCCGTGGCGCGCGACGTTGCGGCGGAACAGGGGCGCCCGTTGGCTGGCGGTGACACGCAGCCAGGACCGGGTGCGCGGGTGCACCAGCCGCGTGTGCGTGCCCTGGAAGAGCGACATCACCTTGAACCAGACGTCGTCCTCCGTGGGGCACAGACTCATCATCGCGGCGTGGTCGTGCACGGCCGGGTGCAGCGCACCGGGCGGATAGAGCACGCCGCTCACCCCCGTCGCCATCAGGGACGGGCCGGGCACCGTGGCCTCGCCCGCCGGTTTGCGGATGGGCTCCGACGGCGGCAGCAGCGTGCCGTCCGCCGCCACCGGCATCTCCAGGCCGCGATAGCACACGATGGCGCCGGGATGCTCGCGGTGCGCGGCCAGCAGCCCGGCGAGCCAGCCGCGCGGGTACAGCCGGTCGTCGTCGGCCGTGACCAGGATGCGGTCGGGGCTCTCGGCGAGGGTTGGGATCAGCTTGTTGCCCGGCTGGTAATCCGGGTCCACGAAGGCGATGTGCAGGCCGCGCCGGCGCAGGCGCTGGAGGCTGGCGGGCAGGTCCGCTTCCCCCAGCTCGCGGGCGGCCAGGTTGAGCCGCACGGCGGCCGGCGGTTCGCGCTGATCGAACAGCGTCTCCACGGCCAGGAAGCAGCGCTTGAGGCGGGCGCCGTGGCTGGTCAGGCTCACCACCACCGCGCCCTCGCCGTGCACCGCCGGCCCGGTGCCCAGGCGGTTGCGCAGGTGCAGCCGCGCTTCCCGGGCGAGCGCGCGCACCCGGCAGCCCAGCCGGCGCAGGGGCCGCAGCGCGCGCGCCGGCCACGGGCGACGGGAATGCGCGGGCGTGGCTGTCATCGCCTCTCCTCACGGGCTACACTCGCGCACCCTGCCGCCGGCCCGCGCGCGGCGCAACGGCGGCCGAAGCGGCCCGATCGTCGTCGGCGAGGAGCGTGCGCGTGAAGATCAAGCGGCGTGCCAGGCGAACCCTCGCGGCATGGTGGGGCTGGCTGGCCCGCGGCCGGCCGCCGCGCGATCTGCGCACCAGCACGGATGTGCGCGACGTGGGGCGTCCCGGTCCCGACACGCACGAGTTGTTCGCCCGCGCGCTGACGCTGCCGGGCGCCTTCAACCTGGACGACTGCGGCCACGTCCAGCTCATCCTCACGCTGCAACGGCTGTACGGTCTCACCGGCGACCTTTTTGAGATCGGCACGCACGGCGGGCGCAGCGCCGCCATCATGGCGGCCTGTCTCGGGCCGGGCGAGTCGCTGGTGTGCTGCGATCCCTTCGATCTGCCCGACGCCCACGGCAACGCCAGCACGCGCACGCCCGAGAGTGTCCTGGCGAACATCCGCGCCGCCGTGCCCGAGCTGCCGGCGGATGCCGTGCACTTCCACCGCTGCTTCAGCCAGGACCTGGAGCTGCCGGCCGGCGCCCGCTTCCGCTTCGCCCACGTGGACGGCGACCACAGCGAGGCACGCACCCACGCCGATCTGGCGCTGTGCCGCGCGCATCTGCTGCCCGGCGGCATCCTGGCGCTGGACGATCACGGCCATCCCGCGTATCCGGGCGTGGCGGCGGCGGCGCGGCGCTTCCTGGCGGATCACCCGGACATGACGGTGCTGGCGGAGCTGAACCGCCACGGCGCGGCGGGGCGCAAGCTCTACATGCACAGGGCGGGCGGGCTTGACGCGGCGCCGCCCGGTGGCTAGAACCCGACGCCGCCGCGGCCGGAGCCGGCCGGCGGCGAGACGGATGCATCATCCCACAGGCACGCGGACGATCGGCATGGCACGGCGCTGCGATTTCACCCGGAAGGGCGTTCAGGCGGGCAACAACGTCTCGCACGCCAACAACAAGACGCGGCGGCGCTTTCTGCCCAACATCCACGACACCTCGCTGTACAGCGACTCGCTGGATGAGATGGTGCAGGTGCGCATCAGCACGCACGGCATGCGCACCGTGGAGCACAACGGCGGCCTGGACGCGTACCTGACCACGACGCCCGACCGCAAGCTCGGGCCGGACGCGATCAAGGTGAAGCGCCGCATCCAGAAGGCGCGCAAGAAGCGCGCGTCGCGCGAGTCGGCGGAGCAGCCCGCCGCCTGACGCGCCGCCGCGCACAGGCGACACGAGCCCGCGCCGGGACCAGCCGGCGCGGGTTTTTAGTTTTCGCGCGGGCAGGGCATGGGCCGCCGTCGACGCCGCGACGAAGCCGGGCCGGCCCGTTATACGCGCGCTCCCTGAGCGAAACCGATGGCGTGTTTGGCCGATGGCGGGGAGCCCCACCCCCACGAAGGCGGCGCGGGGCGCTTTCCCGCGCCGGCAGAGGGGGTGGGCTCCGTCATCCTTTTTGCGCACGCGTGTTATTCGCCGCTCGCCTCGCGCTCGTCCGGTTGCCTGACCACGACGTCGAAGGCGTGGTTGAAGCGCTGGCGGAGGTCGCGTTCCAGCTCGGCCGTCTCGTTGGCGAGGATGTCGAGCAGGCGCGGGCTGGGCATGCGCTCGCCGCCGTTCGCCATCTCCGCGAGGTCCAGCAGCGCCTCGGCCGTGCCGCGCAGCCGGGAGATGGGGTCTTCGATCTTGAACACCGCGTCGCGCGCGGCCTCCAGCCACTCGGCATCCTGATCGCACGCCGCCATCTTCACGAATCTCCGTGAACGGGGTACATGGGTGGGTCGATCGGCGCTGACGGCGCCGTTTCGATGTCTATGTGACCAATACGTGTCACGCGTGCGCTTCGCTGTCAACACGAGCGCGATGCGTGTCACCCGGCGCGATGCGTGTCACCCAGCGCGATGCGTGACACAGCGAGAAGGGGCACGGACATGCGGCTTCGCGGGGAACAGTTTCGGGCGGCGCGCAACCTGCTGATGATCGAACAGCAGGACCTTGCCAAGCGCGCCAACATCTCGCTGTCCACGCTCAAGCGGATCGAGAACACGCCCGGCCCCGTGCGCGCCAGCTACGAGAACGTCGAAGCACTCCAGACCGCCCTGGAAACCGCCGGGGTCGAGTTCACCAACGGCGACCAGCCGGGCGTCCGGCTGGCGCCGGGCGTGCGGCCTGAATAGCCGCCGCGCGGCGGCCGTGGGCCACGGCAGGACTGTGCAACCCACTTTCGCTCAGAACGCGAGACAATTATACTTGCAATTATATACGTTACAGTATGCCGTAGGTGCATAGATGCGTTGGATAACTGCAACGGACTTGGACCAATGGGCGAATAGGCATCAGGCAAAGAGTGAATTCCCCCGGCTGGTCCGCCGTTTGATCGTTGCGCTTACCTCCGACCGTGAACACTTGGACGTTCCGGCGGGCGAGAGTGTCTATACCGAAGGCTGGGATGGTATATTAAAAATAAAAAGCGGAACGGAGGACATTCCGTCTGGATCGTCGGTCTGGGAACTTGGAACAGACGCCGACAGAAAGAGAAAGGCGGACGCAGATTACAAAAAACGCACTGCCAACCCTGGCGATATTGTTCTCGCCGATACAACGTACGTTTTTGCCACTCTTAGAAGATGGTCAAAAGGAAAGAAAACGTGGAAAAAGGAAAAATTGCAGTCATCACCCTGGAAAAATGTTGTTGTGCTGGACGCCGATGATATAGAGCGCATGCTCGAACAAGCACCCAGCGTTTCCCTTCAATTTGCGGAGGTCATGGGAAAGTACTCTGGAAATCTTTGCTCTCTCACAAAATTTCTGAGTGATTGGGTCGGGGCAACCGATCCACCCCTACCATACAATCTTGTTCTAGCTGGCCGAGACGAAAATGTTGAACAGTTCTTCGAAGATCTTCGATCAGGTCCTAAAAGTACCAAGGTTCGAGCGCATACACGTGATGAGGCCATAGCCTTTGTGGGCGCTGCGCTCAGCGACGCCGGCTCTGCCGAAGCTGAAGATTGGTTGTCGCGAGCCGTGATTGCACAGGACGAAAACGAATTCGAACAACTTCGACACTCTAACATATCTTGTCTTATCGTCCCGTATGCCGACGATATCCAAAATCCGAACGCCGCTATCCACGACGGTCACCATGTTCTTATACCTATCGGTTTTTCGTCTCCCTCGTCAGACGCGATAAGTCTCTATCACCAGGACAGACATGCTTTTCTAGAAGTTCTTAAAACCATGGCTTTTGACGAGGTGACAACCGGCAGCTTGGCTACGCGTTGCGGAAGTTCACTTCCAGCATTGCGCCGACTCCTTAAGCACGAGGAAAAACCGCAGTGGGCGAGTGACGAGAACTGTCGGACGCTGGTGCCTGCCGCCCTGGCCGGAGCTTGGGTGGATGACCGAGCCCGTAGCCGGACCGACGCCCGTCCAGGGGATCGGGCGTTCCTGGCCGCTCTCGCGGGCGAATCTTATGATACCTATGCGGAAAAATTGACGCAGATTTTGTGTTCCCCTGATCCACCGCTGGCACGTGTTGGCAATTTTTATAAACTTTTGGCGCCGGAAGATGTCTTCAATTTTATTGCGCCCTACATAACAGATCGCCATATAGAAGTTCTTGTTGATTATGGTGAGCGACTTTTTGGTCAACGCGATCCGAGCTTGAATTTTGATATTGAAGAGCGATACAAAGCACCCGTTTTTGGATGTACTTTCGATCATTCCGGTGCCTTGCGAACGGGTGTTCTGCAAACACTCGCGCTCCTCACGCATCATGGAGATGTCTTTCAAGTTGGAACAATCTCAACGACGCTTTCTGAAATAGGCTCTCGATTCGTGAAACGAATTCTGGACGAGGCCGAACCGGAGCGATGGCTTTCGACATCGGACGTGTTGGCATCCTTGGCTGAAGTGTCACCGAACGCATTTTTGGAGTGTGTTCAACAGTCCCTATCCCATGAGAGCCCGCCACTTCTTGCCCTTTTCGAAGAAGGAGAGGGGATAGGAGCCCCATGCCAGCACAGCTCGCTTCTGTGGGGGCTTGAGGCGCTGGCTTGGGAGCCGCAATATTTCCCCCGTGCGTGTCACCTCCTTGCTGAGTTAGCGGCACGCGACCCCGGTGGACGATGGGCCAACAGGCCCAAAAATAGCCTGCGTGCGATTTTTCTGCCCTGGCGTCCATGCACCTTCGTTGGTCCAGAGAAACGTGCGGAGATGCTGCGGGCAATTCTTTCAAAATATCCCGGCGTTGGATGGGGCCTTTGTCTTGAACTTACACCCAGAATGCATGATATAACCTCTCCTACATACATGCCGCACTGGATGCCCGTTCGTGGCTCGTCGGAAGAAGTCGACGTAACCGAGAGGAACACTAACTACGATGCGATTTTAGATCTCATTGAGCGTAACCTTGGCAATGGTGTTCAACGTTGGAAGGATATCTTTGATGCTCATTTAGCTGCTTGGCCCCCCGATCGACGCGCGCGAATTTTCCAGAAACTGATTGATAAATTGGACGTGAACGAGTTGGATGGCGATTTGCTCGCGCTTCGCAAAGCTGTAAGAGACTACCATCACCTTCTCAAACGGCAAAATAATGTAGCTGAATCCGAAGAAAATCCAGTGGCTCAAATTGCCAAACGGCTGGAACCGTCTGACGCTCTGGAGCGAAATAAGTGGCTATTTGAAGGCGCACGTCCGGATATCCCCGGTGTGAGTGCGACGGATCTTCAGACGGTTCAAACCTATAGAAGCACGGCACTGAAAGAGATCGTGCACCAATACAATCATAGGGGTGTCTTTCGGCTTGTGGAAGCAGGTGGAGACCCCTTGTCCGTGAAAGATGCTGCTGAAGCGGCGCTTGATAAGGCGAATTTTGATGAAACTGTTTATGAATATCTCGGGGAAGACTGCACCGATGCGGTTGCAGGATTGCTTGGTGCATGGGTGGGTTCGCGGCATCGTCAATTGGGTTGGGCCTGGACACGCCGCTTTACGGAGCAGCTGCGCGCGGGGGAAATGTCTCCGGGCGCGGTTGCGCGAATCCTGGTGTGTTTACCGTGCACCTCTGAGGTCATAGAGGAAATTACGAATTCCG
>Ga0207714_1001636_pt1 | contig 14334 bp, 16 predicted proteins | sample PonA232FremontCA_2_FD_187270 | JGI IMG/M metagenome (GOLD analysis project Ga0207714, IMG submission 187270) | Marine sediment microbial community from Fremont, CA, USA - Pond A23 Sediment 2 (SPAdes) | ecosystem: Environmental > Aquatic > Marine > Unclassified | place: USA: Fremont, California... | reverse complement strand
GCCCGCTCCGGACTGGGTGGCTTCGGCCCATCGCTTCGCCGAGGATCATCCGCAGGCAGGAGCCTTCGGGGGACAGATCCACGGGCGATTCGAGGAGGAACCGCCGACGAGCTTTGGCCTCGTGAAGCCGCTCTTTGCGCTCAATGAGCGGACGGACGAGATCTGTTACTCAGCCGGAGACAGTCTGCAATTTGCGGCCCCCGGGGCGGGATTGGTCGTTCGTAGGGACGCGTGGATGGAAAGCGTGCCCGAGACTGGGTTGGAACTAAAGGGGCCAACGGGAGACTCGCGGGGGACGCTGGGGGAAGAGTTCGAGCTCCAGTGGCGGCTCTACCAGAACGGTTGGGACATCTGGCATAATCCTGGCATGCACTTAGAGCACAGAATCCCTCCCGAACGGTTGGAGGAGGAGTATCTGGAGGACTTTTTCAGGGCGATTGGGCAGAGCCGGTACCGCACGCGCATGATGCGATTTGAGCCGTGGGAGCGCCCGCTTGCGACGATGGCCTACTGGGGAGCGGATCTGTGGAAACTCGCTCGGCTATGTTGGACCTACCGGAATAAAATCCGTACAGATCGCTTCGTGCGTGGACGGGTTCGGATGACTCTGCACATGCTTATTGCTCCGTTCAGCCGGCGATGAGCACGACTGTCTCCGTCATTCTATGTTCTTGCAATCGCGCCGATCACCTGGAGAACACCCTCCAGTCACTCCGGCAGGTTGCGGTCCCCGAGGACTGGGAGACTGAACTGCTTCTTGTTGATAATGACTCCACGGACGCGACGCCCGAGGTAATGCAGGACTTTGACCATCCAGCGATGAGGGTGCGAGTCCTGCGGGAAGAAAAGAGGGGTGTTTCGAATGCGCGGAATCACGCGGTAAGCGAGGCAAGAGGACAAGTCCTGCTCTTTACTGATGATGACTTGCGGCTTCCGCCGGACTGGATTGAAGGAATGGTAAGTCCTATTTTGAATGACGAGGCTGATGCGGTTGCGGGGGGTGTTGAGTTGGCCGAAGAGATTCACAAGGAGTGGATGACGCCACGTCACCGTTCCCTGCTCGCATGTACGGAGCAGATTGACCCCGACCATCCGAGATGGATTGTTGGGGCAAATATGTCGATCTCCAGGGAGGTCTTCGAGACAATTCCTGGGTTTGACCCCGAACTCGGACCGGGACAGCTTGGGCTAGGTGGGGAAACGCTTCTTTTTCTTCAGATGCGGGAGGCGGGATTTCGGATTGAGACGGCCTTTGGCGTTGCGGTAGAGCATCGTCCGGATTCTTCTCGGTTAACGTGGGAAGGGTGGGATGAGGCTGCCAAAAAAGCAGGACGAGCCGGAGCGTACCGGAGTTATCACTGGAGGCACCGTCACCACTCTCTCCCCGCCCTGATTGCGGGCTGGATGTACTACACACTCCGCGTTTGGTGGAGAGAAACGATCGTGGGGAGCAGGAATCGCTCGCAGCGTGGGATGGACATGGAGGAGTTTCTATTGCGGCGAAAGAAGTACCGTGTTCGTCAACATTTGAGGGAGTACGGAAAAGAGCCAAAGTACGACAAGCGCGGCTTAATCAAAACAACGAAATAGTGTCAAAGACCCGAAAAATAGAATGGACGATCTTCCAGCTGTTCAAAGCCTCTGGATGGGGGGAGGGCTTTCAAAAATGGAGAAAACCTCAATCAACTCGTTTTTGGGTAAAGGACACGAGTACCATTTGTACGTCTACGAACATGTAGGGAATACACCGGAGGGGGTGATTATAAAGAATGCAAATGATATAATAGATAGAGATGATAAAAGTAAATATAAAGGAGGGAAAGATTATGCAACATTTTCCGATATATTCAGATATAAGTTATTATTAGAGAAAGGCGGCATATGGGTAGACACGGATATAATATGTATAAAGCCGTTTAATTTTAAAAATGATTATGTGTTTGCATCAGAAAGAGTGGAGAGACAAAAAAAGTGGGAGGTCAAATTTCCATCGAAGCCAGTAGGTTGTGTGATAAAGTCTCCCCCTAGATCGAAAATTATGTCGTACTGTCTAGATAAATCGAGGCAAAAAAAATTTGAAGATATAGAGTGGGCTGAGGTGGGGCCGGATTTGCTATCCAAAGCTATAAGAGAGTTTGATATGGAAAAAAATATATTTTTTCCTTGGAAATTTTGCCCGATATCTTGGTGGAACTGGAGGCGTTTTGTGAGCCAATCAATGAAAGACAAAGTCGTAGAAATGGCCAAAAAGTTAGTTGCAAAACCATATTCATACCATTTGTGGAATTCGAAGTGGAGTGAAGGAGGAGAAAGTAAGAACAAAGTATATCCTGAGAATACGATATATGGAAGAATGCAAAAAAAATACCTACCAAGTGATCAGTAGAAAATATAAAATGGGATTATCTGAGATAGGTAAAAAGGCAAAGAAGTACACAAGGAAAATCGTGCGGCGGGGGGCGAATTTCTTAATTCCGACCGGAGTCGTGTTGATGTATCACAGGATTGCCGAGGTGAAGGTTGACCCGTGGGAGCTCAGTGTCTCTCCAGATCACTTTCGTGAACAGCTCGATTATCTCAAGTTGTACACAAATGTCTGGCGACTCGACGACTACGTCCATGCTCTTCGCTCCGGCTCTCTTCCGAATAGGGCTGTCGTAATCACTTTCGACGATGGTTACGCGGATAACTTATCAACCGCTGTCCCAATGCTGAGGAAGGCTGGCTTACCTGCCACCTTTTTCATTGTGACGGGAGCCGTTGGGCAAACGGGTGAGTTTTGGTGGGATGACCTCGAGAGATGTGTACTGAGAAGCAGTGTACATCCGATACGATTGCTAGACGAACTTTCCTCAGTTGTGGGGCTGGACTTGGTTCAACCCGGCAGTGGAAGGGAGGGGGAATGGGACGCATTAGGAAAGAGAAGCGAGACTGTCGAAGCATTTCGCCGGGCGCTATATCGTCAGATTTGGCAGTTTGCAGCAACCTTATCCCCGCAATCGCGATCCCGTTTCCTCGATCGTGTCCGCGAGGCATCCGACACGCCCGCCTCTGCGCGGCCAACACATCGCACACTGACGGAAGATGAGCTCGTTTCACTGAGCCGCGTGCCAGGTATGGATGTAGGTGCTCACGGCGTGACGCACACACCGTTTACGGCGCTTCCCTTGCAGGAGCAACGAAGGGAAATTGCTGAGAGTCGCAGTTGGCTTGAGGAGAACATTGATCAGACAGTCGAGACCTTTTCGTACCCCAATGGCGCGTTGGACGACGAGACGGTCATGCTTCTTGAGGAGGAGGGATTTTCGGCTGCTTGCTCGACCGAGGAAGGACTTGCGAGTTACGGAACGAGGCCGCTTATGCTTCCACGTTTACAAGTCCCAGATGTGAAGGGAAAAGAATTCGAACGATGGGTGGAGGAGGTGTTAAATTATACTCCTGTATTTAGATAAAATATTTAATATGTTACGTATATTGCGGCTTTTTGCATCGGCTGTTTGTGTTTAATTTGTGAGAAAAAAATAAAACAAATTAGTGTATGCCTCTCATTTCCATAATTATTACGTGTTATAATCACGGCCGATATCTAAAAAAAGCTATCAATAGTGTAAGGGGTCAAAAATTTAGGGATACTGAATTGGTAGTTGTCGATGACGGGTCTACGGACAACACCTCTGCTGTAGTCGATGAATTTTCTGGGGTACAGTATATTTGGCAGGAAAATGAGGGACTCAGCTCTGCTCGTAATACCGGGCTCCACACTTCGGAAGGCGACCGCATCATCTTTCTCGATGCCGATGATTGGCTCTTGCCGGGAGCCTTGAAAACAATTGCCGATCATGTAGAGGTAGATCCGTCCGCTCCTATGCTGGTGGGGGGGCATGTCAAGGCGTACGATACGTCATCGGGGGTGGAATATGGAGAGCCATATTTTCCAGATCTTGGAGGGGACCCATACGCTGCACTGCTACGGAGCAATGCAGTCGAAATGCACGCGGCGGTCGCCTATCGGCGTGATGTCCTACAGGCACTCGGCGGATTCGATGAGGGGCTGTCTGCCGCGGAAGACTATGAGGTGCTTCTAAGGGTTGCGCGTGACTATTCCCATCCGGTGCGGAAGTACTCCGAGCCTGTTGCGGCTTATCGCCGTCACGAGTCCAACATGACTGGCAATTCTGCCCTCATGCTTAAGAATACCTTAGATGTACTCCGTCGTCATCGCGCCTCTGTTTCCGAACAGCCTGAGTACCGCCGCGCATTACGGCAGGGAATTCGCTTCCACAAAGACCTTTATGGTCCTCCTATCCTTCGGCGGATTAAACGAGCCTTGTGGAGTTCCGGTGAGCGAGCCTATTTCCGGGATGATGTCACGACTCTCGCACAGTACGCTCCTGTTTGGACAATGAGGCAATTGGGAAAGCATCTTGCACAGCGAATCCTTCCGAAACGGGCTCAACGATTCGTTCGAGACACCCTCGCAAGGTATGTCGGGCTCTCCTCACCGGACAAGATTTCTCTGGGGGATCTTCGGAGCACGACTCCAGTCAGTCGAAATTTCGGCTTTGATCGGGGCACACCGGTGGATCGCTACTACATCGAGCGGTTTCTAAAGGCCAATAGCCGGGACATAAAGGGGCGTGTTCTGGAGATCGGAGAACGGACGTATACAGAGCGTTTTGGTGGGGATGGCGTATCCAAGAGCGATGTTCTTCACTATACCGAAGGAAATGACGAAGCGACTATTGTTGGGGACCTTACCAGTGCATCGCACATCCAGGACGACTCCTTTGACTGTATTATTCTCACTGAGACGCTGCAACTGATATACGATGTGTCCTCGGTGCTGGACACGCTCCACCGAATCTTGCGGCCTAGTGGCGTACTTCTCATAACGGTCCCGGGAATTACGCCAATGCCGGATGACGTTATAGGGGAGGGATGGTACTGGTCATTTACGGAGAACTCCCTGAATAAACTTCTGGAGGAGAATTTCGCGGCATCAGGGATTCAGGTCGAGACATACGGCAACGTCCTTTCGGCCGTTGCTATGTTGGAGGGATTGACGCAGGAAGAATTTACAACATCGGAGCTGGGTTCTAGGGATAAAGCTTATCCGGTAACTGTGACAGCCCGCGTCCATAAGTCTGAGAAAGACCTGGAAGAGTAAACCTGACCCGATATCGATCCGTATCGACCGCACGATGGTGCCTGAACACTATGTATAGGACCGCTCCATACGGCCAATGTCAAGTCGGAAGCAGGTAGTGGACCCCTACCTCGGCCTCACGTCCTGAATTTCGAGTCGTGAGAAGCTGTTTGGCGGATTGCTGAGAACCGCTTATGTCCAACAGAAAAGCGCCGGTCAGCGTCTTGCGAATGAGACCAATCCGTTCACAAGACCAACCCAGAGCGATGACCTCTCGGTATCCCTCTGATCTGACCGACGTAGAATGGAAACAGATCGAACCCATCTTTGATCGCTTCCGCTTTGACGAACATGATCCTCGAAGTCTGCTGAACGCTGTTTTCTACGTGTTGAAGACCGGGTCACAGTGGCGAATGCTCCCCTCGGACTATCCTCCTTGGCAAACTGTGTACTACCATTTTCGGAAGTGGCGGCGGTTGAACCTTCTACAGCGTCTTTGCGACCGGATTCGACGAGCCGCGCGGGTAGCTGCGGGTCGTCGGCCCAGTCCCAGTGCTGCGGTGATTGACACCCAGTCGGTCGATACCGAACGGCAAGCTGGTCCAGGCCGCGGACGCGACCCGAAAAAGAAGGTAACTGGACGTAAACGGCACGTGATTGTCGACACATTGGGCCTTTTGTTGGCCATTGTCGTCCATCCGGCCAACGAGCACGACAGCCAAACCGCCCCGTCAGTGTTGAAGCAATTGCTCGGAAAGGTGCCTCGCCTGAAGGTGATTTTCGCCGATAGCGCATATGAGGGGCTGCCAGGCGGGCTCGTCTGGCGGTGCTTCCATTGGCTTCTTTCCGTCGTAGACCCGGATGAGGACGGCTCGGGCTTCGATCCGCTTCCGAAACGATGGGTGATTGAGCGGACATTTGGTTGGTTCGGAGGATATCGTCGTCTAATTCGAGACTATGAGCATCTGCCCGAAATGTCGGAAGCGATGGTTCGCGCAGCCATGATTCGGTTGATGATTCGCCGCGTTACCTGATCCGCCAAACAGCTTCTGATACTGGCACGGGGAATGCTGTCTACCAGGTGCCCCAGAATAGGAAGACGAACTGGCAAGTGTACCTCAACTACGGCTGTCTCTACCACGGGCAGAGCAGCCATCGCACTATATCGACCATGTTCGTCTCCGTTGAGGCAGAAGCAGTGGAAGCGACAATGGTCGTGTGGAGACTCGGCCCGACCGCCGGGCCGGTCCAAACAAAAATTCGATCGTCTTCCACTGGCAAATCGGTACGGTAGAGCTTGGTTAAGGGACCACTATCACAGGTCTTCAGGTCGGTCTTCTATGGGTCAACGTTCCAACGAGAATTCGACTTTGCATTTGGCTTTTCTCCTGGCATCATTTGGCTCTCGCGTATTGAGAGCGACAGGTGAATACTCAGTCCGGGTCGTAGGGACGGTCCGACTTGTAGAGTCCAACGATCAATCTCAAGATCTTGCGCATCACCGCCACGTAGGCCTTTGCCTTTCTCATCCCTTCCTGGAGCTTCCGACGGTAGTAGGCTCCGAAGAGCCGACCTTCGGTGATCGGTTGGTGTGCCATCTGTCCAAGGATCTTCCGGGCCAAAGGGCGACCCTTCTTTGAGATCTTGATCTCCCCCTCGTAGTCGCCGCTCTGGCGCTCCCGAAGGTTAAGGCCGACGTACTTCTCGACTGCCGCATGGACGTCGAAGTCCTCAATCGGGCCGAGCTCCCCGACCAAGCGCCCCAGTTGCTTTGCAGTGATCTCCTCGAAGGGGGCCGGGACTTCTCCGCGCTTCTGCAGCCGGAGGTACAGCTGCTCGATACGTTCCGCGATCTGCTCCTTGCGGCGCGAGTGGCGCTTGTAATCGGTCCACAGCTGCTTCAGGCGCCGTTTCCAGACCGACCGGTAGCGCTCCGGCCACTGCATCTTTGCCGACCGCTGGGCCTGCTTAAAGAGAGCCTCCAAGGTCGACCACTGTGCCCGCTTGACGTGGCTCTTGACCTTTTGGCAAAACTGCTCGTACCCGTCCTGAACGATCGCTTCCGGGTCCCACGCGTATTCCTCCATCACCGCCGTCCCGGTCGACTCGAACAAGAACTCGGCGCTTTTCTCGTAGTCGCAAAACAGCCGCTTCAGCACGTGGTGAAAACGCGTTCGGGCCCGCGTGGCCTGCCTGTCTTCATCCTCGTAGATCTGTCCGAGTTCTCGGAGCAGCCCGTACTCCCCTTCCAAAGCCCGGTGGGCCTGCGTCCGGTCGACCTGCGCGACCAGGGACATTGCCCGGGCGTCGGCCGGGTCCGTCTTGTTGGTATCTCCCGACTCGACACTCGACATTTTTGCGCTGTGTTCGGTGTTGACGTAGGCGGTCTCGTGGCCCTGCTGTCGGGCAAGGCGAAGCAGCTCCTCGTCGTAGCCGCCAGTCGGTTCGCAGACGACGCAAAGGCCGTCCAGTCCGTGCTTATCGGCGTAGCTGGCAAGCTCGCCAAGCTGCTCTTCGATCTGGTCGGTCCGACGCTCAATCGTGATGGTAATCTCTCGATCGGGGGCTCCCGTGCGGGTATGAATCGCGTATCCGTCCAGCTTCTCTTTGCTGATGTCGAAGCAGACCACGAGCTGATCGGTAGCGTTTATTCTTCGGGGAGGTCTTGTACCTTCATGGCAAGAGGTCTCACTGTTCTGGATGAATGAGAATGCGGTTCTCTTCCAGAACGTGAGGCCTCTTCTCTATGACATCAAGGGCGGTAACTGACAGCTTTAGCCTTTAGATACAAAAATGCAGTGGGACTTCGAAGTCCTCTCAAGCAGTTGAAGAAAGCAGGCGGCTGAGGCTCTGGCGTTGACTGAGCTTCCCCCGGTTGGACAAAGATCCTACTACGGCAGAGGCAGCCGACCATGACGGTGGTCTGCCCGAGCGTCTCATCTCTTTGAGACGGAAGCTGCACCAGAAAGCGAAGCAACAGCCGCACTTCCGTTTTTGGAGCCTCTACGGCCAAATCAGCCGGATGGACGTGCTTCAGGCGGCGTGGGAACGAGTACGAGCGAACAAAGGAGGCCCTGGCATTGACGGGACGACGCTTGAGGAGATCGAATCCGAAGGCGCCGGTGTCTTCCTGCAGGAGCTTCAAACCGCGCTGAAGTCCAAGAATTATCAGGCGGGGCCAGTGCGCCGCGTCCATATTCCCATGGCCAATGGGGGACAGCGGCCCTTGGGAATCCCGACGGTTCGGGATCGGGTGGTCCAGATGGCGACGCTGCTCGTTCTGGAACCGATCTTCGAAGCGGACTTCTTGGACTGTTCCTACGGGTTTCGACCGGAACGGTCGGCCCATCAGGCACTGGAGCAGATCCGCACGCACCTGAAGTCAGGCTACCGTGCGGTCTACGACGCTGAAGGCCTGCTTCGACACGATCCCACACGAGAAGCTGATGGCCTGCCTCAAACAGCGCATCAGCGATGGAACGGTGCTCCGGCTGATTCGGATGTGGCTGGAAGCGCTCGTGGTGGAGCCAGGGCAGGGAGGAGCCAGCCCGCGACGCGAGCGGGGCCCACCACAGGGAGGGATAATCTCCACGCTGTTGGCGAACGTCTATCTCCACTGGTTCGACAAGATTTTCCACCGCAGGGATGGCCCCGGCCAATGGGCCAACGCCAAGCTGGTCCGGTACGCAGATAACTTTGTCGTACTGGCTCGCTACGTCGGCTAGCGCCTACGGGGATGGATCGAGTCGAAGCTGGAGGGATGGATGGACCTGCGGCTCAACCGAGAGAAGACGCATGTGGTTGATGTGCGAAGCGAGGCCCTGGACTTTCTGGGCTACACGTTTCGCCGAGACCGGAGCCGCTACGATCCGAAGCAGCGGTATCTGAACATGGTGCCCTCAAAGGCCTCGATGAAACGAGCCAGAGCCCGCCTGAAGGGACTGACCAGCCATCGCAGGAGCCAGAAGCCCCTTGCCGAAGTAATTGGCGAGGTCAACACGTTCCTGCGAGGATGGGGACAGCACTTCAAGCTGGGCTACCCGGCAGAATCGTTTGCGGTAATAAACCGGTATGCGGAGATGCGTGTGCTACAGCATATGAATCGGCGCAGCCAGCGGACCTGCCGCAAGCCGGAGGGCATCAGCAAACAACGAGCATCTCGGAGAGCTCGGCCTCATGACACTGCGCGGAGAAGACTTGTGAACGCCTCTGGTAAAGGTTTGCAGGAAAGCCGGATGCGAGAGAACCGCACGTCCGGTTTGACGAGGGGGCAGGTTTCCGTATCCATGGTGGCGATATTGTGGCACCGGCGGGAAACCAGCCGGAAAACAGAGAAAACAAACGGCGACCTACCGATACGGACCTGCCTCTACTCTACCGCTGGCGGCTCATCAGAACTCAAATATTTGGTGTTAACATTGTACAATCCTTGTAGAAAAATACGCATATTCGGGCTCTGTTCGTCCTGCTTTCCCACTTCGGCCCGCGTTAAGACCCACCGAAACTACTGACCGCGCTCCCTGGAGCAATCCAGTCAGCAGAGAAGGACGCTGAGTCCCTAATAGGTACAATTAATGTTATCATATTGGGTGCAATTCGAAGGTAATTATTCAAGATCAGTCGCCCCAGAGGCGGGGGTGTTGAAGACGGGTTTGAGCGCAGCAAACATGGTTTCAATTTCCGATCGCTTCTCGTAGAGCGTCGTAGCCTCCTCAGGAGCAAGTCCCCAGGTGGCCAAGATGAGAAACTGGCCCTCCTTCTCACTTGAACGGGCCGCAATGCGCCGCAGGACGACCTGCACCTCGACGTGCTCACCGTCGGTCCCATGCAAATGGCGCGCCCCCATCGAGCACTTTCTCTGTGCCAACAGCAAGCGGGCGGGCAAACATCCGGGCGGGCAGAGACGGGCCTTCTGGGGAAAGCCCGAGTCGACGGTCCGAACGAAGGCGAACGGCAATGGAGACCTCATGGGCCTGAAGCCAACTGAGCCACTCGGCGGAGATAAATTCTCGGTCCCCGACCACGACTTCGATCTCCGTCGGGTCGACGATATCGAAAAAGCGTCTGAGCGCCTCCTGCTGAGCCTCGGCCGAAGAGCTCCCTTCCTCTGGCAGGACTGTCCAACTAATCGGAAAGGCGATTCCCTTGTGGGCAACCCCAACCATTAGAACATTGACAGGGGTTTCTCCAAAATGCCACTCCGTGCGGTCGAGGACGACCGTGTAAGGCGGAGACTGAGGCAGAAGCTTTGTCAGAAATCGGCCAAGTACTGCAAAGTCAGCGTCGTAACCGGAAAGAAAGCGACGGATGCGCCGGTAGTTCGATTCTTCCTTGACGCCAGCCTTCAAGACGACGGCGATCTCCCAGAGATTCGTTGTTGTAAGCTTCAGCAGGGCCGAGGTAAAACGAGCCATAAACTTCAGTCGTGCTCCGTGCCAGTCGAGATGTTCAGAGAGAACGCCAGTGATGGATCGTACGTAGTGCATAGCGAACGGGACTGGTGTCGGCAAGGGTCGCGGTTGAGCTCACGACCTTACTGCCAGGCATCAGGCCCGTTCAGTTTTTAGATCCACTCCGTTTTTGTTTGGTACAGAGGCCTGAGCATCAATAAGTGAAAAATGTATGTACGTATCCGGTGTAGATCTCCAAAGTAAAAAGTTCGTTTTTATCGGAGGGTTATATAGAAGCGGAAAATCGATTATGTTTAAGTTATTAAAAAAGCACCCAAATATAAGTGGGTTGTACAACCCATATTTGAAGGGCGAAGACCAGCGAGACGAAGGTCAGCATTCCCAGTCTGTTTATCCGAAGGGGGCAGACATGGATAATTCTTTCGGATTTGATACATCTGCACATCTGGATGAATCATCAAAGCTCGCCACTGCCGAGCATGCCAAGCGTTTGTTTAAAGACTGGAAAGAATATTGGGATACGGAAAAGCCAGTTCTGCTCGAAAACTCCCCGCCTAACCTTGTCCGGACTCGATACTTGCAAAGCTTGTTTCCAAATACGTACTTTATTATTGTTATGCGTCACCCTATTCCTGCGTCGTACGAGACAATGAAATGGAGCGATTATGGGCTTGACGCGATGCTGAAGCGATGGCTCTCCTGTCACGAACAATTTTTAAGAGACTCCTCTCTTATACAGAATGTCATTGTAGTTAAGTACGAGAAAATGGTTTCCAATCCCAGAAAAGAGATAGATAGAATATTTGATTTTATTGGATTGAAGGGTGATGTTGAAGGTGCAAATATAAAAAACGAATATAATAATAAATATTTCGATTTATTTAAAAATAGTCCAATGTTAAGATATAATTATTTTCCGTTAACATGGCTTTTTAAAATTTATACATACATAAGATTTGAAGAACGTATAAGAAAGTTTGGATATAGCCTAATCAATATGTAGGTAAGTATTGAACGATATAAATTCTAAAAATACAGTGGTACGTAATTTCAATGGTGTATATCCAGGTCTAGTTGAAATCCAAAGCAGGGAAGGGGTTCTTCCCCGGTGGATAGCTCACCAAAACCATCACCGAAGAAGAACCCCGATATGATCAAACATAGCTCTCCCGACGAAGAGACGCCAACTGCCCGGACGCTTCGAGAAGTCCTCGACGGCCCGATCGATACGAAGCTCCGTTTGATTCAACACCACGCAAAGATGGCCCGGCTTTTGGCCGAGGAGATTCTTGACGAAGAGGTCGAAAGCCTCGCCGGAGAGTGCTACAGCCGCAAGGGGGAGGGAAATCCCTTTCGCAGATGGGGATCGAATTCCGGCTCGATTCGGATCGACGGGGAGAAGGTTCCGATCGACGTGCCACGCGTTAGAAACACTGGTGCCGAGGAGGAACGATCTCTGGAAAGCTACCAGGCGATGAAAAGCGCGGAGGTCGGCCCGGAGATGGTGAAGGCGATTTTGCTAGGTCTCTCCCCGACGGTAGTCGGGACAGGCAACAGGGAGACTACCAGGAGGTTGCCAGCCAGTTTGTCGACGGGTTCGGCTTGAGCCAGTCCTCAGTCAGCCGGCGGTTTCAAGAGCGGGCCCAGCAGGCCCTTGAGGAGTTCGAGGATCGGGCCCTGGAGGAGGAAAATTTCCTGGCGCTCTGGATCGACGAAAAACGTGTCGCTGGCGAGCAGGGAGACCCTCTGCATGGGGGTGACTGAAGAGGGCTACAAGAAGGTTCTGGGCTCCTGCGCAGGCGACGACCGAGCGGGCCGAGCCCGTCGTGGAGCTGCTTCGCGACCTTATCGGACGCGGACTTACCTTCAAGGAGGGGATTTTCTGCGTCATCGACGGCAGTAAGGGGCTGCGCAAGGCCATCGATGAGCTGTTCGGCGAGCGAGTCGAGGTTCGGCGCTGCCAGTGGCACAAGCGAAAGAACGTCGTCAGCTACCTACCGAAGACCGGCCAGAAAACCTGGCGATCCAGGCTCCAGCGCGCCTACCAGGAGTCGACCTACGAGGCCGCCAAGGAGCGGCTCATGGGGCTCCACGCCGAACTGCAACAGCTCAACCGCCAGGCCGCTCGTTCCCTTCAAGAGGGCCTGGAAGAGCACTGTCCCGACCACTGTCGGGGACCCTGACACTCCATCGACTCGGGCTCTTTGACGAGCTGCGCAGGAGCTTGAAGACCACCAATTGCATCGAAAGCCTCATGGATGAGGTCGGAGGATACATCGACGGGGTAAAACGCTGGCACCACTCCCCGCAGCGGCACAAGTGGATGGCCCTGGCGGTCCTGGAGGCCGAGGATGGATTCCGGCGACTGGATGGTTACGAAGATCTTCCGAGACTACAAGCCGCTCTGAAAGAGGCGATTCCCAACGACGACGAATGAGGCTTGGGGACGAACCCCTTCTCAGCAGTTTCAACTAGATTTGCATTTACGCCGGTTCCTATTCCATCATATGATCCAGCCTCTTCTCGGGCGTGAAGTAAACTGATGCGGATCGCAGTCGAGACATTATGCCTCCCGTTATTTCACTGATTATCTGCACACGGAATCGAGCGGGCGCGCTCGGGCGATGCCTGGATCACTTGTCCGCCCTCGACTTAGCAGCGGTCGACGGGGAAGTCATACTCGTTGACAATGGATCGTCGGACAACACTCCTGCGGTGATGCGAGGCTTCGCGAAGCGGGTCGAATGCTCGGTGGAGATCGTGAGGGAGCCGACGGCAGGATTGTCGCGGGCCCGAAACGCAGGGGTCCGTCGGGCACAAGGGGATACGATTGTGTTCACGGACGATGACTGCTACCTGGGCGAGAACTATCTCCAAGTTGTGAGCGAGGTGTTTGTCGACGGGCAGTTCAGCTATTGCGGAGGGCGAATTTTGTTGCATGACTCCACTGATGCGGCCTATGGGTTGGAAGAACAGGACACTTTCGAGTTGATCCCTCCCCATTCGTTCATCCCGCCGGGATGCTTCCAGGGGGCCAACCTTGTCCTCCACCGCCGGGTGTTCGATGAGATCGGCCTGTTCGATCCCGAGTTGGGTGCGGGGACCCCCTTCCGGTGTGAGGATCTCGACTTTGTTGCCCGCGCCTCCCACGCCGGGTTCACCGGGGCGCACGTTCCCGAGCTGGTCGTCTATCACCATCACGGTCGGAAACCGGGAGAAGATATCCGTGCACTGGACGCGGCGAATGATTATGCGTGTGGGGCCTATTACGCCAAATTTCTGGGGCGAGGGCAGCTCTCCTATCTTTGGGGCTGGTTGGCGGAAGGGCTCTTCAGTCGGAAGGATGTAAGGGTCACAGTTCCCAAATTTATTCGGGAGTTGAGGGGAGCATTCGATTATCTGCGGACGACGTAATTCCCGTGCAGGCCGCATTCGAGACGCTCATGGACGCATCATCGGTAGAGTGGATTCGCGAGCAGTGTCGGCGAGCCGAGCGGTGGGTAGGGCGAAGGTTGTTCGCTGCCCCGTTCCTGGAGGGGGACCGACGAATGCTGTTCGTGCTGGGGCACATGCGCACCGGGTCGTCCCTGCTCCTGCACATTCTCGCCTCGCACCGCAACATTGTAGGATACGGAGAGACGCACAACGTGTACACCCGCACCGCGGACTTTGGGGCCACCGCGGCCAACGTGTATCGATCCCTGCGAAGGCTTCCGGGAAATGAGGCGTACCTCCTCGATAAAGTGCTTCATAAGTACCAGATCGCCCGGACGGAGG
>Ga0207714_1001635_pt1 | contig 14338 bp, 12 predicted proteins | sample PonA232FremontCA_2_FD_187270 | JGI IMG/M metagenome (GOLD analysis project Ga0207714, IMG submission 187270) | Marine sediment microbial community from Fremont, CA, USA - Pond A23 Sediment 2 (SPAdes) | ecosystem: Environmental > Aquatic > Marine > Unclassified | place: USA: Fremont, California... | reverse complement strand
CTGAAGATATCCCCGCCGAGGAGAGAGATTATTCACTTCATCCGGCACTTTTCTTGTGGTTTCGTCGAAAACAAGACGCAATGAGTGATATTCACCCGAAAAAATGAAGTGTCGCTCTGCAGGTTCGATGTCCTCGATTACTTGCCCTGCTCGTAGAAAAGTTAACTAAGTTCCAGACACAACTTCCAGTATGTCGACAGCAGTGAAAATGGACGAGGATACGAAGTCGAAACTTGAAGAATTACAGGCCGAAATCAAGTTGAAGACCGGAAAGAAAGTCACGCAGCAAGAAGTGCTGTCTCGTCTCGTCGAATCTGCAGTTGCGTCACGGGGAGAGTTCATTGATTCGTTCAGGGATACACCAGAGAGTCTTTCCGACGACGAACTCGCCCAATTCAACGAGGGGATGATCGCTTCGGGAGTCGAGACCGACGAGGAGGACATCGACGATATCCTGTATGGATGAGTGTGTTCGTGGATACCGGTGTGTTCTATGCACATCACGATACTGACGCTAGCCGTCACGAGACCGCCGTCGAGGCCCTCAATCGGGTTCTCAAGGCAGCGGAATACGGGCGAGTGATGACAAGCGACTACGTGTACGATGAAGTGGTTACCCTCACACAGAAACGAACTGGGTCTGTCGCTGATGGGATGGAAGTTGGACGTCGAATCCGCGGAGACGGGTATCCTGACGCAATCGACATGGTGTACTCCTCGCCTGCGCTTTTCGACACTGCTGTCGAGACCTACGAGACGTACGCAGATCAGGAGTTGAGTTTCACCGACGCGATGTCCGTCGTCATGATTGAGCACCACGATATCGATGCCTTGCTGAGTTTCGACGACGACTTCGATGGTGTTGTCGATCGACTCGCTCCCGAATCAGTTACTGAGTAGCATTTGCGTTCTCCCAGAGCAAGAACCTTGGAGTTACACCGATGCGCGAGGAGTGATTCGAACACTCGTTTCGGCCCTGGCGAGGCCGCGCAATCGCCAGACTACACTACTCACGCAAAAATTGACTGGCAATTCACCACCGATGACGCTCGTATCAAACTACGCCAGCTCTACCCAGTTGAGCCGAGAAGCTAGTGAGACCACGTCTGAAGCTACACTTAGCGCCTGCATTCAGCTAAAGGCCAGGATACGGCACCGGACCGCCCTCGAAGACGCCGACAGTGACGAGCACCGCGAGCAGGAGGCTGGTGACCAGAAGCGAGACAAAGGAGGGGTCGAGGTGGGTGTCGGCGTGTGCGTACAGCACTCGTTGTGCGAGTTCGCCGATCACCGCCGCGAGGGCGCCGAAGACGGCCGCGACCGCGAGACCGACAACGGGTTCGGCGTCGACGGCCAGCGCCGCGATGCTCGCCGGCAACGCCATGTGGTGGGTCACGGGCAGCGAGAACGCACCGAGAGCGAGAAAGAGCAGGCTCGTCAGGGCCAGGCCGAACGCCAGGAACCGGCTCCCGGTCGCGAGCGCGACGTACCCCGAGCCGAGACCGACAGCCACACCGAGGACGGCGACGTTTCCCCACTCGTAGTGGTCGGGGAGCCAGGGTTCGACGACGTGGCGGCCGCCGGTCCCCTGTGCGGTTTCGTTCTCCTCGTCGCCCCAGTACTGGCGCTTTTCGAACGGGGACATATCGAGCAGCGGGCGATCCAGGTCGCGGACGCGTCCGACGAGCGGATACCCCAGCGCGATCCGGTGGGCAAAGGCCGAGACGACGACCGTCAGGGCGATCGGATCGACCGGCAGTTCCAGCCCCGCGGCCACTCTCGCGAGGCCGACGCCGAACAGCCCGAACGCACCACCGACGAGGAGGACCGCCGGCCTGCTCGGGAGGGGTTCCGCGATCTGCTTCGCCTGGTGATACCGGAATCCAGTGTCGAACGTCTCCTTGCGCCCCGCGTAGGCCGCGGCCCCGACGCCGCCGGCAAAGGCGGTGTGTGGACCGAGCACCGGACCGAGGCCGACGGCCCCGGTCAGGCCGACCGCTTCCAGCGGTGCCGCAGTGACGTCGAAGACGCCGACAGCGGTGGTCCCGTCCGCCGATCCGACGAGGCCACCGGTCGCCTCCCCGACGACGATCGTGACACCCGCGAGACTCAGCGCCGGCAACGCGCCGATCGCAGCGCCGATCATCCCGCCGGCGACGCCGGCAACCACGACACCGACTGTCAGTTCCGAGAGTACCATGCTGGGCTGGGCCGTGTTGTCAGTCGGCTCTCAACTGTGACACACCGAGGGTACAACTGTCGCATTATACACCTCTTGTGTCCAGGTGGCTCATATACCGGTGGACAGAACGGTTGATAATTCGAGCGACACCACTGGGCTGTGCTCATATGTATCAAGGCTTCGGTCCACCGGTATAGTTGTGACGTTCCGTCGACTGCTACTGATTATTGCGAGTCTTTCCCGGGGAGAGGGGGGGAGACGCCGTCTCCCGAGCGGACGGCCACTGGCCGTCGACGCCGGGTGTCGGGAGTCTTGGCGGGCCGAGACAGCCTCGTTTTCGCTGCCGTGCTGAAAATTACCGCAATAATCAGTATGACAGCCCGGGGAAAAGTGAGCTACTCCTCGTCCTCTTCGACGACTTCCGGATCGCGCATCGCGGTCTGGAGGCTGTCGATCCCGTTGACCCACTCCGCGACGAGTCCGAACTCCAGATCCTCGGTGAGCCCGATATCCATCTCCGCACCGTCGATGACGAGCGTTCCGGCCTGGACGCAGTAGCCAAGCGCCGCGTCGAGATCCTCGTCAGCCTCGGCCTCGGCCGCGGCCTCGACGTACTCCTCGATGGAGCCGTCGTCCGCCGGGCCGCCGACAACGAACTCTTCGGCGGCGTAGAACACACACATAAGCGAGGTCTGGACGCCGTCGATGAGCATCGCTTTTTCATCGTTGTCGAACTCGACCTCCGAGAGCACGACCTCCTGTATGTCTTCCAGTTCGCCGAGAGCGGCCTCCTCGTCGAGAACGCCGTCGTCGAAGTCGGTAATAATCTTTGCGACTGCGATCGCCGTGTCGTCCTGCAGGTTCAACAGCAGTCGCGCCGAATCCTCCTGTTCGGGATCGATATCCTCCTCGCGGAGCCTGTCGATCCAGTTTTGCCAGCGTTCGTCGGTGTAGTATTCCCCTGGCTCGTTGCTCATACACATCGGTACGTCCCACCTGGGTTATTACTTTCGACCCGGTATCACGATCACTCCGCGGCTGTCCCGTCGAAAAACCCTTCCACGCCGTCGAGTTGGCGGACGAAGTCGGGATCGAACGCCGAGGCCGGTGTCTGGTACCCCGTCGGGACCTGGTCGCTGTCGGCCAGTCGGCTCACGGCTGTCGTCGCCGCGTCGACGGTGAGCGCATACGGCTCCGGGCTGCGGAGCCGTGTGGTGACAGTTCGGTCACCGTCGGTCGCTTCCCCCCAGATCAGCGCCCGGCCGGTCTCGCGCTCGTGGGCCGATGGCCCGTCGAGCAGCCGGCGCGCCAGAGACTGGAGCGCGCGCTGTACCGGCCCGATCCCGAGCAGCGACCCTGCACCGAGTTCGAGCAGGCGCGCGACGGTGGCAGGCATCGGTGCGTAGACCTCGATGTTCTCGATGCCGGTCGTGTAGTACGCCGTCGAGATATCACCCCAGGGGATACGTGCCGCGTGGCGCGGCCCGTCGCCGAAGTCGACCGTTCGCCGTTCCGACGCCACGGGGACGTCCACGATCCGGCCGTCGCGGCGGATCTTCCCCCCGCCGCCCGCGAGTTTGAGCGCAGTGACCGCGGTGCCGCTCGAAATCGATCCTGCTGCATCGATGCCGAGACGGAGGTCGGTGGCCCCCGGAAGTCTGTCGTGCAGGTGGCCGGCCACGCAGTCCGTCGGAACGACGTCGAAGCCGATGCCGGGCAACAGGAGTGAGTCCACACGTTCGGCGTCGCGGTCGCGCTCGGCGAGTGTCTCGAAGACCGGTAACTCGCCAGTGATATCGAGGTAGTGGGTACCGGTGTCGAGGCAGGCGTCGACGAGCGAGCCGCTGGTCTCGATAAAGGGGCCGGCACAGTTGAGCAGAATGTCGATATCGTCGAGATAGTCGGGAGCCTCGTCCGTGGCGAACACCCGCGAGTCGGTGTCTAGCATCGCGGCCAGGCCGCGTGTTTTGGTCCCGTTCCGGCCGGCCAGGACCACGTCGAGGTCACGCGCAGTAGCCTCTCTCGCGATCAACTCGCCAGTGTAGCCGTACGCGCCGTAGAGCAGGATACTCATAGCTGTGGTATACAGCCATGCTGTCATTAATCAATCGTCTGCCCGTCGCCGGGGGAGCCGTTCACTCGGTGATGTCCGCGACCGTAGCGTCGGCACACGCCACGAGCCTGTCGGGTTCGATCGGGAAGACCGCTGTGGGTGCGCCGGCAGCGGCCCAGACAGTGTCGAAGTTCGTCAGCGTCTCATCGAGATACACCGGCACCGTCCGGTCGTGACAGAACGGGGGGATACCGCCGACCTCGTAGCCGAGCGTGTCGGCGATCTCGTCGGGGTCCGCCATCCGTGCGGTGTGCACACCCCGGAGTGTCGCGAGCGCCCGCGTGTCGACGTCGTTCGCACCACTCGTCACCACGACGAGCAGTTCGTCAGCGACGAAGACGAGCGAACTCGCGATCTGTGCCGTCTCACAGCCGATGGCGTCGGCGGCCGCCGCGGCCGTCTCGGTCCCGGCCGGAAACTCGGATATCTCGATCTCGAGCCCGTGGATCTGTTTCGCTCGCGTTCGAAACTGTTCGGTTCCAGGAGTCATGATCAGAGGTACAGATCGACCTGTTCGACATCGAGGCTCTCCTCCATGGTCTCTATTTCGGTCTCCAGTTCCTCGATATCGGCGACCAGGCGCTGGTACTTCTCGCTCTCCTCGAGTTCCCGGCCGGAGAGTTCGACTTCCAGGACGTTCCGCTTGAGTTTCAGCGAACTCAGTTCCTGAGTCTGCTCGCTGTACTCGGAGAGCGTCAGTGCACGGTCGACGACCTTGAGCAACTGGTCCCTGTCGACCGGTTTGACCACGTAGTCGTCGATATCCATCTCCGCGATCTCGAAATCCGGATCGACCGCTGTGAGCATCACGACCCGGCAGTCGAAGCCGCGGTTCCGGATCTCCCCGACCACCTCGTCGCCGGACAGACCCGGCATCCGGCGGTCGAGCAACACCACGTCGGTCCCCTCGTCGACACGCTGGAGGGCCTCCTCGCCGCCGAGTGCGATCTCCGTCTCGTACTCCCCGTCCAGTCGGAGGTCGTAGGTGTTGGCAACGCGCTCCTCGTCGTCGACGATCAGAACGCGCGGGGAATCCGTCGCTGGGGTCACAGTTGCATATCAGTGTCTGAACCAATTATAAATACACGGGTTTTAATTATCAGAAAGATTCAGTATAGAGATCGTACGGTAGCCGAACCACATTTGTACACAGGTCTGCTACCCGTGACAAGATGACGGCGCGAACGACCGGTCGATCACACCGGGCGGTGTCGGAAGCGCTCGGTGTGGCCGTGCTCATCGGCATGACGCTGATAGTGACGGTCGCGCTCGGCGCGGGCGTGATGCTCATCGCGGATCAGGAGGCCGAACGGAGTGCGGATATCGGGTTCACCCATCTCGGCGAGAGACTCGTGATCAACTACAACGACGGCACCGAGCGGAGGGCTGGCGATCTGTACGTCGACGGACCGGCGAACAACCTCAGCTGGGCGGAGCTAAGCGACCAGCTGGGCCCCGGAGATACGGTCCAGGAAGGGACGTTCCTCGAGGTGGGGCCGAGCACGGCGTACGGGAGTTCTGTCGGGGAGACGGAGACGTTCGATATCGTCTACTTTTCACAGTCCGGCCAGCGGTTCGTCCTCGCGACCTGGAACGAGCAACAGGAAGGCGACGGCTTGGCCGGTCCGGACGGATCCGGTGGGCCGGGCGGGCCGGGTGGTCCCGGTGGTCCCGGCGGACCAGGCGGACCCGGTGGGTGACTGGGGGTTCCGACCGCGGGCCGCTCCGGCGACCGGAGGACTGGCTTAGCCTTTGATGTTACAGACGGGGTAGGTCCGTGCCACCCTGTCGCCGATACCGAGCGCGTCGGAGACCCCGACGACCTCGTCGACATCCTTGTAGACACCCGGGGCCTCCTCGGCGACGGTCGCACCGCTTTGGGCCTTGATGTAGATGTGTTCCTGTTCGCGCAGGTCGTCCATCACGTCCTCACCCCAGTACTCGTTTTTCGCCTGCGTCCGTGACATGAGCCGCCCGGCACCGTGGGCCGTCGAGCCGAACGTCTCCGAGAGTGAGTTCTCACCACCGCGCAGGACGTAGCTGCCCGCACCCATGCTGCCCGGGATGATGACCGGCTGCCCGACCGCACGGTACGCCGGCGGCAGTTCGGGCCGGCCGGCGGGAAACGCCCGGGTCGCGCCCTTCCGGTGGACGTACACCTCCGTCTCCGTGCCGTCGATACTGTGGGACTCCTTTTTAGCGATGTTGTGGGCCACGTCGTACAGCAGTTCCATCCCCATCTCGTCCCAGTGGCGGTCGAACACGTCGGTGAACACCTCGCGACTCCGGTGCATGATGAGCTGGCGGTTCACCCACGCGAAGTTGATCGCCGCACACATCGCGCCGTAGTACTCCTCGGCGAGTCGCGAACCGGCCGGCGCGGCGGCCAGTTCCTTGTCGGGAAGCTGCTCCAGGAGCCCCTGGTGGGTCCGTTCGATTTCGCGGAGGTAGTCGGTACAGACCTGGTGGCCCAGCCCGCGGGAGCCACAGTGGATCAACACGACAATCTGGTCCTCCCGGAGGCCGAACTCGGCGGCGACGTCGTCGCGGAAGATATCGGTCACCCGCTGGACCTCGAGGAAGTGGTTCCCGCTGCCGAGACTGCCGACCTGGTTTCTGCCGCGGTCTTTGGCTTTCTGTGAGACAGCATCGGGGTCTGCCTCGGGACGGACGCCCTCGTCCTCGCAGTGGGCCAGATCCGACTCGATCCCGTGGCCGTTCTCGACGGCCCACGCCACCCCCCGTTCCAGGATGTCCTCGACCGGGGCGTTCGAGATGACACCGCCCCCACCGAGCCCCGTCGGGACCGCATCGAACAGCGCGTCGACGAGTTCCTCCTCGTGGCCCTGGATGTCGCTGTACGTGAGATCTGTTTTCATCATTCTCACGCCGCAGTTTGAAACGACAAACTCGTTTGCCAGGAAGTTGTGTGCATCGTGCGCAACGCCGATATCGTAGACCGGCTTTGTGCCGCTCTCTTCGATGGAAACAATCTCCGACTCGACGGTCAAATTCTCCTCGACAGTACACTCGTTACAGAACTCCTCGAATCCCGGGAAGTCATCACCTGGTCGAGGGCGTCCCGAGCGTCCACTCCAGGGACTTCGCTCAACGAACCGGTCATTAATATCGAATCTATCGACGATCTGACTGGGGCTTTCCCCACCGTCAGCGAGAGCTTTGGCCTCGGATGCTATCGCTTCACGGCGTTCTATCTCGCGTTCTTTCAGCCGGAGATACCGAATAGCTTTGACCGCCCGCACTCGCTTTTCGTGATTGTATCGGTATCCGATCTTGGAGTAGAATTTCACCAGATTTGCAGTATCGTTTCGTATCCCGAGACGAAGACGAACGACAGACGCCTCTCGGTTCGAATCGGTTTCGAACGCTTCGATTTCATTCGTCTCGATACCGACGGTATCCAGAAAGCGTGCAAGGTCCTGGAAGAACTGTCGACCTGCTTCGGCAGTTTCTGACGTCCGGTTCTGGGAAACCTTCGGGCAGTAGAGATTTTTGTCGTGTTGGGCACTAGGAACGTTCATCTCAGCACCAAAGTATGTCGAATAGTAGAGTGCTTTCTGCCAATTTCTGAGGTGTTCGAAGTACTCGGGTGTCGTGAATCCTGCAGCCACCTTCTCACCGATCGGAGCGCCAAGTTTCCCTAAGAGAAGACGGAACGCCTTCGAGGTCGTCTTAAAACTGTACTCGGTTGTTTCGAAGCTATTACCGTCGATACTGTGGCTCCGTTCCCGTGAGTAGACTTTCGAGGGTTTGAATCCGATTTTGCGGATATCTTGTCGAATGCGCTCGAGATCCTCGGGATCACCGTAGAACCAGGTCTGCCCCTCGCCACCGAACGAGCCGTCTCCGGTAAAGAAACCAAGAATCTTGAGCAGAAGGTTGAATGTCTCGTCTGCGGTTGTAAGTGGCAAAATGCCTCGCTCGTTCAATACCCGACGGATTTGGGTGTTGTACTCCTGGAAATCTTCATCTGTGAGGAGCGTTTCCTCGGCTGGCTCCTCGTGTTCGAGACCCCGGAACGGTTGGGTGTACACGCTGTCGCCTGGCTGGAGATTATCGAGTTCGATCATCCCATCAGTCGTAAGGAACGGATGGTCAGCGGTTGCCTCGATGCGCTCACCGGTCTCTGTTTCGACTGTGTACACTGTCTTGTTCCCTGATTCTGTGAACAGGTGGATCTCTGACTCGACGAGTTCGTCAGCAGCGACTGTTGCCCTCTCGTCTTCGAACCGTTGTTGCAGATCAGTCAGCTCCATGCGTCGCCCATGCGAGAGCTGTATGTCCGTGTCACCGGGGAGGCAGTTGATGTCGTAGCCGACCGCTCCGGGGCTAATACAGCCGTTTTCGGCATTTATCGCTGCGACACCGCCGACCGGGAAGCCGTACCCCTGGTGGCCGTCGGGCATGCAGATCGCGTACTTTTCGATGCCGGGGAGGTGAGTCGTGTTTTGCAGTTGCTGGAGTGTCTTGTCCTGTTTGATTTCTTCGAGTAACGTCTCGCTCGCGAGGACACGCGCAGGGACACGCATCCCGCCTTCCTGTGGAATCTCCCAGACGTACTCGCGTACCCGCTCGAGTGTTACGTTGCCAGCGTCGAACGTGTCGGTCATACTGTACAGTAACTGGGCGTCGGCAAGAAAGATTCGGACGGCGAGACGCGATCGCCGTTCCCGGGCCACCACTGTCAGCCGGAACCGAGGCGGACGCCGTCACAGAGAGATGTCGACCGTCCCCTCGTGCCCCGGAATACCGGAAATATCCAACGTTGCCTCGTTGTAGCCAGTTTTGTCGACGTCGATACGGGCGTTGAAAGAGCGTTCCATCCCGGCGATCATGCTGTCGACATCGGTCCCGAGGTCGGCGCTGGCATCGATCGCGACGACGCCGATCCCGTCACCGCGCCGGATCTCCGTCAGAAAATTCGTGTTGAGAAACCGGTAGACCGATCGCGTGTCCTCGACCTCGCTTGCGATGGTCGAGCAGAGGAAAATCCCCGAGCGGAAGCGAGCGGTAGACTGTTGGGAGCTGGCAACGAGACTCGAAAACTGCATACCGACCTGGGTGAGGTCTCCAATGTCCTCGATCGCCGTTACATCGTCGTCACGGCCTGGACCCTCCGCTGTCAGTATCGACGAACGCGATCCGGCACCGGCACGGGCGTCGTCGAGCAGCCGCCGGACCGACCGTCCACCGGAGTTGGTTGCGAGGACGATACTGCGCTCGTCCTCGTCGGCGGCGACGAGCCTCGCGAACACCGTCTTCAGTGTCTCGGTGTCTTCGCCGGTCAGCAGTACCGACGTACCGTTTTCGATCTCGTCGATCGGAAGCGAACTGACGCCGAACTGGTCGGTACTGAGGCTCATTGCTGGACCTCCACGGAACGGTTTTCACGTACTGCCTGCCGGAGTTCGAGAATCTCCATCGCAGTGTCGGCGAACTGTTCGAGTCTGTGTCGCTCCTCTGGGGAGTAGGTTCTGGATTCGTGGTCCAGTACGCAGACCTGCCCGATGACGTGTCCGTCGGAGCTTGTCATGTTCGCGCCGGCGTACGAGACGATACCCAGATTTTCGAGCTGTTCGTTCTTGTTGAATCGCTTGTCGTCTGCGATATCTTCGACTACCATCACGTCTTCCTGCAGCATACTGTGCGTACACATCGTGTCCTCCCGGGTCAGCGAGTCCCAGTCGGCGCCCGTACAGGCAAGGAAGTTCTCTTCGTCCTCCTCGATGAGCCCGATAAATGCGACCGCTACGTCGAACTGTGCGGCGATGAGGTCCGTGATCCGGTCGAAGCTCTCCTCGATCGGGAGCTCCTCGATGTCGTACTGTTCGAGCGCTTCGAGTCGCTCGTCTTCGTCGTCGGGCGTGAGAAAGCCGACCTGTGCGCTGTGGTCGATCACGTCGTTGATGATAAATCCGAGTCGGTCGTGGGCGTCGGGAAGATCCCGGTTGAGATACTCGACGACGAGTTCTTCGAACGACGCTGTGTCGATCTCTGCCGGCGAGACGTCGGTAAAGAGGACGACTGGTGTCTGTGGGGTCTGTTCGCGGACCGCACTGATCACCTCCATCCCGGTCCCATCGGTGAGGGCGTACGCCGTCACGACCCCGACGACCGGCTCGGTCTCGAGTCGATCGATAGCGTCGTCGACGGACGTCGCGGTGATTGCACTGAGATCTTCCTCTGATTCGACTGCAGAGGAGACTGCAGAGATCCGATCTTCGGTGTCGATACACAATACTGTCCGAGACATCGTCTACTAGTTTGCCCGGAATTATAAAATGGTAGCCGGCCAGTTATCAGAGCTGATTTTCCGTTTCACGACGTGCTGACACGAAAGCGGCTCGGCCACACGAGTCACCCCTGCCGGGGGTCATACTGGTGGCTATAAGAAACTGAAAATTTGGCCACCCCCGGGGTGGCGAATATTTCCACGAATTTATAGCCACCAGTATCAGGACACACCACAGTTATTGGAACGCCAGTCGAACGACAGGATATGATCACTGGATCCGAAATGGCGGTCGTCGACGAGAACGCCGCCGCGCTCGGGGTGTCCCAGAAGCAGTTGATGGAGTCGAGCGGGAACGCCTTGGCCAGCGCAGTCCGCGAACTCGTGGATCCGGGCGCGTCGGTTGCGATATTCGCCGGACGGGGGAACAACGGCGGCGACGCGTTCGTCGCGGCACGGTTCCTGGAGGCGTTCGACGTCGACGTCTTCCTGCTGGGACGGCCGGCGCTGATCGGTACCGAGATCGCCCGCGAGAACTGGGAGGCACTCGAAGTGAGCGACTGTGACCGCCACGAAATCAGGGATTCGACGGCGGTCACAGTACGAGCGCCGGATCTGATCGTCGACGCGATGCTCGGGACCGGGATCACGGGCCAGTTGCGCGAACCCGTCTCGACGGCGGCCGAGGCGATCAACGACGCGGACGCGACGGTCCTCTCGGTCGACGTGCCGTCGGGGATGAACGCCGAGACGGGGGAACGGCCGCCGGGGACTGTCGAACCGGACCACATCGTAACCTTCCACGAGACGAAGCCTGGACTGGACGACATCGACGCCACTGTGACCGTCGCCGGTATCGGGATCCCCGCGGCCGCCGAGTCGTTCGTCGAGCGTGGTGACCTACAGCGGCTCGGCCGGCGGTCGGACAGCCACAAGGGCGACCACGGGGAGGTGCTCGTGATCGGCGGCGGCCCGTACACCGGTGCGCCGGCACTCGCCGGCCAGGCCGCGTTGCGGGCCGGCGCCGACCTGGTCCGGGTCACCTGTCCGACCGCCGTCGCCCACGAGGTCCAGGGGTACAGCGAGAACCTCATCGTCCGGCCGGTCGAGGGCCGGGAACTGATCCCGGGCCACGTCGGCCAGGTCATGGAGTTCGCCGCCAAACACGACTCGCTGGTGATCGGGCCGGGACTGGGGGCGAACGAGCAGACGCTCGAAGCCGCGGAGGCGATCCTGAAGGCGTTCGACGGGACTGCCGTCGTCGACGCGGACGCCCTCGAGATCGTGCCGGGACTCGGGACCGAGGCGACGCTGATCTGTACGCCCCACCAGGGCGAACTCGTGGGGATGGGCGGCCCGGAGCGCGAGGACTGGCGCGAGCGCCGGGACGCCGTCGCGTCGTTTGCGGGCGAACTGGGCCACACCCTGCTCGTCAAAGGGGCCTACGACGTCGTCTCCGATAGCGAGCGGACGCGGGTCAACCGGACCGGGAACCCGGGGATGACCGTCGGCGGGACCGGCGACGTACTCGCCGGCGTGACCGGCGCACTCGCCGCGCGACAGGAGCCGATCCACGCGGCAGCGCTCGGCGCCTACGTGACCGGGCGAGCAGGCGACATCGTCGCCGACCAGCGCGGAAACGGGCTGATCGCGACCGACCTGCTCGACGCCGTTCCGGAGGCGATGGCGCGGGAGTCGTGAAACGGGTCCGACGGGCTTAATCGCCCAAGGACCAACTAGCGGCTGATGAGCGACGGCGAGGTGCGGACCGGGGCGGCCGCGTTCGCGAATCTCGGCAGCGAACTCCGCGCGGCGCTCTCCGAACGCGGGTTCGACGCGCCGACGGAGCCACAGCGCCGTGCGCTGCCGGCACTCACCGCGGGCGAGAACGTCCTCACGATCGCGCCGACCGGGAGCGGGAAGACGGAGACGGCCATGTTGCCGGTTTTCGACGCCCTGGTCGGCGAGGAGCGGTTCGGGATCGGCGCGCTGTACATCACGCCGTTGCGGGCGCTCAACCGCGACATGCGCGAGCGCCTGGAGTGGTGGGGCGAGACACTCGGAGTGGAGATCGATGTCCGCCACGGCGACACGACCGACTACCAGCGCCAGCAACAGGCGAACGATCCACCGGACGTACTCGTGACGACGCCGGAGACGCTCCAGGCGATGCTCACGGGGGAGAAACTCCGCCGCGCACTGGAAGCGGTCGACCACGTCGTCGTCGACGAGATTCACGAACTCGCGGTCTCGAAACGCGGTGCACAGCTGGCGATCGGGCTCGAACGCCTCCGGGAACTCGCCGGTCCCGTCCAGCGGATCGGCCTCTCGGCGACGGTCCACGATCCCGAGGAGATCGGCCGCCTGCTGACGGGTGACCGGCCGTTCGAGGTCGCGGCGGTCGACGTCGGCAGCGCCCTGTCGGTCGAGGTTCAGTCACCGACAGTGACGGCGGCAGACGAACGGATCGCCCGGGAACTGGTGACGGAGGCGGAAATCGCGAGTCACGTCCGCGTCATCGACGACATCGTCGCCGAAAACGACGCGACACTGGTGTTTGTCAACACACGACAGACGGCGGAAGCACTCGGCTCCCGGCTCAAGGAGTACGGAACGGACGTCGGCGTCCACCACGGCTCGCTCGCCAGGGAGTCCCGGATCGAGATCGAGTCGGCGTTCAAAGCCGGCGAGTTGGACGCGTTGCTCTGTACCTCCTCGATGGAACTCGGCATCGACGTGGGCCACGTCGATCACGTGATCCAGTACAACAGCCCGCGACAGGTCGCTCGGCTGCTCCAGCGGATCGGCCGGGCCGGCCACCGGGAGGGCAGCGTCTCCGAGGGAACCATCGTGGCGACCCATCCCGACGACATCCTCGAATCGATGGTGATCGCCCGGCGCGCGAAGGAGGGCGACGTCGAGCCCGCAGCCATCCACTACGGCAGCCTGGATACGGTCGCCAACCAGATCGCAGGGCTGGTCATGGACTACGGGGAGATCGGGGCCGCCAGGGCCTACGAGATCGTCACGAGAGCGTACCCCTTCCAGGAACTGGAGACAGCACAGTTCAAAGAGATCGTCCGTGAGCTGGCGGACAACAGGGTGCTCTGGCTCGAGGCGGACGACGACCGGCTGGAGAAACGGCGCGGGACCTGGCAGTATTTCTACCGGAACCTCTCGATGATCCCCGACGAGGCCACCTACGACGTCGAGGATGTCGCCAGCGGCACGCAGGTCGGGACGCTCGACGAACGGTTCGTCGTCAACTTCGCCGAACCCGGCGAGATCTTCATCCAGCGCGGCGAGATGTGGCGGATCACCGAACTCGACGAGGAAGAGGAGGTGGTCACTGTCTCCCCCATCGAGGATCCTGCCGGCGAGGTTCCCTCCTGGAGCGGCCAGGAGATCCCGGTCCCGCGACAGGTGGCTGGGGCGGTCGGGGAACTCCGTGGCGTCGCGGGCCAGCAGCTCCGTGCCGGTGGGGAGCCCGACGCCGTGGCCCGGGATCTCGGCCGGCGCTACGAGTTCGGGACCGGGACTATCCGCAGCGGGCTGGACCGGCTCGAGGACCACGCCCGGGCCGGCCATCCGCTCCCGACTGCCGACCGGATACTGGTCGAATCCGGCGGCGGCTCGGTCGTCGTCAACGCCTGTTTCGGCCACAAAATAAACGAGACCGTCGGGCGGATCCTCGCGGCCCTGCTCGGCCAGCAGACCGGCTCCAGCGTCGGGCTGGAGACCGACCCGTACCGGATCGAACTCGACGTGCCCCGCGGGGTCGCCGGCGCCG
>Ga0207714_1001634_pt1 | contig 14342 bp, 12 predicted proteins | sample PonA232FremontCA_2_FD_187270 | JGI IMG/M metagenome (GOLD analysis project Ga0207714, IMG submission 187270) | Marine sediment microbial community from Fremont, CA, USA - Pond A23 Sediment 2 (SPAdes) | ecosystem: Environmental > Aquatic > Marine > Unclassified | place: USA: Fremont, California... | reverse complement strand
CCACTCGGTGTCGATGCCGTTCATGCGGAAAGAGAGGCTGGTGTCGGACCAGTCGTGTTCTCGGGCCGCCTCGATCAGCGTCTCGCGGGCCTCGACTTTCGCGGCGGGTGCGACGGAGTCCTCCAGATCAAGGAAGACTTCGCCCGCGTCGCTCTCTGCAGCGTTCGCCATCATCATCGGATCGCTCGCCGACACGGCCAACTGAGTGCGACTGAGATTGTTTACCATGGTAGTAGAGACAACGGCAGCGAGACTGGAGATACGTCCCATTACGGTGATACGTGCGCAGTGTCAATAGTGCCGCAACTCCCATCATTAATACACGGAGCATATCGACTAGTGTCTATGGGTGCACAAGACACACGTCGAAAGCTCGATCCACTGTTCGATCCGGAGTCGCTGGCAATCGTCGGCGCCAGCCCGGATTCGTGGTACTCCTCGCGGATCACCGAGAATCTCACCGATTACGGCTACGACGGCGACCTGTACCTCGTCAACCCGAACCGCGAAGCGGCGTGGGATCAGCAGTGTTACGACAGCGTGTCGGATCTGCCCGAGGTGGTCGACCTCGTGGTCGTGGTCGTCCCTCGTGAGTACGTCGTCGACGTAGTACGTGAATCAGGCAAAGCCGGCGTCCCCGCGGCGCTCGTCATCACGACCGGGTTCAGCGAGGCCGACGAGCGGGGGGCACAGTTGGAGGCCGAACTCGAAGCCACCGCCGCGGAGTACGCGATCAGCGTCGCGGGGCCGAACTGCATCGGCCTCGCGAACGCGCAGGCGGGGACGGTGTTGACTGGCCTCTGTTCCCGCGAGCCCGAGTCGGGCCACATCGGCCTCGCCAGTCAGTCCGGCGCGCTCTCCTTTGCGACCTTTTTCGAGAACGCCGCGGACGAGGACACCCACTTCTCGCACATCGTCTCGACGGGCAACGAAGTGGACCAGAGCCTCGTGGACTACGTCGAGTACATGGCCGCCGACCCCGACGTCGAGGTGATCTGTACGTACATCGAGGGGGTGACGGAGCCGCGGCGGTTCATCGAGGTAGCCCGGGAGACGGTAGCGACGGGGACGCCAGTACTCGCGGTGAAAGTCGGGAGTTCGGACGTGGCGCAGGCGGCCGCCGAGTCACACACGGGGTCGCTGACCGGGAACGACGAGGTGTGGGACGCCGCCTTCGGGCAGGCGGGGATCGAACGCGTGCCCGACGTTCCGGATCTCACGAGCCGGGCACAGGCACACGCGGCGTTCGATCCGCCGGCCTCGAACCGGGTTTGTGTCGCCTCGACGAGCGGCGGCCTCGCGACTCTCCTCGCCGACCTCGCGGAGGACCGTGGCCTCGATCTGCCACGACTGGCCGACGGGACCGAGGAGGCACTGCTGGAGATGGACGACCTGCTCACCTTCGGCGAACTCCACAACCCCGTCGACATCCGGGCCCAGGGGGCGGAGGTGCTCCCCGCCGTCGCGGAGGAACTGTTCGCCGACGACGCCTTCGACGCCTACGTCTTCGGCATCGGCCTCTCCGCGGTGGATGCGGACGCCGACATGATCGCCGACAACCTGCTCGCAGTCGCCGAGATGACCGACGATCCCGTGATCTTCCTCTGGACCGGCCGCCGGGAGCCGGCGGCCCTCAACGATCCCCAGCCATACGAGCGCGTGCGCGCCGAATACCCGCTCTTCTACGAGCCGTCGAAGGCTATCGACGCCCTCGCCTCTCTCGTCCGGTTCGACGAGGCCCGGGATCGGCTGGTTGGCCGACCGCCGTTCGAGCTCGACGGGCAGAGCGCCGCGGGCCTGCCGAGCGACGCCACGCTCACCTGGTCGCAGGCGACGAGCCTCCTCGACGACTACGGGATCGACCTGCCGGCCACGCGGTCGGCCACGTCGAGCGAGGAGGCCGCGCGGTACGCCAGCCGGATCGGCACGCCGGTCGTCATGAAGGTGGACTCGCCGGATATCGCCCACCGCAACGAGGTGGGGGCGGTACGGGTTGGCGTCGAGTCGTCCGCCGAAGCCCAGCGGGCCTACGAGGACATCGTCGCCAACGTCTTCGAATACGACGACGAGGCGACCATCGAGGGCGTCCTCGTCCAGGAGATGATCGAGGGGGGCGTGGAAGCGCTGGTCGGCGCGTCCCAAGACCCCAACCTCGGCCCGGTCGTCACCGTCGGCTCCGGCGGGACACAGGTCGAGGCGTTGCAGGACACTACCCACCTCGTCGCACCGTTCGGCAAAGGGGACGCCTACGGCGCACTCAAGCGGACGGACCTGCCGGCGCGGTTCGAACACGAGTTCGGCCCCGACGCGTCGCTGGACAGCCTGGCGAACCTCATCACGAAGGTGGGGAACCTCGTCGCCAAGCGACGGGAGGTGACCGAACTCGACCTCAACCCGGTGCTGGTGCGCCCGGAGCGGAGCGTCTGTGTCGACGCGTTCGTCAAGACCGACTGATACGGTTCAGTGTAATCAGTACCGGTGGTTCGCCGACCCGTCCTGGCGAACTACCGGTGAACAGTTACACTAATCCGTATGAGACGGGCCCTCTCACTGTCCCGCCGATACCGGCTGTCGACACCCGGCTGAGCGTATCGAACGCCTTTTGATGCCCGCCGCCGGAGGGTTCGGTATGGCTACCGAAACGGAACCGGGGGCCGACCTCACGGGACATATCCGCGGGGTGACGGTCACCACACTGGCCTGTCTCGGCGGCGTCGTGGCCGCTGTCGCGGCGGGTGCCATCGTCGGCACCGGCCCGGAGGCGGCGTCCGACGTACGGTCGCTCGCCTTTCTCGTCGCCGCCGCCGCCGGCCAGTATCCCGTCCTCAAGGCGATCGGGGTCGATATCGGCGACTTCGGCGCGAAGGACCACCTGTACGTCGGGTTCATGACCTTCACGCTCTGGTTCATCACCTTCGCCATCATCCTCACGACGGGCGCCTCACCGTAACGATGGCCGACGACAGCATCGCGGTCGTCGACCTCGACCGGTGTCAACCCGACCGCTGCAACTACGAGTGTGCGAACTTCTGTCCGCCCAACCGAACCGGCGAGGAGTGCATCGTCACGCTGGAGGAGCGCCACGACGATCCCGACCTCTACGACGGCGGTCCGGACCAGATCAGCATCTCCGAGGAACTCTGTCTGGGCGAGACCTGCGGCATCTGCGTCGAGAAATGTCCCTTCGACGCCATCGAGATCATCAACCTCCCCTCGGAACTGACCGAGGATCCCATCCACCGCTACGGCGAGAACGCCTTCTCGCTGTACGGCCTCCCGATTCCCGAGTCGGGGACCGTGACGGGGTTGCTCGGGCCGAACGGCATCGGCAAGTCGACCGCCGTCCACGCCCTCGCCGGCGAGTTGGTCCCCAACCTCGGGCGGTACGACACCGACCCCGACTGGGAGACGGTGCTGGACCAATATCGAGGGACCGCGCTCCAGAACTACCTCGAACGCCTCGTGGACGACGCGGTGACGGTCGCGCGCAAGCCACAGTACATCGACCGCATCCCGGACCAGTTCGGGGGGCGGACCCGCGACCTGCTGGAGAATACGGACGAACGCGGCGTCGTCGACGACCTGGTCGACCGACTCTCGATCCGGCCGGTGATCGACCAGCCCATCGACACGCTGTCGGGCGGCGAACTCCAACGGGTCGCGCTCGCGGCGACGCTCGCCCGCGACGCCGACTTCTACTTCCTCGACGAGATCACGCCCTACCTCGACATCGGGCAACGCGTCACCGCGGCCCGTCTCGTCCGCGACCTCGCCGACGAGGAGGACCACTCGATGCTCGTCGTCGAACACGACCTGGCGGTCCTCGACTTGCTCGCCGACCGCCTCCACGTCGCCTACGGCGAACCCGGAGCGTACGGCGTGATCACCGACCCCAAGTCGGTCCGGAACGGCATCAACGAGTACCTCCGGGGCTACCTCGACAACGAGAACATGCGCATCCGCCCGAACGAGATCACGTTCGAGGAACACGCTCCGCGGGAGTCCGTGTCGGGCACGCCGCTTGTCGAGTATCCCGACCTACAGAAATCGTACGGCGAGGGCGAGTTCTTGCTCGACGTCGAGGGCGGCACCATCTACAAGAGCGAGGTGCTGGGCGTGGTCGGGCCGAACGGGATCGGCAAGTCCACGCTCGCGAAACTGTTCGCGGGGTCGCTCGACCCCGACGCGGGCGACGTTGACTTCCGCCTCGACATCGCCTACAAACCGCAGTACGTCGAGGTGGACCAGCCGATGCGCGTCGACACCTTCCTCTCTTCGATCACCGACGACTTCGGCACCTCCTTCTGGAACACGGAGATCGCCAAGCCCCTCCAGTTGGAGCGCATCATGGAACAGCAGTTGACGGATCTCTCGGGCGGGGAGCGCCAGCGCGTCGCCATCGCGGCCTGTCTGTCGAAAGACGCGGACCTCTACCTGCTGGACGAGCCGTCGGCACACATGGACGTCGAGCAGCGGGTGCAGGCCACCTCCGCCATCCGGCGCTACGCCGAGAACCACGACGCCACGGCGATGGTCATCGACCACGACATCTACATGATCGACCTGCTGGCCGACCGGCTGCTGGTGTTCGACGGCGAGCCCGCCGAACACGGCCACGCCTCGACGCCACAGGACATGCGCTCGGGCATGAACGACTTCCTCGCGGACCTGGACATCACCTTCCGGCGCGACGAGCGGACGGGGCGACCCCGAATCAACAAGCCGGAGAGCCAACTCGACCGCGAACAGAAGCGGGCGGGCGAGTACTACTACGCGCCCTGAACGTGGTTCCTCGTCCCACGCCCCGAACGCGACGCACCCATGCGACGGTCGTCCGCTCGCCGCGCACGACCGCTTCACCGTTATGTGATCCCTAGCCTGCACCCGACCATGGGAGAGACTGCCGACGCCACCGTCACCGACACCGACACCGACGACCCCACCCGACCCCGCTTCCGGGGCTGTGTGATCTGTTACAGCGCCGAGATGGTCGCGTACGGCGTCCGAAAACTCCGTCAGTAGCCCAAAGGTTAACGCACTCGCCCGCGGCAGGTCGTCCATGACCGCCGCCGCCGACCTCCTCCTGACGAACGCGGAGGTCCACACGCTCGCCCGTCCTGACGAGATCCACGACGCAGTCGCCGTCCGTGGGGGGCGGATCGTCCGCGTCGGCGACGCCTACGAACTCGACTTCCTGGCCGGCGTCGACACCCGAACCGTCGACTGCGACGGTCGGGTTGTCCTCCCGGGCTTTATCGACGCCCACACTCACCTCGAACTCCTCGGCCGAAAACTCGTCAACGCGGACCTCTCGGGGGCCGGGAGCCGGGCGGCGGCACTCGACCGCCTTCGCGACCGGGCCGACGCCGTTCCCGCTGGCGATCCGGTCGTCGGCTACGGCTACGACGAAACGGAGTGGGGGGAGACCGACTACCTCACGCGTGCGGACCTCGACGCCGTCGACGCCGCGGGGGCGGTCGTCGCGGTCCGGGAGGACCTCCACGTCGCCTCGCTGGATTCGACGGCGTTGGAGCGGTTCGGCGACGACCTGCCCGACGCGGGCGTTCGCCGAGCGGCGGGGGAGCCGACGGGGGTCGTCGTCGAGGGGGCCGCCGGCGCCGTCCTCGACGCCCTCGCCCCCGGCGTCGAGGGGATGGGCGACCTCATTCGGGCGGCCCAGCGGTACGCCAACGGACGCGGCGTCACTGGCATCCACGACATGGTCCGGCGCTCGCACGCGCCGCGGGTGTACCGCGACCTCGACGCCGCCGACGAACTGACGCTCCGGGTCCGGCTCAACTACTGGGCAGACCACCTCGACGCCCTCGTCGAGACGGGACTGCGGACGAACCACGGCGACGGCCGCGTCCGCGTAGGCGCGATCAAGACGTTCACCGACGGGAGCCTCGGCGGTCGGACGGCGAAGCTCTCGGCACCGTACGCGGACGCGCCCGCCGAACGGGGCGAGTGGGCCGTCCCCCCCGCCGAGTTCCGCGACCTGCTCGACAGCGCCATGGGGGCAGGGTTTCAGGTGGCCGCACACGCCATCGGCGACGCGGCGGTCGACGACGTCGTCGACGCGTTCGCGTCGCGGACGCCGACCGACGCCCGTCACCGCGTCGAACACGCCGAACTGGCGAGCGACGCGGCCATCGAGCGCATGGCGGCGGCTGGCGTCGTCGCCTCCGTCCAACCGAACTTCCACCGGTGGGCAGGCGAGGACGGACTGTACGCCGACCGCCTCGGCGACCGTCGGACGGAGACGAACCGGTTGGGCCGTCTCGCGGACGCCGGCGTCCGCCTCGCGTTCGGGAGCGACTGCATGCCACTGGACCCCCTCGTCGGCGTCCACCACGCGGTGAACGCGCCGACCGCCGACCAGCGACTCGGCGTGACCGGGGCGCTCCGGGCGTACACCCTCGGGAGCGCCTACGCGGGCTTCGACGAGGATCGGTTGGGGACGATCGAACCGGGGACGTGTGCCGACCTGGTCGTCCTCGGCGGCTCGCCGTGGGAGCGATCCGGAGAGATCCGCGAGATCGACGTGGCGCTGACGGTGGTGGGAGGCGACGTCGTCTACGACGGTCGGTGACAGAAGCTAAGTCCTCGCTCCGGTCACTCCCCGTATGACCGCGTTCTTCGACCGCCTCGCCGACCGCATCGACCGCGTCGACAGCGTCGTCTCCGTCGGGTTGGACGCCGACCCCGACCGGATTCCGGCGTTCCTCGCCGACCGCGACCTGCCGCGGTGGGCGTTCAACCGCCGGATCATCGACGCCACCCACGAACACGCCGCCTGCTACAAGCCCAACGCGGCCTTCTACGAGGACGCCGACGGCTGGCGCGCGCTCCGGGAGACCATAGCGTACGCGGACGGGAAGGACGTGCCCGTCCTGTTGGACGCGAAACGCGCCGACATCGGCAACACGTCGCGACGGTACGCCGATCTGCTCGACACCGCCGACGCCATCACGGTCAACCCCTACATGGGCCGGGACTCGCTCGACCCGTTCCTCTCGCGCGAGGAGGCGGGCGTGTTCGTCCTCTGTCGCACCTCGAACCCCGGCAGCGCGGACGTACAGGACCTCGAACTCGCCTCGGGCGAACCGATCTACCGGCGGGTGGCGGCGCTCGCGGATCTGTGGAACGAACACGGCAACGTCGGTCTCGTGGTGGGCGCGACGGCGCCCGAGGAGCTGGAGACGCTGCGGGGAGAAGTGCCCGACATCCCCTTCCTCGTCCCTGGCGTGGGTGCCCAGGGCGGCGACGCCGAGGCAGCCGTGGAGTACGGCCTCGCCGACGGCGTCGGCCTCGTCAACTCCTCGCGGGGCATCATCTTCTCGGGCGAGGACGCCCCCGGAGACGACGAGTCGGCGTACTTCGGCGCGGCGGGCGAGGCGGCCAAACGGTTGAAAAAGCGACTCAACCGGTTCCGCTAGCCACCCCGCACCCGCGCCGCACAGGAGACGCACAGCCCCATCCCGCGGTCGTAGTGTTCGGCACAGACGGCCGCGCCGCAGGCGTCGCAGGTGTGGCTGGCGGTCGCGGATTCACAGACCTGACAGAGGGTCGTGACGCTCATAACGGGGAATACGGGGTCGTGGGGTTTCAGGCTGTGGATGGGAGCGATTCGAACCGACCGCCCGGACGCACGGTGTCGTTCACCCTCCGCAGTCAAAAAAGTAGGTAGTTTTATGATAGCTATTCTATATTTAGCCGCTCTCGAACGTCGCGCCGGCCGGCGCGAACAGGACACCTTCCTGCGGCGCGGGTCGCTCGTCGGGTCACGATCCCCCGGGTGATCCCGCACGACGGCGTCGCCGGTACGGGAGTGGCGGCGTCCGACCGCTCCCGCCGGACGGAGTCGGCGGTGATCGGCGGGCTCGAACGTGTCGCCGTAGGGCGAGTCGCGACGCATCCATCCCGACCCGTCACCGCAGCGCCGAGGCCTCCAGCAGGACGGTTCCGTCCGCTCGCCGGTCGGCGCCGACGTCGATCCCGAACTGAGTGAGGAGGTCCAGATTCGTCCGGACGTGGTCGGTGAGCGTGGGAATCCGGACGCGGCCGCCGGCGAGCGCGAGCACGACCAGTAGCTGGTCGGCCATGAACGGGTCGACCGCCGCGTCCGTGGCGTGAACCCCCCTGAACTCCCGGACGGCGTCCTCGGCGACGGTCTTGGAGGACCGCCCTCGTTCCCCGAGGGCGTCGACGCCGACGAGACCCTCCTCGTAGACGCCACGGAGGAGGAGCGACGACCCCGGCGAGTCCGCCTCGACGTACTCGACGCGTCGAACCTCGGCCGGGAGACCCGCCGTCACGAGTGCCTCGCTGGCGCGTCCGGCCTGTCGGTCCGCCACCTCCCGGTCGGCGAGCGACGCGGCGGCCTTCGAGTAGATGCCGACGCGTTCGAGATCGCCGCGCCGGTCGAGGACGAGCGGCGAGAGCGACGAGGGCGCCGCCCGCAGGGTCGCCTCGCCGCCACCGGCGGGGTAAAAGCCCGTCCGCGTCGGGTCGACGTCGGCCTCGACCCCACAGTCCGCGAGCAAGGGGAGCTTCACCAGCCGGTGATAGTCCACCGTCGGCGCCCACTTCACGTCCGTGCCACCGGTGGCGGTGAGTTCCAGGGGCTCGTCACCGGTCACCGCGATGGGGAGGACGGCGTCGAACAGCAGCGTGACGCTCCCGGCCGTGCCGATGTCGGCGTCCAGCGACGTGCGACGTTCGTCCCCCGGGCGGACGGTCAGCGCGTCGGCGCCGAGTTCGGCGCCCTCCACCGCGGCGTCACAGTAGTTCGCGACGACCCGGACCGCGGCGAGATGCTGGGGTTCGAGGCCGGGGTTCGGGCGGGCCCCGCGGATGTCCTCGATCCGAAACGGCGTGTCGGTGATGGTCGAGAGGCTCAGCGCCGTCCGGAGCAGTTGGCCACCGCCCGCAGTGCCGTCGACGGTGAGCATCGGTTCGGTCCCCCTTCGACGCCGGGGTACCTGAAGCTGTTCGATCGCGGCCGGGCGCTCGACGACGGCGGCCGGGCGGGACGCTTACAACGATGGATCCCCCACAGACGGTGTGGACAGGGATCGACTCGTGCTCGGCCTCGCGGCGGTGTTCGCCGGCCTCACGGTCGTACTCGTAGTGCTCGCGTTCGTCCGCCAGCTATTCCTGCTCTTTATCGCGCTCCCGTTCGCGGCGACGACGTACCTGATGTGGCACCACGCGACGGGACGGATCGAGGACCGCGCCCGCCGGGAGGCGCGGGCGGGTCGCACGGCAGCCGGGCGGCGGGAGCGACGCGCGCCCGGCGGCTTCGGCGCGACGGCCCGTGGCGCGGCGTCCGGCGCCCGCGCAGGCGGCCGTCGGCGGGAGGCACCCACCGCCGACGCTGGGCCGAGTCGCCGTGAGGCCTACGAGACGCTGGGGCTCGATCCCGACGCGAGCGAGGACGAGGTGCGACGGGCCTACCGGACGAAGGTGAAGGAGGTCCACCCCGACGCCGAAGGAGGCGACGAGGACGCGTTCAAGCGGGTGAACCGCGCGTACGAGCGCCTGCGCGAGTAGCGCGTAGTGTGGGAAACGTACCCATACGACGGAAAGCGTTTTGCCGAGTCACCGCTTAACACGCCACATGACCGCCGATCGGGCCCTGCTGGAGCGGGCCCTAGAGCGCGGGGAGGAGGAGGGTGGCCCAATCGAGTTCAAGCAACGCCTCTCCCGCGAGGTCCACCTCGTCGACGGCCGGATGGAGAGTCTAGCGGCCCAGTTGCGCCACCGAGTGCTCTCGGGTGACGGCGAGGCGACGTACGTGGTCGGCGTCACCGACGACGGCCACGTCGCCGGCATTCGCCCGCCCGATTTCTCCGAATCGATGGACGTGCTCTCCTTGCTCGCCGAAGAGGCGGGCGCCCACATCGAGGACGTGGAGACGTGGGGCGTCGGCGGCGAGGACGAGGACGAGGACGGTCTCGTCGGCGTCGCCACGATCAGGGAGGGCGCCATCCTCGACACCGACGACTCCCACATCGTCGTCGGGACGGCCGGTCACGTCGACCACGGCAAGAGCACGCTCGTCGGGACGCTCGTGACCGGGCAGGCAGACGACGGACAGGGCGGCACGCGCTCGTATCTCGACGTCCAGCCCCACGAGGTCGAGCGTGGCCTCTCGGCGGACCTCTCCTACGCGGTGTACGGCTTCGACGATTCGGGGGCGGTGCGGATGGACAACCCCCACCGGAAGTCGGACCGCGCCCGCGTCGTCGAGGAGGCCGACCGCCTCGTCTCCTTCGTCGACACCGTGGGCCACGAGCCGTGGCTTCGGACGACGATCAGGGGGCTGGTCGGGCAGAAACTCGACTACGGCCTGCTGACCGTCGCCGCCGACGACGGCCCCACGAAGACGACGCGTGAACATCTCGGCATCCTACTGGCGACTGAGCTGCCGACGATGGTCGTCATCACCAAGACGGACGTGGTGAGCGAGGAGCGGGTCCACGAGGTCGAACGCGCGGTCGAACGCCTCCTGCGGGACGTCGAGGAGACGCCGCTCCGGATCGAGCGCCACGGCGTGGCCGCGGCGGCCGAGGAGATCGGCGACGTGGTGCCGATCCTGAAGACCAGCGCCGTCACCGGGACGGGGCTAGACGCCCTCGACGACCTGTTCGAGCGCCTGCCCAAGACCAACGGCGGCGACGGCGACTTCCGGATGTACATCGACCGCACCTACTCGGTGACCGGCGTCGGCGCCGTCGCCTCCGGGACCGTCAACTCCGGCACCGTCGAGGCCGGCGACGACCTCCTCCTCGGGCCGATGCCCGACGGCGACTTCCACGAGGTGGAGGTGCGCTCCATCGAGATGCACTACCACCGCGTCGACCGCGCGGAGGCGGGCCGGATCGTCGGCATCGCGCTCAAGGGCGTCACGGAGGGGGAGATCGAACGCGGCATGGTCCTCCTGCCCGCCGACGCCGACCCAACCCCGGTCCGCGAGTTCGAGGCCGAAGTGGTCGTCCTCAACCACCCCACCCGCATCGGAACGGGCTACGAACCCGTCGTCCACCTCGAGACGATCAGCGAGGCGGCCGTCTTCCGCCCCGAGGGTGGGCACCTCCTCCCCGGCGACCGCGGCATCGCCACGGTCGAGTTCAAGTTCCGCCCCTACCTGGTCGAGGAGGGGCAACGCTTCGTCTTCCGCGAGGGCCGAAGCAAGGGCGTCGGCACCGTCACCGATATCGACCTGTAACGGATGCGACGGTCCGGATCGTCGCTGCTCTTCGCCGCGGTGGCCGCCGTCACGCTCGCCGTCTACGCCAGCCTCTCCGTTCTGACCTACCGGGCGTTGCTCTATCTCTGGGCGGAGCGCCCCGATCCGGAAACGACGCTCGCCGTCGTCGTCGGCCTCACGCTCGTCGTCGGCTACGCCAGCTACCGGTTCGGGACGGCGCGGATTCGGGTCGCGCTCGATGCCGACGAACTCCCACGGGCGGAGATGCCGGAACTCTACCGCCGCGTCGACAGCCTCGCCGACCGCGTCGGCGTCGAGACACCGCGTCTCATGGTCACGTCGCTCCACGGGCCGAACGCACTCGCCCTCGGCGGCGCCCGCGACGGCGACGTGGTGGTCGACGGCTCGCTGTTTCGCCTCCTCACTGCCCCCGAACTGGAGGCGATTATCGCCCACGAACTCGCCCATCTGAAGGGCCGGGACAGCCTGGTGAAGACGCTCGGCTACAGCGTCGTGCGAACCGTCACGGGCGTCGTCTGGGTCCTTCTCCTCCCCGTGCTCCTGCTGGTCGGCGGCGCCGCCCGCGCCGTCTCACTCCTTCACGGCGACGGCCCCGCGGAGTTCCGTCGGACGGTCCGGACGGCGGACGCGACGGTGACGAGCCTGGTCGTCGTCTGTCTGTTCGTCCTGACAGCCGTCGTGCAGGCGTACTCGCGGCACCGGGAGTACGCGGCCGACGACCGGGCGGCCCGGCTGGTCGGGCCGCTGGCGCTGGCGAGCGCGCTGGAGAAAATCGACCGCGCGACGACGCCGGGGGGCCTCCTGTCGACCCTGGTCGTCCACGGCGACGAGGAGGGACCGGTCACCGACCTGCTGGCGTCGCATCCGCCGATGACCGAGCGCATCGAGCGGTTGCGTCGACGGGCGCGGGAGTGAGGACCGGAACGCGGCCGATCCTAATCCCCGCTCGACTCCTGAATGATCTCGCGTTCCGTCCGCGACGGTGGCGTGTGGGTCGCCCGCTCGGCTTCGCTCCGGTCGAGCCAGTGGCAGGCGGCCTCGTGGCCGGCATCGCCCTCGACGGACTGGAGTTCCGGTTTCCGCCCGGAACAGGAGCCGTCGATGAACTCGGGACACCGGGGGTGGAACCGGCAGCCGCTGGGTGGGTTCGTCGCGCTCGGCGGCTCGCCGCCGAGCGACTTTCGGTTACGCCGCCGCCCCTCGTCGACCTGCGGGATGGCGTCGAGGAGCGACCGCGTATACGGGTGCTTTGGGTTCTCGAAGATGTCCGCTACGGTCCCACGTTCGACGATTTCACCGGCGTACATCACCGCGATGCGGTCACACACCTGCCGGACGACGTTGAGGTTGTGCGAAATCAGCAGGTACGAGAGGTCGAACTCCCGCTGGAGGCGGTCGATGAGGTTCAGAATCTGTGCTTGGAGGGTCACGTCGAGCGCCGAGACGGGTTCGTCGAAGACGACGAGGTCGGGTTCCGTCACCAGCGCCCGACAGAGGCCGACCCGCTGGCGCTGCCCGCCGGAGAGTTCGTGGGGGTAGGAGTCGAGCTGTGAGCGCGCGAGCCCCACCTCCTCGAACAGGTCGGCGACGCGGTCCCACTTTGCCGCCCCGTCGGCGATGTCGTGAACCGTGAGCGGGCGGGCGACGCTCTCACCGACCGTTTTGCGCGGGTTGAGCGCCGACATCGGGTCCTGGAAGACGTACTGGACCCGACGCCGGATCGGGCGGAGCTCCCGCCCCGAGTGGGTCTCGATGTGCTGGCCGTCGAACGTGATGCTGCCATCGGTGGGTTCGTACAGCCGCGACACCGTCCGGCCGAGCGTACTCTTACCCGACCCGGACTCGCCGACGAGGCCGACCGTCTCGCCGGCGTGGACTGTCAGGTCGACGCCGTCGACGGCGCGGACGACCGTGCTGTCGCCGAACAGGCGGTCGAACAGCCCCTCCTCGAGGGGGAAATGTTTCTTCACGTTCGTCGCGTTCAGGAGTTCACGGGACGATCCGTCGGCGTCGGTGTCGGTCGTCGTATCGGTCGTGCTCATCCGTCGGTCACCTCGGTCGCGGGGGTTCTGTCGGTCGTGCCGGTCGCCTCACCGTTCGCCGTCGCACCCGTCTCCCACGTCACCTCGCCGAGGTCGTCACCCTCGGTGTAGAGGTGACAACGTGCGACGTGACCGTCGCCGCCGTCGACGACGTGTTCGGGGAGCGGGTCGGAGCAGGCGTCGAACGCCGCGGGACAGCGGTCGCGGAACGGGCAACCGGCGGGGCGCTCGGTCGGTTCCGGTGCCGATCCCGGAATCGTCGCCAACTGGCCGTCCTCGGACGGCGCTCCCTCGGGGATGCTCCGGAGCAAGCCCTTCGTGTACGGGTGCGCGGGGTTCTCGAACAACCCTTCGGTCGTCCCGCGTTCCATCACCGACCCGGAGTACATGACGGTCACGCGGTCGCAGGTCTCGGCGACGACGCCGAGGTCGTGAGTGATCAGCAGGATGGCGACGTCGAACTCGTCACAGAGGCGGCGGAGTTCGTCGAGGATGCCGGCCTCGACGGTCACGTCGAGCGCGGTGGTGGGTTCGTCGGCGACGATGAGCGAGGGGTCACCGCCGAGCGCCGAGGCGATCATCACCCGCTGGCGCTGGCCGCCGGAGAGTTGGTGGGGGTAGGACGTAGCGATCTCCTCGGGGTCGGGAATCCCAACCGTCTCCAACAGTTCGACGGCACGGCGCCACGACGGGGTCGACTTGCTCGTCCCCGTGACGTACTTGCGCCGGAGTTCGCTCAGGAGGCCGGCCGATTCGTCGACGTCGCCGTGATGTCTGACCACTTCGGCGATCTGTTCCCCGACGGTCATCACGGGGTTGAGCGCCGACAGGGCGTCCTGAAACACCATGGCGATGTCGTCGCCACGGATCCGTCGCATCTCGGCTTCGGATTTGGCGTAGAGGTCCTCACCGCGGTAGTCGAAACGGTCCGCGGACACCTCGGCACCGTCGAGCAACCGCATGATCGAGCGGGCGGTGACGCTCTTGCCCGATCCGGACTCGCCGACGAGGCCGTGGATCTCACCCGCCTCGACCCGGAGGTCGACGCCATCGACGGCGGGGAC
>Ga0207714_1001633_pt1 | contig 14343 bp, 8 predicted proteins | sample PonA232FremontCA_2_FD_187270 | JGI IMG/M metagenome (GOLD analysis project Ga0207714, IMG submission 187270) | Marine sediment microbial community from Fremont, CA, USA - Pond A23 Sediment 2 (SPAdes) | ecosystem: Environmental > Aquatic > Marine > Unclassified | place: USA: Fremont, California... | reverse complement strand
CTGTTGGTCGTGGAGGCCACCTCCAACGAGAAGGGCGTGGACCGGGAGGTGATCTTCGAGGCCATCGAAGCGGCCCTGGCCTCGGCGACGCGCAAGCGTCACGCTGAGGATATCGACGCCCGGGTGTCGGTAGACCGGCGGACCGGCGACTACACCACCTATCGGCGCTGGCTGGTGGTCCCGGACGAGGCGTCCGTGGAGGAGCCGCAGCGCCAGATCAGCCTGGAGCGGGCCCGCGAGCGCGACCCGAGCGCCGAGGAAGGCGGCTACCTGGAGGAGCCCATCGAGTCCGTGGACTTCGGCCGTATCGCCGCGCAGACTGCCAAGCAGGTCATTGTGCAGAAGGTGCGCGAGGCCGAGCGGGCCCAGGTCATCGACGCCTACAAGGGGCGTATCGGCGAGCTGGTCAACGGTACGGTCAAGCGCATGGAGCGCGGCAACGCCATCATCGATCTCGGCGAGAATACCGAGGCCCTGATCGCGCGCGAGGAGCTCATCCCCCGCGAGTCGATCCGCCCCAACGACCGGGTGCGCGGCTACCTGCGCGACGTCCGCCCGGAGCCGCGCGGACCGCAGCTGTTCGTCAGCCGCACCGCCAACGCGTTCCTGGTCGAGCTGTTCAAGCTCGAGGTCCCGGAGGTGGGCCAGGGCCTGATCGATATCCTCGGCGCCGCCCGTGATCCCGGCCAGCGCGCCAAGATCTCGGTCCGCCCGCTGGATCCGCGCATCGATCCCGTCGGCGCCTGCGTCGGCATGCGCGGCTCGCGGGTGCAGGCGGTGTCCAACGAGCTCAGCGGCGAGCGTATCGATATCATCCCCTGGGACGAGAACCCGGCGCAGTTCGTCATCAACGCCCTGGCCCCCGCGGAGGTGGAGTCCATCGTCGTCGACGAGGAGCGCGGTGCCATGGACATCGCCGTGGCCGACGAGCAGCTCTCCCAGGCCATCGGCCGGGGCGGGCAGAACGTGCGCCTGGCCAGCGAGCTCACCGGCTGGGAGCTCAATGTCATGACCGCCCAGGAGGCGGAGGCGAAGAGCGAGCGCGAGGCCGGCGAGCTGCTGCAGCTGTTCATGGACAAGCTCGATGTCGACGAGAACGTCGCCGGCGTGCTGGTCCAGGAGGGCTTCTCCAGCGTCGAGGAGGTGGCCTACGTGCCCACCTCCGAGTTCCTGGAGATCGAGGAGTTCGATGAGGAGATCGTCGACGCCCTGCGCAGCCGCGCCCGGGATGTGCTCCTGGCGCAGGCGATCGCCGAGGAGGCCGAGGAGCACCAGCCCAGCGAGGAGCTCCGCCACCTGGAGGGGATGGACGAGCAGAGTGCCAAGGCCCTTGCCGAGCAGGGCATCGTCACCGTCGAGGATCTAGCGGAGCAATCCGTGGACGATCTGCTGGAGATGGCGGGCATGGACGAGGACCGGGCCGGGCAGCTCATCATGAAGGCCCGCGAGCCGTGGTTCGCAGCGAGCGAGAGCAGCGAGCGCGCCGACTGAAACGAGGGGAGAGACGAGGTCTCTGACTTGGGCCGCGTCCGGAGAGTGCTATATGGCGGAAACGACGGTAAAGCAATTTGCGCAGACGGTGGGGATCCCCGTGGAGCGGCTCCAGGCGCAGCTGCAGGAAGCGGGGCTCGGCCAGCGCGATGAGCAGGCAGAGCTATCGGCCGAGGACAAGGCTACGCTGCTGGCGCACCTGCGCCAGGGCGGCGGCGAGCAGGAAGAGGAGGACGGCGGCGGCTCTAGCGCGTCTCCCAAGAAGATCACCCTCAAGCGGCGCAGCCACAGCCAGCTGAAGATGCCGGCCGGGCGCGAGGCGGGCAGCCGCGGCCCTCGGCAGACGCGCACGGTCAACGTCGAGGTGCGCAAGAAGCGTACCTACGTCAAGCGTAGCGACATCGAGGCCGAGGCGAAGAAACAGGAGGAGCAAGCGGACGACGCCCAGCAGGCGGCGGCGCAGCTCGAGCGCGCCCTCGAGGAGGAAGAGGCGCAGCGCGATCAGGATGCGGCCGGCGAGGCTGCCGAGAGGCAGGCCGAGCAGGCGCAGCCGCCCGCCGATGCCGAGGCTGCCGGTGAGCAGGCGGAGGAGGCGTCCGCCGCTGCGGATAGCGGTGGCGCCGAGGAGCAGGCTGCGGCCGAGGCCGGCGCCGAGTCCGCCGCAGGCGAGGAGGCGCCCGAGGAGACCGCCGCCGAGCAGGCTGCCCGCGCCCAGGCCGAGGCCCTCAAGGAGAAGCCGAAGAGCCAGCAGGAAGAGGCGAAGAAGCGGGACGAGGAGCGCGAGCGCAAGCGCGCCGAGATCGAGGCCAAGCGCGAGCGCGAAGCGGAGGAGCGCGCGCAGCGCAAGCAGGAGGGCAAGAAGCCCAAGAAGAAGAAGGAGACGCAGTCCAGCGGCAGCCGGCGTGGCAAGAAGGGAGGCGGTTCCGGTGGCAACGCCGCCCAGCAGCTGCAGCAGGGCTTCGAGAAGCCGACAGCACCGGTGGTCCGCGAGGTGGAGATCCCCGAGACCATCACCGTGGGCGAGCTCGCCGACCGCATGAGCATGAAGGCCGGCGCCCTGATCAAGGAGATGATGAAGCAGGGCGTGATGGCGACCATCAACCAGTCCGTCGAGCAGGACACCGCGGCGCTCCTGGTCGAGGAGATGGGCCACAAGCCCAAGTTCGAGCGTGAGGGCGGCGTCGAGGAGGAGCTGCTGCGCCAGGCCGAGGAGCCGGAGGGCGAGCGGGTCAGCCGGGGGCCGGTGGTTACCGTCATGGGCCACGTCGACCACGGCAAGACGTCGCTGCTCGACTACATCCGCCGCGCCAAGGTCACCGCCACCGAGTCGGGGGGTATCACCCAGCATATCGGCGCCTACCGGGTGGAGGGGCAGAGTGGCAGCGCCACCTTCCTCGATACGCCGGGCCACGAGGCGTTCACCGCCATGCGCGCCCGCGGCGCCCAGATGACCGATCTCGTGGTGCTCGTGGTGGCGGCCGACGACGGCGTCATGCCCCAGACCAAGGAGGCCGTCGAGCACGCCCGCGCCGGCGAGGTCCCGATCGTGGTGGCGGTCAACAAGATGGACAAGGAGGACGCGGACCCGAACCGCGTCAAGCAGGAGCTCTCGCAGATGGACGTCATCCCCGAGGAGTGGGGAGGCGAGACGCAGTTCGTCCACGTCTCCGCGGTGAGCGGCGAGGGGGTGGACAACCTGATCGAGGCCATCGTCCTGCAGGCCGAGCTCCAGGAGCTGACGGCGGTCGAGGAGTGCTCGGCCCAGGGCGTGGTCCTCGAGTCGCGGCTCGACAAGGGCCGCGGTCCGGTGGCGACGCTCCTGGTCCAGAACGGCTACCTGCGCCAGGGCGACAACCTGATCTGCGGTACGGAGTTCGGCCGCGTCCGGGCGCTGGTCAACGAGGCCGGCGAGCGCGTCAAGGAGGCCGGCCCCACCGCGCCGGTGGAGATCCTGGGCCTGTCCGGCCTGCCAGAGGCGGGCGAGGACTTCCTCGTGGTCGAGGACGAGCGCACGGCCCGCGAGGTGGCCGAGAGCCGCGCCGAGCGCCAGCGCGACAAGCGGCTGGCGCAGCAGCAGGCCGCGCGCATGGACAACCTCTTCTCGCAGATGAAGGAAGACGAGGTCTCCACCATCAACCTGGTGGTCAAGGCCGACGTCCACGGCTCGGCCGAGGCCCTGCGCCAGTCCCTGGAGGATCTCTCCCACGAGGAGGTCCGGATCCGCGTGGTCGCCTCCGGCGTGGGCGCCATCACCGAGTCCGACGTCAACCTGGCCCTGGCCTCGGAGGCGATCCTCATCGGCTTCAACGTGCGTGCCGACGCGGCGGCCAAGCGCCTGGTCCAGGAGAATGGCGTCGATCTGCACTACTACAGCGTCATCTACGACGCCATCGAGCAGGTCAAGAACGCCATCGCCGGCATGCTCGAGCCGGCGCTGGAGGAGCACATCCTCGGCACCGCCGAGGTCCGGGATGTCTTCCGCTCCTCGAAGATGGGCAAGATCGCCGGCTGCCTGGTGGTCGACGGCGTCGTGCGCCGGCGCAACCCGATCCGCGTCCTGCGCGACGGCGTGGTGGTCTTCGAGGGCGAGCTGGAGTCCCTGCGCCGGTTCAAGGACGACGCCAATGAGGTCCGCGCCGGTACCGAGTGCGGCATCGGCGTCAAGAACTACAACGATGTCCGGGTCGGCGACCAGATCGAGTGCTTCGAGCGGGTGGAGGTGCAGCGCACCCTGTAGCGCACGCCTATGGCCAAGGACTATCCACGCAGCCGCCGGGTCGCCGAGCAGCTCCGCCGGGAGCTGGCCGAGGTGGTCCGCGACGAGGTCGACGATCCCCGGGTCGGCTCGGTTACCTTCTCGGAGGTCCGGGTCAGCCGGGATCTGTCCCACGCGACCATCTATATCGACGTCCTCGGTGCCGAGGCCGACGAGGTGGAGGCGTGCGTTGAGGTGCTCAACCACGCCCACGGCTTCCTGCGCTCCCAGGTGGCGCGCCGGCTCCGCATGAAGCGCACGCCCAGCCTGCGCTTCGTCCACGACACGGCCTTCGACCGCGGGGCACGGCTCAGTGCCCTGATCGATGAGGTGGCGCCGCCGCCGGACGACGACGAACGAGGCAAGGAGTAACAGGCGAATGGCAAAGAGGCGGGGTGGTCGCAACGTCACCGGCGTGCTGCTGCTCGACAAGCCGACGGGCCTGACCTCGAACAAGGCGCTGCAATCGGTCAAGCGCCTCTTCGGGGCCCGCAAGGCCGGGCATACCGGCAGCCTCGACCCGCTGGCCACCGGGCTGCTGCCCATCTGCTTCGGCGAGGCGACCAAGGTCTCCGGCTTCTTGCTCGACGCCGACAAGCGCTACGTCGTTACCTGCAAGCTCGGCGTCGCTACCGATACCGGCGATGCCGAGGGCGAGGAGGCCGAGCGTGCTCCGGTGCCGGCCCTCGACGCGGATCGGGTCGAGGCGGCGCTCGCCGGCTTCCGCGGCCCCATCGAGCAGCTGCCGCCGATGTACTCGGCGATCAAGCACCAGGGCCAGCGGCTCTACGACCTCGCTCGCCAGGGGGTGGAGGTCGAGCGGGAGCCGCGCCAGGTGGAGATCTACCACCTGGAGGCGATCGCCCAGCGCGAGGACGAGCTGGAGCTGGCGGTGCACTGCGCCAAGGGCACCTACATCCGGACCCTGGCCGAGGATATCGCCCGCGCGCTCGGCACGGTCGGCCACGTCTGCGCCTTGCGCCGTCTGGGCCTGGGCCCGTACCAGGACCCGGCGATGTGGACCATGGAGATGCTCGAGGCCCGGGCCGAGACGGGCCGCGAGGCCCTGGACGCCACCCTGCTGCCCATGGACTCGGCGCTGCAGCAGTACACCGGGGTTGAGCTCGCCGACGACCTGGCCTACTTCGTGGCCCAGGGGCAGCCGATCTTCGTCCCCAAGGCGCCCACCGAGGGGTGGCTGCGGCTCTATGACCGCGCCGGCAGCTTCATCGGGATGGGCCAGGCCCTGGACGACGGGCGCATCGGCCCCAAGCGGCTGGTGGCGCGGCGCTGAGCCGGCCCCGTCGCGGTGGCCGGTGGCGCCACCAGGCCACGTTGTTGTGCCTGTGCCCTTGCGAGGGCTAGACTAGCGCTTTTATCCAGGCTCGAAACCAGTGCACCAGGAGTTTGTACATGTCGCTGAACGCTGAACAGAAAGCGGAGATCGTGGCGCAATTTCGCCGCTCTCCCGAGGACACCGGCTCGCCGGAAGTGCAGATCGCGCTGCTGTCGGCGCGGATCCAGTACCTCACTGAGCACTTCTCGGTGCACAAGCAGGATCACCACTCCCGGCAAGGGCTGCTCAAGCTCGTCAGCCAGCGCCGCAAGCTGCTCGACTACCTCAAGCGCAAGGATCGGAGCCGCTACCAAGACGTGATCGAGCGGCTCGGCATCCGCAAGTAAGCGCCCGCTAAGCGCTAGAGGTGAAGAAGACAATGAGCGAGAGCCAGCTACCCCTGACCCCGGTCAAGCGCAGCTTCCAGTTCGGCGATCACGAGGTCACCCTGGAGACCGGGGGCGTTGCCCGTCAGGCCGACGGCGCGGTCCTGGTCAACATGGCCGATACGGTCGTCCTGGTTACCGTGGTCGGCAAGAAGGACCCGGGGTCTGCCCGCGACTTCCTGCCGCTGACGGTCAACTACCAGGAGCGCACCTACGCTGCAGGGCGGATCCCCGGCGGCTTCTTCAAGCGTGAGGGGCGGCCCTCGGAGAAGGAGACCCTGACCTGCCGCCTGATCGACCGCCCGATCCGGCCCCTCTTCCCGGAGGGATTCCGGCAGGAGGTGCAGGTCATCGCCACCGTGCTCTCGCTCAACGACGAGGTCGACGCCGATGTGCCGGCGATGCTCGGCACCTCGGCGGCGCTAGCCGTCTCGGGGATCCCCTTCGAGGGGCCCATCGGCGCCTGCCGGGTCGGCTACCTCGACGGCGAGTTCGTCCTGAACCCCACCTTCAGCCAGATCGATGAGTCCGACCTGGACCTGGTGGTGGCGGGTACCAAGGACGCCGTGCTGATGGTCGAGTCCGAGGCCAACCTGCTGCCCGAGAGCACGATGCTCGACGCCGTGCTCTACGGCCACGTGCAGATGCAGGTGGCCATCGACACCATCAACGATCTGGCCGCTGAGGCCGGCAAGCCGCGCTGGGACTGGCATCCCCCCGAGAAGGACGCGTCCCTGGCATCGGCGCTCTCGGAGCGCATGCGCGCGGATCTGGAGGCCGCCTACCGCATCGCCGACAAGCAAGAGCGCAGTGACCGCGTCGGCGAGCTGCGCGACCAGGCGGCCGAGGAGCTCGCCGACCCGGAGCGCGAGGGCTGGAGCGCCGGTGAGGTGGCCGAGGCCTTCAAGGCGCTGGAGAAGGAGATCGTCCGCGGCCGCATCCTCAGCGGCGAGCCGCGCATCGACGGGCGCGACAACGAGACGGTCCGGCCGCTCAACATCCAGGCCGGGACGCTGCCGCGTACCCACGGCTCGGCGCTGTTCACCCGCGGCGAGACCCAGGCGATCGTCGTCACCACCCTCGGTACCGGGCGCGACGCCCAGGTCGTCGATGCCCTCGAGGGTGAGCGGCGCGAGCCGTTCATGCTCCACTACAACTTCCCGCCGTACTGCGTCGGCGAGGCCGGCTTCATCGGCGCGCCCAAGCGCCGCGAGATCGGCCACGGCAAGCTCGCCAAGCGCGGCGTGCAGGCGGTCATGCCGGACGACGAGGTGTTCCCCTACGTGGTCCGCGTCGTCTCGGAGATCACCGAGTCCAACGGCTCCTCCTCCATGGCCACCGTCTGCGGCACCAGCCTGTCGCTGATGGACGCCGGCGTGCCGCTGAAGGCGCAGGTCGCGGGCATCGCCATGGGCCTGATCAAGGAGGGCGACGACTTCGCCGTGCTGACCGACATCCTCGGCGACGAGGACCACCTCGGCGATATGGACTTCAAGGTCGCCGGTAGCGAGGACGGGGTCACCGCCCTGCAGATGGACATCAAGATCGACGGGATTACCCGGCAGATCATGGAGCAGGCCCTGGAGCAGGCCCGCTCGGGCCGGCTCCACGTCCTCGGGCAGATGAACCAGGTCCTCGACCGGCCGCGCGAGCAGATGTCCGAGTACGCCCCGCGGCTGATGACCATGAAGATCGACCCGGAGCGCATCCGCGACGTCATCGGCAAGGGCGGCGCCACGATCCGCGGCCTGACCGAGGAGACCGGGACCAACATCGATATCAGCGACGAGGGCGTGGTCACCATCGCCTCCGCTGACAAGGCGGCGGCCGAGGAGGCGAAGAAGCGGATCGAGCTGCTGACCGCCGATGTCGAGGTGGGCAAGGTCTACGAGGGCACGGTGGCCAAGCTCATGGACTTCGGCGCCTTCGTCAACATCCTGCCGGGCCGCGACGGGCTGGTACACATCTCGCAGATCTCCAACAACCGGGTGGAGAACGTCACCGACGAGCTCGCCGAGGGCGACTCGGTACGCGTCAAGGTCCTCGAGGTGGACCGGCAGGGACGCATCCGCCTGTCCATGAAGGCCGTCGAGGAAGACGAGTAGCCGGGCGTGCGCCCGCTCCCGCAGCGGGCGTGGGTTGCTCCCGCCAACCGCAGGGCACATGCTGAAGGCGTAGCCCTCGTTGCGGGAGGTTGCCTTGGACGAGTCGATCCCCCAGGACCCGAATCGCGCCGCCCTGCTCGTCGTCGACGTGCAGCCGGACTTCATGCCCGGCGGCGCGCTGGCCACCCAGGGCGGCGATACGGTGGTCGCGCCCATCGCCCGGCTGCTGGAGCGGGGCGGCTTCCGGCACGTGGTGGCGACCCAGGACTGGCATCCGCCGGGGCACGTCTCCTTCGCCTCCAGCCACCCCGGGCGCGCCCCCTTCGAGACCGTCGAGCTCTACGGCGCGGAGCAGGTCCTCTGGCCGGACCACTGCGTCCAGGGCGCCTACGGGGCCGAGCTCCACCCGGGCGTGCCCTGGCAGCACGCCGACACGGTCCTGCGTAAGGCCACGGATCCGCGGGTGGACTCCTACAGCGCCTTCCGCGAGAACCTCGCGCCGGACGGCAGCCGGCCACCGACCGGCCTGGCGGGGTGCCTGCGCGAGCGCGGGGTGGAGACCCTCTACGTCTGCGGCCTGGCGCGGGACGTCTGCGCCCTGTGGAGCGCCGAGGACGGTGCCGCTGCCGGCTTCGGGGTGCACTTCCTGTGGGACCTGACCCGCCCGGTCGATGCGGGCAACGACGCGGCGGTGCAGGACGCCCTCGAGCGCGCCGGCGCGCGGGTCGTCACCGGCGAGCCGGCCTAGCGGGCCGCGCCCTGGCCCCTGCGGGCTACCCCGTGTCCGCGCAGGCCAGCTGCGGGCCCCGGTGCCCGATCCCCTCCGTTGAGCGTTGATCCGGAGACCCATGGTCCAATCTGCCCTTGCCGACCTCGACGACGTCACCGCCCTGGAGCCGCAGGCGTGGCTGCGCCGGTTGCCGGTGGGCCTCGGCGAGGCGGAGCGGGATCTCCTGGCACGCGCCTGGGAGCGTGCCCGTAGCGGGTACGCCGGGCGGCAGCGCGCCTCCGGCGAGGCGTACTTCGCCCACGCCATCGATACCGCCACCACCCTGGCCGAGCTGGGCCTGGACGCGACGACCCTGGCCTCGGCGCTGGTCCACGACCTCCCCGAGCTCGACGAGCGGGCCGGTCACGCCCTGCGCAAGGATCTGGGCCCGGAGATCGCCGACCTGGTCCTCGGGGTCTGCCGCATGCACGGCATCGGCCGCTTCCGCGATGCCGCCGAGCTGGAGGCGGCCATGCAGGGTGAGCGCGCCGAGGGGCTGCGCAAGATGCTGCTGGCCATGGCCCGGGACGTGCGGGTGGTATTCATCGCGCTCGCCGAGCGCCTCCACGATCTGCGCACGGCCCGCTATCTGCCCGAGGCCGAGCGCATCCGCCTGGCGCGGGAGGCCCGGGAGATCTACGCCCCGCTCGCCAATCGGCTCGGGATCTGGCAGATCAAGTGGGAGCTGGAGGACCTGGCCTTCCGCTACCTGGAGCCCGACGCGTACATGGACCTGGCCCGGCGCCTGGCCGAGCGCCGGCGCGACCGCGAGGCGTACATCGAGCAGGTCTGCGAGCAGCTGCGCGCGGCCCTGGCGGACGCCGGGCTGAGCGCCGAGGTCTACGGCCGCCCCAAGCACATCTACAGCATCTACCGGAAGATGCAGCGCAAAGGGGTGCGCTTCGACGATCTCTACGACCTGCGCGCGGTGCGGATCCTGGTTACCGACGAGCGGGCCTGCTACGCCGCCCTGGGTATCGTCCACGGCCTGTGGACGCCGATCCCGCGGGAGTTCGACGACTACATCGCCACCCCCAAGGAGAATAACTACCGCTCCCTGCACACCGCCGTGATCGGCCCGGCGGGCAAGTCCGTGGAGGTGCAGATCCGCACCCAGGAGATGCACGCCGAGGCGGAGCTCGGTATCGCCGCCCACTGGCGCTATAAGGAGGGCGGCAAGCAGGATGCCGCCTTCGAGCGCAAGATCGCCTGGCTGCGCCAGCTCCTGGATTGGGGCCGGGAGGATAGCGATGAGGACGGGGACTTTGTCGACCGGATGCGTGCCGAGGTCTTCGCCGACCGGGTCTACGCCCTGACGCCCGACGGTGACGTCCTCGACCTGCCGCGCGGGGCGACGGCGCTGGATTTCGCCTACCACATCCACACCAACCTCGGTCATCGGTGCCGGGGGGCGAAGATCAACGGCCGCATCGTGCAGCTCACCCGACCCCTGGAGAGCGGCGACCGGGTGGAGATCCTCGCCAGCCGGGAGCAGCGCCCGAGCCGGGACTGGATCAACCCGGAGCTCGGCTACCTCTACACCCATCGCGCCCGGAGCAAGGTGCGCGCCTGGTTCCGGCAGCGCGACCACGATAAGAACGTCGCCGCCGGCCGGCAGGCGCTGGACAAGGAGCTACGCCGGCTCGGCCTGGCGGACGTGGGCACCGAGGAGGTGGCCCGGCGCAGCCGCTACGCGCGTACGGATCTGTTCCTCTCCGCCCTCGGCCGCGGCGAGGTGACGCCAGGGCAGATCGCGGCGCTGCTGCGCGATCTGCTGCTGCCGCAGCGCCCCGAGGTGCCCGAAGGGCCACCGGAGCGCAGCCGGCGTCCTCGGGCCAGGCGTAGTGGCGACAGCGACGTTACCGTCGAGGGGGTGGGCGATCTGCTGACCCGCATGGCCCGCTGCTGCACCCCGGCCCCCGGCGACCCCATCGTCGGCTTCATCACCCGCGGTTCCGGGGTTACTGTCCATCGGCAGAATTGCCCCAATGTCGAGCAGCTGCGCCAGCGCGAGCCGGAGCGGCTGCTCGATGTGGACTGGCGGACAACCCCCGGGGAGCGCTACCCGGTGCACATCCACGTCCGCACCGGCGCCCTCGACGGCTCGCTGAGCGAGATCACGCGCCTGTGCAGCAACGAGGGGGTGCACCTCGAGGGGGTGCAGACCCACGCCGAGTCCGCGGACGGCTACCGGATCGATGTGGATGCCCAGGTCAGCGACGTCCGCCAGCTCTCGCGCCTGATGGCCAGGTTGGCCGCCTCGGGGCGGGTGGAGCACGTCTGGCGAGGGGGCTGAGCGCGGTGGCCTTGCTGCGAGGGCTGCTCCTGGCGCTAGCGCTGGGCGTGCCGCTGCCGGCGGCCGGCGACGCCTGCGAGCGCGCCGATACCACGCCTGTCCACGAGTTGGCCGGGCAGGGCGTCGAGCGCCGGGCCCCGGAGGGCCGGGTACGGGTCGAGGGCGTGGTCACCGGCGTCTTCCCCGGCGAGGAGGGGCTCGACGGCTTCTTTATCCGCGGCACCGAGCCCGCGCCGGACGGCCTGCCGTCCGGGCTGTTCGTCTACGCCCCGGAGCTGGAGCCGGCGCAGCGCGAGCGTATCGAGCCCGGCCGGCGGCTGCTGCTCACCGGCAAGGCCGCCGAGCACCGTGGCCGGCCGCAGCTGGCGTGGCTGGCGAGGGTCCGCGGTTGCGGCAAGGCACCGGTGGCCGCCCACGAGATCGCCTGGCCGCCGCCGGACCCCGGGCGCCTGGAGGGCGTGCACGTGCGCCTGGCCACGCCCATGGTGGTCACCGGCAACCGTGAGCTGCGGCGCTACGGCAGCCTTGCGCTGACGCCGCGCCGGCGTGCCTTCCGCCCGACCAACTTCCGCCCCGGGCTCGGCCCCGCGGATCCGGCGCTGGGCGGGCAGCGGCTGCGCCTCGACGACGGCAGCTACCGCAGCCGGCCCGAGCCGATACCCTACCTGGACGCCGACGGCACCCGGCGCGTGGGCAGCCGCGTCCGCCGCCTGACCGGCGTGCTCACCCGCGCCTTCGGGGCGTGGCGTCTGCACCCGACCGAGGCGCCGGCCTTCGAGGCCGCCAACCCGCGGCCGGATTCGCTGCCGGAGCCGGCTGCGGGGACAGTGCGCGTAGCCGCCCTCAATACCGGGGGGTACTTCCTGACCCTCGGCGAGCGGGGCGCAGCCGACCGTGCCGGCCTGGCGCGCCAGCGCGCCAAGCTCGTCGCTGCGGCCGGCCGCTTGCGCGCCGACATCCTCGTGCTGGAGGAGATGGAGAACCGCCCCGCCGCGCCGAGCGACTGGGTGGAGCACCTCGCCGCCGCCACCGGCGAGCCGTGGCGGCTGGCCCGCGGCGGCGATCCCGGCGACGACGCCATTCGGGTCTCGTTGGCGTATCGCGCCGACCGCGTCGAGCCGGCTACTGACGTGGCCCGCGATGCCCGGCCCGTCCACCACCGCCCGCCGGTGGTGGCCGGCTTCCGGCCGGTGTCGGGCGGTGCCCCCTTCGGCGTGGCCGGGATCCACTTCAAGTCCAAGGGCGACTGCCCCGAGGCCGGGCAGATCGATCGCGGCCAGGGCTGCTGGAACGAGCGCCGGACCGAGCAGGCCGAGGCGCTGAACGGCTTCCTCGAGGCGTGGCGGCAGGGCCGCGGCAGGGGGATGCCGGTGCTCATCGCCGGCGACCTCAACGCCTACGGGGGCGAGGAGCCCGCCCGCACGCTGGCCGCAGCCGGCAGGGTGGACCTGCTCGCCGAGCACGTCCCGTGGCGGGACCGGTACACCTACGTCTACCGCGGCGAGGCCGGCTACCTGGATCACCTGCAGGCCGGCCCGGAGCTGGCCGAGCGGGTAGCCGCAGTCCACACCTATCCCATCAACGCCGACGAGCCGCGCTTTTTGCGCTACGACGCCGACGATCCGGCGCACGTGGCCGAGGATGCGTTCCGGGCCGCGGACCACGATCCGGTAGCCGTGGACCTGTCGGTGGCGAACTAGCGAGGCCGTGAACACCGCCCCGCTTTCCCTGTATCGTGGCGTGATGGACCGCGAAGAGCTCCGGCAGACCCTCCAGACGCTCCGCGACGACTTGCTCGCCCTCGACGGCGAGGCGGCGCGGGACCGCAACGCCCCCTGGCTCCCGCCGTGGGAGCGCCTCCTGCGCCGCATCGACGGCCTCATCGCCCGCCTCGAGCGGGACGACGAGCCGCTGCTGGTGGTCCTCGCCGGGGGGACCGGCGCGGGCAAGTCCACGCTGGCCAATACCCTGGCCGGCAGCGCCGTGGCGGCCACCAGCGCCCGCCGGCCTACCACTGCCGTGCCCACGGTGATGGGCCGCTCGGCGGAGCTGGATACGGTCCTGCGCCGCGGCGTGCTGGCCGCCGAGGCGGAGCGCGCTGCCTTGCGGACCGCGCCGCTGGCGAGCGTCCCCGCAGGCCTGGTGGTCGTCGATGCCCCCGATGTGGACAGCGTCGAGTCGGCCAACCGCGAGGCCACCGAGCGGTTGCTGGAGGTCGCCGATGTCTGGATCTGGCTGGCCACGGCCCGGACCTACGCCGACGAGGCGGGCATGGCCTATCTGCGCCAGGCCGCCGAGCTGGACGTCTCCACCCTGGTGGTGCTCACCCAGGCCAGCGAGGCCGAGGCGGCGGAGATCCTCCCGGACCTGCGGGAGAAGCTCGAGGCGGCCGGCCACCGGGTTGCCGAGACCGCGCACCTGCCGATGGCCGAGATCAGCGGTGAGCGGCTGCCCCAGGCCGCGGCGGCACCGGTGCTCGAGCGCATCCACGCCCTGGCGCCGCCGGAGCAGCGCGCCGCCCACCGGGAGCGCACCGTCCTCGGCGCGGTACGCTACCTGCCCGCGGAGATCGACGCGGTGCTCGAGGCGGTAGCGACCGAGCGCGCCGGCGCGCAGCGGCTGGCGGAGATCCTCGAGGCCGGCTATGCCGATGTCGGCGAGCGGCTGCTCAGCGATCTCCAGGCTAGCGAGCCCCTGCGCCAGGAGGTGCTGAGGCGCTGGTCCGAGCTGGTGGGCAGCGGCTGGCTGCAGCGCCAGCTCCACGCCGCGGCGGGCCGCCTGTCGCCGCGCCGGTGGCTGCGCTGGCTGCCTGGGCCGGGCGGCAGCGCCCAGCGGGTCGAGGACGAGGCCAAGGAGCACGCCCGCGAGGGGATCGCCGCGAGCCTGCACACCGTGCTCGACAGCGCCGCCGCCGAGGTGGAGAGCGCGTGGCAGCAGGATCGCCTCGGGCGGGCCCTCTTCGCCCGCCATCCCCAGCCCCGTGCCGCCGGCCGCGTGGCCCGGCGCGAGGCTGCCGAGCGCCTGGTGGCGGACTGGGAGCAGCGCGTGGCGGAGCACGTGGCCACCATGGGCCGGTCCCGGCTCAGCTGGGCCCGGCGCGCCACCACCGGCATCAACGCCACCTTCACCACGGCGGTGGTGGTGCTCTTCGCCCTCAGCGGCGGCCTGACCGCCGGCGAGGTGGCGCTGACCGCCGCCGGCTCCA
>Ga0207714_1001632_pt1 | contig 14344 bp, 16 predicted proteins | sample PonA232FremontCA_2_FD_187270 | JGI IMG/M metagenome (GOLD analysis project Ga0207714, IMG submission 187270) | Marine sediment microbial community from Fremont, CA, USA - Pond A23 Sediment 2 (SPAdes) | ecosystem: Environmental > Aquatic > Marine > Unclassified | place: USA: Fremont, California... | reverse complement strand
GACGGCGATGAAGACTGCCGGTGCGCGCAGGCCTGCGGGGGTCTGGTCATGGACGTGGCCGTATTCACCCCGCCGAAGCCACCGGTCGAACCCGTGACCGGAATTGCCTCGACCCGGGTATTGCCCGCCTTCCTGCATCCGCCCTTCCGGCCTCCGATCCGCTAACGGTCACTTCGTTTCCCGGCTTCGGCCGAACCATCAAGACCGTTTTCTTTCGGAGTTTTCATCATGACGAATACCCTACCGCGCCTGAAGCGGCGCCAGTTCGTGCAGGGCGTCGCCGGGGCCACGCTGCTGCCCTCGGTGGGCCTGAACCCGGCCCGTGCCACGGCCGAACCGGCCTGGACGGGCGAAACCCTGACCGGCAACACCTTCGACCTGACCATTGCGCCCCGGACGGTAAATCTGACCGGCCGGCGCCGCACGGCCACCGCCATCAACGGTTCCGTGCCCGCGCCCGTGCTGCGCTGGCGTGAGGGCGAGCGGGTGCGCCTGCGCGTAACCAACAAACTGGACGAAACCACCTCCATTCACTGGCACGGCATCATCCTGCCTTTCCGGATGGACGGGGTACCCGAGATCAGCTACGACGGCATTCAACCCGGCGAAACCTTCGTCTACGAGTTCGACGTGAACCAGGCCGGCACCTACTGGTATCACAGCCATTCCGGTTTCCAGGAGCAGACCGGCATGTATGGCGCGCTCATTATCGACCCGGCGGGCGAGGAGCCGGCGCCGGCGGATCGTGAGCATGTGCTGGTGCTCTCGGACTGGACCGACGAGGATCCCGACGGGATCTACCACAACCTCAAGCGACAGGCGCATTACTACAATTACAACCAGCGCACCTTCTTTGACCTGATCGAGGACATGCGCCGGCGCGGACTGGTGGACACGCTCAAGGCCCGCCACATGTGGAACACCATGCGCATGAGCAGCCGGGATCTGTCCGACGTCACCGGTGCCACCTATACCTTCCTCCTGAACGGCACGCCGCCCGCGGCCAACTGGACCGGACTCTTCCAGCCCGGCGAGACGGTCAAGCTGCGCGTAATCAACGCTTCGGCCATGACCTTCTTCGATGTGCGCATTCCGGGTCTGGAAATGACAGTGGTGGCCGCGGACGGTCAGCCGGTAAAGCCCGTGCCCGTGGATGAATTCCGGATAGGGGTGGCCGAAACCTATGATGTCCTGGTGCGTCCCCAAGACGAACGCGCCTTCACCATTTTCGCCCAGGCACTGGACCGTTCCGGCTACGCCCGGGCCACCCTGGCCCCGCGCGCGGGCATGACCGCGCCCGTGCCGGCCATGGACAAACGGCCGGAACGGGGCATGGAAGCCATGGGTTCGATGCAGGCCATGGGCGATCACAGCGGCATGAAAATGGATCACAAGGGCGGCGGCATGAACATGGAAATGGAGCCCGCCGACCATGCCGAGGCGGAATACGGCCCGAGCACGGCCATGCGCATCGATTACCCATCCACGCGCCTGGACGATCCGGGCGTGGGGCTGCCGGTGGACGGCCGGCGCTGCCTGAGCTACGCGGATCTGGAGCAGCTCCATGCCTACCCGGATCAGCGTGAACCCGAGCGCGAGCTCACGCTGCATCTCACCGGCAACATGGAACGCTATATGTGGTCGTTCAACGGCGTGGAATTCTCCGACGCCGAGCCCATCCGGTTGCGCTATGGCGAACGGCTACGCATCAACCTGCATAACGACACCATGATGGATCACCCCATCCATCTCCATGGCATGTGGAGCGACCTGGAAACCGGCGACGGGCGGCTGGCGCGCAAACACACGGTGATCGTCAAACCCGGCGAGCGCCTCAGCTATCAGGTCAGCGCCGACGCCCTGGGCGGGTGGGCCTATCACTGCCATCTGCTTTACCACATGGCCGCCGGCATGTTCCGCGAGATCCGGGTCGAGGAGGGTGAATCATGAAAGCGAGCCAACTGTTGCGCATTCTGCTGGCAGCTCTGCTCCTGACCACGGGCCCGGCACATGCGCTGACCCAGGACGATCCGGTGATTCCGTTTGTGAATCTGGACCGTTTCGAGGTACATGACGCCGACGGTGAACGGCCACTGGTGTGGAAGGGCTCGGCGGGCCTGTCCGGTGATCTCTGGGGCCTCAACCTGACTACCGAGGGCGAGCGCCTGGACGGCGTCACCGAGGAAGGCGAGGTCCAGGTGCGCGTGCGCCGCGCCCTGAGCGCCTTCTGGAATCTGGAGCTCGGCTGGCGCCGGGACTTCCAGCCCCGGCCCCAACGGGACTGGGCCGCGCTCGGACTCGAAGGTGTGCTGCCCTATCACATCGAGACCGAGTTGTCGGTTTACGCCGACGATGCCGGCGACACCGCCGCGCGGCTGGAAGCCCATCACGAGCTGAAATTCACCCAGCGGCTGGTGCTGCGCTCCGCGCTGGAGCTGGACGCCTATGGTCAAGACGATCTCAGCCGCGAACAGGGTTCCGGGCTGGCCCATCTGGAGGCCGGCATGCGGCTGGGCTACGAGCTACGCCGCGAGATCACCCCCTATGTGGGCGTGGAGTACAAGCGCGTCTATGACGGTACGGCCGATTTGCACCGGGCCGCCGGCGAGCGTCTCCACGACACCGTGCTCGTGGGTGGGCTGCGGCTGTGGTACTGACATTTTCGGACAGGACACTAGCCAACGGCGGACTGGGTGACTAGCATGGGCGATCTCATGTACGCAAAGGTAGAGATTCATGCAAGTTGGTGACAACAAGGTAGTCAGCATTCATTACACGCTGAAGAATGAGAGCGGCGAGGTGCTCGACTCCTCGGAAAACCGGGAGCCGCTGTCCTATATCCATGGCCAGGGCAACATCATCCCGGGTCTGGAAAATGCGCTCACGGGTGCGGAAAGCCAAGCCGAAATCGACGTAACCGTGACGCCGGAAGAGGGCTATGGCGAGCGCCATGAGCAGCTCATCCAGGACGTGCCCATGTCCGCTTTCGAGGGCGTCGACGAGGTCAAGCCGGGCATGCAGTTCCAGGCGCAGACCGAAGCCGGCCCGCGCGTGATCACGGTTCAGGAAGTGGGCGAGGAAGAGGTCAAGATCGACGGCAACCATCCGCTTGCCGGCGAGACCCTGCACTTCAAGGTCAAGGTCGACGAAATACGTGATGCCAGTGACGAAGAAATCGAACACGGTCACGTCCACGGCGAAGGCGAGGAATAACCGCCGCGCCGGGCGCCCCGCTCGGGGCGCCCTCCCCCTCTTTCTTCCCTGCCCCGCGGTTTGACTGAACCGTACAGCCCGGTTTGACAATTGGGTACCCGCGCTGGGATTGCCCTCGCTCTCTACGGTACATTCCGTGTATACCCTGAAGCCGGTTCGCCCGGTCCCACAGTCGCAGTAACAGGCTCGCCATCCGAGCAGGAGGAGTAGTCATGTCATCCATGCAGGCCGCAGAAGAAAAAGCCTCGCGCATGCCGCGCATGCCCCGGCGCAAGCTCGATCATATCCCCGGCGATTACGGTAAGCCGGTGATCGGCGACACCTTTCACTTTCTGCGCGATTTCCAGGGCCTGATGGAAGAGAAGGCCGCGAAGTACGGTCCGGTCTTCAAGGGCAGCATCATGTTCCAGCATGGGGTAACCCTGGTGGGCCCGGACGCCAACGAATTCGTGCTGCGTGACCGCGACCACATTTTTTCCAGCCGTCTGGCCTGGAACCCGTTGCTGGACAAGCTCTTCACCGACGGGCTCATGCTGCGCGATTTCGCCAACCACAAATACCACCGGCGCATCATGCAGCAGGCGTTCAAGAAAAACGCCCTGGCCAGTTACATGGACCGCATGAACCCGCACATTGCCGAGGGCATCCAGCAATGGCCCCGGGGCGAGCAGTTCTCCTTTTTCGAATCCATCAAGTCACTGCTGTTGAACATGGGCGCGGGCATCTTTCTGGGCCTGGAGATGGGGCCGGAAGCGCGCAAGGTGAACGAGGCCTTCGTGGCCGAGGTGGATGCCTCGCTGGCCGTGCTGCGCCTGCCCATTCCCGGCACCACCTGGCATCGCGGCATGAAGGGGCGGCGTTTTCTGGAACAGTTCATGAAGGACCTGATTCCGGAAAAACGGCAATCCAGCGATCAGGATTTCTTCACCGAGCTGTGTCAGGCCGCCGACGAGGAAACCGACACCCAGCTGACCGACCAGGACGTGGTCAACCACATGATCTTTCTGTTGTTCGCGGCGCACGACACCACCACCAGCACGCTGAGCTCCATCATCTATGCCCTGGCCAAGAATCCGGAATGGCAGGAAGCGCTGGCACAGGAAGCCGAGTCGCTGGGCAAGGACGAGCTGGATTACGACGATCTGCAAAAGCTGGAGAAGGCGACCTGGGTGTTCCGGGAAGCGCTGCGCATGCATCCGCCGCTGCCCACCATTCCGCGGCGCACCATCGAGGAAACCGAGTGGCAGGGCTACAAGATTCCGGAGAACACCCTGGTCAATGTGGTGCCGCTGCACACGCACTATATGAGCGAATACTGGAGCAATCCCTATACCTTTGATCCGGAGCGCTTCTCCAGCGAGCGCGCCGAGGACAAGGGCCACCATTTTCAGTGGATTCCCTTCGGCGGCGGCCACCACAAGTGCCTGGGCATCAATTTCGCCGAAATCCAGTCCAAGACCTTCCTGTTCCATTTCCTGCGCCAGTACCGGGTCAGCGTCAAGCCGGGCTACGAGATGCAGTACCAGCAGGTCCCGCTAGCCGTACCCAAGGACGGCCTGCCCATCACCATCGAAAAGCGCTGACCCGTGTCACGGGCTCCGGGGCAGGGACGTCCCGGAGACCAGCCTTTGTTATACTCGCGCCGTTGACGGCGGGAGTAACCCATGAAAGTCACCTCGGTTCCGGTCACCCCCTTCGCCCAGAACTGCTCGTTGGTTCTGGATGAAAGCACCGGACATGCAGCCCTGGTGGATCCCGGCGGTGACCGCCAACGGATTCTCCAGACCCTGGAGGACGTGGGCGGACAACCGGAAAAGATTCTGGTCACGCACGCCCATCTGGATCATGTGGGACTGGTGGCCGATCTCGCCGACGAGCTGAACATCCCCATCGAGGGTCCGCACCGGGACGATCAATTCTGGATCGACATGCTGGCGCAGCAGGCGCAAATGCTGGGCCTGCCCGAGCCGCGCGGCTTTACCCCGGATCGCTGGCTGGACGAAGGCGACACCGTCCGCGTGGGCGAACTGCGTTTTCAGGTCTTTCATTGCCCTGGCCATACACCCGGCCATATCATCTTCCACCAGCCGGACGAAAAACTGGCCCTGGTGGGCGATGTGCTCTTTGCGGGTTCCATCGGCCGCACGGATTTCCCCCGGGGCGACTATCAGACCCTGATCAACGCCATCCGGGACAAGCTGCTGCCGCTGGGCGACGACACTACCTTTGTCCCCGGGCACGGCCCCCGATCCACCTTCGGCGATGAACGGCGGAACAACCCCTTTGTAGCGGGGACCTGAAGATGGAACCTCTGACGCAGATCCTGCTCAGCATTCTCGTGGTGGCGGCGCTGGTCTTCGCATCCACGCTGGTTCAGAACCTGGCCGCCGGTTTTGGCGCCCGGCGTGGTTATGCACGCGGCCGCATCTTCCAGGTAACCGGCATGATCCGGATTGTTGCCGTGATTCTGGGTGTGATGCTGCTCGCCTGGATCTGGGGCTTGAAGGGCCAGGGGCTGATCGTGTTCGCCACCTCCATTCTCGCGCTTACAGGCGTGGCGCTGTTCGCATCCTGGTCCATCCTCAGCAATACTACTGCGGGCATGTTCCTGTTTTTCTCCGCTCCCTTCCGGGTGGGGGATCGCATCCGGGTGCTGGACGGTGACAACACCGTGACCGGAACCATCCGCGAGATGGGCATGGTCTATCTGGAGCTGCGCGACCAGGACGGTCATCATTACACGCTACCCAACAACCTGGTCATGCAACGCACCGTCATCCGGCTCAAGCCCGAGGCAGGAATACCATGCGATCAAAAACACTGCTCCTCGTAATCCTGGCACTCGGGCTTGGTGCCTGTGCACAGCAGGAACTGCCCCAAGGCTGTTATGAAAAACCGGCTTCGGGGCAGTGCAAGGCGGCACACAAGCGTTTTTACTACGACACGGGCGCACGGGTGTGCAAGCCCTTTATCTGGGGTGGCTGCAACGGCAATGTGCCCTTTGAGACCCTGGACGCCTGCAAGGACACCTGCAATGCGCCCGGTCCGGAAGAAGCCGCCACCTTCAAGCAACCGGCCCCGTCGGGCGACACGGAGAAATGATGATACGTAATGCCACAACCCTGGTGTCACTGCTGCTGATGCTGGCATTGACCGCCTGCGCCCAGAATCCCGTGCGCAAACTCTATGAAGGCGACAAGCGACCAGAATCGGAAATCGCGGTAGTGCGCGTGCCCATTCAACTGGAAATCATGCGCATCAATGGTCAGCGCGTCGATGGTCTGAACACCCTGTTCTCACCACAACACAAGGATCTGCACCTGCTGCCCGGGGAATACCGGATTCTGGCCTATTACAAGGATCTGTGGGAATTGAACGGCGACGGCCATGACTTGGTGAAAACAGATCCGGCCCTGTTCGTGGTGAACGCCAAGGCGGGCGCCTCCTACGAGTTGGGTTTCAAGGAGCCGCAAAGTCTGGAAGAGGCGCGTCATCTGGAGAACAAGTTCAGCGGCTATGTGCTGAATACCCGGACCGGCGAAAAGACGCCCACTCGGGCCAGCGGTCTCGCGTTTCAGTCCGGCATCGCCGGTAGCCTGGGCGAGATTGCCGGCGTACAGACCGTCGAGGAAACCGACAAGACAGCAACGCAATCGTCTTCCTCCACGGTAGCGCCTCTGAAAACACCGGAATCGGGAAGTCGTCAGAATGGCACCGGCGGTTCAGCCCATGAGGAGCAGGCTGAATCCTCGCAAGCGGACACGGAGCAGAACTACCTGAACATGCTCAAGGCCTACTGGAGTCAGGCGACCCAGGACGAGCGCCGGGCGTTTCTGGAATGGATTTCAAAAGAAGAGGCAAGTGGCAAGAAATAAGGAGGAGCGCCGTAAGGCGCTCTTCTTTATTTGCATGGCAAGTGAAATATTCTTGCGTTTGTTCTATTTTCAGACCTCTGGAATCGGGTCGGGACAAGGATGCCCTCTCACAAAAATCCGGGAAAGTGGGCGCCGAAGGCGCCCTCCATTATTCCTCGCCCCTTGCCCCTATGTCTCGCCCTGAATCGTGGCGACAATTCTTCGTGCACCGGCACGGTCGCGGTGTTCGCCGAGATAAATGCCCTGCCAGGTGCCCAGATTCACACGCCCCTCCGTAATGGGAAGACTCAGGGACAACCCGGCCAGCACCGTCTTGATATGCGCGGGCATATCGTCCGGCCCTTCCAGAGTGTGCTCATAGTAAGGTTGGTTCTCCGGCACCATCTGATTGAAATGACGCTCCATGTCCCCACGCACATCCGGATCGGCGTTTTCGTTGATGGTGATGGACGCGGACGTGTGTTGCATGAACAGATGCAGCAGTCCGATGTGGTACTGACGCAAACCCGGCAGCTGGCTCAACACCTCGTCCGTGATCAGATGAAAGCCGCGCGGCCTGGCCTTGAGTTCAATGGTCTGCTGTTCCCAGCTCATGACGCACCTCCTTCAGCCTGTTAGCCCGTTTACGCAGTTCCGTAATGCGCCCGAGCGCCAGCTGCGGATATTGTCGGCAATGCCGTCGAGCAGGCGCTGACGGCAGTCGCGGCTGACCCAGGCATTGTGCGGGGTAATGATCAGATTGGGGTGATCGGCGTTGATCAGTGGATGGTCCGCCGGCGGCGGTTCCTGTTCCAGCACATCCAGGGCCGCACCGCCCAGCCGGCCCTGGTTCAGGGCGTCCAGCAGCGCCCGTGGTTCGATCAGGCCGCCCCGGGCGGTGTTCACCAGTAACGCACCCGTTTTCATACGGGCCAGGGTATCGGCGTTGATCAGCTTTTGCGTGGCCGGCGTCTGCGGACAATGCAGACTGACCACATCGCTGCGCGACAGCAGCTCCTCCAGCTCCACCCGTTCGCCGGAATGCGCTGCACCCGGTGCCAGGCTCTGTGCCACCACCACCTTCATGCCCAGCGCCCGGCCCAGATCGGCCACGGCCCGTCCCAGGGTGCCATAGCCGACAATGCCCAGCGTCTTGCCCGCCAGCTCCACCACGGGGTAATCCAGCCGGCAGAAGGTATGGCCACCGCTCCAGACACCCTGGCGTACGTCGGCATGGTACTGATGCCAGCGCGTGGCCAGCCCCAGCATGAGCGCCAGCGTATGCTGGGCCACGGACGGCGTGGCATAGCCGGTGACATTGCACACCGCAACGCCGTGTTCCCGGGCCGCGTCCAGATCGACGTTGTTCGTTCCCGTGGCGGCCACGCAGATCAGCTGCAGATTGGGGGCCGCTTCGATGCGGGCCCGGTCGAGCACCACCTTGTTGGTGATAACGACTTCCGCCTCGGCAATGCGTTCACTCACCTCTTCCGGCATGGTATGGCCGTAAAAGCTCCAGTCCGGTCCGCTTTGTTCCAGACGCATGAGCTCCAGTTCTTCCGGCTTGAGGGTATCGCTGTCGAGGAAAACACCGCGCATGGCAGAATGGATTCGATCCACATGACTTCGGGTTCGAACATGATAACGGATTTGCTGGCGAAACTGGATTTTACCCGGGATGCGCCCCCGCCCGTGGGCGTCAGCGCCTGTCTGGTGGGCGACGCCGTGCGCTATGACGGTGATCACAAGTTTCAGACAGCCGTAGCCGAACTGGAAGAGTGGCTGGAGCTGCGCCGTTATTGCCCGGAAGTAGGGATTGGTCTGCCCGTACCCCGGCCGGCGATCGAGATCCGGAACATCGACGGCGAGGAACGCGTACGCGGCGTGGATGAGCCGGATCGGGATTTCACCCATGCGCTCCATGACTATGCGCGTGAGGTCACGACAGTGGACGGTTATATCTTCAAGGCCCGTTCCCCCAGCTGTGGCTGGGACACCGCGCCGGTCTTTGATGAAACCGGCGCCCAAGCGAGCACCAGCAGCGGACTTTTCAATCAGGGCGTGCAGGCACGTTTCCCCGGCATTCCGTTCTGCGACGAGGAAATGCTGCAAAGCGAAGCAGGCCGGACGGACTTTGTACTGCGGGTGTACTGCCATCAGGCCCTGCGTCGGAACCCCGACGCCGCGGACGCACTCCGGCATCAGAGCAAAAGTCTGGCACCGCGATATCAGGATGCGATGGAAGAACAGATCGCGTCCATGGCCGCGCGTCAGTGATCCTCATTGCGTCGCATCGCGCCGCCGGAGCAGGAATTGCCGGAAAGAAGTCAGTTCCGGGTAGCGTTCGCGCAGCGGTTGCAGATCGAAATGCCAGCCCACCCGGTTGTTCCAGTCGAGCTGGCGTCCCATTTCCGCAGTGAACCGCCGGGTGAGCGCCAGCGGCAGCGCCAGCCGTGGTGGCTTGCGGGCAAAGACCGACGCATAAACGGCTTTCATTTGATCCACGGTTAGCGAGTCGCTGGCCACATCGAGGCTTCGGTCGCGGTACGCGCCCGGGTTCATGAAAGCGTCCGCGGCAAACCAGCCGATATCGTCCACCGTCACCATGTGCAGGGCCAGATCCTCGCGCAGCGCACCATCGAGCATGCGCAAGGTCCAGCGCGGATCCACGGCGCGCTTGCCCGCGCCACCCACCACGGGCTCGAAAAAGTTCTCCATGAAAAATACCTCGCGCAGAAAGGTGCGCGGGAGCTCCAGTTCATCCACATAGCGCTCGATGACGTACTTGCTGTGAAAGTGATGAACCCTGGGGGCCTGATGACAACCTGCTACCGAGGTCTGCACGAAATGCGCGACATCATGGTCGCGAGCCGCCCGGGCCAGCCGGCAGCCCTGATCAATCTCGCCCTGATAGCCCACGCCCTTCTCCCAGAAGTTCTGCACGGCAAAGACCCCGTGAGCCCCCTTGCAGGCGCGCCGCAGCGAGGCCTCGTCATCGAGATCCGCGGACACCAGGTCCGCGCCGGCGGCGGCCAGCTCCCGCGCCACCGGCTTGTCCGGGTTGCGCGTCATGGCCCGCACGGGCAGCCCCTGGTCGAGCAAACGCAGACTCAGCGCACGCCCCTGGGCCCCCGTGGCGCCGGTTACCAGAATGGTGTCCGCCATGCTTCCTCCCATACAGAACCCGTGAGTTTTATGATGATACCTTTCACGCATCGGGGACGCAAAATCGGGGGAGCGGAGGATAGAGAGTCGAAAGACGAAAGCTGAAAGATGCAAGGCCGGGCGCCTCCGGCGCCGGGCTTTATTTCTTTGATCTTTCTTCTTTGGTCTTTCATCTTCCATGAAACTGCTAAAATGGCATCACATTCCAGCCCGTGCCCAGAACCATGCTGCGTATATCCAACCGGGTCACGATTCCCGAAAACGATATCGAGTTCCAGGCCATCCGCGCTCAGGGGAGCGGCGGGCAGAACGTGAACAAGGTGGCGACGGCCGTCCATCTGCGTTTTGATATCCAGGCCTCGTCGCTACCACCGTTCTACAAGGACCGACTGCTCCAATGGAAGGATCACCGCATCAGCAAGGACGGTGTGATTGTGATCAAGGCCCAGAATCATCGCAGCCAGGAGCGCAATCGCGAGGATGCGCTGGTGCGGCTGCGTGAACTCATACAGGAAGCGACCACCGTACGCCGCGAACGCAAACCCACGCGACCCAGCCGGGCCGCCAAACGAAAACGGCTGGACGAGAAGAAGAAACGGGGCGAGATCAAGGCCAAACGGGGCCGGGTGGTGTAGCAGGCTCCGGGAAAACCCGTTGAGCACTCGGCGTGGCCTGAAGCGTGCAGCTGGTGTACTTGGTCGCGACGGACAGAGTGATTCCCTTTCCCAGCGATCAGGTGCGGCAGATAGGTGCTTCAGGCCACGCCCTCCGGAGCTTTCAACAGCCTGCGCGTCAGGACAGCCCCGTACCAGCGCCGGGACGTAGAAAAAACACCAGCGCCCCCAGCGACAGCGCAAACACCACCAGCCACCAACCACCGAGCGTGAGCTTTTCTGCCTCTTGTTCTCCGGCGTCAACTTCTTCGGCCCAATCGACAAGCAGGTGCGCATTGCGGGCATTGGCTCGCAAGGCCAGATCGAACACATCACCGACCACCGGCAAAAAGCCGCCCGCCAGGTCCACGCCCATATTGCGGACCATACGCCGGCGCAGCCAGGCCGGCGCTTGCAGATTGTGCGCCTCGCGGTAGATATACAGGGACAGGGCCAGGCCGGCGAAATCCCCCACCACGGGGATCAGGCCCAGCAGGGGATCGAGTCCGAAACGGATATGGGTAAAGGGAATGCGCAAGCCGGTATCGGTGAACCGGGCAACGCGCCGCACGCGCGCCAGCGCCGCCCGGGATTCGTCCACCGATGGAGGGCGCTGTACACTCACTCGCTGATCTCCACGTACAGATCCTCGCCCTCGGTCGTCACGGGAAAGGTCTGCAGCGCCTTTTCCGGACGCACGGAGTTGAGCAACTGCACGCCTTTGGGCCAGTTCGCCCATTCCTTCACCTCACCGGTGCGGATATCGAACTGCGCGCGATGGAGCGGGCACTGCACGCAGGCATCATTGAGGATCTTGCCCTTGCCCAGGTTCGCCCACATGTGAGTGCAGCGCGCCTGGGTGGCATAGAAACCGTCGGAGAGCCGATAAAGCACCAGCTTGGTACCACCTGCTTCAACGGCCTTGCTTTCGCCTTCCCGCATTTCACTGCTCTTGCCGATGGCATAACGCATGTCGTTCTCCTTGATGCATCGTGTTGAATGATTACTCTTCGAGATAGGTGTAGCTTTCAAGTCCCGCGCGGATTTCGGCCAGCAGGGTGGCACGCTCGCCGGCATCCAGATGGGCGCGCTCACAATGCTGTTCCAGTGTGTCCAGCAACCGGTGCGGATCGAAATTCACATAACGCAGAACCGTGCTCACGGTATCGCCGGCAATGGCATGGTCCAGCCGGACTTCGCCGTCGGGTGTGATCTCGGCATCCACCGAATCAGTGTCGCCGAAGAGATTGTGCATGTCCCCGAGAATTTCCTGATAAGCCCCCACCATGAAAAAGGCCAGCTCGTTGTCTTCGCCGGCGGGCAGAGGCAGTGTGGCTTCCACACCGTCGCCATCGGCGTAACGGTCCATCCGGCCGTCGGAGTCGCAGGTAATGTCCTGCACCACCGCCCGCATGTCCGGCGTGCCCCGGAGACCGCGCAGGGGCATGACCGGAAAGATCTGGTCAATGCCCCAGACATCCGGCAGGGACTGAAAGATGGAGAAATTCACGAAAAGCTTGTCGGCCAGCTTTTCGTTGAGCGTATCCAGCAGCTCACGCTGCAACCGCCGGGTCGGGTCCAGGCGTGCGCGCAACTTGAGTTGGGCATTGATATAGACCCGCTCCGCCCAGGCCCGCTGGGTCAGATTGATTTCATCCTGAAGGAAACGATCCTGCAGATCCTGCCAGGCCGCGAGCAACTCCTGGTATTGCTCCAGCGGCGACACCGCCACCTGGCCGAGTTGTTCATAAAGCTGCCACAAACGCGCCAGCTCGGGAACGCCACGCTCCGCGGGCGCCTCCAGTTCCTGCTCGCGCAGGGCTTCGCGGTCAATGATATGGGTCAGCAACACCGCATGGTGCGCGGTCAGCGCGCGACCGGATTCGCTGATGATGTCCGGCTCGGGCAGATCATGACGGCGGCAGTGCTCGCGCAGCGAGCGCACGATCTGGCGGGCATAGTCATCGGGCGTATAGTTCATGGAACACCAGGAACGCGATCGCGTACCTTCATAATCCACCCCGAGGCCGCCGCCCACGTCCACCACCTCCACGGGGACACCGAGCTGGCGCAGTTCCTGGTAATAGCGCGCGGCCTCGTTCATGCCCGCCTTGATGTCGCGGAGGTTGGCGACCTGGGACCCCAGGTGAAAGTGCAGCATGGTTATGGCATCCAGCCGGCCCGCCGCGCGGCAGATCTCCACCGCCTCCATCATCCGCGGCGCGGACAGGCCGAACTTGGATTTCTCACCACCGGTGTTCTGCCAGTTGCCTTCACCGATGGACATCAGGCGCACGCGCAGACCGATGCGCGGCGTGCCCTCCAGCCGATCCGCTTCCTCCAGGATGACAGGCAGTTCCGACAGTTTTTCTACCACCAACGTGACGCGGAAACCCAGCTTTTCCGCCATCAGACCCAGCCGGATATAGGCACGGTCCTTGTAGCCGTTGCACACAATGACGTCACCCGGTTCACGCGAGAGGGCCATGACCGTGAGCAGTTCCGGCTTGGAGCCGGCTTCCAGACCCACCCGGGCACGCTCGGTGCCCGCCTGGAGCATTTCGTGCACCACGCGACGCTGTTGATTCACCTTGACCGGATAGACCACGGTATAGCGGCCACGGTAATCGAGTTCCTGGATGGCCCCGGCAAAGGCGTCCGTGAGCATGCGCACCCGGTGACGCAGAATGCCGGCGAAGCGCACCAGCACGGGCTGGCGCAGCCCCTGGTCGCGGCAGGCGGCGAACACATCCTCCAGCGCCGCTTCCCGGGGGTCGTCGGGCACCGGGCGCACATAAAGGCGGCCGTCGGTGCCCACGCGGAAATGGCCTTCCCCCCACCGGTCCACATTATAGGGCTGGGCGTTTTCACCGAGACCCGTCGGCGGAATTCCCTGATCATTCATGGCGGCATTAGAACAGAACAACAATCTTCTGGGAAACGTCCACGTTCAGCGGCTACAATGCGCGCGGGCAAGCCCGCGGAGCCGAGAATGAGTCTCGATACGGAAAAATGGTTTTTCGAGCACTTCGACAGTGCCGGCACCGCCTTTGGCCTGCGGGTCAAGGGCAAGCTCGAACGGGTGGCCTCCCCCTGGCAGGTGGTCGAGATCTGGGACACCGAAACCTTCGGTCATCTCATGACCATTGACGGTGCCACCATGCTCAGCAGCCGGGACAATTTCCTCTACCACGAAATGATGAGCCACCCGGCGCTCTTTACACATGATCGGCCGCGCAACGTGGCCATCATCGGCGGCGGCGACTGCGGCACCCTGCGCGAGGTTCTGCGCCACGATAACGTGGAGCAGGCCTGGCAGATCGATATCGATGAAACCGTGACTCGTCTGGCTGAGCGCTACTTTCCGGAGCTATGCGAGGCCAATGACGATCCGCGCGCCCAGTTGCTATTCACCGACGGCGTGGCCTGGATGAAAGACCGCGAAGCGGAATCCATCGA
>Ga0207714_1001631_pt1 | contig 14350 bp, 17 predicted proteins | sample PonA232FremontCA_2_FD_187270 | JGI IMG/M metagenome (GOLD analysis project Ga0207714, IMG submission 187270) | Marine sediment microbial community from Fremont, CA, USA - Pond A23 Sediment 2 (SPAdes) | ecosystem: Environmental > Aquatic > Marine > Unclassified | place: USA: Fremont, California... | reverse complement strand
CGCGACACGTGTCGCCGTCTCGCGTACGTCGCCTATTACAGCGACGTAGTAGTCGACCGACGTTTCTTCCGCAGGCCAGATGTCCGCGCTTCGCATCAGAAGTTCAAGCGTCGCGTCACCTATACCGAATCCGACCGCAGGCGTCGATGGACCGCCAAACTCCTCTACGAGCGTGTCGTACCTTCCGCCGCCGAATACGGCACGGAGGTCGCCGTCGGTGTCGAAGCATTCGAAGACAACACCCGTGTAGTAGTCCATTCCACGTACCACAGAGGGGTCGAAGACGGTGTCGACGCCGTATCCTTCGAGCGCCTCGTCGAGGGCGCGGAGACGTTCGACAGCCTCGCGCTGTTCGTCGCCGTCGATCACACCAAGCAGTTCGTCGGTGGCACCCCATCCGTCGAGGCTTGTGAGGCTCAGAACCGTCTCCACACCGTCGTCGTCAAGTCCGGCATCGACGAGCCTTTCGCGTACCTCGTCGTCGTTGAGACGGTCGGACTTGTCGATCGTCCTGTGTACCGCCGTCGCTGTCTCCCCGTCGACACCGAGCGACGAGACGACGGCGCGCACGACACCCCGGTGACTAACACGTAGCTCGTACTCGTCGGTAAGACCGAGGTTCGAAAGAACCGCGTCCGCAGTGGCGACAGCCTCGGCGTCCGCCTCAACACCCGGCGCTCCGAAGATATCGAAGTTGGGCTGGTAGAACTCACGTAGCCTGCCCGACTGGGGCTGTTCGTACCGCCATAGCTTGGGCGACGCGAACCAACGGACGGGCTTCGACATCTCCTGCTCGCGCGCGGCGTACATACGGACGAGAGACGGCGTGAGTTCGGGCGTCATCGTAACGTCCCTGCCGCCCTTATCCTCGAACGAGTACGTCTCGTTGACTATCTCCTCGCCGCTCTTTACCTCGTAGAGACCGAGCGGTTCGAGCGACGGCGCAGATACCTCATCGAAGCCGTGGGAGCGCGCCGTTTCGCGGATCGTGTCGAAGACCTCACGCCGCGCCGACTCCTCGTCGGCGTAGAAGTCACGGAAACCTTTGAGACTCTCGAACTCCATGCCGGAGAATGCGCCCGCCTGCGTTTAAACAGTCCGGATTCAGAGACCGCTGTGTTTTATATCGTAGTCGTCGTCATCCGGCTGTAGCTTCTTGAGCAACTGCTTCATCTGTTCCTCGTCTATCTTTCCCTGAAGCCTTCCGCTCTGCGCGAGCGCCACGACCTGCTTCTCAACCTGATCGGCAAAGTCAGGCTTCGCCATGCTCAACGCGTTGAGACGTTCGCGCGCCTCAGGTTCGAGCGACTGACGCAGAACAGCCTTCTTCTGCGCCTCCGCGCGCTGTTGTGCCTCTTCCTGTGCACCGCCACCCTGATCCCTCTCCTGAAGCTCCTGCATCTTCTCCTCACGTAGCTTTTCGAGGTCGTCGTCGGACATCTTGGTGTACCTAAGTTCTCGAAGCTTAAGGGTCTAACCCAGTTATTCTGCGAGCAGTTCGTCGGCGATATCGGAGGCGACACCGTCGAGGAAACGCTGCCCCTCCGCTGTCACCACACGTCCTTCACCGCCTTTCTGTTCTACGAGACCTTCGTCCTCAAGCTGTTGTAACGCCGTACGTATGACGTTGCCGCTACCGTTCTCGTGGTGCGAGGGCGCAACGCCCTTGCTGTCACGTCCGCCGTACTCCTTCCTGAGACGTGCGACGCCGATAGGTCCGTTGATGTAGACCTTACGTAGGAGCGAGGCGGTTCGTGTGTACCACCAGCCGTCCTCCTCAGGCGGGAGTTCGCGGTTGCGTCCCGTCCTTCCGAACTCCGCCCATTCGGGAGGTTCGACACCGTCGAGTTCCTCGACCTCCTCCTTCGTCTCCTCAACGAGCCGGTCGCCCGGCACCTCGTGTGCTGTCGTCATTCTTGTCGTATCTGGGTACGTCGGACGTTTAAGCTAACCGGTTCCCGTCGCGCGTCGCCCGCGTCGGTGGATACAATACCGACGGTCGCCAACCTTAGGCATGCACGAGTTCGACGCCCTCGCACGCCTCACCGACGAACTCGGCGTGAGCGACGACTGCGCCGCTGTCGGTACCCCCGACGAGGCGAACCTTCTGCTCACAACCGACATGCTCCACGAGACCACGGACTTCCCCGACGGCGTGACACCGTACACCGTCGGCTGGCGCTCCGCGGCTGTCTCACTCAGCGACGTGGCGGGAAGCGGAGGACGCGCCGTTGCTGTCGTGGCGGCGTACGGAGCGCCTGAGTTCGACGACGGACTCAACGGCTTCGTGCGCGGAGCATCGGAGGTGTGCGAATCCGTCGGTGCGGAGTACGTCGGCGGCGACTTAGACGCACACGACGAGCGCACCGTCGTATCGTCGGCGCTGGGTGCGACGGACGGCGTCGTGAACCGTTCGGGTGCGCGTGTAGGCGACGCCGTCGCCGTAACGGGCGCTCTCGGACGGACAGCGGTCGCCCTGCGTGCGTTCGAGAACGGGGACGCCGAACGCGGCAACGGGCTTTTCGCCTTCCCTCCGCGTGTACCTGAGGGCGTCGCCCTCTCACCGTATGCGACGGCGATGACCGACATAAGCGACGGTGTCGCCGTCGGCGCTCACAACATCGCCGATGCGTCGGGCGTCGGTATTGCGCTCGACGGCGCGTTACCGCTCGTCGACGGCGCACGTGAAGACGATGTATACGTGGGCGAGGACTACGAACTCCTCTTCACCCTGCCGCGCGAAGCGGTTGACGAGGCGCGCGAAGCTGTCGGTGAAACGGGCATAACCGTCGTGGGCGAGGTGGTCGAAGACGGCGTGCGCCTCGACGGCGAACCGCTACGGAGACGGGGATATGAGCACTGATCGGCGCGAACCGAGGTAGCCGCCGACAGCACCGAAGACAACGGGGTAGACGACCGCAAAAAGGACGTCGAGGAGGCTGACGAACGGGAGCACGGGAACGGCTAAGAGGGCTGTGGGAGCCGAGTAGCCGACCGCGACCGACGCCCCTTCGATGACCTTGTCTTCGCCTTCGACGGTTTGGCGTGCCAGAAATCCTATGACGAGCGGCGGTGTCACGAGAGGCACGTAGAAGAAGGCGCTCGTAACGGGGAGAAAGCTGTACAGATTGGAGCCGACAACACCGAAGAATGCGAGCGGGTTGTGGAGGTCGTAGAAGAGTGCGTGGCTCACGAACAACGGGTTAGTGCCCTGAGCCGCGACCTGACCTAGGGGCGCGAAAACCGAGTAGACGAACGACGTAGCCTCGACGCTCAGGAAACCGAGAAACCCGGCTACGAAAGACGGTTTCAGCCTGTCCGAATCCATACCGAAACGTGTCCGACCCTGCACTAATCAGTTCCCATGAGGTCACGAACCTCGGTGTACCACATGTCGTGTTCGTCGACATCTCCCGTCGCGTCGGCGATGAGTACAGCGATTACATGCCAGCACAGTTCTCCCTCGTCGAGGTTGTACTCGTAGTCCTCGCACGTACACGAACGTCCTTCGACTATGTACTCGTCGCCCTTGCCGACGACGACAACGAAGTCCCTGTACTCCTTGACACGTCCCTCGGAGACGGCGTCGATCGCGCGTCTGCCCCGCGCACCGTGTTCCTTGAGAATCTCGTCGGCGATAGCGCCTGTAATCCTACCCCTCTCCTCAAGCTCGTCGAGCCAGTCCATCGATGGCTATACGTGTCGACTCCGTATAACGGTTCCGTCAGGTCAGTACGTCGGTTTCGACGGCTCCGGTGTACGAGATAAGAGGTACGCGGAAACGTCTTCCGAGAACGCCGACAGCACCGTAGACATCCGCGACTACCTCGGTCTCCTCGCCGTTCTCGACGTGTGTTCTCCACCAGTCGGGGAGTGCGTCGTCCTCGATGTTTACGGTCATCTCAACCGTCTCTGTCTCACCCGCTCCGAGCGCGAAGCCGTCGTGGGTTTCGCCGCCGCCAACGTCCACGCCGTTCATACGTACGTCGCAGACGAGGTCGGAGAACGAAACGGGTACGCGTGTCGGGTTCTCGACGCGTGCTTCGACGTGTACGGGCGTGGTACCGCCGTCGGGTTCGCCCCATTCTGCATCGATACCGTCGACAGCGAGAAACGTACGTCCCATCACCGACCTCTCCCGTCTACCCGCGTCGTTAAGGAATCCGAGGGCGTCTGTCTCGACGGTCGTCTCGCGGCTTGGGACACGTACACCGAGGTCGCTGAGGGGTAGATCGACACGCAGACGCGGCTTGACGCGCATACTGCTTTCCTCGCCGTTCTCGACATGCGTCCCCCACCAGCCTCGGATCGCGTCGTGTTCCATCTCTGCATCGAGGCTAACCGAGGTCGTACGCGGATCGAAACGGAAGCCGCTCTTCTCCGCCTCGACGACACGGACGCCGTTTATCTCCGCGACGTACTCGACACCGAACGTGTCGGTATCCCTGTTGACGACGTTCGCCGACGGTACGGAGACCTCCGTCCGTATCTCGGAAGCCTCGTCGCTCACGTCGCCCCATCTGCTCGTTACGACGCCGCGTTCGATCCCGTCTCCGGACGGAAGCCTCATTCTCTATCCTCCTTGTGTTGTTTATCGGGCGACAGAATTAATGGCTTTTGGTTTGCGTAACTCGTTTAATCCGTGAGGTTCTAAACCGGCGTATGCCCCAAGACGTCCGCCGTCGTATAATGGGTAAGTTCGACGGTTCGCCGGGACAGCGCGCCGTCGTCGAACTTCTCCTCGAACGCGGCTTCTCGGTCAACGACGAAGGTCGCGTCGTTTCGGGCGGTATCGAGATCCCTTATACACAGGTCGCCGACGAGGCGGGCGTCGACAGACGTGTGGTCGACTCAACCACGGATGCGATCCTCGCCGACGACGAACTGGGGGACATCTTCCGTAATATCTCCTCGATACCCTCGTTCCGCGACGTTGCGCCCGTCCTCGGTCTGTCGGTTCTCACCATACGTGTCGACGACGCGGCGTCGACAGGTGTCGTCGCCGAGATTGCGCGTGTAATCGCCGAAGAGGAAGTCTCCATACGTCAGGCGGTGACAGACGACCCCTACTTCACCGACGAACCGCGTTTCACGGTTATTACCAACGGCGAGGTGTCGGGCGTTCTGGTCAAACGTATATCCCAACTCGGCTTCGTCGAGAAGGTCGATCTCCTCTCTCCGTAGACGCGTCTTCGGTTCCTGAACCGTATATGCACGGTCAAAGACTCATACGCTTCGGTCGTATAGGCATGGTATGTCAAAACCTACCGTACTTGTCCATGGCTTTCTCGACACGGGGTACACGCCGTGGTGGAGCCTTCTGAGGAGAAACCTGCGGCGCGAAGGCTACGACGAGGATGATATCTACACAGTAAACGCCGAACGCGTACCGGGTCTTACGGTGGGTTCTCCGCGCGACTACGCCGAGAAGGTCGGTGCTGTGGTTGAGAGAGCGTACGACGACGGCGGCGAGGTCGACGTGATCGCACACTCGATGGGCGGTCTCAAGACACGGTGGTACGCCGAGGAGATGGGCGGCGCGGGGTATATCGACTCCTTGGTCACGCTCAGCACACCGCATCAGGGGACGGAGACGACGCGTCTCGCCCTCTTCACGAAGGGTGCGCGCGACATGCTACCGTCAAGTAAGTTCCTCAAACAGCTAAACGTCGACGGTCTTGCGGAAGGCGTCGACTACACCGCCGTATGGAGCCGTAACGACTACGCCGTACGTCCGAACGGACGCGGCTCTTTCCCTGACGAATGGACGGAGAGGTACGACGCGCGCAACCTCCGCGCAGGACCTTACGGACATCTCGAAATGGTGGCACGCCGGTCTGTCTTCGACACGTACAGCGGCTTTCTGGGAGCCTAACCCAAATCCTTACTTTTCCTCGACGACACGGTTAGTCATGTCAGAAACAGAAGAGGACACCGAAAGGGGAGACGGAGGAGATACGCGCGAAGCCGAAACGGTTGTCTCGGTCAACCCTGCGACGGGCGACGTGAACGAGGAGGTGGTGGCGACGACGCCCGAAGAGGTCGACGAGGCGGTGGAGGCGGCACGCGAGGCACAGCGTTCGTGGGAGGCACGGTCGGTAAAGGATCGTCTACGTGTTCTCGACGTCTTCCAGAACCATCTCATACGCCGACGTGACGAGGTTGCGCGCACGATCGCCGCCGAGACGGGAAAGCCCGTCGGGGAGGGTCTCGTAACCGATCTGATACCCGTCATCGACGCCGTCCGTTTCCTCAAGAAACGCGGTCCTGAGGTCATGGAGACGGGTCTCGATCTCGACAACATCATGGTGATGGATCGGAAGAGCAAGATAGTACGTGAACCTCTTGGTGTCCTCGGTATGGTAACGCCGTGGAACTACCCGTTCGGCATACCGGGTTCGCAGGTTGTCTACGCCCTTTTCGCCGGAAACGCCGTCGTTCTCAAGCCCGCGCGCGAGACGACGCTGACGGGACTGAAGATAGAGGAGATACTGAACGACGCGGGTCTTCCCGACGATCTTCTCCACGTCGTACCCGGCGGTGGAAGCACCGTCGGACAGGCTATCGTTGAGAGCGACATAGACCAGATGACGTTTACAGGGAGCAACGCCGTCGGAGAGATGATACAGGAACGGTGTCAGGAGCGCGGCGTGCCTACGACGATGGAACTCGGCGGAAGCGACCCGGCGGTCGTCCTCGAAGACGCCAACATCGACAAGGCGACGAGCGGTATCGTCTGGTCGCGTTTCATGAACTGCGGTCAGACCTGCGCCGCGGTCAAACGCGCCTACGCGCACGACTCCGTCTTCGACGAGTTCCGCGACGAGATCGTACGTAAGGTCGACAAGCTTCGTGTAGGAAACGGCGCGGAGGAGAACGTCGACGTAGGACCCCTGATCGACGAGGGTGCCGTCGACGAACTGGCTCAACAGGTCGACGACTCCGTCGAGATGGGCGCTGAGGTTCTCACGGGCGGCGAACGTCTCGACCGCGAAGGAAGCTTCTACGCCCCCACCGTCCTCGGTAACGTGACACACGAGATGCCCGTTGTGCGTGAGGAGACGTTCGGTCCAGTCATCCCCGTGATGGGGTTTGAGGACATAAGCGAAGGTATAGAGAAGGCGAACGACACGCGGTTCGGTCTCACGGCGAGCGTCTGGACACGTGACACCGACCGTGGCGAACGCGTAGCGCGGGAGATAGACGCGGGTACTGTCGTCGTCAACGACCACGGCTACACTTACGGTATCAACGAAACGCCGTGGGGCGGATACAAGGACAGCGGACACGGTAGGACGCACGGTGTCTGGGGTATAGAGGAGGTGACACGTATGAAGCATATCAACAAGGGAAGCGCCGACACCGTACCGCGTTCACTCCGTCCCGAAACGACGTGGTGGTTCCCTTACTCCGACGACTACCTCGAAACCATGGGCGACGGTATAGAGTTCCTGTACGGTAACAGCGTCGTCAGACGCGCGAGAAAAGCCCCCAAGATGCTCAAAGAGCTAATCGGAAAGAAGGGACTGTAAGATGGACGCGCGCGACGTTCTGGATGCTCTCGCAGACGAGGACGTGGTTTCGGGCGAGGCGCTCGCCGACGAGTTCGGCGTATCGCGTAACGCAGTCTGGAAACACGTCGAAACACTCCGTGACGAGGGCTTCGGCGTGGAGAGCACGCCCGATGGGTACAGGCTCGACGAGGTTCCCGAGTACGGCGGACTCGCCGTCTCGTACCGCCTCGGAGGACGGACGAGGTACGTCGGTCACGGGATAGAGTACCACGATACGGTCGAGTCGACGAACTCGGTCGCTGTCGAAAGGGCGCGCGAAGATGTCAACGAGGGCTACGTCGTACTCGCTAATGAGCAGACAGGCGGACGCGGTAGACGCCGACGCGACTGGTCGAGTCCTTCGGGCGGTATATGGACGAGCGTCGTCCTACGTCCCGAACTTGCGCCGCGCGACGCGTCGCTCGTCACTCTCGCCGCCTCCGTCGCCGTTGCGCGCGCCGTCGAGAAGACGGGCGTCGATGCGACGATAAAGTGGCCCAACGATATACTCGTCGACGAACGGAAGCTATGCGGAATACTCGTTGAGATGGAGGCGGACGCCGAACGCGTGGCGCACGCCGTCGTAGGTATCGGTCTGAACGCCAACTCCGTCCCGGACGTTCCTGACGCCTCACCTACCTCGCTCGCCGAACACGTCGGCGAGGTCGACCGCGCCTCCGTAACCGCCGACGTACTCGCCGAACTCGAAAAGGCGTACGAGACGGGCGCGGATATCGTCGACGACTGGCGCGAACGTACATCGACGCTCGGAAGACGTGTACGTGTCGAGACACCGAACGAGACGGTCGAAGGTACCGCAGAAGGCGTAGACGGGACGGGCGCATTACGTATCTCGACCGACGGAGGCGAACGTGTCGTCACCGCGGGTGACTGCGTGCATCTGAGGTAACGGAAAGCTGATTAGGTCAGCGGGCGTCGGTTCGGTATGACCGACGCAGGAACCCGGCTACGTGAGAACGTCGACTCCGACGATATCACAGTCCTACCGGGCGCTTTCGACGCACTCTCCGCACGTCTCGCCTCCGAACGTTTCGACGCCGTCTTTACGTCGGGCTTCGGTCTGTCGGCGTCGACCCTCGGTCTGCCCGACCTCGGCTTCCTCGACCGTACGGCGAACGTCGACCGTGTGGACGACATCGTAAAGGCGTGCGACGCGCCCGTGGTCGCCGACGCCGACACGGGGTACGGTAGCGCGCTGAACGTCCGCCGTACAGTCGGCGACATGATAGATGCGGGCGCAGGCGGCGTCATAATCGAGGATCAGGTCGCACCCAAACGTTGCGGACATATGGACGAGAAACGCGTCGTCGATGAGGACGAGGCGCGGACGCGTATACGTGCCGCCGTCGACGCGCGCGACGAAGCCGACTCCGATCTCGTTGTCGTAGGACGTACCGACGCGCGCGAACCGCAGGGTATGGGGTCCGCGGTCGAACGCGGACGTGCTCTCGAAGAAGCGGGCGCTGACGTTATCTTCGTCGAAGCGCCTGAGTCGCGCGAGGGACTCGAACGCACGGCGACGGCTTTCGAAGCGCCGACGTTCGCAAACATGATAGAGGGCGGAAAGACGCCGTACATGTCCTACGACGAGGTGGAGGCGCTTGGATTCGACGTTGTCGTCTATCCGCTTTCGTCGCTTCTCGCGTATACACGCGCCGTCCGAGACACGTACGACGCGCTCGCCGACGAGGGCGAGACCTCGTCGGTCGGTAAGCTATCTTTCAACGAGTACGACGACCTCATAGGTGCCGATGAGTACCGTGAAACGGCGAAGGAGTACGCAGAAACCAATAAGTAGTTCCGGCGGTTACGGTCAGAGAGAGGATGAGACAGAGAGTCCTCGAAGACACGACAAGGATCCTTAGAGAAGGGGGCTTCGCGGTCAGCGAAAAGTGCAACATACGCCCCAAGAGCTTCGACGTTGTCGCGCGACGCGGCGAACTCGTCCTTCTTCTCAAGGTTCTGGTCAATATCGATGGACTCGACACCGAAACGGCGGCTGAGATGAAGGCTCTCGCCGCCCATCTCGGCGCGGAGTCGGTCGTCGTCGGTACCAAGACACGCGACCACGAACTCGAAGACGGCGTTCTGTACCTCCGGCGCGGCGTCCCCTCTATGAGCCGTGGAACCGCACACGACTACTTCGTCGAGGGCGTACCGCCTCTCGTCTACATGGGAAGCGGCGGTCTGTACGTAAACATCGACGGCGACCTACTCGAAGACGCACGCGACGAGGAGGACATAAGTCTCGGTAAGGTCGCCGACGAACTCGGCGTCTCGCGGCGCGCCGTCTCCAAGTACGAGGACGGAATGGACGCGACGCTCGATGTGGCGGTACGTCTTGAGGAGATCTTCGGCGAACGTCTGATATCGCCCGTCGAGGTGTTCGGCGACGAAACGGCAGACGAGGACGAGGAGAGAAAGACGGACGACAGCCCGGGGAGCGAGACGGAGCGCCGTGTCTTCGCAATCCTACGTAACGCCGGCTTCGATGTCGTGCCCACGGCGCGTGCGCCTTTCCGCGCCCTGTCGCGCGAGGACGGTGAGACGGTTCTCACGGGAACCGGTGAGGGGGGTTCGGGTATCGTGAAACGCGCACGTCTCATGAGCAGTATCTCAGACGTTGCACGGACGGAGAGCGTCTACGTCGTCGACGACAAGCCTGCACGCGACTCCGTCGAGGAGACGGCTATACTCGACGTTGAGGATCTCGAAGACGTCGACGGCACCGACGACCTACTGAGCAGGATAGAGGTCTAGTCTTCCGCGGGATTTTCCCCGCCCGCTACACGTCCTTCCGCCGTATCGACATCCATCTTGTGGAACGAAAGCTCCGTCTCCGCCATAGAACCTCCCCACGGGTTCGCAGGCGATGGCTGGCGCGCCTCGAAGACGGCGTCACGTACGTCCTCCGACGGGTTTTCGACCTCTTCGATCTTTCCCGTTACCACAATGCTTGCCCACGCGAACCCCGTCGGAAGCAGGTTCGCCGTCGAGTCGCCCCATCTACTCCTGTCGAGTGCGTAGACGGTGAGCGCCGCGACGGGGTTCGTTTCGAGAACCTCGAACTTGCGCCCGCCCTCGACGGTTCCGAACTCGAAGTATACGTCGCCGTCGTGGTATCCGAAAGACATCGGTATACCGTACGGAACGCCGTCATCGCACATGCTCAGAACGCCGTACGGTTCGGATTCGAGAAGCTCGCGTACACCTTCGTCGGAGAGTTCACGCATCGACAGTTCTTCGGTCTGTATCTCGTCTTCGGTCATACGTCCCCTTGGTCTTCTTACGACAAATCCCTTCCGCTCAGACGTGCCACAGGGAGAGCGCCGCGGCGAGAGAGACGAGTATAACCGTGTTGAGACGTACCGATGCCGAGTGGTACCTTTCGAAGGCGTCCATGTCGGAGTCCTCACGCGACCTATCGTTTCCTCTTATACGCGGCACCAGATAGACGCGCGAGAAGACCGCGACAGCCACGGCGACGAGAAGCGCGGCGACGTAGCCGGCGACAGCTGTCGAAGCTCCGTCGACGTATACACGGACACCTCCCGCGGCGGCACCGACGACGCCGAGCGTTGCACCCAGGACGTAGTAGGTCGGGAATATACGGTTGACTACATCGCCCGCACGGTCGCGTTCGAGTACATCGAAGACACGGGGCGCTACCACGAACGAGAAGAAGACGACGGTACCGAGCCAGACGCCGACCGCGCCGGTTGCGACGGTATCGACGACGCGTAACATACCGGGGTTTGAACCACGGTACGGAAACACCTGTCGGTCGTGTATGGCGGAAAACGACGGCTTGAACCCGTCGCCCTGCCAGCCTGAAACATGGAGACACGGGAAGCCATACGCACACGCCGCTCAGTCCACGACTACACCGACGAGGAAGTCACACGCGACGAGATACGGCGTATAATCGACGACATACGGTGGTCGCCTTCAAGCTACAACCTCCAGCCGTGGGAGTTCGTCGTGGTCGATGACCAAGAGGGACAGGAGGAGCTACGTGAAGCGGCGTACGGACAGGAACACGTCACCGACGCCTCCGCGGTTGTTCTCGTCTTCGGAAACCTTGACCGTGGCGCGTACGCCGAGCGCGTCTTCCGCGACCAAGCTCGGAAAGGCTACTCGTCGGACGAACGCGCCGAAGAACTCATCGAACGTATGGAGGACGAACAGCCCGAAGGAAACGAGGAGTGGGCGGTTGGGTCGTCGACCATAGCCGCGACGACGTTCATGTACGCCGCATGGGATCGCGGTATAGCGACCTGCCCTATGGGAGGCTGGGAAGCCGACGCCGTCTGTGAGACTGTCGGTGCTCCGGAGACATGGTACCCCGTCCTTATGATGACCGTGGGATACCCCGACACCGACGGTACCGAATGGGAACGCGAACGCAAGATTCGTCGGTCTACGGACGGTATACTTAGTTTCGGAGAGGTTGGCGGAGGAGAGTAAGCCCCCTTCTGTTTCGGCGGCATTTAGCTGGGTTCGCGTACGGACGTTTGTCGCGTACGGATGTTTGCGTTCACACACGAACCTCGCGCCGCTCGCACGGACGCGAAGCACCGACGCCGTTGCGGGACTACCGTCGCGTCGGCTTGCACCGGTGAGGTTTCGCCGTTCCACCGTTCCCTTCCCGTCTATCCTCTGCGGGTTAGCTTCCTCGCCTCACGGCTCGGTTCGCCTGCTTCATCGGTCGAGGGAGGACGTGTCGTGTCTGTTCGAGAGCCGTCCCTTTCGGAACCTTCGCTTGCGCGAAGTCACCTGCCCCGCGGTGGGGGGACTTTCCTCGTTACGTAGGCACGGGTGCCGTTCTTCCTCCGCATTTAGGTATACGTCCCTGCGCCGTATACCGTTTGCGGAGCGCGCCGTGAACAAAACTTGGCTTTCGGTTAAGAGAGTTTACGCGTACGCGAACAGAACTTGGTGTATTATGCACGTAGGAGGCGAATTAATTGCAGAAAGAATATATTTGTAGAACTCTAATGAACTATAGGATGGTTTCAAGGAGGGTACCAAGATGGGGACAGTACTGAGCGGTAAGAAGGGAGAAAAGGCGGTAGAACTCGCACGTGACTCGATGGAGTCGTACGTCGCAGACGGAAAACGCGAACGTCCGGGCTGTATGGAGGACGTTTTTTACGAACGCGTCGGAGCCGCGGTTCGTCTCGACTCAACACGGGGACGGAGGCGCGTACGCGGGAGCGGTGTGGCGTATAGACGCGACAAGCATCTTTCGGAGTCCATCGTTGACGCCGTAATCGACGCGTCGTCGGAGTGCGAAGGTACGTCGGAGGTAAGCCGTTGCGAACTCGGTTCGGTCGCCGTCACGTTGTGCATACTTTCATCAGTCGAGGAGGTCGGTGAAGACGCCGTAGACAGGTTGGAGGTGGGTAACCACGGTGCAATAGTCGAGAGCGGACGCGACACAGGGTGGATGCTACCCACCGTACCCGTCGAACGCGGATGGAGCGCCTCCGAGTTCCTCGACAGGACGTGTTCAAAGGCGGGTATAGAGGAGGGTTGCTGGCGAGACAGTACACCCAACTCGTCGGTCTACCTGTTCGAGGGTCAGCTTTTCCGCGAGCAGAAGCCGGGTGGCGTGGTCAAGGAACTCGAACTCGTCGCGGGCGTCTGAGAGAGCTTAGGCGTCGGCGACGTGCCCTTCTATCAGGTCGAGGCTGGATAAGACGCGTCCGCGTGCGTCCTCCATACCGAAGCCGTGTACGGACTCCCCGTCTTCGAGTACACGGACGTAGTCGGTCTCGTCGGTTTCGTCGGCGGGTACGACATGCTCGCCCTCTTCGTCGCGGTAGACCTCCTTCCTACCGCTCCTTTCGCCGCGTTTCCCCGCGGGTTCGCCGTCGACCTCAACTATGTCGAGCGAGAAGTCCACGGGGGGTACGGAGGCTATGGAGCCGCCTACGCCGAAGCCGTCGACCACGTCACGGAGTTCGGCGACCTCTTCGAGACCCATACCGCCGCTCACGAAGATACCAACGTCGTCGTATCCGCGCAGGTCGAGTTCCCACCGCACCTCCTCTACGATCTCGCGCATGTCGCCGCGTCTGCTCCCTGTCGTGTCGAGACGTACGGAGTCGAGCGCGTCGCCGAGGAGTTCCGCCGCCTCTACAGCCTCCTTCTTCTCGTCCTCGTACGTGTCGCAGAGCATGATACGCGGGACTTCGTCGTCGATATGTTCGTCGTACGCCTTCCATGCGCTCTCCTGATCGCGCATAGAGATGACGAGCGCGTGGGGCATCGTACCCGACGCTTCGAGACCGACCGCCTCCGCGCCCGCGACGTGCGACACGCCGTCCGCGCCGCCTATATGCGCCGAACGTTCTATCATCGCGGCGGTTGCCGGATGTTCGCGTCGCGTACCGAACGAGACGATCGGAACGTCACCTGCGACGGCTTTGATACGCGCGGTCGCCGTAGCGACTGCGCTCGCCCTACAGATGAAGCCGAGTATCGCTGTCTCGTACCTGCCGAAGCCGGCGTAGCTTCCCTCGATACGCATAACAGGTGCGCGTTCGAAGACGGAGCCCTCAGGGAGCGCGTACAGGTCTACGTCGGTGCCTTCGAGTAGATGTGCAACGTCCTTCAGACCCGCGAAGACGTGGGGCGTCTCAACCTCTTCGCCAACGTCTGCGACGACCTCCGGATCTATACCCTCGGCTTCGAGTATCGTCTCCGTGCGCTCGAAGTAGGCGTCGGTCGCACGTCCTTCGTCTATCTCTTCGGGGGTTACGATGTCGTAC
>Ga0207714_1001629_pt1 | contig 14362 bp, 12 predicted proteins | sample PonA232FremontCA_2_FD_187270 | JGI IMG/M metagenome (GOLD analysis project Ga0207714, IMG submission 187270) | Marine sediment microbial community from Fremont, CA, USA - Pond A23 Sediment 2 (SPAdes) | ecosystem: Environmental > Aquatic > Marine > Unclassified | place: USA: Fremont, California... | reverse complement strand
GGCAGATTCGATAGACGAGTCCAAAAACGTAGAACTCACAGACACAGATCTCGAAGAGAACTCGAAAGGCGAACTGATCAAGCTCGCCGGCAAGCTCCGGGACCGACGCAACGAACTCAACCAGATGGCGTCGGAGCGCGCCTCCAAGCGCGACGACCTCAACGCCAAGACCCGCGAGAAGGTCGACGAGGCCCAGGAACACCGCGAGAAACGCGACGAGCTCAACGAGAAAGTCCAGGAGCACAAGGAGAAACGCAACGAACTCAACGCCGAGGCCAACGAGCTGTTCGACGAGCTCGACGAGAAGAAAGACGACCTCAAGCTCGACGAGGGCCCCTCCGTCGAGGAACTGGAGTCGGAGATCGAGGACCTCGAGTTCAAACAGCAGACCGAGGTGCTCGGCGCTGAGGAGGAACGCGAGCTCATCGAGAAAATCGAGAACAAACGCGAGAAACTCCAGGAGAAAAAGGAGAAACTCGACGACACCGACGACCTCGATTCCCTGAAGGAGGAGGCCGAGGAGGTGCGCGCCGAGGCCTCGAAACACCACCAGAAGGTGACCGAGCTCGCCGACGAGGCCCAGGAGCACCACAACCAGATGATCGAGGCCTACCGCGAGGCCGACGAGATCCGCGACGAGGCCGACGAGATGCACGAGAAGTTCGTCGATGCCCAGGAGGCCGCCGACCGCCACCACGAGGACTTCGTCCGCGTCCAGAAGCGCCTGCGCGAACTCGACAAGAAAGAGGAGGAAGAGGAGCGCGCCGAGCGCGAACAGAAGGAGGAGGCCGCCCGCGAAGAGGCCGAGGAAATCTACCAGAAGTTCAAGGAAGGCGAGACGCTCGACACCGAGGACCTGATGAAGCTGCAGAACACCGGCCTGCTGTAGCCGTCTGTTTTCCGTTCTCGCACTGTCGCGACCCGACGCAGCGGCTGCCACGGCCCGCCCGGCACCGCGACGGCCCGCGGGCCGGCATCCGACACCGCAGCCACGGACCGCTCACCTCCGCCAGGCTGTGTGAGACGGTCCCAGATACCATTTAAAACCGACGGAGCCGTACCCGCGGACATGCTCGAACCGTTGCTCATCGCCGGCTTCGTCGTCTCGCTGTTCGTCGGCTACAACATCGGGGGTGCGACCACCGGCCCGGCCTTCGGGCCGGCGGTGGGCTCGGGCGTACTCTCGAAGGTGGCCGCGGCGGCGCTGATGTCGGTCTTTTTTTTCGCCGGGGCGTGGACCGTCGGCCGCCGGGTGGTGAGCACGCTCGGGGAGGACCTGGTCTCCGGCGCCAGCGTCTTCACCCTCGAGACCAGCGCCGTCGCCCTCTTTTTCATCGGCGGGGCGCTCTTTGTCGGCAACTACGCCGGCGTCCCGGCCTCGACGTCGATGACTGCCGTCGGCGCCATTGCCGGGCTGGGTGTCGCCTCGGGGACGCTGGACTGGGCGGTGATGGGCGAGATCGTCACCTGGTGGGTCGTCGCCCCGATCGTCGGCTTCTGGGTCTCCGGGGTGGTCGGCCGGTATCTCTACCCGGCGATCAACCGCCGCGTGGCGGTCGACAGCAGCGAGGGACCACTGCTCGAACTCGACCGGTCGGGCGCGGTGCCGGTTCCCCGGACCGGCCCCAACACCACCCGCCGGGAGGTCGCCGGGGCGGCCGTCGTCGTCGGGATCGGCTGCCTGATGGCCTTCTCCTCGGGCACCTCGAACATCGCCAACGCCATCGCCCCCCTCTTCGCGGTCGGGGTGGAGATGGATCTGCTGATCCTGCTGGGCGGGGCGTCGGTCGCGGTCGGCGCGTTCACGATCGCCCGCCGCACTCTCGAGACGCTGGGCAACGACATCACCGACCTCCCGCTGACCGCCGCGATCGTCGTCGCCGTGGTCTCCTCGACCATCGTCGTCGCGCTGTCGGCGATCGGCATCCCCGCCTCCTTCGTCATCATCGCCACCATGTCGGTCGTCGGGCTCGGGTGGGGTCGGGCGACCCGGTCGACGACGGTCTCGGAGGGTGTCCGCGGCGAGGAGCAGCCCGCGGTGTCGGTGGGCGCGCTCACCGCCGAGGAACCCGGCGAGGAGGTGCCCGACATCGGCGAGGAGGACCCGGCGGACGTGCCCGAGACCGCGGACCTCTTCGATCCCTCGACGACCGGCCGCGTGATTTTGATGCAGAACGTGGTCCCGCTGCTGTCGACGGTCGGCGCGCTGGTGGCGTTCTGGCTGCTGTTCGGCGTGCTGTGAGCTGGGGAGACCGGAGTCCGTGACGACTGTCCACCCGTCGGCACGGAGTCTCCCGCCTGCCGGCCGGCGTTTTACGGGCCTGCCTCCCGACAGGGGGGTATGGGCATCGCCAAATCCGTCGGCCGAGTGGTACTGGTGTTTGCGGTCGCCGCCGTCGCGGCCGCCGCGGGCTGGGCGCTCTTTCTGGCGTACCCCGTCGACCTGACCGACCTGTTCGGGGTCGTCCTCGCGGTCGGGGTCGCCGCCGCCGGGCTCCGCGCCGGCGTGAACCTCGCCGGGTCGCTGTTTCCCGACTACAACGTCGCCGAAGTCGCGGTGGAGGGGCCGATCTCCCGCGACGGCGGCGGGAGCGCGGTCCCGCCCTCCCCGGGCGGGGCCGGCGCCGACGACGTCGTCGAGCAGATCGAGCGGGCCGACGCGGACCGCAACGCCGAGGCACTGCTCGTGAAGCTGAACACGCCCGGCGGGGAGATCGTCCCCAGCCAGGACATCCGGCTGGCCGCCGAGCGGTTCGACGGCCCCACGGTCGCCTACGCGACCGACACCTGCGCCAGCGGCGGCTACGAGATCGCCGCCGGCTGCGACGAGCTCTGGGCCCGCGAGGGGTCGATCGTCGGCTCGATCGGCGTCATCGGCTCGCGGGTCAACGCCGCCGACCTGGCAGACCGGCTGGGGGTGAGCTACGAGCAGTTCACCGCCGGGCGGTTCAAGGACGCCGGCGTCCCCCTGAAGGAACTCGAGGAGGAGGAACGGGAGTACCTCCAGACGCTGGTCGACGACTACTACGACCAGTTCGTCGCTGGCGTGGTCGAGGGCCGCGACCTGGCCGAGGAGACGGTCCGGGAGACCGAGGCGCGGGTCTATCTGGGCAGCGAGGCCGCCGACCTGGGGCTGGTGGACGAACTCGGCACGCGCGAGGACGTCGAGGCGTCCGTCGGCGAGCGGATCGGGGCCGACGCTGTCGTCGAGGAATTCGAACCCCAGCGGGGGCTGGCCGACCGCCTCCGGACTGGCGCCCAGCGCGTGGCCTACGCCTTCGGCGCCGGCCTCGCGGGGACGCTGACCGGCGACGGCCGCTTCCGCTTCGAGTGAGCGGCGGCCGGTCTCCGGCTCGCGGGAGCCGTGTCGGTCGGATGACGTAAGTACCGGGCCGGCGTGAGGCCGGGTATGGGTATCTTCGGCCGGTTTCTCACGGGACTGCGGCTGGCGAAGGGGAGTCTTGCGGTGCTGTTCGACCACCCGCGGCTGCTGCTCTTTCCGCTGGTCGGCGGCCTCGCCGGGCTCGTCTACGTCGGCGCGCTGCTGGGCGGAACGTTCGGGCTCCTCCAGCCCGAGCGCGAGGTCGTCGTCTACGGCGCGCTCTTTCTGGTGTACGCGGGGTCGACGTTCGTCGCCTCCTTTTTCACTGCGGGGCTGATGCATGCTACCCGCGACGCCTTTCGGGGGGAGGCGCCGAGCGTCCGGCGCAGCCTCGGCGCGGCGTGGGGCAACGTCGGCACGCTGCTTCTGTGGTCGCTTCTCGCCGCCGTCGTCGGCGTCGTCATCAGAGCCATCGAGGAGTCCAGCGACATCGGCGGGAAGATCGTGGCGCTTCTGTTCTCGGTGGCCTGGGCCGTCGTGACCTACTTCGTGGTCCCGGCCATCGTCTTCGAGGACGTCTCCGTCCGGGGTGCTTTCTCCCGGAGCGGCAGCCTCGTGCGGTCCATCTGGGGGGAGTCGCTGGGCGCCGAGACCGGCGTCAGCATCGTCTCCTTTCTGCTGACCGCGCTCGGCGTGCTCGTGGCGGTCGCCCTCTTTGTCGCCCTGCCGACCGACACGACGGCCGGTCTCGCGGCCGTCGCGGTCGGCGGCGGAACGGCCATCCTGCTGGCCCTGCTGGTCGGCTACGCGCTGACCGGCGTTGCCAAGACCGCCCTCTACGTCTACGGGACCGACGGCGAGACCCCCCGGTACTTCTCCGGCGTCGACTTCGGGAACGAGGGACGGTAGCCTGTCTCCCGGCCGGCCCCTGTCCCGGATGCCGGGCCGGTGACCGGTACAGCCGCTGTTCGGTCCGGATCCAGTCCGGGCCTACCGCCCGGATATCCCCGCATCCGCCGGGACACTAGATGTGTAGGACCAACGGTTTCGTGGGTCGCCCGTGTGGCGGCGCACGGAATGTCAGAAGGCTCACCCGCCGGTAGCCGTCTCCCGGTGTGTCGACATCCCGAACAGGAACGCAGGCAGCGAAGCCAGGTCGGTCGCGGCGGTGGTGTGGCGTGACCGCGGGTGACGGCGACGAGCGCGGTGCCGCAAACCCCCTCGTTCCCGTCCTCATCGGTGTGGTGCTCATCGTCGGCGGGGGGTATCTCTACTACAGCGGGATGCAGGCGACCGCGAACGCCGAGGAGGTCGACGCCACCGTCGTCTCCTCGGAGCTCGTCGACACGAGACAGTCCGGGGCGCCCGAGAGCACGAAGGACTTCACCGCCAGGGTCGAGTACCGCTACGCCCACGACGGCCAGACCTACACCAGTGAGGCGCTCTGTCCGGGCGAAGGGACGGCGTGTGCCCCATCGAGCGACTTCCGGACCGACATCCGGGAGTTCCTCGAGGACTACCCCGAGGGGGAGACCGTCACCGCCTACGTCCAGCCGTCGAACCCCTCCGAATCCTACCTCATCCCGACCGAGCCCTCGCTGATGTACCTTGGCGTGGCCGGGATCGGCGCGTTCCTGGCCGTTCTCGGGGGGCGGCGGCTCCTCGGGGAGTAGCCGAGCCCGGCAGTGTCGGTTGGGAGTCGGTCAGGACAGCGGCCGGAACCAGACTCCCGCCACGAGCACCGCGAGGAAGAGATACGACCCCCGGATCAACAGCATGGTCGCGAGCTCCGGCTCGGCGCGGCGGGCGAGCAGGGCGACTGCGCCGAAGACTACCGCCGACAGCGCCGCCGAGGGCGGAACCCCCGGCAGCAGCGCCGCCAGCCCCACCACACCGACCATCCCCGCGCTCATCAGCGCGTAGGCGGTCAGCCGCGCGCGCTCGGGGCCGACCGCCACCGCCACCGTCCGCTTGCCGATCGACCGGTCGTAGTCGTAGTCCTGAGCGTCGTCGATCACCTTGATCCCCGAGAGCACGACCAGGAAGACCGCCGCCAGGGCGAGCACGGTCGCCGAGAGCCAGCGGGTCTGGACGTAGTACCCCCCCAAAAGCGCCACCGAGATTCCCAGCGGGTACCCAACCGTCGCGCCCACGGGGTTGGTGTCCAGTTGGGGCGCGTGGTTGACGGCGATGAGCCAGCCCGGCAGCGTCAGCAGCGCCGCCGGGAGGTCCACGAGCCAGCCGATGGCCGCCACACAGGCGAAAAAGCAGACCGACGCGCCGGCGAGCGCCAGCCAGCAGCCCCGCGCGGTCAGCGGGTGGTCGTCGTCCTCCGCCCGGACGTGGAAGTCGACGTAGCCGTCGGTGACGTGGGCGACGTACAGCGCGAAGAAGGCCGCAAGCGTGTGCAGGGCTGCCAGCCCCACCGAGAAGGGGCCGGCGAGTGCCGCGCCGAGCAGCGAGCTGGCGACGACGGGGAGCATGAACACGGGATGGACCTGCGAGGCCAGTGCCCGCAGGGCCGCGACCGGACCGGTCCCGCGGCGTGCGATCATACCACGAAGTGGGGGCGAGATGGGGAAAAAACAGTGGGTCGGTGCGGTCGGTAACCGCCCCCTTCCGCGAGCCCGGCGTTACTCGTCGTCCCCGTCGCCGAACAGGGCGGCGGCGTCGTCGGGGGTATCGAAGTCGTGGAAGTGTTCGCCCTTCTCCCTGGTGAGGATGTTCAGCGCCGCGGCCGCACCGTCGCCGGCGGAGATGACCGCCTGCCACTCCTCTGCGCGGACCATCGCGCCCGTCGCGTAGGCGCCGCCGACGCTCGTTTCCATCGTGACGTCCACGTCGACGACGTCCTCGTCGGTGAATTCGCAACCGAGCGTCTCCGCGAGGTCGCGGTTGGCACCCGTCGCCAGCACCAGGTAGTCGGCCTCGTGGTCCTCCTCGTCGGTGGTGACGGTGAAGCCGTCGCCGCTCTCGACGTCGGTCACCTCGACGCCCTGGTGGCGGTCGACGCCGAAGCCGTCGACCTGCGTCCGTAGCGTCTCCAGGAACGCCGAGCCGTCCTGGGAGCCCACGCCCGGATAGTTGAACAGGTGGGCGCTGTGCATCCACGTGCCGTCGGTGTCGAAGACCGCGGTGTCGAGCCCGTTCTTCTCGGTGAACAGTGCAGCGCTCAGGCCGGCGGGGCCACCGCCGACGACTGCGACGTCTACGTGGGTCATGTACCCTGATAGCTACTCGCGTCAGCCTGAAAGGTATTGGGTAACTGCCCGCTCACCGCCTGCGAGGGCCCCGACAGCGTCCGCACGCCGCTGGCGACCGCTGTCGCCGCGCCTACCGCACGGCCTCGGTCGCCGCGCGCATGACCTCGATGGCCTCCTTGATCTCCTCGATGTCCGTCGCATACGAGATCCGGGCGTAGCCCTCCCCCGCGGCGCCGAAGGCCTCGCCGGGGACGACGACGACGCCGCGGTCGATCACCCCGTCGACCCACCCCTCGGGCACCTCCGGCATCGCGTAGAAGGCGCCCCTGGGCGTGGGACAGTCCAGGCCCATATCGGCGAGACCGTCCAGCAGGACGTCCCGGCGGCGCTCGAAGGCGGCGAGCATCTCGTCGACGCCGTCCTGCGGGCCCGAGAGGGCGGCCTCGGCGGCATACTGGGCGGGGGCGCTGGCACACGCCTGGGCGTACTGGTGGACCCGGAGCATCCGCTCGATCCGCTCCGTGGAGGCGGTGATCCACCCCAGCCGCCAGCCCGTCATCGAGTAGGTCTTCGAGCAGGCGTGCACGACTGCGACGCTGTCACCCTCGGTGAACTCCGCGGGCGAGCGGTGTTCGCCCTCGAAGACCTGGTGCTCGTACACCTCGTCGGAGATACAGAGCACGTCGTGGTCCTCGGCAATGCGGGCGAACGCGCGCATGTCCTCGGGGGACTGCACCGCGCCCGTCGGGTTCGCGGGGCTGTTGACGAGGAAGGCCGCGGTGTTGTCGGTGATGGCGTCCTCGACGTCCGCGGGGGAGAGCGTGAGGTCGTCCCGGAGCGAGACGGGAACGGGCTCGCCGCCGGCGAGGTGTGTCAGCGCCTCGTAGGAGACGAACCCGGGGTCGGGGATGACCACCTCCTCACCCTCGTCGACGTGGGCCTCGATGGCGATGTGCAGCGCCTCGCTCCCCCCGGCGGTGGCGATGACGTCCTCGGGGTCGACCTCCAGGCCGTTGTCCCGGCGGTGTTTCTCGGCGATGGCCTCCCGGAGTTCCAGGGTGCCCTTGTTGGAGGTGTAGGCGTCGGCCTTCCCGGCCTCGATGGCCTCGACCGCCGCCCGGCGGGCGTGGTCGGGCGCGGGGAAGTCGGGCTGGCCGAGCCCGAGGTTGATGGCGTCGGCGCCGGCGGCCTCGAACACCTCGCGGATGCCGCTGATCGAGACCCGCTCGACGCGCTCGGAGAAGCCTGCGGCGTCTGTCATACCCGAGGTGGGGGGCCGCGGGCCAATAACTGTTGGTGGTCCGGTGCTCGACTCCCTACAAAAACCTGTCGGCGACTCGCCGGGCCGGCAAGTCGCGGCGTAGCTATAGGTGGCTGCCCGCCCGAGCACGTCGCATGACGCGGATAGACAGACGCACGCTGTTGACCGCTGCCGCGGCCGGGATGGCGGCGCTGACCGGCTGCCAGTCGGCCAGCGAGACACCCACAGACGGGACTCCGAGCCCGCCCGGGACCGACACCCCCGACCCTGGGACGGCGACCCAGACACCCGGGACGCCCGACGAGTGGTCGCCCGACGACGCCGAACTCGAACGCCGGAGCCGGGAGTTTCTGGGGCTGCTCCGGGACGGCGAGTTTGAGGCGGCTCACGAGCGTTTTGAATCCGCCGCGGCCTCGCAGATCTCCGTCGAGCAACTCGAGGGGACGTGGGCGCAGATTACCAACCAGTTCGGCGGCTACCTCGGCGTCTCGGGGTTCGACCACGGCGAGAGCGGCGGCTACCGCGTCGTCACCGGGACCGCCCGGTTCGAGCGCTCGGAGCTGCAGGTCGTCGTCTTCTTCAGCCAGGAGGGTATCGCTGGGTTCCGGGTCCGGCCCGGCGGCGGCCAGTGGTCCCCGCCTGGCTACGTCGACCAGTCCGCCTTCACAGAGCGGGAGCTGTCGCTGTCGACGCCCGTCGACTGCTCGCTGGGTGCGACGCTGACCCTGCCCGAGGGGGACGGCGACATCCCGGGCGTCGTCTTCGTTCACGGCTCGGGGCCCAACGACCGCGACGAGACCGCCGGCCCGACCAAGCTGTTCAAGGACCTGGCCTGGGGGCTCGCCTCCCGCGGGGTCGCGAGTCTGCGCTACGACAAGCGGACCGCGGCCTGTGACGTCGACCTGGCCGACGCCACCATCGATGACATCGTGACCGACGACGCGCTGACCGCGGTCGAGCGGCTCCGTGGCGTCGACCGCGTGCCCGACGGGGACGTCGTCCTCGTCGGCCACAGCATCGGCGCGACGCTGGCCCCGCGGATCGCGGCCCGCGACGGCAACCTCGCCGGGGTCGTGATGCTGGCCGCACTGGCCCGGCCGGTGACCGACGCCCTGCTCCAGCAGAACCGGTATCTCGTCGAGCGCGACGGCACGGTCACGGAGGCCGAACAGCAGCAACTCGACGAGGTCGAGCGGCTGGTTGAGCGGATCCGGACCGGCGACATCCCCGACGACGAGGTGCTGTTCCTGGGCGGCGACGAGTACTGGCAGACCCTCCAGGAGTACGACCCCGTCGCTACCGCACAGGAACTGTCGCTGCCCCGGCTCGTGATGCAGGGCGAGCGGGACTACCAGGTGACCGTCGAGGGCGACTTCAGCCGGTGGCAGGAGGCGCTGGGCGACCAGGAGTCGGTCTCCTTCCAGCGCTACGAGCAACTGAACCACCTGTTCATGCCCGGCGAGGGGCAACCCGGCCCGGAGGAGTACTTCCAGCCGAACAACGCTTCCCAGCAGGTGGTCGAGGACATCTCGACTTTTGTGGCCGAGCACACGTAGCCCCCCGGTCGCCGCGACGGGCAGTCGGCCGCGCGGGGCCGACGCCTCGACGTCCCCCACACTTTGATACCCCGACGGCCCCGACCTCCGGTATGGACGTGCTCGTCGCCGACGCCTTCGCGACGGAGCCGATGGCCGGCCGCCCCGTCGCCGTCCTCCCCGAGGCGGAGCTGACCGATGACCAGTACCGCGCGGTCGCCGACGAACTCGGGGCCGCGGGGACGCTCGCCGCCGAGCCCGACGGGCTCTACGCGGTCGGCGCCCGGGCGGACGTGGCTGTCGCCGTCGCCGCCGGGGCGCTGGTCGAGCGGGGCCGCGAGCCCGGCGCCGCCACGGTCCGTGGACCCCGCGACCTGTCGGTCGACCTCGCGGCCGACGGGACCGTCACCGTCGGGTTACCGGCCGCCGAATCCCGCCCGGCTGAGGTGAGCGACAGCGAGGTGGCGGACGCGCTGGGGGTCGACCGCGCCGCGCTCGCGGACGTGGGGGCGGACCTGCCGATGGCCCGCGTCTCGGCGGGGGCGGGCTACCTGGCGGTCCCGGTCAACTTCATGGAACACCTCGGGAGCGCCGACCCCGACCGGGAGTGGGTCGCGGGCCTCCTCGACGAGGTCGACGCCGAGGCGCTCTACGCGTTCACCTTCGACACGCTCGCCGCCGAGACCGACTGGCACGCACGCGCCTTCACCCGCGAGGGCGAGGCGGCCGCGAGCGCCCGCGCGGCGGCCGCGACCGGGGCGTACGTGCGCCGGCAGGGGGCCGTCGACGCCGACCGCGAGTCGTTCGTCGCCGCGTCGGGCCACTTCGTGGGCCGCCCCTCGCGTGTGGGGGTTGACCTGGCCGGGGCCGACCCCGAGGTCGCGGGGACGGCGCTGACGGTCTTCGACGGGGTCGTGACTCCCCCCGAGCCCGAAGAGGACGACATCGTGGAGGCGTAGGGGCCGCGGGGACGTCGCGCCGGCGTTGCCCGCAGGACCGGAACCCACGGGTAGATATATCCGCCCGAGGCCGGAACTGACAACTGATGGGACGGCTATCGACGCTGTTCGCACCCGACCGGGTGGCCGTGGTGGGCGCGAGCGACGAGCCGGGGTCGGTCGGGCGGGCGGTGACCGGACACCTCGTCGAGGACTTCCGCGGAGAGGTGCTCGCGGTCAACCCCAACCGCGAGACGGTTCTCGAGCTCGTCTGTCACGACTCGCTGTCGGCGCTTCCCTCCCCCGGCGATGTGGACGTCGCGGTGGTTCTGGTCCCGCCCGAGCTGGCCGTCGAAGCCGTCCGCGAGGCCGGCGAGGTCGGCATCGGGAACGTCGTGGTCGTCACCGCGGGCTTCTCCGAGGCCGGCAGCGAGGGCGCCGCCCGCGAGCGCGAGCTGGCCGCGGCCGCCGAGGAGTTCGACCTCAACCTCGTCGGGCCGAACAGCCTGGGGGTGATGTCCACGCCCTCAGGGCTGAACGCCACCTTCGCCCCGACCAGCCCCGACCCCGGCTCGATATCGTTCATGAGCCAGTCGGGCGCGTTCGTCACCGCGGTACTGGACTGGGCGGCCGAGCGCCACCTCGGGTTCAAGGACGTCGTCTCGCTGGGCAACAAGGCCGTGCTCGACGAGAGCGACTTCGTCCGCGAGTGGGGCGAGGACCCCGAGACCGACGTCGTCCTCGGGTACCTGGAGGACGTCGCGGACGGCCGGCGGTTCGTGGAGGTGGCGAGCGAGGTGACCCGGGAGACGCCCGTCGTGGTCGTCAAGTCCGGCCGGACGGAGGCGGGCGCGACCGCCGCGGCCTCCCACACGGGAGCCATGGCCGGCAGCGACCGGGCCTACGGGGCCGGCCTCGACGCCGCGGGCGTGGTCCGCGTCGACACCGTCGAGGAGCTGTTCGATGCCGCGGCCGTGCTGTCGGGCCAGCCCCTGCCCGACCGCTCGGCGGTGGCCATCGTCACCAACGCCGGCGGCCCGGGCGTGATGACCACCGACGCCGTCGGCGACACCGACCTCGGGCTGGCCTCCCTGACTGACGGGACTCGCGAGACGCTCCGCGAGGACCTGCCCGGCGGGGCGAACATCCACAACCCCGTCGACATCATCGGCGACGCCCCCGTCGAGCGGTTCGAACGGGCGCTGGATACGGTGCTCGCCGACCCCAACGTCGGGATGGCGGTGGTGCTGGCGTGTCCGACTGCGACGCTTTCCTTCGACGACCTGGCGGCGGCCGCCGTCGACCTGCAGGCCGAGCACGGCGTCCCGATGGCAGCGGTGCTGATGGGGGGAGCGTCGACCCGGTCGGCGGCGGCGACGCTGAGCGAGGCGGGAGTCCCCTCCTACTTCGACCCCGCGCGCGCCGTCGACAGCCTCGAGACCCTCGCGGAGTACGCGGAGACCCGCGAGCGGGAGACGGTCGAGCCGGCGACCTTCGATGTCGACCGCGAGCGCGCCCGCGCCGTCCTCGAGCGGGCCCGGGACCGGGACACCACCCGACTCGGGGTGGAGGCCATGGATCTGCTGGACGCCTACGGGATCCCCACGCCGGCCGGCGCGGTGGTCGACGACCCCGCGGAGGCGGTCGCCGTCGCCGAGGAGGTCGGTGGTGAGGTCGTGCTGAAGGTCGTCAGCCCGGACATCCTCCACAAGTCCGACATCGGCGGCGTCGAGGTAGGCGTCCCGGTCGGGGAGGTGCGGGACGTCTACGAGACGCTGGTCGCGCGGGCCAGACGCTACCAGCCCGACGCGACGGTGCTCGGCGTCCAGGTCCAGGAGCTGCTCGACGTCTCCGCCGGGACGGAGACGATCGTCGGCATCAACCGGGACCCGCAGTTCGGCCCGCTCGTCCTCTTCGGGCTGGGCGGGGTGTTCGTGGAGGTGTTCGAGGACACGGCCGTCCGGCTCGCACCGGTCGCCGAGCGCGAGGCCCGGGCGATGACCGAGGGGATCGAGGCGGCGCCGCTGTTGCGCGGGGCGCGGGGCCGGGACCCGGTCGACCTGGACGGGCTCGTGGAGGTCATCGGGCGGCTCTCCCAGCTGGCGACCGACTTCCCGGCCGTTCAGGAGCTGGACATCAACCCCGTCGTCGCGACGGCCGAGGGCGCGACGGCGGTCGACCTGCGGCTCACCCTCGACCTGGAGGCGCTATGAGCACGCTACTCGTTACGTCGACGGCGGAGAGTACAGGCAAGACGGCGGTCGCGGTCGCGCTGGCGCGGCTGGCACAGAAGCGGGGCGCCGAGGTGGGCTACATGAAACCGAAGGGCACACGCCTGGAGAGCGTGGTCGGCAAGACCCGCGACGAGGACCCCGCCCTGGCCCGCGAGGTGCTGGGACTCGAGGCCGGCATGGGCCAGCTTGAGCCCGTCGTCTACTCGCCGACGTTCGTCCAGGAGGCCGTCCGCGGCCGGGAGGACCCCGACGCGCTGCGCGAGCGGGTCGCCGAGAGCTTCGCGGAGCTGGCCGAGGGTGTCGACCTGATGCTGCTGGAGGGTGGGGGGCGGCTGTGGACCGGCGGCGTGGTCGAGCTGACCGACCCCGACGTCGCCGACCTGCTCGACGCCCGGGCGGTACTGGTGAGCCGCTACGCCGAGACCGGCGACCTCGACGACGTGCTCGCGGGGGCGGAGGCCTTCGGCGACCGCCTGGCCGGCGTGCTGTTCAACGCCGTCGAGAGCGCGCACCTCGAGGGGCTGTCGGAGGATTCGATCCCCTTCCTCGAGGGCCGGGGCGTCGACAGCCTCGGGGCGGTCCCCCGCGACGAGCGCCTGGCGGGCGTCAGCGTCGCCGACCTCCGGCGCGGGGTGGGCGGCGACCTGCTGACCCCGGACGCGCCGACCGACGGGCTGGTCGAGCGAGTGGCCGTCGGCGCGATGAGCGCGGACGCGGTGCTCGACCACCTCCGGCGGACGCGGCGGGCGGCGCTGGTGACCGGCGGCGACCGCGCGGACGTCCAGACCGCAGCGCTGGAGGCGGGGGGGCTGGCCTGTCTCGTCCTCACCGGCGGCTACCGCCCCTCGAGTGCCGTCCTCGGGAAGGCAGCCGACCGCGGGGTGCCGGTCGTGCTGGTCGACGCCGACACCCGGACGGCAGTCGACCGCGTCGAGGAGACGCTGCGCTCGGGCCGGACCACCACCGAGGACGCGGTCGACCGGATGGTCGACCTCCTGAGCGAACGGGCCGACGTCGAGGCGCTGCTGGGGCTGGAGGAGTGAGCGTCCGTGCGGGTGTGGAGGGTCAGACCGTGACGGGGCAGGGGCCGGCCGCCCGGCCGGCCCGTCGGTCAGTCGGCCGTGCTGACATCCGTCGTGTCGTCGGTGGCCGGCTCGACCGGCGTCGCCAGCTTGTAGCCCGCGTAGACCAGCAGGACCACGAGGCCGGCGACGACGAGGCCGGTCCGCAGCGTCGGCCCGAACGTGCCGTAGGCCACGACTTCGCCGCCCTCCGTCGCGACGGGGAAGTGTGGCTGTCCGGTGAGCGTTTCCACGAAGCCGAGGACGACGATGCCCAGGAACATCAGCCCGGTGCTGAGGAACATCGCCGCCTTGTCGATGGTGTTGAGGTCGTCCATTGGTGTCACTTCCTAGCCGAGCAGATACCTGAGCCGCGGGTGGCGTTCGACGAAGTCGGTGCGCTCGAGATAGGCGTCCAGGCCGTAGTACCGGCCGGCGGCGAACACGCCCATCGTCAGGAACAACAGCAACCCGAAGAGGTCGCCGTTGACCAGGCCGTGCCCGAACTCGGCGTTGCCGACCCAGAACAGGGTCATGAAGAAGGCCCCGCCGAAGGCCGCCAGCCGGGTGAGGAGGCCGAACATGATGCCAAGCCCGATCAGCATCTCGAACAGCGGCACTCCCGGTTCGATCAGCCAGGCGAGGTTTTCGCCCATCCAGACGGGGATGGGACCGAGTGCGGTCCCCGTCATCCCCTCCAGGTACATGGGGCCGAAGGTGTAGTTGAGCCCGTCGGTGAGGAACTTCGTGAATCCCGAGAGGAAGAACCACCAGCCGACGACCACTCGCAGGAACGCCAGCCAGTACT
>Ga0207714_1001628_pt1 | contig 14366 bp, 12 predicted proteins | sample PonA232FremontCA_2_FD_187270 | JGI IMG/M metagenome (GOLD analysis project Ga0207714, IMG submission 187270) | Marine sediment microbial community from Fremont, CA, USA - Pond A23 Sediment 2 (SPAdes) | ecosystem: Environmental > Aquatic > Marine > Unclassified | place: USA: Fremont, California... | reverse complement strand
AGATGAAACACGGGCATCAGCGCAATCCCCGACTCCCCGCGCACAATTTTCATGCTTGGTTGTGCCCGGGTCGGCCCGGGAATGAGGGTTGTATGAAAAGGTGTTCAACTTGCTGAATAGTTACGAATTGTTGAGATAGGGCAAGGCGTGGCTCGACAGGGCCTGCGCTGAGGCCAGTGTTTCATGTACGTGCGAGCCCTTGTTGTGCGCGTAAGAAAGATTTTGCCTGTATCACTCGCAAAACCCGCGCTGCAAAGAGTACTTGGAAGTCATACGGTGTCAGCAGCCGAAACCGATCAATTTGAGCAATTCCCGACACCTGAGCTGGGATGAAACACTGGCCTCAGCGTAGGCCTCGACTCGCCACGCAGCATTGCCATGTTTCGTTGTGTCCGGGGTGGCCCGGGACAGAGTGTTGTAGAAAATGGTAAATAACTGTCTGATTTGTAAATACTAAATCTGAGTCGCGACACAGCTCGCATTTTCATGCTTGGTTGTGCCCTGGGCTGCCGGTGATTGCTGCTTGGAAAAAATACGTATAATCAACTGAATTTTATAATGTTTTTGAAGAAGGGCCTCGCCTGGCAAGCTTTCGTTTTGAGGTCCGGCAACTGTCAGGGAATGAAGGCTGTATAAACTGGTATACAGGGTGCGCCCGTCTTCAGGAAGACGGGGCTTTTCGAGCACACGCAGACCCAAGGAGGCCGCATGCGCAGCGATATCATGAAATCCGGAGTGCAGAGGGGACCGCAGAGATCCCTCCTCTACGCACTGGGTATGGAGGAGCAGGAGATGCGCCAGCCCCTGATCGGGGTGGTGAATGCGGCCAACGAGATCGTTCCCGGGCACATGCACCTGGACAACGTGGCCAAGGCGGTCAAGGACGGCGTGCGCTCCTCGGGTGGAACGCCCATGGAGTTTCCCGTGATCGGAATCTGCGACGGTCTGGCCATGAATCATTCCGGAATGCGCATGAGCCTGCCCAGCAGGGAGCTCATCGCGGACTCCATTGAGGCCATGGCAACAGCCCAGCCCTTTGACGGACTCGTCTTCATCCCCAACTGCGACAAGATCGTTCCGGCCATGCTTATGGCCATGCTCAGGCTCAATATCCCGGCTATCTGTGTGAGCGGCGGCCCCATGCTCGCGGGTGAGCATAAAGGGCGTTCCGTGGACCTGGTCAGCGTTTTCGAGGCGGTGGCCAGCGCACGCAAGGGGGAAATCAGCCGGGAGGAGCTGACTGAGCTGGAAAAGAAGGCATGTCCGGGTTGCGGGAGTTGTTCCGGAATGTTTACCGCAAACTCCATGAACTGCCTGAGCGAAGCTCTGGGAGTCGCGATGCCGGGCAACGGCACAGTGCCTGCGGTGTATTCGCAGCGCATCAGGCTGGCCAAGGAGTCGGGCCGAAGGGTGATGCAGCTTCTGGAGGAGAACATAACTCCCCGGGACATTGTGAGCGAGCACAGCGTGCACAATGCCGTTGCCGTGGATATGGCCCTGAGCGGCTCCACGAACACGGTGCTGCACCTGCCAGCGATCGCAGCGGAATGCGGCATCGAGCTTCCTCTGGAGGTTTTTGATCGGATTAGCCGGAAAACCCCGAATCTCTGTAAGCTTTCCCCTGCCGGTGCGTACCACCTGGAGGACTTGAACAGGGTGGGCGGAGTGCCTGTGGTCATGAAAGAGCTGGACCGAAAGGGGCTTCTCCACACGGACTGCCTGACTGTCACCGGAGAGCGCGTTGCGGACAATCTGAGCCGTATCCAGGATATTGATGCGGACGGCACAGTGATCAGCAGCTTCGAGGATCCCTATAGCCGGGACGGAGGGATTGCCATCCTCTACGGCAACCTTGCTCCCGAGGGATGCGTGGTCAAGCAATCCGCTGTTGCAGAGGAAATGAAGGTCCAAGACGCAACAGCGCGAGTTTTCTCCACCGAGTCCGAAGCGGTGGAGGCGATCCTGAACGGACACATCCACAAGGGCGATGTGGTGGTTATTTCCTATGAGGGGCCCAAGGGCGGTCCCGGAATGCGGGAGATGCTCGCGCCAACATCCGCAATCGCAGGAATGGGCTTGGCTTCGGAGGTTTCCCTCCTCACGGACGGGCGCTTCAGCGGGGGAACGCGTGGAGCGGCGATAGGTCATGTATCCCCGGAGGCAGCTGAGGGAGGTCTCATTGGACTTCTCAAGGACGGTGATGCTTTGCGCATCGACATCCCCGGGAGGCGCATCGATGCTCAGCTCGAGGAGGGAGAGATCGAGCGGCGCAAGAAGGAAATGACACCGCCCAGCAAGGAAGTGGATTCACCCTTTCTGCGGCGATACGCCAGGCAAGCGACTTCCGCGGCCCGTGGCGCTGTGTGCAAACCATCCTGAAGCGGATCAAGGAGCGTAGGGCCAGTGCATGGAAACTGGATAGGCAGCGGAGATCCCCGCGAGATTCCCTTTCGCCTGGAATCACTCGAACGCGGCGGCTATTTGCTCAGCCGGGCGGAACGGCTTCTGCTGCGGCTGATCTACGACTGGCCCAGAAGGGACAGGAGGATGCTGCTGACGGGATGCGGCGCGGGCTTGTTTCTGGAAACCATGCACAGGGCCGGCTTCGAGGTCAGCGGACAGGACAGCCATCCGCACTTCGTGAGCCGTGCCAGGCTCAAGCTTGGCCATGCGGTGGATTTGCACCTGGGCTCCAGCGACCGCTTGCAATTCGAGGACAATGAATTCGATTATTCGGCCATCCTGTTCACCCTGAATATGACAAGTGATCCCGAGGCCGTCCTGCGGGAGGCCTTCCGCGTGACGAGAAAGGGCATTCTGATGGGCGTGCTCAACCGCTGTCCCGAGCCCACGGCTCAGGAGGCTGATCAGCTGGGCATTACCAGGCAGAGGAGAAACCCTGTCGCCAGTCTGCCCTGGAACAGGCTCAAGAAAGTGCTCCGTGAATGCATCCCCTATGAGCATGTGTACGCGCGTTCGGTCCTGCCGGGGCCGCAAAGTACCTGGAGGGAGACGCCGTGGGCAGATCCTCTGAACCGCCCGGACTATCCGCCGGATTGGGGCGCCTTTTATGCGGTGAGAACGGATCTGCAGAGTGAAAGCGCGGGGCTCCCGCTCCGGGCGCTTGGTACGAAACCGGAAATCGTTTAGTCCCGAGACAAGGGAAAGACTTCCGCGCTCTGTCCCTTGTACAGGCCCTCCACATTTTCCGGGATACGGAGCAGGGCATCCGCCTCGAGCAGGGTCCGGAGCAGCCCGGACGGACCGAGGACGGGCTCCGCCTGCAGCTCGCCGTCCAGCTCGCTGAGCCTGATCCGGACATAGTCCTCGCGGCCCTGCTTGGAGGCGAGATTGCGCAGCAGCGTCGCCCTGCGGCGCTGAATTCCTTCCCGCTCGTTGCCCTGCAAGTACCTTAAAAATGGGCACAACAGGATCATGGCCACGACCTGGGCGGAGGTCACCTGTCCGGGAAGGCCGATAATGGGAAGGTCTCCGCTCGCGGCCAGGATGGTGGGCTTGCCCGGGCTCATGGAGACGCCGTGGGCCATGAGGCGGAAGTCGGGCAGGTGCCCCATGGCGTCGAGCGTGATATCCCTGGCGCCGACTGAGCTGCCGCCGGAGACGAGAAGGACGTCGCACTCCGCTGCTGCTGCTGCGAGCACCTCGGCCAGCTCCGTCTCGTCGTCCGAGGCGATGCCGTAGGGGATGGGCACGCCTCCGCTCTGCCGGATCAGACAGGATACGGCCGGAGAGTTCACGTCCCTGATCTGCGCCTCGTATACGGGCCGATCCGCGGGTACCAGCTCGTCCCCTGTGGCGATAAGCCCAACTCGGGGCCGCTGAAAGACGGGCACGGAGGAAATACCGAGGGCGGCCAGTATACCCACTCTGCCGGACTCGAGCACGGAGCCCGCGAATACTGCGGTATCGCCTCTGTCGCAGTCCTCGCCGCGGTAGAGGATGTTTTCTCCAGGTGCCACTGGGCGCGCCACCTGCAGGGCGCCGTCTCCAAGGCGGTGGCAGTGTTCCATCATGACCACGCTGTCCGCCCCTTCCGGGATGCAGGATCCGGTGACCACGACGGCGCATTGGCCACTGGTGATGGCGAATTCCGGCATGCTCTGGATGTCGACCTGTCCCGCAAGCTCCAGATAGGCGGGAATCGATTCAGACGCCCCGAAGGTATCCTTGGCGGCTACGGCATAGCCGTCCATGCAGGAACGAGTGAAGGGAGGAATGGGCTCACTGGCCACCATATCCTCGGCGAGGATCCGTCCGCAGGATTCGTTGAGAGGGATATGCTCCGTCCGGGAGAGGGCCGGGAAGGAGCGGAGCAGTGACCTGAAAGTGGCCACATCGACGACATGGAAGAACTGGTCGTTCATGGGCTGCCTCACAGGCGACGCGTAACAGGTTGCGGACTTGTGGTCGGATCAGAAGATCTTTTGGACCATTGTAACTATTCACCATCTTCCGAAACCGACATGTTCGCGGGGTCTTTTTGAATCTTGAACCTCCGACTCTGGATAGATTCAAAAAAACCCCGCGAACATTTACGCTGAATCTAGTGTCCTGTCACGTTTCAAGTGTCGTAAGAAAGGAATTCAAAAAATAATGGCAGAGACATAAAAGAATAGAGTTATTTTGAGTAGACAAGACACTAGGTCCGTTTCTTTTTCAAAAAAAGAAACAAAAAGATGGTGAAATAATCTTTTGATTTTCTTGCTTCTTCTTTTTCCAAAAGAAGAAGCGGTCTGGTGACTTGTTCTGCGCAAGCTGTCGTTAAGATGGAACGTATGAGAGGTTATGCAGGGACTCAATAAAAACGACGATTCACGCTGGACAAGTCACTAGGCAGGTGCTGAATAGCTACTTATCATTTTCCCATATCAATGGGTGTTCGTGAACAAGACATTTCCAGGTGACCAAAAACGGATCAGCCGCTTCGGTTCGAGGATGAGGACTGGTCCGACATATCGAACCGGATCTCGACCCGGCCTGCGCGTCCGCCTTTCAGGCTGGAAAGGATGCCCATCAGGGTGTTCTGAACGAGATTGCGCACAAAGGGGTTGAGGGGGATGGTATCGCCGTTGACAGTGATCTCGACCCCCTGAGGGGAGAGTGCGGTGCATTCGGAAACATCCGCTTCTCCGGCAACGATTTCCCGGGCCAGTTGATAGCAGTCCTCGCGACCGCAGCCTCCGCAATCCAGGTCCGGCAGCAGAAAACCGCGCTCCAGGATGAGTTGCGCGGCCTGCGCGGAGTCGGCAAGCTCGGTGAGCCCGGAGGCGGGGGAGGCGGACCACTGGGCGAGGGCAAGATCCTGGTCCAGATCCCGGCGGCTGTCTCCCTTTCGCGGAAGGATGATTCGGGGCAGGCAGCCGAGGTGCTTGCCGCCCTCGACGATCAGGACCTGGGCGGATACGAGGGGGAGAAAGTCCTGCAGGGATCGCTGTCCGGGCAGGGTCAGGGATGTGGTTTCCGGATCGAAGGCGATCGTTCCGTCGGCGACCTGGGCCAGTCTCTGCGTGTCCGAGCTGGTGCGGTCCAGAGTGTGGTGGCTGAACTTGGCCACGGCAACTCTGATGCCCATTTCCCGGAATCTGCGGCAGAGTGAGGTGGCCAGCTGGGTCTTTCCGGAGTCCTTGTACCCGGCGAGGAGTACTGCGCGCATGGTTGAGCCTCCTAAGCGGCTTTGGACAAATCGGGGCAGATATGCGAAAGAATTGCTTTTGACATTCGCCATGCCTTCGTCTAGTGACTTACGGGCCGCAGACGGGTTCATGCACGCGAGAGCGCGTGGCGGCCGGGGGGCGCGGAGAATCGGAAACTGGGACGATCAGGGGGTATGCGTTCAGTCGCCCGGTGAGGGACAGCCCCCGGGGGATACAGTTCAGCCCGAGAATGGCTCCATCGAGGACGATCATATGAGCAGCATGCGCAAGATTCGCGGCTTTTCCGATATAATGGGTGCCGAGGCCCGGAAATTCCGCTTGATGGAAGAAACGGCATCAACGGTTTTTAGCCGCTACGGCTACGACGAGCTTCGCCTGCCCCTGCTGGAGCGGACGGAGCTCTTTGCCCGCAGCATCGGCAGCGACACGGATGTGGTCCAGAAGGAGATGTTCACCTTTCCGGACAGGAAAGGACGATACGTCACATTGCGTCCGGAGGCAACAGCGGGCGCGGTTCGGGCCTATATCGAGAACAAGCTCTATGCCGGCCAGAACCTGACCAAGCTTTTCACCGTGGGCCCTATGTTCCGCTACGAGCGGCCGCAAAAGGGGCGGCAGCGCCAGTTCCACCAGGTCAACGCCGAAGCCTTCGGCTCCGCCTCGCCCCTGCTCGATGCGGAAATGGTGCTTATGCTCTGGACCTATCTGAGCGAATTGGGCCTCACGAATCTGACCCTGCAGATTAACAGCCTGGGCTGCCGGGAATGCCAGCCGGAGTACGCCAGACGTCTGCAGGAGTATCTCCGGGACACGGAAGCGGACGACTTCTGCAGCGACTGCAGCGAGCGACGGGAGCGGAACCCCCTTCGCCTGCTGGACTGCAAGCAAACCCAGTGTCAGGAGCTCATGCACGAGGCCCCCTCCATGCTGGACTGTCTCTGCGAGAACTGCCGGCCCCATTTTAACACCGTGCTGGACAACCTGCAGCGGATGGGGATCGACTACGAGGTGAACAGCAGGCTGGTGCGGGGGCTGGACTATTATCAGCGGACCACATTCGAGGTCATGTCCGGGGAAATAGGGGCCCAGTCCTCGGTTGCCGGAGGCGGGCGCTACGATGACCTGGTCCGCCAGCTCGGGGGGCCGGATCACCCAGCAATCGGCTTTGCCTGCGGCATGGAGCGACTGAGCCTGCTCCTGGACGATCCAGCCCCTGCGGAGACGGATTTCTATGTGGCCATTCTGGACGGCGAGGGTCTTCCCGAGGGAATGCGGGTCTGCGAAGGTCTGCGCCGCAATGGACTCAGGGGGGAAATGAGCTACGAAACGGCGAGCCTCAAGAGCCAGATCCGCCACGCGGACCGCATCGGGGCGCGCTATTGCATTTTTCTGGGCCGCGAGGAATTGGAAAGCGGCCGGCTTACGGTCAGGGACATGGGCTCCGGAGAGCAGTATAACCGCGAGGCGGAGGCCCTCCCGGAATTTCTGGGGCGATAGGAATACCAAAAGGCTTCAAGGACGAGCGCAATATGCCCGAAATCAGTTCGGAAGAGCTGCTGCAGGATCTGGATGGATGGCAGCGAACCCACGGATGCGGAGAGCTCACAAGCGACAATCTGGATCAGGACGTCTGCCTCATGGGCTGGGTCCAGTTTCGAAGGGACCACGGAGGACTCATATTCATCGATCTCAGGGATCGCCAGGGACTGACCCAGGTGGTCTTTTCCCCGGACCACAACGCAGAGGCCCATGAACAGGCCCATGTGCTTCGTCCGGAGTATGTGCTCGCCGTGCGGGGGACGATCAGACGCCGCCCCGAGGGAATGGAGAATGACAAGCTGCCCACCGGGGAGATCGAGGTCGTGGTTTGGGACTGGAAGCTGCTGAACAACAGCAAAACACCTCCCTTCCCCATCGAGGACGGCATCGACACCGGGGAGAATCTCCGCCTGCAGTACAGGTACCTGGATGTGCGGCGCAGGGAAATGACCCGCAATCTCCTCATCAGGGACAAGGCCGCCCAGAGCGCGCGCCGTTTTTTGGAGCAGGAGGGCTTTCTGGAAGTGGAGACCCCGGTGCTGACCAAGAGCACACCCGAGGGGGCGCGCGACTTTCTGGTCCCCAGCCGCATCCACCAGGGAAGCTTCTACGCCCTGCCCCAGAGTCCCCAGCTCTTCAAGCAGGTGCTCATGTTCGGCGGGCTGGACAAATACTACCAGATCGTTCGCTGCTTCCGGGATGAGGATCTCCGGGCGGACAGGCAACCGGAGTTCACCCAGATCGATATGGAGATGGCCTTCGTGGACGAGGAGCAGGTCATGGACGTCTGCGAGCGCATGATCAGCCAGCTGCTGGGCGAGACAGTGGGATTTGAGCCCGCGACCCCCTTCAACCGCATGACCTACGACGAGGCCATCGCCAACTACGGGCTGGATCGCCCGGATACGCGCTTCGGCCTGCTCCTGGAGAATGTGACGGACATTGTCCGCAACTCCGGCTTCAACCTCTTTGCCAACGCGGAGCTGGTTAAGGCCCTGCGCGTTCCCCAGGGGGGCGAGCTGACCCGGAAGGAGATCGACGACTATACGGAATGGGTCAAGGACTTCGGGGCCACGGGATTGGCCTGGATCAAGGTCCGTTCCGACGAATGGCAGTCCCCCATTGCCAAGTTCCTGAGCGAGGAGGAAAAACAGGGCCTGACCGAGCGGCTCGGCCTGGAAACCGGGGATATCGTGTTCTTCCAGGCGGCTTCCCGGGACGTGGTCAACGACTCCCTGGGCAATCTGCGAGTCCGGCTGGGGCATCGCTTTGGCCTGATCCCGGAGGAGGAATACAGCTTTACCTGGATCACCGACTTCCCCCTTCTGGAATGGAACCCCGAGGACAAGCGCTGGCAGGCCTGCCACCATCCCTTCACCGCGCCTAACAGCGAGGACAGGGACCGCTTGGAAAGCGCTCCGGAGACGGTGCGGGCCCGGGCCTACGATCTGGTCCTCAACGGCACGGAGATCGGGGGCGGTTCCATCCGCATCCACAGGCGGGAGACCCAGATGGCCATGTTCAAGGCCCTGGGCATGGATCCGGAAGATGCGAAAGCCAAGTTCGGCTTCCTCGCAGAAGCCATGGACTACGGCGCACCGCCGCATGGCGGAATTGCCTTCGGATTCGACCGTATCGTGATGATCCTGACCGGCTCCGGTTCCATACGCGACGTGATCCCCTTCCCCAAGACGCAGAAGGGCACCTGCCTCATGACCTCGGCTCCGTCGGAGGTGAGCCGGGAGCAGCTTCGCGAGGCGGGAATCCGCTTGCGGGAAAAGGCCAAACAGGAAGCCGAATAGGCTGGGAACCCCCGTCCAGTCGGGTGTGAGAGAATGATCATGAAGCGGGATTGGAGCTGGAATCAGGCGCTGGGCGCAAAGAGGCCATGAGCCTCTGCGATTCGAGATCTTCGCTTTACGGGTGGCACTGTGTGATTATAGAATAGGAATAACCATTTGCATGATCCGGCCTTGGGGATGAATTGTGCGCCCAGGCAAGCCACCCCTGGATGTTGGGCAGTTCAGCGGGATAGGGATCATGGCGCATACAAGAGGCTCACAGGTGCAGACCGGGAAGGGCCCGTAAAAAAAACAAGTCGAATCGCTCGATTGAGGGTTGAATACAATGGTCAAGGAAATCAAGGTGTTCCCCGATCCGGTGCTTTATGGGGACAACGCCAACATCGACAGGATCACCGAGGCAATCCGGGATCTGGCCCGGGAAATGACGGACACCATGTACGAAAAAGGCGGTATCGGCCTGGCCGCTCCCCAGGTGGGTGAGAATTGTCAACTGGTGACCGTGGATGTGAGCGGCCCGCAGCAGCGCGATAACCTGCTGGTCATGGTCAATCCGGAGATTGTGGAGACGAAGGGCGAGGTGGAAAGCGAAGAGGGCTGCCTCAGCCTGCCGGAGTTCAAGGGGACTGTGAGTCGCGCCGAGGAAGTGACTGTGTCCTGGCGCGATCTGGATGGGTCTGTCCGCGAGATGCAGGCGAGCGGGCTCCTTGCCTGCTGCCTGCAGCACGAGATGGACCATCTGCGCGGGGTGCTCCTCGTGGACCAGGTGGGTCGGCTCAAGCGGAACATGTACGAGAAAAAGATGCGCAAGCTGGGGTACGGGGAATGACCCCTGTTCGGACCGTCTTTCTGGGGACACCGGACTTCGCCGCAACCATCCTGGAGCGGCTGCTCGCTGCCGAAGGAGTGGATGTGGCGGCGGTGATCACCCAGCCGGACCGTAGCGGCGGCCGGGGCAAGAAGCGGTTGGAGCCGCCGGTGAAGAAGCTGGCCGCTGAGCGCGGCATTCCCGTGTACCAACCCGAAAAGCTGGACGATCAGAGCCTGGAGCTGCTGCAGGGCATCGCTCCGGACGCGCTCGCGGTCGCCGCTTACGGCCAGATCCTGCCGGAGACATTTCTCCGGGCCGCACCGCTGGGCGCGGTCAATGTGCACGCCTCACTGCTTCCCCGCTACCGCGGGGCAGCCCCGATTCAGTGGGCACTGCTCAACGGGGAGCAGGTCACGGGCATCACCACCATGCTCATGGAACCAGGCATGGACACTGGGCCCGTCCTGCAGCAAAGGGCCCTCGCCATCGGGGTGGACGATACCGCGGGCAGCCTGCACGATGAGCTCGCGGAAATGGGCGGCGACCTGCTGCCGGGGACCCTGGCCGCCCTGGCCCAAGGGCGCCTTGTGCCCGTTCCCCAGGACCCGGAACGGTCCAGTTATGCGCCCAAGCTGGACAAGTCCGCACGCCGTATAGACTGGAGCGCTTCGGCCTGGGAGGTTCACAACCGCATCCGGGCCCTTCATCCCGTACCCGGGACCCATTGCACCCTGCGGACTTCTTCCGGGAGAGAGCTCCGGGTAGGGATCCATCCGGGAATACCCGGAGAGGAGGTCGGTGATGCGGATGCCGGAGAGGTTCTCGGGCTGGACGGACAGGGGCGGTTGGGCATAGCCTGTGAAGACAGGGTCTACAGACTGAGTACGCTTCAGCCGGCCTCGGGCAAGCCGATCACAGCGCGGGACTTTTACAACGGTTATCTGGCTTAGCAGGGCGCCCCGAATCTACCAGTTGCTGTATGGCTTCAAAAAGTTCAAACTCTCTGAGTTGATGATCTCACACCTTTTTTAGCTTTTATCCGCGCTTGACCCTTGGACTTTTTGATCACCCTGCCCAATAAGGTTTTTCAATAGGCTGCTAGGCCATGCGATCCTCATCCCAAACCCAGTTCACGGATATTACCTCCTTACGGCCCGCGGACAGTATCCAGGATGCCAACGCCGTGCGTAAGCGCCTTTTCATCGGGCTGCTCACGGGCACCTCTTTTTTGGTGGTCCTGTTTCTGGGCCTATTCTGGCTCATCCCCTATATCGGCCTGACCACCATTCATCCCGCCGCCCCATGGGTGCTCGGGGGTTTTGTTGGTCTGGCCGCCCTTCTGGTGATCTGGTCCTCGCTAGCCCTGGTGCTCAACATCCTGTTCAAGCGACCTGTGCTTTTTTCCCGGAGGATCAGGGGAATCGCGGTGACCTGCTATCTCCCCCTTATGATCGGAGTGGGGAGGCTCATGGGGCTGTCCAAGGAACGGATTCGGGCCTCCTTCGTCCAGGTGAACAATGACATCGTTCAGGCGGAACGCAGCACCTTCTCCCCGGAGGAAATCCTCCTGCTCATGCCCCACTGTCTGCAGAACAGCCTCTGCAAGTACCGCCTGACCTACAACATCAACAACTGCCGAAGATGCGGCGAGTGCCAGATCGCCGATCTGCTCAGCTTCAGCGAGTCCTTCGGGGTGAAGCTGGCCATTGCCACAGGCGGCACCATCGCCAGACGGATCGTGGTGCAGAACAGGCCGCGGCTTATCATCGCCGTCGCCTGCGAAAGGGATCTTTCTTCCGGCATCCAGGACACCTATCCCCTCCCGGTGTTCGGGATCCTCAATGAGCGGCCCCACGGCCCCTGCCTGGACACTCGTGTTCCCCTGCCGCAGCTCGAGCTGGCCATCCGGAGTTTCCTGCGGAGCGAGGATGACGGCGACAGTGAAGCCCAGAGAGTGGAAAGGGAACCGGAGCACGAGGAGCCTTCCCCGCAGTGAGCGCCAACGCACGCCACGCCTGCATCAGCGCGGTCACCAGCTGTCTCCGGGGTGAGGATCTGCAGGCCGCGATCAATCGCACCCTCGTCGCGTCCGGCCTGAACGAGGCGGACAAGAAGCTGGTCACCAAGATCGCCTACGGCTATCTCCGCTCCAAAACCCGTATCGATTTCATCCTGGCCCGAACGGTCAAGGGCAAGCTCAAGAAGCTCCCCTTCGGCCTGGTGGTGAGCCTCGGGCTGGCCGTGTACGAGCTGCACTATCTGCGCGTTCCGGAATACGCCACGGTGCACTGGTATGTGGAGTATGTGAAAAAACGGTTTTCCGCCAAGATGGGAAAACTGGCCAACGGAGTGCTCCGGGGGGTTATCCGCTGGGGGGATGCGGCGCACGATCCGGACTTCTTCCGGCATGGCACTTCAAGCCGGGCGACCTTTCTGGGACGCTACTATTCCTGTCCGGGCTGGATCGTGCGCATGTGGCGCGACGCCTACGGAGATGACGCCTGCCGCAGTCTCCTTTCCGCCAGCCTGCGGCCGCCGTACACGGGAATACGGGTCAACCGCTCCCTGCCGGAGGCGGAGAAGGTCTACGCCGCACTCGCGGAGGAAGCGGAGCATACGCTCCCTGGTGCGTGGGGAGTAGCCCTGGAGGGCTCACCGTCTGTCTCTCTCGCGGACCTGGAGGATTCGGGGCAGATCAGCAGACAGAGCTTTGCGGTCCAGCTCCTGTTGGCCGAGCTTGGACCAGCCAGCTGGCCCGCCCCTATCTGGGACGCCTGCGCCGGCCGCGGAGGCAAGACCACGGCCCTGGCGGAATCCGTGGATGGCCCCATCTGGGCCAGCGATCTGAGCCAGGAGAAGATCAGGGCACTGCACGGGGAGACGGATAGGCTTCTCTTGCCTCGGGTGCCAGGATTCGTGCATGATGCCGCCGCCTCGCACTGCCTGAGACGCCGGCCCGGAACAATATTTTTGGATGTGCCCTGCTCCGGGCTGGGAGTGCTCAGCCGGAGGCCGGACATCAAGCACAAGCGGACCCCCAAGGAAATCGAGCGACTCACCCGGATCCAGCGGGACATGCTGCAAAGCTGCCTCGAGGTACTGCACCGGGGTGGCACAACGATCTATGTGACCTGCACCCTGAATCCGGAGGAGAACGAGCTCGCCATCCGGGATTTCCTCTCCGATGCTGGCAATGGGGTTCGCCTCGAGCGGTCCTTCAGCCCGACTTGCCCGGGGGTGAACGAGTTCTTCTACGCCGCGGTGCTGCACAGGCCCAAAACCTGATCCACAGAGCGCGAGAAGGTGAAGGCGGAGTCGGGGGGGCATTTTTCATCCGGGCAGTAACAGAGCCGTTCTTATCGGACAAATTGGATCTGCCATGGCGACAGATGTGACCTGCGCCCTGATCGAGTCCGGGGGAAAGGTCCTCGCGGCCAAAAGGGCCAAAAACGCCGATCATGGCGGGCTGTGGGAGTTCCCAGGCGGCAAGGTGGCCCCGGGGGAGACCGAGGCCGAATGTCTGCGCCGGGAAATAGGGGAGGAACTGGGGACCGTCGTTGAGGTCGCCCTGAGGCTGCAACCTGTCCTGCATCGGGAGCCGGAGGCAGAGATCCGGCTCATTCCCTATTTCTGCACCATTGTGCGGGGGGAGCCAACGCCCCTGGAGCACGAGCGCATTCTCTGGGCCGAGGGACGGGAACTTGTCCGGCTGAACTGGTGTCCAGCGGACATCCCGGTTCTCCGGCAGTACTTGAGCCAGCGCGCCCCAGAGCTGACCAGGGAGCTGGATCGGTATTAAGCGAAGGGCTCCCCGGCTGTTGGTCTGAGTCGCAGTAAGCGTTCAGGGTTTCTTCCTGTGTCTGCTCCGTGAAAACGGGCGTTTTTACAGGGTGTTTTACTGGGGCGTCCTTTGCGTATCTGCGGTTCATCCGTCTTGCCCCTGAATGACTATTAGTCGCATATGGGGCTCGACCCGGGCTCCAGACCGCTCAAATACTCGACGACGGCTTCCTGCTCCTGGTCGGAGATGTCCATTCCCTTCTTCACCATTCGGTTTACCGTGTTTTCCCAGTAGCTCAGGTCCTTGTCCAGATTGGAGCAGGTGACCAGATTGCTGTGGCACTGCACGCAGGGGCCGGTTGCGACCTTTTCTCCCTGAGCGACGTCCTGACCGCAGGCTGCAAGCACTGATCCCATGAGCAGTGCGGCAATGGCGAAAGCGGCGATGTGATAGCGCATAGCTCCTCCTCTGTCGTGTTGGGATGCTTGGCCGAAAGCGTCTGACCAAGCCCTCCAGCGATGCAATTCCTTCCTGAGTCCGATTCCAACCGCTGGGTCTGCATCCGAACCATCCCGGAATTCTTTGAACATTTTTTCATGAGCCAGGCTCTCTGTCCAGAGGAAGTGGACAAGCGGACGGCCGGATGAACCGGACAGCCTGCATCTACCAGGTCAAGAGACCCACAAAGGAACCGGTCAGGCATGTGGCCAGAGTGCCAGCCAGAATGGACTTCAGGCCCAGGCTGGCGATTTCGGCCT
>Ga0207714_1001627_pt1 | contig 14367 bp, 11 predicted proteins | sample PonA232FremontCA_2_FD_187270 | JGI IMG/M metagenome (GOLD analysis project Ga0207714, IMG submission 187270) | Marine sediment microbial community from Fremont, CA, USA - Pond A23 Sediment 2 (SPAdes) | ecosystem: Environmental > Aquatic > Marine > Unclassified | place: USA: Fremont, California... | reverse complement strand
CGCCGTCGATGATCGGATCGACGCCTTCTCGGCTACCAGCGACAAGCTCGCCCTCCGCGCCGCCAGTGACGAGGAGCTAGCGGCCTACCGCTCGCAGGCTGATGCCATCGCCGCGCAATTGCGATCAGCCGGCGATGGCAGCGCTACCGAACGCGCCCTGGCGGCTTTATCGCAGCTCCGGCGCCGAGTGGAATCGATCCAAACGGCCGAACGGGTGCCTGGGCCGGCGATACAGCTGGACCGTGGGGAACCTATTTCCCCGACCATTACGAGCTACGCCCGCATGAGCGGCGTCGCGGACCTAGGGGTATCCCTCGACCAGGCGATTAGCGAACTCATCGACGCGCACCAGGCTCGTATTCAGTCCCAAATCAACCGGCTAACCGCGAGCCTTCTCGCGGCGGTAGCTGTGCTAGCGCTCTTGGGCGTGAGCGCCTTGGGCCTTATCCGTCGACGGCTCATCGGGCCTCTCCAGGCCCTGGAAACCACCAGCGATCGCGTGCTCGATGGCGATCGAGAGGCACGGCTTCCAATCCAGGGCCGCGACGAGCTGGCCAAGCTTGGTGCCACCTTTAACGCCATACTGGACAAATGCCAGCACGATGAGGCGGTGGTGGCATTACAGAAGCGCACCCTGGAGGATCGCGAGGCTATGCTCGCCGAATCCCAGCGCATCGCCACTATCGGCAGCTGGCGCTACTGGCCGGACACGGGTGAGCTCAGATGGTCGGCACAGACCTACCTCATCCTGGGATTAGATCCCAACACCGACACTGCTGATATCGAGGCCTTCGAGGCGCGCATACACGAGGCAGACCGTGACCATGTGCGCCGTGCGCTCCAGGCCGCCAGCGCCACGGGAGCCGATCACGATTGCGAGTATCGCGTGATCCGGCCCGACGGCACACTGCGCCATGTTCGCGGCCAAGCGGCAGTGCGTACGGACGCTGATAGCGGCACCCGATTGCTCGCCGGCACGATCCAGGACGTCACCGACGCCAAAGCGGCCGAAACCGAGCGCAACCGCCTCCGGGAACGCCTCAGCGCGATACTGGAGAGCGTCACCGATGCCGTTATCAGCCTGGACGGCGACTGGCGCCTTGCCTACGTCAACGCGGAAGCCGCACGGCTGCTGGGTCTATCGACGCAAGACAATGGCGACCAAACCCTGTGGCAGGCCGCGCCTGCCCTGACCGGCAACCAGGTCCAGAACCGGCTTGAGCACGCCATGGACCAGCGGCAAACGGTCGCCATCGAGGAGCAGCTCGACTCCCTGGATCGTTGGCTCGATATCCGGGTCTACCCCTCGCAGGAGGGGCTGACCCTGTTATTCCGCGACACCAGCGAGCATCACTGGATGCTCAACCGCGTCATGGACCAGGAGGTCCGGCTGACCGCCGCCCACGATGAGCTCCAGCAAACCCTGCACAGCCGCCAGGCCCTAATCAATTCCCTGCCGGCCCACGTCGCGCTGCTCGACAGTGAGGGCACCATCTTGGATGTTAACCAGCAGTGGTGCGATTACGGCGATACCGGCGGTAACACGGATCCGGCCTTTAGTGTGGGTCGCAACTACATCGCCGTCTGTGAGGCGGCCAGCGGCGATGACGACGAGGGGGCCAGCGAGGTTGCCGAGGGGCTGCGCGCCATCCTGCGTGGCGACGCCGACCACTTCGACCGGGAGTATCCCTGTCACGCGCCCACCGCCTACCAGTGGTTCCGCGTCTCCGCCCAGCGCGTGAACACCTCAGCTAGTGCGGCTGACACCACTGGCCTGGGGGCGGTGGTGATGCATATCGACATCACCGAGCGCAAACGCGCCGAGCTGGCGCTCAACCGCATCGCCTACGAGGACGCGCTGACGGGCGCCACCTCACGGCAGGGCTTTGTCGAGACCGTGGGCGAGCAGCTCGCCGCCTCTGGCTGGCAGCCACACGCCCGCGTGGTGATGCTGGATCTCCACCACCACCACGACATCAACGACACCTACGGCTTCGAGGCCGGCGATGCCGTGCTGCAGGAGGTAACGCGGCGCCTGGTGGCCAACACCCCCGACGACGCCGTGATCGGGCGGTCGGGTGGCGACGAGTTCGTGGTCTTCCTTCCGGCGCGGACCGCAACTGAGGCCGACGCCGCCTGTACCGGCATTACCACCAGCTTCGCTAAGCATTTCACAGTGGGAGAGAGCCAGCTGGACCGGCGGGCGCGCTTCGGCTACACGACCCTCGACGATACACCGCGCGATCCCGAGCAGTTGGTGCGCGAGGCGGAGATGGCCCTGTTCTACGCCAACGCCGGTCGCAGCCTCGACTCGTGGGCGCTCTACACAACCGAGCTCGACGAGCAGAGCCGTCAGCGCGTCCAGATCACCGAGGAGCTGCGCCGCGCGCTGGCCAACGACGAGTTCGAGCTGCATTTCCAGCCCAAGGTCTCGCTGCACACTGGCGAGCTGGTGGCGGCCGAGGCGCTGCTGCGGTGGTGGCACCCCGAGCGCGGCCTGCAGTCGCCCGGGTTGTTCATCCCCATCGCCGAGCAGAGCCAGCTCATCGGCCCGCTCGGTAATTGGGTCCTCAACGACGCCTGCCGCCGCCTGCGCGCCTGGCAGGATGAAGGGCTCGATCTGGTGCGTCTCTCGGTCAATGTCTCCGTGGTGCAATTCGACGAGGGCGATTTCCCGCGCACCGTTGAAAAGGCGCTGCATGACAACGGCATTGACCCTTCCGCCCTAACCCTTGAGATCACCGAGAGCGTGTTCGAGCAGAACGCCGAGTCCCTGAAGCGCCAACTCCATGAGCTCCACGCCATGGGCATACGGCTATCGATGGACGATTTCGGCACCGGCTATTCCTCGCTGCTGTATCTCCAGGAGTACCCGTTCGACGAGATTAAGATCGATAAGGGCTTCGTCATGAAACTCCAGTCGCAGCCCTTTAACGCGCGGGTGGTGGCCTCGGTCATCGGCATCGCCGAGGCCTTGGGCGCCGAGGTGGTCGCCGAGGGCGTGGAATCCACGGATATTGCGGATGCCCTGCTGGCCATGGGCTGCTATGTGGGGCAAGGCTTCTACTACAGCATGCCGTTGGCCCCCGAGGACTTCCACTGGCTGCTGCAGGCCCGCCACCCGTTGCCGCTAGGGCGTTCCACAGCGGCGTCCGCGTCCAACACAGCCACAGGTAAGCCGAATGAGCGTTGAAATGGGCACCCTACAAAAGCGCGCCACGGGCATCGTCGATCTGGACACCGTCACCCACGGCGGCCTGCCGGCCCGCGGGGTCACGCTGGTGCTGGGTGATGCCGGCGCCGGCAAGACCGTGCTCGGGCTCCAGATCCTGGCCAACGCCGTCGCCGCCGGCGAGGGCGCGGTCTACGTTAGCTTCGAGGAGTCGCGCGACGGCGTCGCGCTCGACGCCGCCTCGTTTGATTGGGGCGCGGATCTCATGGCCTCCGAGCACCTGGCCGTCATCGATGCCCGGCCGCCCCCGGGGGCGGCCGTCGCCGGCGGGTTCGACATCGAGGGTCTGCTCACCATGGTCGAGGCACAGGCACAGGCCCTGGGCGCCCATTGGGTCGTCCTCGACGGTATCGACCGCCTGCTCCAGCTCCAGCCCGATGCCCATCAGGCGCTGTTTGAGGTCGACCGATTGCGGCGCTGGTGCGAGGACGCCGGCCTATCCCTGCTGTTCACCGGCAAGACCGGCGGCCAGCAGGCCGTGGGCAATTATTTCGAGGGCATCGAGTACCTGCTGGACACCGTGCTCATTCTCTCCGCCCGGATGGCCAACAACCGGCTCAACCGCCGGTTTCGCATCGGCAAGTATCGGGGCACGGCGCATGTCACCAAGGAACTCGCGATGGTCATGGACCAGCGCGGCATCCATTTGGGCCACGACACCACGGCCCTGGAAAACCCCGCCCCGGTATCATCCCGCCGCTTGAGCACGGGGATACCGCGGCTGGATGATGTCCTGGGCGGCGGCATATACGCCGGGTCCACCGTCCTGATTTCGGGGCTCCCAGGCACCTCCAAGACCACCCTAGTCGCCCAGTTCGCCGCCACGTGCGCCGAGCGCGGCGAGCGCGTGCTCTACATCTCCTTCGATGAGCTCGCCGACCGCATCGTGCGAAACGTCGCCACAACGGGCATCGACCTGGGCGCCCACCGCGATAGCGGGCGGCTGACGATCATCGCCCGGCAGGCCTGGCGCGCCCAGGTGGAGGAGCACTACATCCATATCATCGGCCTCCTTAATGAGATGGCGCCCGATTTCCTGGTCATCGACCCCATCTCGGCGCTGCTCAAGGCCAGCAGCGAGGAGGACGCCATGGAGACCAACGAGCGGCTGTTGCAGCTGGCCCGCGCCCGCGGCATTACCTGCGTATTAACCTCCTTGAGCGAGACGGGCGCGCCCGAGGGCGAGGCCACCCTGAGTCAGGCCTCGACCCTGGCCGATGCTTGGATCTCGCTGGCCTACCACATCCAGAGCGGCGAGCGGAATCGCACCCTGTCGGTGGTGAAGGCCCGCGGCTCAGCGCCCTCCAATCAGGTCCGCGAGATCCTGCTCTCGGAAAAGGGGTTGGAGCTCGCCGATGTCTACCAGTTCGGCACCGAGGTACTAATGGGCACCGCGCGCCTGCAAAAGGAGATGGAGGCGCGCCGTGCGGCAGAGGCCGAAGCGGCGGAACGCGAGCAACGACGCCAGGAGCTCGCGCGCCAGATCGAGCAGGCCGAGAGCCGCATCCAGGAGGCCAACAGCGAACTCCAACGCCTGCAGAACCAGCTAGCCCTCGAGGACCAAGAGAACGCCCGCGCGGACCGCGAAACGACAGCCCGCCAAGACGACATCCAGACCCAACGCACGCCGAGGGCTTCGGAACGCGGCGGGCACAGCGCCTCGGGCAGCGGCCATGATGGGAGCGAGCAGTGAGTGATTATCGACTGATCCTGTTCGTCACCGGCGAGGCGCCCCGCTCGCAGCGGGCGCGCGCCAACCTGGACGCTGCCCTGGAGCGGCTCAGGGCTCACGACACCGGATGTGAAGAGGTGGATCTCATCCAGAGCCCTCAACGCGCCCTGGATACGGGTATCTTCGCTACCCCCGCCCTGGCGCTGATAGACGCCCGGGGCAACCAACAGCTCCTCTACGGTGACCTCTCGGACGACACCAGAGTCGACCGGTTCCTGACGCCCGTCGCGGGCAGGCACCCATAACTTGGCGGTTCGAACGCCCGGAGCGCTGTTATGTGCGGCCGTTACGATCTCTCCCGCAACGCCCACGCCATCTTCGAGTACTTCGGCGTCGATCCCATCGATTGGACGCCGCGCTACAACATCGCGCCGAGCCAGAACGTCCTCGGGGTGCGCAGCGATGGCGAGGGCCGGCCGATAGCGACCCTGGCCCACTGGGGCTTCAAGCCACCCCACGCAGCCGACCAGCCCGACGCGCCCGAGCCTATTAACGCCCGCGCCGAAAAGGTCGCCACCTCGCCGTATTTCCGCGATGCCTTTGCCCATCAGCGCACCGTTGTGCCGGCGGACGGCTGGTACGAGTGGCGCCAGGAGGCGGGCCGCAAGCAGCCCTACCGCTTCAGCCGAACCGACGGCGGGTTGTTGCTACTGGCGGGTATCTGGACGCCCGGCCCCCATGGCGAGGGCGAACGCCTCGCCATCATCACCGAGCCGGCGCGCGGCCTGGCGCAGGCCGTTCATCCCCGCATGCCGGTGGTGCTCAACGACGACTGCTGGCGCGCCTGGATCGATAGCGGGCTCACCGAACGCCATGCCATCCGCCAAGCCATGCGCCGGCTCGATGTCGATCAACTGGACGCCTATCCGGTCGCCCGGCGCGTCGGTAGTCCAGCCAATGACGACGAGGCCCTTATCCAGCCGGAGGGCGATTCCTTGGACGGGTCGACATGAGTCACGCGGTGAAGCGGTGTACTATCGATGGCAGACCAACGATATCGCTGAGCGTTCTGCATGCGCCTGAGACGATGGCCGCTGACCGCCGCCCTGGCGGGCGCGGCCCTGATAACAACCCTGTCGGCGAGCGGGTCGTTCGCGGAGCAGCTGGTGCGCGCCGAGGCCCGCCGGGCCGCCCCGGAGGCCGCGCCCCTGCTGCGCGAGGCCTCGCCGGCCGTCAACGCCGTTTTCCTGGCCTACGCCGATAACCCGGCGCTTCGGCTAAACGCCCGGCTGAGCCTCCGGCGCTACCCCGCGATGTCGGCCGAGATTCTGGCAACCTACGGCGAGCAGGAGCGCTTCCAGCGGATCCTACGTCGTTACGGCCCCACCGTGATCCCGCCGATCCATTACTTCCTGGCCAACGAGATCAGCACGCTTGAGCTCCACCAGGCTACCGGCGAGGCCATCAGTCGCTCGCGCTCCCTGCTCGAGCGCTGGTGGTACGGTATGAACCAGGCGGGCGCTTCATCGGCGGAATCCTCGGCCTTGGGCCCAGTCGCGCGGGGCTGGTACGCCGTTCGCTTCATCCGCGACAACGGCCACAGCTTCCTGGGGCAATTCGAGGTGGCGGCGGATGGGCAGGTGATATGGATCCAGACGGAACGCGTCGTGGAAGGGGTGAGCCGTTTCTTCACCAGCGGTGTACGCTCCTTAGAGGCGCGTCTGCGCACCGAGGGCCACGCCGATACGGCCGATTACCTCTGGGCCGGCATCGATGTCGCCGCTGTCATCGGGGTGACCAAGCTCCTGCGCACCGGGCGCACAGCGGCCAAGGCCGCCCGCGGCACCGCCTTGAGCTCGCGCCTCTCGCGCGCGGCGCTAACCACGCGTACCTTCGGTCGTGGCGTACGCCGGGCATTACGCGTCGGCACATGGGGCGTACCCGTCGCCATCGGCTACGCGGTGCTGCGCCATCCCGGGCTGATCTCCAGTCTTTCGGCCCGCGCGGCACGCTGGCTGAGCGTACCCGTCTGGTCGGTGCAACTGCTGGTCTGGACAGTCATCCTGCTGCCTGTATTCTGGGTTATCAGCGCCCTCTGGCGCTGGCTCGCGCGGCCGAGCGGGGCAGTGCTCATCAGGACCGGCCGCTGGCTGCATCGGCGCCGCCGAGTAAGCGCCGGTGCAAGCTGACGGTACCCAGGGTATCGAGCCGATCGAAACGCAACCTTGAGGGCAACAGATTGTCACAGCAACCGGGCACCGCGTGCCCCGGTCGCGGCTGCCTTTGCCATCACCCAATCCTGAGACCACGAAACGATGCAAGCGATTCCATTAGGCGATGCCGTCGATGAGGCGGTCACCGCGGCGCCCGCCGTCGCCATCAAGGGGCTCGCCAAGCGCTACGCCTCGGGCTTCGAGGCCCTGCGCGACGTCAATCTCGACATCCAGCGCGGCGAGATCTTCGGCCTCCTCGGCCCCAACGGCGCCGGCAAGACAACGCTCATTAGCATCATCTGCGGCCTGGTCAATGCCAGCGACGGCAGCGTTCACGCCGCCGGCCACGACATCGAGACCGACTTCCGGGCCGCGCGCTGGCACATCGGCCTGGTGCCGCAGGAACTGACCACCGACGCCTTCGAGAGCGTTTGGGGCACCGTGAGCTTCAGCCGCGGCCTGTTCGGCCGCGCCCCAAATCCCGAGCACATCGAGCAGGTCCTGCGCGACCTGTCACTGTGGGACAAGCGCAACAATGCCTTGCGCACCCTCTCGGGCGGCATGAAGCGCCGCGTGCTCATCGCCAAGGCCCTGGCCCACGAGCCGTCCATCCTGTTCCTGGACGAGCCCACGGCCGGCGTCGATGTCGAGCTGCGCCGCGAGATGTGGGCCCTGGTCCGGCGCCTGCGCGACCGGGGCGTGACCATCATCCTGACCACGCACTACATCGCCGAGGCCGAGGAGATGGCCGACCGGGTCGGCGTCATCAACGACGGCGAGCTCATCCTGGTCGAGGACACGGCAGCGCTCATGCGCAAGCTCGGGCGTAAGCAGCTGACCCTTAGCCTTAACGAGCCCCGGACCGCGCTCCCAGCCGGGCTGGAACGCCACGAGCTCAGCCTGGCCGACGACGGCCACGAGCTGGTCTTCCACTACGATGCCCACGCCGAACATCCCGGCATCGACGAGCTGCTACGCGACCTCGAGCGCGTCGGCATCGGGTTCACCGACCTTCGCACAAGCGAGAGCTCCCTCGAGGAGATCTTCGTCAACCTGGTTACTGAGAAGCCGCAATGAACTGGCACGCCATTCGAGCCATCTACGCCTTCGAGATGAAGCGCACCGCCCGCACGCTGCTGCAGAGCATCGTCTCGCCGGTGATCTCAACGTCGCTCTACTTCGTGGTCTTCGGCGCCGCCATCGGCTCGCGGATCACCGAGGTCGGGGGCGTTTCCTACGGGTCCTTTATCGTGCCAGGGCTGATCATGCTCACGCTGCTAACCCAGAGCGTGTCCAACGCCTCCTTCAGCATCTACTTCCCCAAGTTCTCGGGTACCATCTACGAGCTGCTCTCGGCGCCCGTGTCCTACTACGAGATCGTCACGGGCTATGTCGGCGCGGCGGCCACCAAGTCCACGGTGCTGGGTCTGATCATCCTGGCCACAGCGGCCTGCTTCGTACCGCTGGAGATACGCCACCCCTTTTGGATGATCGCCTTCCTGGTGCTAACGGCCGTGTCGTTCAGCCTGCTCGGCTTTATCATCGGCATCTGGGCCGATGGCTTCGAGAAGCTCCAGCTGGTGCCGCTGCTGGTGATCACGCCGCTGACCTTCCTCGGCGGGACCTTCTATTCCGTCGACATGCTGCCGCCCGTGTGGCAGACCATCACGCTGTTCAATCCCGTGCTCTATCTGGTCAGCGGCTTCCGCTGGAGCTTCTACGAGAGCGCCGATGTCAGCGTCATCGCGAGCCTGGGTATGATTACCCTGTTTCTGGCGCTATGTCTGGCGCTGGTGGCCTGGATCTTCCGCACGGGCTACAAGCTGCGTCCCTAACCTCGGGGGGTAACAGCAAGCGCCTAGCTAACGCGATGCCGCCTCTGTTCGAGGCGGCAGGTGCGGCACCCAGTCGACAGCGCGGAAGGTCTCGAAACCGAGCCAGACGATAAACGCAGCGTAGATGACGAGCAGCACCACCGCCTCCTGTCGCGACAACGCCATGCTCGTACGCAGCATCACGAAGAGCACCAAAGTCGCCACCGTGAGTGCGGCCATCATGGCCACGGCCACGGAGAAGTTGATCACCACCGCGCCGGCGATGACAACGCCCACCGGGATGCAGACGAGCAGATCGAAGGTATTGCTCCCAAGGACGTTGGCGATGCTCGTCACGCCCAAGCCGTTTCGGGCCGCTCGGATCGAGACGAAGGCGTCCGGCACCGAGGTGCCGATGGCTACCACCGTGATGCCCCACAGGAAACTCGGGGTTCCGAAGTAATCGCCGAAGTGAACGGCGGCCCGCACGAGCGCCTCGACCCCGGCCAGGATAACCAGCAGTGACACCCCCCAGCCGTGCCCACTCGCGCGCCGGCCGGATCGCGCTATCGGGCTCTTCGCCGACATAATCCAACGTGTCCTGATACTGGACGAAGACATAGACGACGTAGAACAGCAGCGGCGGGATCGCGAGCGCGCGCGTGACCTCACCGCGAATCGCGCCATCGTCAGCGCCCTGTGGGGCATAGATGGCGGCGAACGCAAACGTGAGCAGCAGCACCGCCACCGCGATCATGTAGAACTGCGCCTCCTTGTAGACCAGATCGCGGTTGGCACGCAGCTGCTGGCCGCTACTCAATCCCGACACGGCGGGAATAACCAGGATGTTAAAAAGCGCTGAGCCCACTACGGCCGCCACGCCCAGCTCGAACTCCCCATGCAGTGATGTCGCCAGCACCGTGGTCGCAAGCTCGGGGAAGCTCGACCCCACGGCGACAATGATGGCGCCCTGGACGATGGCAGGCAGCTGGTAGTAGGCCGCAAGCCGCTCGCTGGCCTCCTCGAGCAGGCCACTACCCTGCCATACAACAGCCGCACCGATGACCGCCGCCACGGCCCAAATCAGGATGCTCATTCGGGCTCTCCTGTCACTGGCTATAACGCCGAGCGCGTGGACTCCACAGGTAGCGATGCCTAGCGGTCAAGCATTGTCGGCCGACAGAGCCAACTCTGGGGTGGGCCCGTCGTGCTCAAGCTGCCAGTAGGCCCACCAGCGGCCGGCCCGACGCGCCAGGACGAGGTAGTTGCGCTGGGTGGCGTAAACACACCGATGCCCCGGCACTGGGTAGAGCCGGATACCACGGCCTGGTAGCGGCGATTCACCGAGGCGCGCCAGCGAGCCGAGTGCCCACGCATAGGGGCGGGGTGGCGCCGGATGGCTGATCCCCGAGGCAACCAACTGATGCATGACATCGGGTTCGGCCCGCATGGTGCCGCGCGTGGCCAGATGGATCTCGCCCGAGAGCACGGTCACCGGCGCCCGGCCCTCATGACAGCTCGCAAGACTCGATAGGAACCGCTGCCACTCGGCACGATGCCAACGACTCTGCCACTGATCGCGCAGGTCATCCTCGTATTTCTGGATCCCCGGCATTACGTGCATCAAGCGCTCGACCCACGAGAGCCGCGGTCCCAGTGCCGGCACGCTGGAGATGACGAACACATGCTGCCCGCGAACCTGGGCCAGTGCCTCATCGAAGGCGCGCCACCCGGCCTCGCCCATAACCGCATGCGGGCGCCGCTCGGAACGCAGATCGGGGGCGACGATGCTTACGCCGGGCAGCTCCACGTGCCAGCCCAACGATCGACCAGCACGGTCCGGGCTGGCTGGCGGCGTCTGGTCCGGGGCACTGCCGCACTGGAACACCAGATAGAGCGCACGGGCCACGCTAAAGACGGTGCGTCCGACCGGCGAGTCCAGTTGCGCCTCGGTCAGCGAGCCCCAGCCGTCGCAGATATCGTGGTCGTCCCACATGCAAAGGGATGGGACCCGCGCCATCAGCCAGGCGGGCTCGGGCTGGCTGTAGAGCGCCAGATAGCGCTCCAGCAGAAAGGCGCGTAGGCAGTCGACCACCTCGTCCGTATCGACGTCGTGATCGATTATGCCCCGCTGCCAGCGCCGCAGCGCCGGATGCGTATCGAGCATCTCATCGGCGTAGAGCTGGTCACCGCCGTGCAGCAGCAGATTGAACGGCTCGCTGTCATGATCGCCAGCCAGGCGCGACCAGAGCGCGTTGCGCTGCGCTAACGGGCGATCATGATCGCCGTGCTCGACACCGTTACAGGCTACATAGCCGATCCGCAGATCCCCTTCGGAGATACCGGCCAGCTCATAGGCCTGCCCATGCACATAGTATGTCCCGCCGCTCGCCGGCAGATCGATCGGGTAGCCCCAGATGACGACACCAAACGCCCCATCGAGCTGTTGCGGCGTGACCACGACGCCATCGGCCACAACGCGCGGCGCCGCCATGGGTGCCGGCACAGCGATCACGGCCACAGCGCTAAGACGGCCCGCGGCCAGGTCACGATAGAAGATGACCGGGCCAACCGTCTCAGAGAGCCTTACGGTGTCGGTCGAGCGCGCATCTCCCAAGCCCGAGGTCGTTGTCATGCAAGCCCCCTCGCCTATGCTCATGGTCGCAGCGCCTAAACGCGCCCAGCGAAGCGGAGCGTCCGGCCCCACAACCCCCGTTTGGTCACTTCTGGTGTTAATCGTAGGCTGTGAGCCAAGTCTGCAGCTCGTCCTCGATAGCCGGCCAGCACCATCGGACGAGTTCGAGCGCACGGCGCGTATCGCTTTCATTGAAACCTTCGGCGCCAACGGCATCGCTGCCTGAGAGCATGCCACCTTCCTGCTTCAACCAGCCGTGGAGAATCGAGGCGCTGGGTGGGTTCGCCGCGGCGAGTAGCTCGGCGATGGCGCCGGCGAGGCAGATCCAGCGCTCGTGGTCAGTCCGGATCTCATCGAAGACATAGGTCTGGCCGTTGAAGGCGCGGGAGGTGTCGTCAGTCGGCCACGTGCGCCAGATTCGGACATGGACCCCTTGATAACCAAGGCGCTCCGCCACCGCCTTGTGGGCGACCTCATGCAGGCAGGCGTCGTACAGCTCGGCGCGCAATGCATCAGCCCCGTCGGCGATGGCGTGGGGCTGGCGCTACGCCGCGCAGTCCGTGCATCGCGTTACCGTCGGATCGGCCTCGAGTCGCCGAGGCTCGATGTCATCACCGCAGATGAAGCAAAGACCGAAGCCGCCCGTATCCAGCCGGCGCAAGGCGCCCTCGACACGCGTGAGAAGCTCTTGGCAACGCCGCTCGCGAGCGAGCGCCATCTCCTGGCCCTGCATGGCATCGATGCGCGATAACCGACCCTGGCGCGTCTGATCGAGCTCCACCGTGGCGCCACCCGCCTTGGCAGCCTCCAGAGCCTCCTGCGTGCTCTCGCGCAGGGCATATAACTGCTCGCGGAACCGCTCGATCTCGTCTTCGGTCATCGGCCTGACCTCATTACGCACCGCCGGCGTGGGGTGCCACCAAGGGTAATCCAAAACGAAAAAACCCCGCCCGATCGACGACCGGCGGGGCCTGATGTTGGTGCGCCCGGGAAGATTCGAACTCCCAACCTCCTGATCCGTAGTCAGGTGCTCTATCCGATTGAGCTACGGGCGCGAAACGAAGACACAAATCATGCTAGAGCGCGCGCTCTGGGTCAAGACTCGGCCGCTGTTGTGAGCAGCCGCTTATATCTTGTTTGGCGGAGAGGGAGGGATTCGAACCCTCGGTGGGAATAATACCCACACTCCCTTAGCAGGGGAGCGCCTTCGACCGCTCGGCCACCTCTCCGGAACTCGCAGCTGGCGATACCCATCGCCAGCTGCGCGTACGATACGCGCCACACCGGATTACGTAAACCGGGGCCCTCAGGTCACGAGTCGTCCGAGCCCTTATCGCCCTCGGGCTCCTCCTGGATGCGGTCGTAGATCTCCTCACGATGCACCGAGATATCCTTGGGCGCATTCACGCCCACGCGCACCTGATTGCCCTTAACGCCGAGCACTGTAACGGTAATGTCATTACCGATCATTAGGGTCTCACCAACCCGTCGCGTAAGTATCAACATGGTTCGATTTCCTCCTTGCTTCCCTGAACCCCCGCTCAGGCCCGGACCCCCGGAAGCCCCGGTTTCCCGGGCTTACCCCCCTGTCAGGTCCTTGCCGATCACGGCAGCTTGCATGGTACTTCCAGCCGATTAAAAAAAGCCTCTCAGGAGGCCTACCTCCGACGACCCGCCCCGGTAGGACTCACGTCGTTGGGGCGTCTTGCCCCTCCACCTTCACTGTGTTGCCCGCTTTGTCATCGAGCTCGAACGCCTTGTGCAGGGCACGTGTGCCGAGCTCAAGGTACTTCTCGTCGATAACAACCGAGATCTTGATCTCCGATGTCGAGATCATCTGGATGTTAACGCCCTCGGCGGCCAACGCCTTGAACATGCGGCTGGCGACGCCCGCATGGGAGCGCATGCCAACACCTACGATGGACAGCTTAACAACGTCAGTGTTCCCGTAGGCTTCCTTCGCCCCCAGCCTTGATGCCTGCTCCTGGAGGATCGCCAGGGTCCGCTCGTAGTCATTGCGGTGAACGGTAAAGGTGAAGTCCGTTAGCCCTTCGTTACTGACGTTCTGGACGATCATATCCACTTCGATGTTCGCATCGGAGACCGGCCCGAGGATCTGTTGCGCGATACCCGGAGTGTCGGGCACGCCGCACACGGTGAGCTTGGCCTCGTCGCGATTGAACGCGATCCCCGATATCAGCGGTTCTTCCATGCCTTCCTGCATAACCTGCCCCTCGTAGGTAATAAGCGTGCCCGGGCCCTCTTCGAACGACGACATCACGCGAAGCGGGACCTCATATTTACCAGCGAATTCGACGGCGCGTATCTGCAGCACCTTCGAGCCGAGGCTAGCGAGCTCGAGCATTTCCTCAAAGGTGACGCGATCCAGGCGCCGGGCGTTCGGCACGACGCGCGGATCGGTTGTGTAGACACCGTCCACATCGGTGAAGATCTGGCACTCATCCGCGCCCAACGCCGCTGCTAGCGCCACGGCCGTGGTATCGGAGCCGCCGCGCCCCAGGGTCGTAATGGAGCCGTTCTCGTCCACCCCCTGGAAACCGGCAACGACAACGATGCGCCCCTCGCCCAGATCCTCACGGATCTGATTGTCGTCGATATCCTGAATACGGGCCTTACTAAAGGCACTGTCCGTGAGGATACGCACCTGGGCCCCCGTGTAGCAGCGCGCGGGCGCCCCCATGCGTTCCAGGACCATGGTCAGCAGCGAGATCGTGGCGATCTCGCCAGTGGACAACAGCAGGTCCAGCTCCCGCGCCTGCGGCGTCTCCGACTGGGCGGCC
>Ga0207714_1001626_pt1 | contig 14372 bp, 9 predicted proteins | sample PonA232FremontCA_2_FD_187270 | JGI IMG/M metagenome (GOLD analysis project Ga0207714, IMG submission 187270) | Marine sediment microbial community from Fremont, CA, USA - Pond A23 Sediment 2 (SPAdes) | ecosystem: Environmental > Aquatic > Marine > Unclassified | place: USA: Fremont, California... | reverse complement strand
AAAGTTGAGGATATAGAGAATTTGTTTCAGGAAACAATGGATTATTTTGATGGAAAAATTGATTTTATTCTTCATTCTATAGGTATGTCTCCAAACGTTAGAAAGGGAAGGACATACGATGATCTTAATTATGATAATTTCCATAAAACATTAGATATATCTGCAATTTCATTCCATAAATTATTGCAAATGGCAAGAAAAATGGATGCTATAAACGAATGGGGTTCGGTTGTGGCTTTATCATATGTTGCTGCACAGCGTACGCTCTATGGTTATAACGATATGGCAGATGCAAAAGCTTTACTGGAGTCGATTGCAAGAAGCTTTGGCTATATTTATGGAAGAGAGAAGGGAATAAGGATTAATACGATCTCACAATCGCCTACGGCTACAACTGCAGGGTCTGGTGTGATGGGGTTTGAAGGGCTTCTTGATTTTTCCGAGAGAATGTCTCCTTTAGGTAATGCTTCTGCAGATGAATGTGCCGATTATTGTGTAGCCCTGTTTTCTGATCTTACCAGGAAAGTTACTATGCAAAATTTATATCACGATGGTGGATTTTCCAGTATGGGTATGAGCCATCGGGCTATGGATGTGTATAATAAAAATCTGAATAAATTGGATGATATTTGTGATTGCAAAGATAATCAGGGAGTTAAGCAGAATAAAAAGGATGATTAAATGATATATTGTTTTTTCTAAGTAACACAATGTTTTTATATGTTTTGTTGTTAATTGCTTATAATTTTCTATTGCAATAGTTGCCTCAAATATTAAAATTATACGTGTATTGATGAATTTCCGTATTGTTACATAAATTTCTGGAATCATTTTATTAGCAAACATAAGAAGGGTGTCCTGTCATTTCAAAACACCCTTCTTGCATTAATTGAGAAAAATCTATTCAGATGGAGGCAGGAGTACTTTGTCGATAACGTGAACGACTCCATTGGCGCCCTGAATGTTAACTGGAGTTACAGTGGCCTCGCTATTGATTGTGACATTGTCGCCAACATCTACTTGTATATCTCCATTTAGTGTGGTAACAGTACCTGTAGTGAGATCTTCAGCCCTTACATTTCCTGAAACTACATGATATTCTAATATTGGGACGAGATCTGCTTTGGTAAGGTCACTAATTCCTGAAATACTTAAATCAGTAAAAAGCTGATTGAAAGCATCGTTTGTTGGTGCAAAGACGGTAAATGGTCCATCGCCGCGCAGGGTACCATCCAGTTCAGCCTTGACAACAGCATCAACAAGGGTGCTGAAATTAGAGTTATTGATGGCAATATCTACGACAGTTGGTGGGAGCAGCACTTTATCTATTTCATGCACTACGCCGTTGGTTGCTTCTATATCCGCTGCAGTCACAGAAGTGTTACCATTTAGTTTAACCCCTTCTTCTGTATTAACTAATAATGTAGTATTGTTGGAATTCGGGCCTGCATTCAATGTGTTAACATATCCGTTAGATAAATCACCCGACACTATATTTCCGCTTACTACGTGGTAAAGCAGAATTGGTTCAAGTTCCTCCTTAGTCAGGTCATCCAGACTACTTACGCCAAGTTCGGAGAGTAAATCACCAAAAGCGTCGTTAGTAGGAGCAAATACAGTATAAGGTCCTTCTCCTTCTAATACAGAAACAAGCTCAGCTTTTACTAAAGCATCAACCAGTGTTGAAAATTGATCATTACTTTGCGCTGTTTCTACAATGTTTTTTGGAGCATCAGCAGGCATTAGTACTTCGTCAATTACATGGATAACCCCATTTGTGCCTTGAATATCAGTAGAGATAACGGTTGATTTTCCATTAATTGTTACAGTATTTCCTACATCTATGGCAATATCTTTTCCACCGATTGTAGTGACATTTCCGGAACTTAAGTCGGAGGACAATACATTCCCGCTAACGACATGATAATTGAGGATAGGAAGTAAATCTTCCTTTGTAAGATCGTCCAGACTTGAAGCACCCAGATCTGAAAGCAAATTTTCAAAAGCTTCATTTGTAGGAGCAAATACAGTAAATGGTCCATCTCCGCTTAAAGTGCCATCCAGTTCAGCTTTGACCACAGCATCAACAAGGGTGCTGAAATTGTTGTTATTAATGGCAATATCAACAACATTAGGCGGCATTAGCACTTTGTCTATTTCATGGATAACTCCGTTGTCGGCTTCAATATCGGCTGATGTCACTGTTGAAGAACCATTAAGCATCACTTCATTATCAATGTTTACGAAAAGGGAGGCTTTCGTATCTGCGGCTCCCTGACTTAATGTCGATACATAGCCATTGGAAAGATCCGTTGACATTACATTTCCGCTTACAACATGATAAAGCAGGATCGGTTCAAGTTGTTCAGCGGAAAGATCGTCTAATGAGGAAGCATCTATTTCTTCCAATAAGGTTTCAAATGCCTCGTTTGTTGGTGCAAAAACCGTAAAAGGACCATTTCCCTGAAGAGTAGAAGCCAACTCTGTTTTTTCCAGTGCTTGTACCAGAGTTGAGTAAGAGTCAACGGAAGAGGCAACATCAACAATCGTTTCGCCTTGTGGATCCGGACTGGCATCATTTGTTTCATCATCTTCACAAGAAGTAAAACTTATCATAGCTATTAATCCAACAACCATGAATAGTTTGAGTTTTTTTCCTAATTTTTTCATAATAATTTGATTTTAAATTTATATGAATATCTAAACAGGTAAACATATAAAAATGTTTAAAAATAAATGTATTTAATTAAACAAAACGATGTATTTTTTTTATATATCATTTCTTTTTTATATGTAAAATGTTAATATTAAAGTATTTATTAAATATTTGAATGTTTAAAAAATATAATAAAAATTTAAACAGAAACATATGTTTTATTCTGATGAAAAAGAATTCTTTTATTAAAAATGATCTATGCTTTTATTAAAGGTTTGTATGCCTTTGTTTTTAAGCTGTTTTTATATCTGGGAAAAAATTGCAATTTTTGTGTTCTAATTTGTCCGATATGATAGCAAAGGCAGGATTGATTTTGTTTTATGTGTTCTTTCCGATAGTTATACTTTATTTATGCCGGAAATTTCCTATGGTCAACAAGATTGGTTCTGTTGTTATTGCTTATGTTTTTGGTTTGATATTAGGGAATATTGGTCTTCTGCCTGAAGGAAGCAATATCGTTCAGGAATATCTTACCATGATCACAATACCATTGGCTATACCTTTATTGTTGTTTTCCGCAAATGTACGATCGTGGTTTAAAATGGCCGGTTCCACTCTTATCTCTTTATTTGTAGCCTTAATTGCAGTGATAGTTGTTGTCTTTAGCGGTTATTTAATATTTCGTACAGGTGATTTAGAGAATATGTGGAAAATTTCCGGAATGCTTGTTGGTGTTTATACAGGTGGCACACCAAATTTAGCTTCGCTAAAAATGATGCTGGACGTTTCGCCGGATTTGTATATTATTACTCATACTTATGATATGGTGCTCTCAAGCGTTTATCTTCTATTTTTAATTACTCTTGGGAAAACCGTATTCTCATTTTTTCTGAAACCTTTTCCTTTAGCACGGGAAAACGATGGAATAACGATGTCGCAATTGGATGGCAGAGATCCATACAAAGGAATTTTGAAGAAGCATACATTGGTTCCATTAAGTAAAGCTTTTGGCTTGTCTGTGTTGATATTTGCATTCGCAGGTGGTATAAGCCTGTTTTTTCCTGAAAGATTACAGACAGTAGTGGTCATTTTATTAATTACTACGCTTGGTATCGGCTTTTCATTGATCCCTTCTGTGAACAGAACAGAAAAAACCTTTGAACTGGGTATGTACCTGATTTTAATATTCAGCCTTGTAGTTTCTTCCATGGCTGACTTTGCTGATTTTTCAAGTGCAAATAATTACCTCTTCATATTTATAACTTATGTAGTTTTTGGAACCTTATTGGTGCATGTGTTACTGGCATATTTTTTTAAAGTCGATTCGGATACATTGATGGTGACTTCTGCAGCTTTGATATGTTCACCCCCATTTGTCCCTGTAATAGCGAGCTCAATAAAGAACAAACAGGTTGTAATATCTGGTTTAACTGTTGGCATTCTTGGATACGCAATAGGAAATTACCTGGGATATTTTATAGCGCAGTTATTAAGACTATTTTGAAAAAGTTGAAATCTCCCATTTCTTATATTTCATTTGTGGTTGGTTTAAGTATGACTTAAAATAGATCATTTTTAGTGGAATTTTGAAGATTCATTTTTTTTGACTTTTTTCGTGGAAATAAACATTTGAAAAAATATATTGAAGATTTCTTTCTGCGAATTATTCAGTATCTTTGCAGGCCGAAATGATTAGATAATAATCGAATACGAAGACAACGAAAGGTTGAATGATGGAGAATATTAGGAATTTTTGCATACTGGCGCATATTGATCATGGAAAGAGTACTCTGGCGGATAGATTGTTGCAGTTGACTAAATCTGTGAGCGATCGTGACTACCAGGACCAGATGCTTGATGATATGGATTTAGAGCGGGAGAGAGGAATAACTATTAAAAGTCATGCCATTCTCATGGACTATTACCGTGAGAAAAAGAAATATTATCTTAATTTAATAGATACACCGGGCCATGTAGATTTCTCTTATGAAGTATCACGATCTATAGCTGCATGTGAAGGGGCTTTACTTGTTGTTGATGCTGCTCAGGGAATTCAGGCCCAGACAATTAGTAATGTGTATTTAGCTATTGATCATAACCTGGAGATTATTCCGGTAATGAATAAGGTGGATCTTGATGCTGCAAAGCCAGATGAAACAAGAGACCAAATTATTGAATTGATTGGTTGTGATAAGGAGGATATTATCGAAGCCAGTGGCAAAACCGGGTTTGGTATTCAAAATATAATAGATGAAATAATCGATAAAGTGCCTGCACCAAAAGGAGATGTTGATGCACCATTGCAGGCAATGATTTTTGATTCCGTATTTAATTCTTATCGTGGCATAGAAGCATATTTCCGTGTTTTTAACGGAAAGATAAAAAAAGGCGATCACGTGAAGTTTGTGAATACTGGTAAAGATTATTATGCTGATGAAATTGGTGTTTTGCGAATAAAGCAGGAGGAGCGAAAAGAATTACAGGCCGGAGATGTTGGATATATCATTTCAGGTATAAAAACTTCCAATGAAGTGAAAGTGGGTGATACCATTACCCAATTTGAGAATCCTTGTGATAAAGCTGTATCTGGTTTTGAAGATGTAAAACCAATGGTTTTTGCCGGAATTTATCCTGTCGATGCAGATGATTATGAGGAATTGCGAAATTCACTGGAAAAACTTCAATTAAACGATGCTTCGCTTACTTTTGAGACAGAGTCGTCTGCCGCACTTGGTTTTGGTTTCCGCTGCGGTTTTCTCGGATTGCTTCACATGGAAATCATTCAGGAACGATTGGACCGGGAGTTTGATATGAATGTGATTACTACTGTTCCGAATGTTTCTTACAGGGTGTTTACAACCGAGGATGAAATGATTGAGGTGCATAACCCGTCAGGCTTGCCTGAACCTAAATCGATTGACCATATTAAAGAACCTTATATCAATGCACAAATTATTACACGAGCGGACTTTATTGGACCGATTATGAAATTGTGCCTGGATAAAAGAGGAGAGTTGAAAAATCAGGTTTATCAGCCTAACAACAGGGTAGAGGTGACGTTTAGCATGCCGCTTGCCGAAATTGTGTTTGATTTCTACGATAAGTTAAAAAGTATATCTAAAGGCTATGCTTCATTTGATTATTACCAGACAGGATATGAAACTGCAAAGCTAGTCCGACTGGATATTCTGATAAATAGTAATATGGTTGATGCCCTTTCAACATTAATCCATCATGACCATGCTTATTCATTTGGCAGAAGAATATGTGAAAAACTGAAAGAGCTTATTCCAAGACAACAATTTGATATAGCCATACAGGCAGCTGTTGGTTCAAAAGTTATTGCCCGCGAAACAGTAAAAGCTTTGCGTAAGGATGTGACTGCCAAATGTTATGGAGGTGATATTACTCGTAAAAGAAAGTTGCTGGAGAAACAGAAAAAAGGGAAAAAGAAAATGCGCCAGGTTGGTGATGTAGAGGTGCCACAATCTGCATTTATGGCAGTCCTGAAACTGGATAGTGATAAGTAATACTATTCTATTGTTTTATTGTTGAATTGTTCAATTGTCATTCAGTTGTTTCGAGTTGGTCTCAGAAGGCGCATTCAGAAGAAATAAAAGCTTTAACTGTCAGGGTTTAAGAAAGTTTACCGATAATTTGAAGCACCAAGATCACTCAAGATTATCCAAAAACGAGGATACAAAATTATTGATGTCTAAATTCAGAACTAAAAAATCATCTGATTGGTCAAATGCGAATTCCTTAAAATTATTTACTCATCCTTTACATGACGCGTATTCTAGCTGCATACTGCCACTGCCGACTGCCAGCTGCCACTACCACTGCAATTGCCTTGGCTTGCTACTACCCCTTGCCTGAATAAAGTTTTCTTCTAAAAAATTCCAGTTCTTCTGAAAAATCCAGCATAGGATATTTTTCTTCTAGATGTTTGGTTTTCTTGATATGTTCCTGTAGAAAATTTTGGTATTCCCCGGATTTTGGGTTGAAAGGCCTGTGACTTTTTGCCTTCTGTATCTTTTCCACTTCATTCATTAGTTTATGAGAATTTTGAGTGATGTAGGTTTCTGAAAACCGCTCCCAGATATATTCTATGGCTGTTTCATTCAGATGGATCATGTCTTTTGCATAGAATCGATAGTCTCTTAGTTCATCCATAACAATTTCGTAGGAAGGGAAATAATCAATCTCCGGGTAATTTTCAATTATCTTGTGGATACTGTAAATGAGACTGGCTTTACTTAGTTGGTTTTCAACAGCCCCATCTCTCCAGTGCCTTATAGGACTGAGGGTGAATATAATCTGTACTTTCGGGTTGATTTGATAAATTTCTTTGATTAACTCGAGGTAATGACTGATGATATTTTCGGGTGAAAGCATTTCACGTTGAAAGTTATTAGCGGGCAGCTTGTGGCAATTTGCAACGATCATATCTTTTTCAATATGCCTGAAAACCCAACTTGTACCAAAAGTTATAACGAGCAATCCGGTTTTTTTCAAATAATCAGCAGACTCCCGTTTTGTTAACTCAATTTTTTCTTCAACTTCTTTTTTATCAGGAGCTGAAAAGGAAGTGTCGTGATAGAAGCTGAACCATCTATTCTTGTATTCCTCAATGATATTTTCAGTAAAATGTTGTTTGCCTGTTAATATTTCAAGTGCATTTCTTATAGAAAAAGGATTGTACAGTACTCCAAACGGGTTTATCATTGTCGGAAATTTGTAGTATTGGAGTTTCTGTCCTATATTTTCTGTGAAACACGAACCAAGCATAAGTGTATGCGTTGAATGCAATAAACCAAAATTTCGTGGGTTGATCTCTACAGGTGTTCTGAAGTTCATTGTTTTATTGTTAAATTGTCCTACTGTTGTTAATATTTAAAAAAGACGTGTTCTATATATGTTTTTTTGTTTGTTTGCGGACAGAATTGATTCATCATTTTTAAGATTTTTCCTTAATCCAATTCATAATTCTTTGGAAAACCTGTTCATTATTGATTTCATTATGGATTTCATGGTAGTAATTTTCCCATGGAACAAAGGTAATATCACCACCCGCGTTATTTAAATGTTCAGCGAATTTTTCACTTGCCTCAATTGAAGTAATCAAATCAGCTGTACCATGCATTAAAAGGACCGGAAGTTTAATTTCTCCTGCATTTTCAATGACTTTGCGCCCGGCTTTTCTTACGGCAAAGAATAGATTTGGCGTGATGAATTGGTGGTTGAGTTTATCTTTGGCATATTCTTCTGCTACTTTCGGATCATGAGATAACAAATTGATATCTAATCCGGCTTTTGATGTAAGAGAAGGTGATATTTTCCTCAATATTCTGGTAAATAATATCATGATGGTTTTGGGCTCATAAACCAGTTTTAACCATGGAGAAGTAGAAATGATCCCATTCAGTTGAGGTTTTCTTTCCAATGCATAGTTTAAAGAAAGATTTCCTCCAAGACTCTGTCCATAAAGGAATTTTGGTGTTTTATTAGAATTAGCCTGCTGAATTAATGTATCGATATCGCCAAGCAGATGTTTGTAGCCTGGTGTATGTCCGCGAATCCCTCCGGCTTTACCATGTCCTCTATAGTCAATAGCGTAGACACTAATGTTGTTTTCCGCAAAACGTTCAGCCCATCTGGCATAACGTCCGGAATGTTCGCTAAATCCATGGAGAAGAAAAATGATGGCATTTTCTTCTGTGTTGGGTTTCCAAACACGAACAAATAGTTGTTGTCCGTCTTTGGAAGTAACCGGGTAGCTGTCGTGTATCATAGCAATCTTTTATTTCAAAAATAACGACTTTTTTAATTCTGGTAAAATATAATTTCACATTCCATCTTTTTTTGTAAATTTGCGCTGTTTGGCTCCGTAGTTTAATGGATAGAACACCAGACTTCGGATCTGGGTGTTGGGGGTTCGAGTCCTCCCGGGGTCACAAAAACCCCTGCAATTATTTGATAATCAGCAGGGGTTTATTTTTTTGGGAATAAATGGAGAACTAAATGGAGTTTAATATTACCTGGTGTCTTGTTAAATAATTTTACATCCTTATTTTATTTTTTTTCATTGGAAAATTGCTTATTCTGCTTACATTTGAAACGCTATTTTACATTTTTCTTTATAGCGATTTTGAGAACTGAGGTATAAAAAACTTGTTGTATGAAATAGGGTTTAGAGAAAATGATTTCCTTGTAAATGTCAGTAAATAAAGGAAATAAAATAGAAAAGTTTTCGTTAAATTTGTATTATTAACTAATAAAAAAAGAACCAATATGTATTTAAAAATTGTAGGAAGCTTACTTATCGGAATCATGTTTATAACCGGCTGTGGTAAAAAACAGGGAGGTGATGAACAAAATAAGACACAAAGCCAGGAACAAACTGCCAAGGAAGGACAACAACAAATGCCTGGCCAGATGCAGCAAAAGCAGGATATAGATGTAAGTGATGCGGAAATAGAAAAATTCGTTAATGCTGTTAACGCAATTCAATCTATTAATCAGGGTGCTCAACAAGAGATGAGCAAAAAGATTCAGGATGAAGGAATGAATCCACGACGTTTCCAGGAAATTCAACGTGCGCAGCAATCACAACAGCAAAATGCCAATGCTACTGACGAGGAAATGAAACAGTATCAGAATATTATGAAAGAGATGGAGGCTGTACAGTCTGGTCTACAAGAAGATATGAAAAATGCTATTGAAGATGCCGGACTAACAATGCAGCGATATCAACAAATAGCAAATGCTGCCCAGAACGACACTTCATTAATGCAAAGAATCCAGACAAAAATTCAAAGTAGCATGGGACAACAGTAATCTCATTTGCTTCATTTAAATTTTAAGAATCCTCTTTGTTGTTTGTACCGTTTTTTATTTTTCTTATTTAGAGAGATTTAATTGAACTAAGAGTCGGGAAATGGCAAAGGGGATTTTTTATTTTGCCTCCCTTTCACCCAATACCCCTGCCGACTACTTATCACATGAATCGCTTTTAAGTTATCTTTTTACTTATACTTCTGAATTTATATCCTGTAGACAACCAAATTATCTATTTCTTTTCACCTTCTTTATTAGTATTACAATGAATTGATTAAATTTATTTTTTAAACGATTCTTGTTTTTCTATGTCTTAATTATGAAGTTACTAACCCAAATTAATTAATCATGAATTATTTCAAAGATCAATTTCGCAGTTATTTTAGCAAGCTTTTGCTGATCGCATTTTTAATCATTGGATTGAGTTCGGTATCGTCTGAACTTTTTGCAAAGAAAAGCGATGATGGCAATGACAAAGAAAAAGTAAATTCAAGTCTTATCAGTGGTTTGAAGTTTAGAAGTATTGGGCCGGCTTTTGCTTCTGGGCGTATTTCTGATTTCGCAGTTAATCCGGACAATCATAGTGAATACTATGTGGCTGTCTCCAGCGGTAATGTCTGGAAAACTACGAATAAAGGCACCACTTTTGAGCCAGTATTTGATAATTATGGATCCTATTCTACCGGATGTATTACTATGGATCCGAATAATCATAATGTAGTCTGGTTAGGTACAGGAGAAAACAATCACCAAAGAGCTTTAGGCTATGGTGACGGAGTTTATAAGACTACCGATGGTGGAAAGTCATGGGAGAATATGGGACTGGAAGATTCCAGGCAAATCGGAAAAATTATTGTTGATCCCCGAAATTCCGATGTTGTTTATGTGGCCGCGGAAGGTTCTGCCTGGGGCCCCGGTGGTGACCGAGGTTTATATAAAACTACCGATGGCGGGAAAACATGGAACAAAATGTTAGATATCAGTAAACACACAGGTGTGAATGATATAGTTATGGATCCCAGAAATCCCGATGTTTTATATGCTGCGTCAGAGCAGAGAAGGCGTCATGTGCATACGAAAATTGGAGGTGGCCCGGAAACTGCAATTTATAAAACTACCGATGCAGGTGAAAACTGGCGCGAATTAAAAAAAGGACTTCCTACAAATAAAGCGCATATTGGCGGCATTGGTCTGGCAATATCGCCTGTCAATCCCGATGTTATTTATGCCATTATGCAAGGACATGAAGATAAAGGTGGCTTTTTCCGTTCTACAGACCGCGGTGAATCGTGGAAGAAGATGAGCGATCATCATTCAAGTGCTCAGTATTACAATGAGATTATTGCTGATCCACAGGATGTAGACAAAGTTTATTCCATGGAAACTGTAAGTAAAGTTACTACCGATGGTGGTAAAACCTGGGAGCGCGTCGGATTAAATAAGAAACACGTTGACGATCATGCCATGTGGATCGATCCGGAGAATCCGGAACATTATATGATCGGTTCTGATGGTGGTATTTATACAACCTATGATGATGCTGAAAATTATTATCATACATCGAATCTGCCTGTTACACAATACTATAGGGTTAATGTTGATAATGAAGAGCCATTTTATAACGTATATGGAGGTACGCAAGATAATAACAGCATGGGTGGACCTTCTCAAACATTAAGTTCAGACGGGATTCCAAATTCTGAATGGTTTGTAACTCTTGGAGGTGACGGCTTCTGGCAAGCAATTGATCCGGAAAATCCAAACATTGTTTATTCAGAATTGCAATATGGCAACGTTGTAAGATATGATAAAAAAAGTGGTGAATCAGTAAGTATTAAACCTGTTCCTCCGAAAGATTCTTTGACATATCGCTGGAACTGGAATACGCCCCTGATACTTAGCCCTCATAATAATGAAAGGCTTTATATGGCTGCCAATAAAGTGTTCCGTAGCGATGACAGGGGAGATTCATGGGATATTATAAGTCCGGACCTCACAGCTCAAATAGATCGCAATAAATGGCCTGTTATGGGTAAGTATTGGAGTGTTGACGCGGTTGCTAAAGATGTATCGACTTCATTATATAATACTATTGTTTCATTAGATGAATCGCCGGTACAGGAGAACCTTCTATATGTCGGCACCGATGACGGGTTAATTCAGGTATCAGAGAGTCCCGAAGATAATTGGAGAGAAATAAGTTCTTTCCCAGGTGTACCAGATCATACTTATGTAAGCGACATTTATGCGTCCAGACATAATGAAAATGTTGTTTATGCTTCCTTTGATAATAGAAAGCGGGATGATTTTAAACCTTATTTGCTGAAGAGTACGGATAAAGGTGATTCCTGGAAATCAATCACCGATGGCTTGCCTGAAAACGGAACTGTTCATGCGATTGAACAAGATCCGAAAGATCCCGAATTGCTTTTTGCAGGAACTGAATTTGGTGTTTTCTTTTCAAACAATGGCGGAGAAAAATGGACGCAACTAAAATCCGGTATTCCAACTATTGCTGTAAGAGATGTTGCAATACAGGAACGAGAAGAAGACTTGGTTTTAGCAACATTTGGTAGAGGATTTTATATTCTGGATGATTATTCACCTTTACGTAATATTGACAAATCGTTTGTTGAAGAGGAGAAAGCTCATATCTTCCCGATACCTGAAGCGGACATGTATATTCAAAAACGCGGCCGCTATGGACAGGGTTCAACATACTATACAGGTGAAAATCCAGAATATGGAGCCACATTTACATATTATCTGGAAGAAACACCAAAAACAAAAGAACAGATAAGACGAGAAAAAGAAAAAGAAGCTTTCAAAAAGGGTGAACGAATGCCATACAGGCCAAGTTGGAAAGAACAACGGGAAGAAGAACAAGAAGTCGCCCCTTATCTAATTTTCACAATTTATGATAAGGATGATAATGTGGTTAGAAAAATCACCAAAAAACCACAAAAGGGAGTGCACCGCATTTCCTGGGATTTCCGTTATGAAAATCCTTATCCCGTCGACCTGAAGAATGGGAAATTTAATCCATTAAAAGAAGATGGTAACGGAATTCTTGCAATGCCAGGAACCTATAAAGTTTCTATGTCGAAATATCATCATGGCGAAATCACAGAACTTGTTCCTCCTCAAAAATTTAAGGCCAGACAGCTTGAAATCCGAACACTCCCTGCTGAGGATAGAGAAGACCTTCTTGAATTCCAGCAAAAAGTGACAGATTTAACCCGTAAAATTCAAGGGGCTGATGAGTTAAGTGCTAATATGATGAAGAGAATAAAACATATTAAACAAGCTATCTTGAATACAACGGCTGAAACAAAGGATTTGATGGAAGAGGCAGAAAAAGTCGAGGAGAAGTTGGATGAAATAATCTTTGCTTTCCATGGAGTTGACCCCAAGGCTAGCAGTGAAGAGATACCTCCTCATGAGATGAAAATTATGGAACGATTACGTTCATTAGCTTATGCACATTATAGATCTACTTCCGGTGTAACTGAAACCGAAAGAAGGAATTATAATATTCTTAAAGAGAAGTTTCCACCTCTATTAGAGAAACTTAAGGAATTAAGAGAAGAGGATATGAAGAAACTGGAAGAAAAACTAAATGAACTAAATGCTCCCTGGACACCTGGAAGAGTGCCTGAACTATAGAAAATATTTGAATTAAAGATAAGCTGCCATTGAAAGTTATCAAAGAATAGCTGTTTAGTGGCAGCTTTTTTTGTTTGTCGTTTTACAAATATTTAATCAGGTTTATACGTTTATTATTAGGCAATTTCAGAAGCAGAATATGATCTTTAAAATACAGGTTTTTAGCTTAAAGAAATGTAGTAAGTAGCTATTAACTAGTCTTCAGTTAATTGATGATCGTTTTAATGTTTGCTTCTACTTCCGAAATTGCCTGTTATTACAGTGTTATAGACTTGAATAGTTAATTAAAAAACAAAATTAGTTTAAAGCATTGAGCTAAATCACCTATATTTTGTTGAACTTTTTATGAATTATATCGTAAATTTGTATAAACTAGAACTTCAAAAACCTATATCATGAAGAGAACAAGAATCATTTTAATTGCTATACTTTTTGTTGGCAGCATATTAATTTCCGCTTGTCACATTACAGAGCCTCCTTGTCCTGCTTATGTTGACAGTGATCAAATAACAGAACAAAATTCATAGCAGCTTTTTTATAGTTATTTGTTTTTTTTAACTTTGAAAAAGTATTTAACTATAATATTAACTGGTTATGAAAAAACGAATCTTAATTGCCGTACTTTTTGCTCTTTTTGTTGCAACCTTGTTTACTTCATGTAAAAGTCAGGATTGCCCTACTTACGATCAAAGTTATGTAGAGATAAATCTTTTTGAATAATTTGAGCATTAACTAGGTTACTAAGAAGAGATTTTATTGAATTAATTACTAAAAGCTGGTGTTATACTGGCTTTTTTGTTGCCGAAGGAGCTTTCACAAGAAAAAGTTTAGATAGTTGTTGGGAGTTGAAAAGAATTCTTACATAGCTTATCTGAATTTTTTCATATTTCTAATTAAAGTGAGATCCAAAGTTTCTAATTTCATTTACATATCCTATTAAAGTTCAGTTTTTTTTAAACAAGTGTTTTTATTTTTCTATTGATTTATAAAAAGCGGTTCTTTTAAAATTTCCAGGAGTGAAAAATTCTTGTTTCTTAATAAAAACTTCTCAAATTTAGAGGGAATTTGTGTTACAGGCTACTCCTGCATTAACAAAATATTATAAAAGAAAACCCCGGAAACAAGGACAGAAAGCCTATGTAATCGGGGTTTCTTCAATATTCAAAAAGCAAAAGTGTTCTTAAAATAAACTTGCCTTAATTTTATTGAT
>Ga0207714_1001625_pt1 | contig 14375 bp, 10 predicted proteins | sample PonA232FremontCA_2_FD_187270 | JGI IMG/M metagenome (GOLD analysis project Ga0207714, IMG submission 187270) | Marine sediment microbial community from Fremont, CA, USA - Pond A23 Sediment 2 (SPAdes) | ecosystem: Environmental > Aquatic > Marine > Unclassified | place: USA: Fremont, California... | reverse complement strand
CCGACTATGAAACAGCTGGATCCATCTGTCCCCCAAGCATTTTCCCCCTGGGAGCCCGGCCTCTTCAGCCTCGGCGTATTCACGGCCCTGGTGGCCGGGCTCATCGCCGTGGTGCTGCTTATCACCGTCTGGCTCAATCCGCGCAGGAAGGACACAGACACAGCGCCCTACGAGTGCGGCATTATTCCCACCGATCCGGGCCGCTTCCGGCACCCCGCCCCGTTCTACCTGGTGGCCCTGGACTTTTTGATCTTCGACCTGGAAACGGTCTTCATCGTGACCTGGGCCCTGTCCTTTGACGAGCTCGGCCTGGCGCGATGGCTCCAGATAACGGTCTTCATTCTCGTTCTGCTGGCGAGTCTTTTCTATGCCTGGGGCAAAGGAGGGCTGGAATGGTCAGTTTCACGGAGGGAATAAGCTCCGCCTCCGATCCGCTCCTCGGCGGGGCGGACCGGATCGTGAACTGGGCCCGCAAGATGAGCCTCTGGCCCCTTTTCTTCGGCCTCTCCTGCTGCTTCGTGGAGCAGGCCGCAGCCTTCACCTCGCGCTACGACATTGCCCGCTTCGGGGCCGAAGTATTCCGGGGCACGCCCCGCCAGGCCGATCTACTCGTTGTATCCGGCACCGTGTTCAAGAAGGTGGCCCCGGTCATTCTGAGGCTCTTCGAGCAGATGGGCTCACCCAAATGGGTTCTTTCCATGGGCTCCTGCTCCAACACCGGGGGGATGTACGACGTGTACAGCGTTGTGCAGGGAGTGGACCAGATCCTTCCCGTGGACGTGTACGTCCCCGGATGCCCTCCCCGGCCCGAGGCCCTGATCCAGGGGCTGACCCAATTGCAGGACAAGATCGCCTCCCGGGAGCGGCCGAGCCGTTCCATCCTGCATCTGCGGGGCGGAAGCCAGGGCAGCGAGGGCCCCCTGCTGCGCGACGGGGAAAGCAAGTCCCGGGACCCCCGCGGTCCGGGGTACAACGGCACAACTGCACGCGGGAGCTCAGTGACGCCTCCTGAAATGCACCACAACCGCTCCCGGGTCATGTGGACCCCGCCGGCGCCGCGCATCGAGCAGGGGGAAGCCGAAAAAGGCCTCGCCGCAGCCCTGCGCAGCCGTTTCGGGGAGGCCGTCGCCTGGGAAGAGCCCGTCACGGACATGCCCATCTGCCGGGTCGCCCCGTCCTCGGTGCCCGAAGTGCTCGCCTTCCTCAAGCACGAGGGCACCCCGGCATACGAGCGCCTGGAGGACCTCACCGCAATCGACGAATCGGAACGCAGCCATCCCCAGGGATATCCGGACTTCCACCTCGTCTATACCCTGCTCTCCTTCGGGGCCGCGGGGCGGCTCCGGATCAAGGCGCCCCTGCACGACACCGACGAGGCCCCGCCCAGCATCACCTCCCTCTGGCCCTCCGCGGGCTGGTACGAGCGGGAGGTCTTCGACATGTTCGGGCTCCGCTTCCGGGGCCATCCCGATCTGCGCCGGCTGCTGATGCCGCCGGACTGGCCGGGTCATCCCCTGCTCAAGAGCTATCCGCGCCGGGGCACCTCGCTGCCGCCTTACGAGCAGGCCCATGCCCGGAAGTACCAGCCCTTCGACGCGGGTGTTGTGGTGCGGGATCGCGCAGAGGAGCAGAACTACCTGCTCAATTTCGGGCCGCACCACCTGAGCACCCACGGGCTGATGCGCATCGTGCTCGATCTCGACGGCGAGGAGATCGCGGGACTCGGACAGGACATCGGGTTCCACCACCGGGGGGTGGAGAAGATCGGGGAGCATCAGTCCTGGCACCAGTTCATCCCCTACACCGACCGGGTGGACTACTTGAGCGGGATTGCCAACAATCTCTCCTACGTGACCGCAGTGGAAACCCTGGCCGGGCTCGCCGTCCCTGAGCGGGCCCAGTACATACGCGTCCTGCTCACCGAGCTCTTCCGCCTGAGCAACCATCTGGTCTTTCTGGGCACCTTCCTGCAGGACATCGGGATGATGAGCCCCATTTTCTACGTCTTCCGGGAACGGGAGATGATCATGGACATCGTGGAGCTCATCACCGGCGGACGCCTCCACCCCTCCTGGTTCCGCATCGGCGGGACGGCCATGGATCTGCCCCGGGGCTGGAAGGAACGGGTGGACCAGTTCACCAAGGTGTTCCAAGGGCGCCTGCGGGAATACGAGACAATGATCGAGGAGAATCCGGTGTTCCGGGCCAGGATCCGGGGCGTGGGGCGCATCTCCAGGGAGCAGGCCGTGGACTGGGGCGTGACCGGGCCCAATCTGCGCGCCTGCGGCGTGGACTGGGACCTGCGGAAAAAGATCCCCTACTCCGCCTACCCCGACTTCGACTTCGAGGTCCCCACGGCCACGGACGGGGATTGCATGGCCCGCTACCGGGTGCGCATGGAGGAGATGCGCCAGAGCCTGCGCATCATCAAACAGGCGGCAAACAGGATGCCTCAGGGCCGCCACGTCAGCCCGGACTACCGCTACTGCATCCCGGACAAGTCGGACACCCTGCGGGACATCGAAAGCCTGATCCACCACTTCGTCAACGTAACCCGGGGCCCGACACTGCCGCGGGGCGAGGCGTACGCAGCGACCGAGTCCCCGCGCGGGGAACAGGGCTACTATCTGGTCAGCGACGGCTCCACATCGGCCTATCGCCTGCACGTGCGCTCGCCGGGATACGCCAACCTGCAGGCGCTGCACCTGATGAGCGTGGGGCAAAGCATCGCCGATTTCGCGGCTATTCTGGGTTCCGTGGATTTTATGCTGGCGGACATCGACAGATAGGGAACGGTTCCATGCATACAAACGATCTCGATGCCCACCTGGACGCGCTGGTGCGAAGCGCAGAAACGCCGCGGGAGAAGGCCGTGGACGTGATGTTCGCCCTGCAGCGGCGCTACGGCTATCTCAGCGACGAGGCCCTGGAGCGGGGAGCCCGCATCCTCGGGCTGACCCCCCTGGAGCTGGAGGAGCTGGCCACCTTCTACGACTTCATCTACCGCGAGCCCGTGGGTCGATACGTGATCCACGTCTGCGACGGCGTGGTCTGCTGGATGCATCATGAGAACGCCGTCTTCGAGCACCTCCGGCGGCGCCTGGGTGTGGAGCTGGGGCAGACCACGACGGACGGGATGTTCACCCTGCTGCCGGTCTCCTGCATCGGCGACTGCCACAACGCGCCCTCCATGATGATCAACTGCCGGTTCTACGGACGATTGACCCCGTCCGGCGTGGACCGCATCCTGGAGGAATACCGGCACAAGCCCGCGGAATCGGCGAGACACGGATAGCGAGATGCACGAGGAAATACTGCTGCAGAACCGCAGGCCGGACAGGCCGGCCACTCTGGAGGAATACCGGGCCAGCGGCGGGTACGGACCACTGGCCCAATCCCTTCGGGGAGGCTCTCCCCGGGATCTGGTCGCCGCGGTCAAGGATTCTGGGCTCCGCGGCCGCGGCGGGGCCGGTTTTCCAGCCGGGATCAAGTGGTCCGGCGTGCCCGTGGACAAGACGGAACCGCGCTATGTGGTGGCCAACACCGATGAAATGGAGCCCGGGGCGTTCAAGGACCGCGTTCTGGTGGAAAGCGACCCCCATCAGGTCATCGAGGGCATAACCCTGGCCGGGTATGCCGTCTCCGCGCGGAAGGGCTTCTTTTTCGTCCGGGCCTCGTACGAGCATGTCGCCGTGCTGATGGAGAACGCGCTGGAGGAGGCCAGGCGGGCCGGCTTCCTGGGCGAAAACATCCTGGGCTCGGGGTTCTCCTTCGATATCGCGGTGCACAGGAGCGCCGGGCGCTACATCTGCGGCGAGTCCTCGGCCCAGATCAGGTCTCTGCAGGGTGTGCGGCCCAATCCCAGCAAGGGAGGACCCCACCTGACCGAACAGGGGCTCTTTGGACAGCCGACCCTGCTGCACAGTGTGGAGACACTGGCCTGTATGCCGCACATCGCCCGCCACGGAGCGGAGTGGTTCAAGAACCTCGCCGCGTCCGAGGAGGCCGAGGGAACCAAGCTGTATACCGTGAGCGGCCGGGTCTCCAGGCCCGGCTGCTACGAGCTGCCCAACGGCACCAGTCTCCGTAAGATCATTTTCGAAGCTGCGGGAGGCATGGCCCAAGGATATGAATTCAAAGCCTGCCTGCCCGGCGGCGGATCCACCAGCCTGCTGGACCAGAGCTTCCTGTCCGCGTCCATGGACTATGACTCCCTGAAAAAGCTCGGCGTCCGCATGGGCACGGGCACCGTCGTCGTCTTCGACCAGGATACCTGCCTGGTGGGGGCCGTGCTCAACCTGACCCGATTCTTCGCCAGGGAGTCCTGCGGCTGGTGCACCCCGTGCCGGGAGGGACTGCCCTATATCCGCGAGCTCTTCGCCCGGATCGAAAAGGGACAGGGAGCACCGGAGTACGTAGACATGATTGAAGAAATGGCCGATCAGATGCGGCATTCCTACTGCGCCTTCGCCCCTGGGGCTGTCGCCCCGATACAGGGTCTTCTGGCCCATTTCCGGGACGAGGTCGAGGAGCACCTGCGCAGGGGCGGCTGTCCCTTCAATGCCCCATCTGCCGGACCCTGGCAGGAAGCATGGACGTCATATGAACAGGAGCGACCCGGAGGCGAAGCATGAGCAGGCTTCTTGCGGCGAATCAGGGCAAATCGGCGCGGGCTTTTTCCCCGCGACGCGCACACGCAGGCGGCTCCGCCACGGCCGCCCTGGAGCGGACGGCATGCCCGAGCTGACCGTGGACGGCCGCCGGGTGCGGGTCGAGCCTGGGACCAAGGTCATCCGGGCCGCTGAAGCCGCAGGGGTGTTCATCCCCCGCTTCTGCTACCATCCCGCGCTGGGCTCCGTGGGGGCCTGCCGGATCTGCGCCGTGATGTTCACGGAGGGGCCCGTGGAAGGCCTCCAGATGAGCTGCATGGTCGAGGCCCGGGACGGCATGGTGGTGACCACGGATCATCCGGATGCCCTCGCCTTCCGCAGGAGCGTGGTGGAATGGCTCATGATGAACCATCCCCACGACTGTCCGGTGTGCGACGAGGGCGGGCACTGCCTGCTGCAGGATCTCACCGTCTCCGGCGGACACGGAATGCGTCGCTATCCGGGGCTCAAGCGCACCTTCCGGGACCAGTACCTGGGTCCGTTGATCCGGCACGAGATGAACCGATGCATCCAGTGCTACCGCTGCGTGCGCTTCTACCGCGAATACGCCGGGTACAGGGACCTGGGGGTTATGGGGATCGCCAGCTCCCTCTACTTCGGGCGGTACAAAGACGGCACTCTGGAGAGCCCCTTTTCCGGAAATCTCATCGACATTTGCCCCACCGGGGTATTCACGGACAAGCCCTCCCGCTACTCGGTGCGGCGGTGGGACCTGCAGCGCCGGGAAACGGTCTGCCTGCACTGCTCCCTGGGCTGCTCAGTCCTGGCCGGAGCCAGGTACCGGAGAGTCCACCGCGTCGAGTCCCGTGTCAGCGACGAATACACCGGGCCCTTCATCTGCGACCGCGGCCGCTACGGATACGAATACACCAACCATTCGGACAGGCCTAGGGAGGCTCGCGTTGACGGTTCCGCAACGGATCCGCAAGGCGCAGTCGAAGAGGCGGCATCGCGTCTGAGCCGGGCAATGCGGGGGCACGGTCCCGGCTCTGTGGCCTGCCTCGCCTCGCCCAGGGCCTCGCTGGAGACCATGGCGCTTTTGACCAGCTTGAGCAAGGGCGCCGGATGGCGCTCGCCAGCCATGTTTCACCGCGCCCGGGCCAGCAAGGCCGCTGAATCCGCGGTCCGGGGCCTGGACGAGGATATAACCCGATCCGCAGAGGAGCTGGAGCAAAGTGATTTTCTGCTCCTACTGGGGCTCGATCCGGTGAACGAGGCTCCCTCCCTGGCTTTGTCCCTGCGCCAGGCCGTAAGCAACGGGGCCAATGTGGTCGTGCTCGACCCCCGGCCGGTGTCGCTGCCCTTTGCTTTCGACCATCTGCCCCTGCCGGCCCGGAATGTGGAATCCCTCCTCGGCGCCCTGATCCGGAACGGATCCGAGCCCCCGGATGAAGCCCATAACGGGGAGCTCACCACTTTCTGGCGGGGGCTGCCGGAGAGCCTTCCGGACTGCGATCCCGCAAGGCTGAAGCAGCTTGGGCAGCAGCTCGTCGGCAGCAAAAACCCGGGTCTCCTCACAGGCCCGGATGTCCTCCCCGGAACCGCTCCAGGATTTGTTGCCGGATGCGCCCGTTTTCTCGCATCCATGTTTGGGTCCTGCGGCTTTTTTCCCGTGCTGCCCGGGCCCAACGCCTTCGGCGCCGCGCTGTTCGACGGAGAGCCCGAGAGGGGCGCGGAGGACCTGGTGGCGGAGATGGAGCGGGGCGAGATCAGGGCGCTCCTGATCGCGGAATCCGATCCCCTGGCCGCGTACCCTCACCCTGCGCGACTGCGGCGGGCGCTGCAAAACCTCGACCTGCTGGTCGCGCTGGACTATCTGCCTACTGAGACCGTGGCCCGGGCGGACGTCTTTCTGCCGGCGCGGACGGTATTTGAGCAGGAGGCGAGCTTCCTGAACCAGGCCGGAGAGGTGCGCCTCGCGAACAAGATCCACGAAGGAGGACTGCCCCTGGATCAGCTCACCGGAGGCGACCATCCGCCCAGGAGCTTCTCCGCGGAGGTGCCCGGAGCCGATCCGCAGCCTGCCTGGCGGATACTGGCCCATCTGGCCCGCGGGCTCGGCCTGCGGGACGTGCTCGGGGCCACGAGCGATCACCGCCCGAACGTCCGCGGGCTGGGTTTGCCCCTGCGGCAAGACGGGGAAGAAGGGCGGATCAGGATAGCCCATCCGGGGCTTGCCGGGGGACGGAGATTTCCCGCCCCCCGTGATTGGGTCCGGCCGGGAGAGTTCGAATGCGAGGTTGTGACCGTGGATCTCGTCTTCGGCACCGAGAAGCTCTCGCGCTCCAGCCCCGTTCTCGAGGAGCTCGCGCCCGATCCCTACGTGCTGCTTTCGGCCTTGGACGCCGAGCGGATGGGGCTGAGTGAGTGGGAAAAGGTGAGCCTGCCCCTGCCGGGCGGATGGCTGCAAGCCGTGCTGCGCACGGATGGGGCCATGACCCCGGGGACCGTGGTCCTGCCCAGGCTGCCCGGCCTGGATTGGCAGCTGGCGGAGGCCGAAGTGAGCCTCGATCTGCGCGACATGGCCAGAGTCGGGCCAGGTAACCCCGGGCAGGGAGGCGATGCGCCGTGATGTGGGGGATTGGGCTGCTGCTTCTGTTGGTGAAGATCTACGGGCTGCTGGTCGCGGTCCTGCTGCTGGCGGCCTATCTGGTGCTCCTCGAGCGTAAGCTCCTGGGAAGGCTGCAGATCCGTCTGGGGCCCAACAGGGCCGGCATTTTCGGCATCCTGCAGCCCATCGCGGACGGGCTAAAGATGCTCCTCAAGGAGGACGTGGTGCCGAGCCGGGCCGACCGGACCGTGTTTCTCCTCGCTCCCGCGGTGGTCAGCGGGACCGCCCTGCTCACCTTTGCGGTCATCCCCTTCGGGGAGCCTATCACCCTGTGGGGCCGCGAAGTGCCGCTTGTGATCGCCGATCTCAACGTGGGGCTGCTCTACGTCCTCGCCCTGTCCTCCCTGGGCGTCTACGGGGTGGCTCTGGGCGGCTGGGCCTCCAACTCCAAATACAGCCTGCTGGGGGCCGTGCGCGGAGCAGCCCAGCTGATCAGCTACGAGCTTCCCCTGGCCCTGTCCCTGGTCCCGGTGATCATGCTCGCCGGTTCCCTGAGCCTTTCCGACATCGTGCGGGCCCAGGCCGGATACCCCTTTCTCCTGGTTCAGCCGGTGGGGTTTTTGATTTTCCTGGTAAGCTCGATGGCGGAGTCCAAGCGAGTGCCCTTCGATCTCCCGGAAGCGGAGAACGAGCTCATGGCCGGCTACCACACGGAGTACAGCGGAATGCGCTTCGCCCTCTTCTTCCTGGGTGAGTATGCCCACATGATCGCCCTGGGGGCGCTGGTGGCCGTCTTCTTCCTGGGGGGCTGGCACGGACCCGTCCTTCCGCCCGTGCTCTGGCTGCTGGTCAAGACCATGCTCGTTCCCCTGTTCTTGATCTGGACCCGGGCCTCCTTTCCCAGGCTTCGCTACGATCAGCTGATGCACTTCTGCTGGAAGATCCTGATTCCGGCCGCGGTGTTGAACATCGTCGCCACCGGCGCATTCATGGTATTCACGGGATAAAGGCACCATGCACGCGAAAATACAACGCATCGGCACAAACATCGCCTCCGGAATCCGGGGCACGGTGCGCGCCTACTGGGCAACGCTTGTCCATCTCCTGCGCGGGCCGATCACGGAGCAGTACCCGGAGCAAAGGCGGGAGCTTCCCGAACGGTCCCGGGCACGCATCATCCTGACCAGGAGCCCGGACGGGGAGGAGCGCTGCGTGGCCTGCTTCCTCTGCTCCGGGGCCTGCCCTGTGGACTGCATCTCTATGGAGGCGGCCGAACGGGAGGACGGCCGACGCTACGCCCCCTGGTTCCGCATCAACTTCGGCCGCTGCATCTACTGCGGCCTGTGCGAGGAGGCCTGCCCCACACTGGCCATCCAGCTCACCCCGGACTACGAATTCTCCAGTCGGCGCATTCTTTCCCTGGTCTACGAGAAAGAGGACCTGCTCGTGGACCACGGGGGCAAGCACCCCGAGTACGACTTCTACGACCATGCCGGTGTGGAGGAGAAGACGGCCAAGGGCAAGCACACCTCGGAAAAAGAGCCGGTGAAGGTGAAGGGGAATCTGCCATGACCTTCTTCGGGGCCCTGTTCTATATCCTGGCCGCCGTCATCCTGGTCTCCACCGGGCTTGCGGTTTCCAGCCGCATACTCATGCACGCGGTGATCCACCTGATCGTGGCTCTGCTGGCCACGGCGCTCCTCTTCTTCCTCCTGGGCGCCCCCTTGCTGGCCGCCTTTCAGGTCATTGTCTACGCTGGGGCGATCATGGTTCTTTTCCTGTTCATCGTCATGCTCATCCGGCCCGTGGAGGAACCTCGGCCGCGTTCCCGCCGCCTCTGGCGGCTTGCCCCACCCCTCGTTCTGGCGGGTGTCACCTTCGCTGCGGCTCTGGTCCTTGTCTTCGCCGAGCCCGCGGGGACGGGAGGTCGGCTTGAGCTGGCCTCGGCCTCGCCGCGGGAGCTGTCCGAGTTCGTCTTCCGGGAATACTGGCTGGCCGTGGAGACGGTAGCCTTCCTGCTTTTCCTGGCCCTGGCCGGCGCCTACTACCTGGTCCGCGGGACTCGCGGCAGTCCCGACAATACGGAGGAGCCATGATCGTACCCCTGGAGCACGTCCTCGTCCTGGCCCTGGCCGTATTCCTCATGGGTGCCGGGTGCGCGCTGTTGCGGCGCAATCTGATCATGATCCTGCTCGGGGTGGAGATCATGCTCAACGCATCCGGCATCGCATTTGTCGGCAGCTCCCTCGCCTGGCGGGAGCTGCACGGACAGGCCTTCGTCCTCTTCATCATGGGTGTCGCGGCGGCCGAGGTTGCGGTGGGCCTGGCCCTGGTTGTGTACGCACATCGCAGGACCGGCCGCCTCGATGCGGACCACTTCAGCAAGCTGCGGGAGTAGACGCGTGGTGCAGTCAGCAGCGATCCTCGCCCTCATCCTGCCCCTTCTGGGCTTTGTGTTCCATGTCGCCGCGGGGCGGTTCGTCTCCCGCAGGACGGTGGAGACCGCCGCCTGCGCGGCGATCCTGGGCTCGCTGATTGGCGCCTGCCTCGCCCTGGCCGCCGGTTGGGGGCAGGCCGGCTCGGTGACCCTCTTCCCCTGGTTCCGGGCGGGGGACTTCGCCGCTTCCTTCGACCTCCTGCTGGACCCACTCTCCCTGCTCATGGCCGTGCTGGTGGGGTTTATCTCCCTGCTGGTGCACTGCTACTCGGTTCCCTTCATGCGCGGGGATCCGGGGTACATCCGCTACTACGGCTACCTGAACCTCTTTGTCTTTTTCATGCTCGCGGTGGCCCTGGCGGACAACCTGGTCTTCCTCTTCCTGGGCTGGGAAGGGATGGGGCTGTGCTCCTACTCCCTCATCGGACACTGGTTCCATTCCGGGGAGCGGACCGCCGCCGCGCGCAAGGCCTTCCTGGTCACCCGCACCGGGGACGTGGCTTTCCTCATCGGTGTGGCGCTCCTGTTCGCCCAGGGTGTGGACCCGAGCGTCTCCAGTATCCAGGCGCAAGCCGCTTCGCTGTCCGGAGGCACGGCCGCCCTGCTGGGCCTGCTGCTGCTCTGGGCCGCCGCGGGCAAGTCCGCCCAGTTTCCGCTCCTGGTCTGGCTGCCCGACGCCATGGCCGGGCCCACTCCGGTCTCGGCCCTGATCCACGCGGCCACCATGGCCGCCTCAGGGGTATATCTGCTCGCGCGCCTGTTCCCGGTGCTGGCCCTGTCCCCAACGGTCCTGCTCGGCATCGGGGCCGTGGGCACGCTGACCGCCCTGTGGGGAGCGGCCTCCGCCCTGGCTCAGCGGGACATCAAGCGGGTGCTGGCCTGGTCCACCCTGAGCCAGGTGGGGTTCATGATGCTGGCCATCGGCGCCGGAGACCCGGCTGCCTCCATGTTCCATCTCATCGTGCACGCTATTTTCAAGTCGCTTCTATTCCTGGCGGCAGGGTGCCTGATCCAGGCCCTGGGCGAGGAGCACGACATCTTTGCCATGGGGGGCAAGCTTCGACACAGGCTGCCCCATGTTTTCTGGCCCTTTTTCTTCGGGGTGCTTGCCCTGGCCGCTGTGCCCCCTTTCTCGGGATTCTGGAGCAAGGGGCGGGTGCTCTCCGCCGTGCTGGCCCAGCCGGGCGCGGGATACACCGCACTGGCCCTGGCGGCCTCAGCTGCGGCCCTTTTGACCTCGCTCTATGCTTTCCGGCTCCTGCTATTGGCCTTCTTCGGACGCTCCGCACGGACCGACGCTCTCCGTCCGGAATCCGTGCCCGGCTCCATGTCCGGAATCCTGTGGCCGCTGGCCCTGCTCTGCCTCATGGCCGGAACGCTCGACCTGCCCGGACACTGGGGCGCGAGCAACTGGCTGACCGGTGTTTTGGCCTCTGCTCCGGGTTTGCCGCATGGACCCGAGGGCGTTTCCGAGGCCCTGGTTGCCCTGCTCGACTCGGCGCTCGCCCTGGCCGGATTGCTGCTCGCCCTGCTGGCGTACGGCCCGATGGAGCGGTTCTTCCCCAGAATCCCGGAGGGGGCGCGGCTCTGGAACCTGATGGCCCGTGGGTTCGGCCTGGACGGAACCTACGAGCGCATCCTGGCGCGGCCCTATCGTTCCGGGGCAAATCTGCTCTGGCTGCGCGTGGAACAGGGCCTTCTGGAAACGGCATCGTCTGGCGCTGCCGCGCTGCTCGGGCGGGCCTCCTCCGGGGTCAGGCTGTGGACCACGGGACGCCTGTCCACCTATCTGCTCATGCTGCTGGCGGGATTAGTGCTGATCCTGCTCATCGCGGCCGGAATGCGGAGCTAGACCACCATGAACGTGTTTCCCCTGCTGACCGTGCTCATCCTCCTGCCCCTGGCCGGCTCCGTGGCCGCCCCGGCCTTCTCGCGAAAGCCCGCCGCGTGCCGGGCCTTCGCCCTGGCGCTGACCCTGGCGCAGCTCGTGTTCCTCCTCGCGGTAATCCCTTGGGCGGGAATGCCGGGCACGGTCGTGCTCAGGGAGGACCTCGCCTGGATCCCCTCCCTGGGAGCCCGCTATTCCCTGGCCATGGACGGGATCAGCTACCTGCTGGTGCTCCTGACCTCCTTCCTCGGGGTCCTGGCCGTGCTCGTCTCCTGGCGCGAGATCCGCAGCCGGATCGCGGCGCATTACGCCTCCCTGCTGCTGGTACAGGCCACGGCGATGGGCATCTTCCTGGCCCGGGACCTGCTTCTGTTCGCTCTCTTCTGGGAGCTGCAGCTGGTCCCGGTCTTCTTCCTGATCGCGGTCTGGGGTCACGAAGCCAGGCGCAGGGCGGCCTTCAAGTTCTTCCTCTTCAGCATCGCCGGGGGGCTGCTCATGCTCCTGGCAGTGATCGGCCTCTATGTCGCCCACGGGGTCGCCACGGGCACGTACACCTTCGCTCTGACCGACCTGCTGGCCTCTCCGACGAGCCCCTTTCTGCAGGGCTGGCTTTTTGCCGGATTCCTGCTCGGCTTCGCGGTCAAGACGCCGATCATTCCCCTGCATATCTGGCTCCCGGACGCCCACACCCAGGCTCCGACCGCCGGAAGCCTGTTCCTGGCCGGAGTGCTGCTCAAAACCGGCTCCTACGGGCTGCTGCGCTTCGGCCTGCCGCTCTTCCCCCACGCAGCGGCCCAGGCGGCGCCCCTGCTGATCGTCCTGGGCCTTGCGGCCCTGATCTACGGGGCCTGGGTCTGCTTTGCCCAGACGGACGTCAAGCGGCTGGTCGCTTTTTCCAGCATCGGGCACATGGGATTGATCCTTCTGGGGCTGACCGTGTGGAACGAGATCTCCCTGCAGGGCTCGGTGCTGCAGATGGTCAATCACGCCCTGACCACTGGGGCCCTGTTCATCATGGTGGGGATGCTCTCCGAGCGTACCGGGACCAGGGACCTGACCGACCTGGGGGGACTGTGGCAGCGCATTCCGCTATTCAGCAGCTTCTTCCTGCTCTTCTGCCTGGCTGCTGCCGGGCTGCCGGGGCTGAACAACTTCGTGGGAGAGCTGCTCATCCTGGTGGGCAGCTTCGAGCAGCATCCCGCGGCGGCCTGCATCGGCTTTGCCGGCGCGGTCCTCATTCTGGGCTACATCCTGCGGCTGGTCCAGGCGACCCTGTTCGGGCTCTCCGGAGCCCGTGAGGACCTAGCCGACCTGACCCCTCGCGAGGCCGCCATCGTTGCGCCCCTTGCCGGCGCCGTCCTGTTCCTGGGCCTGGCTCCCTCGCCGGTGCTGGACCTGCTGCGGGAACCGGTCCAAGCGCTCCTGGCCCAATGGGGCGGATGACCGGGACACGCAAGGCAATCCGCCTGAAGGAGAATTGAGGCACATGCAGTATCCCTGGGCCCTTATCCTGCCGCATATCGTTCTCGCAGGAGCCGCGTTTTTGGTCTTCTGCATCGGGGCGCTGCTGCCCCGCATCCCGCGGCGGCTGCCCTTCGTGCTGTCCCTGGCCGCCTCCGGCGCGGCGGGGCTCGTGCCGTTTCTGGGCCCCGATCCCGCCGCCTCAAGCGGGCTCATCGACGGAAGCGGGTTCGGGGTGTTCTTCCAGGTCCTGATCTGCCTGACGACCTTTTTGGTCCTTCTGTTCACCGGGACTTACGCCCGTGCCCGGAATTTCGAACGTGACGAGCTCTACGCCCCCATCCTGCTCGCCGCACTGGGCATGATTTTGCTCTCCGGGGCCCGGGACTGGATCGTCCTGTTCATCGGGCTGGAAATGCTCTCCATCGGGCTCTATGTGCTCATCGCGGTGCGTCCGGACCTTCCGGGCTCCATGGAGGGCGCGGTGAAATACTTCGTTCTGGGCGCTGTAGCCAGCGCGTTCCTCCTGTTCGGCGTGGGGCTCCTGTACGCCGCCACCGGGGAAACGGGCGTCGCGGCCTCAGTGGGGCAAACGCCGGACGGCATTCTTCTGCTGGGGTTGGCCTTCGTGCTGGTCGGCCTTGGGTTCAAGCTCTCCCTGGCGCCCTTCCACCTCTGGACCCCGGACGTGTATCAGGGCGCTCCGGCCCCGCTGACTGGCTTTTTGGCCACCGGCTCCAAGGTCGCGGCTATTGCCGCGCTGCTGCGGATGATCCTCGCCGCCTCCCCGGAGACGATGGCGGCCCTGGCCCCCGCCCTCTGGGTCCTGGCCGCATTGACCATGGTCGCGGCCAACATCGCGGCCCTGACCCAGCAGCGGCTCAAGCGGATGCTGGGCTATTCCTCTGCGGCGCACATGGGGTACATGCTCATGGCCCTGCTCGCGGTGCCGGCTGTCGGGCCGGAACCGGTCATGTTCTACGCAGCGGTCTACGTGGGCATGGACCTCGGCGCCTTTGGCGCCCTGGCCATGTTGTCGCCCCCTGGGCCGGACCTGGACGATTCCTCGGAGCTGTGCTCGGTGGGGTACAGCCGGCCCTGGCCCGCGGCCGTCTTCGGTGTGAGCCTGCTCGCTCTGGCCGGGCTCCCCCCCACGGCCGGGTTCATGGGCAAGCTCCTTCTCTTCCGGGCGGCCCTGGAAGGTGGCTACTCCGTGCTGGCCGGACTGGGCATGCTCACCGTGGCCGTCGCTGCGTACTACTACCTCCGGCCCCTGACCCTGTTGTACGCCTCCGGGCCCGGCCGGCGGCCGCCCGCGGTGCGAATCTCGCTCGCGGGACACTGTGCGCTCGCCCTGGCCCTGCTCGG
>Ga0207714_1001622_pt1 | contig 14389 bp, 8 predicted proteins | sample PonA232FremontCA_2_FD_187270 | JGI IMG/M metagenome (GOLD analysis project Ga0207714, IMG submission 187270) | Marine sediment microbial community from Fremont, CA, USA - Pond A23 Sediment 2 (SPAdes) | ecosystem: Environmental > Aquatic > Marine > Unclassified | place: USA: Fremont, California... | reverse complement strand
CATGCGCTTAAAATGCTCGCATCAATTTTCCCGGAAGAAAAACAATGGAGTGATCTGTATCAAGAAGTTCAGCGCTCTATCAGTACTTATTTTCCGGTAAACAAAAAAACCAACAGTCAGCGTTCAACAGAACATATATTTCTTTCCGACTGCCTTCACACACAAGGATATCAACCTGCAAAAGAAGCAACACCGGATGATCACTTAAGGCCCAACCAATTATTTGCTATTACTTTCGGGGCAATTGAAAAAATTGATGTTTGCAAAGAAATTCTATCAGCATGTCAGGAATTAATTATCCCGGGAGCAATCCGCACATTAGCCGACAGAGAGACCGGCTATGAACTACCTGTTTACTACCAGGGTGAATTGATTAACAATCCTGCACATCCTTACATGGGTAAATATTCAGGGGAAGAGGATACTTCGAGAAAACCGGCATACCATAACGGTACAGCATGGACATGGCCGTTTCCTTCTTTTTGTGAGGCATTGGTAAAAGTTTACGGAGAAAAAGCTATCTACAGAGCCGGAGATATACTCTCAACATCAATGCTATTATTTAATTCAGGCTGCATCAATCAGCTACCGGAAATACTTGACGGAGATTACCCACATCTTCAAAAGGGATGCTACGCTCAGGCCTGGGGCATAACGGAATTTTACAGAGTAGCCAAATTGTTGAAAATTATCTGACAGAAAAAATATTGTCTGTTTGGCTTCTGTTTATATTGGCAAATTCAGAAGTAGAGGTGAATTATAAATTTCCATCAATTTTATAGTAAGTATCTATTGGCTTTTAGCTATTGGCTATTAGCAGAAAGAACATAGTACTCGTCTAAACAACTAAACAATTAAAAAATAAAAATGTTTTGACTTTAATTGAAAATAATAATAACTTGTTGAATCATTAGCCTTATTCTTTTTCAGACTATCTCTTTTCGTTAAGGAGGATAATAACAAACTTATGTTTATTTAAACAAAAAACAAATGACCAAAACAGCAACAACAACAAAAAAAAGAGTGACTTTCCAAGTGAAAGCCGAACCGGGCAGCGAAGTTTACGTTGCCGGAGATTTTAATAACTGGAAACCACAAAAAAAGCTGACAAACAAAAACAACGATGGAGTATTTAGAGGAACAATTTTATTAGACCGACAGAAACAATATGAATACAAGTTTGTCATCAATGGTAAATGGAGCGTTGATCCTAATTGCGTTGAATGGGTACCTAACTCTCTTGGATCATTAAACAGCGTATTAAAAACCTAAAAATGAATAAATTACAATTATTCAACGTTTCTCCGAAAATCCCCGAAAACATCCAATTTCTGGAAACGCTTTCACAAAATTTATGGTGGACATGGAAAGCAAATGCAAAGAACCTTTTCAGAAGAATCGATCCGCCTCTATGGTATGATTGCGAAAGGAATCCAATTGCCCTACTATCGCTTATCTCACAAGAAAGACTAGAAGAATTGGCCGAAGACGAAGGGTTTTTAAATCAACTTGCCGAAATAAAGGAAGAATTTAAAGAAGAAATTTGGAACGATACGGATAAACCAACAAATGGCGAATGTATTGTCTATTTTTCCCTGGAATATGGACTGCACGAAAGTCTTAGAATATATTCCGGAGGCCTGGGCATTTTAGCCGGAGATCATTTAAAAACGGCCTCTGACCTCAACATGGACTTAATAGGTATTGGGCTTTTTTACAGAGAAGGATATTTTCGTCAACATCTAAATAATGATGGATTGCAGGAAGAAGAATTTCCACCTAACAGACTGGAATATATGCCTATGTGTAGGGCAAAAGATAAAAAAGGCAACGAACTGCATATTGAATTAAATTTTCCGGGGGGAAAAACAAAAGCCATTGTTTGGCTGGTAAAAGTCGGCAGAACCAAACTTTACCTTATTGACACTAATGTTCCTGAAAATCCTCCCGAATATAGAGACATCACTTCACAATTATATGGAGGTGACAGAGCGAACAGACTGAGACAGGAATTAATTCTAGGCATTGGAGGATTAGAAGCCATAACAAAAATGGGCTATACACCCAAAGCCTGCCATATTAATGAAGGTCATGCAGCATTTTTGAATATAGCAAGATTGAACCAGTTCATACAAAATCATAACCTGACATTTGATGAAGCGCTGGAAATTACATCACGAACTAAAATATTTACGACACACACACCGGTTCCTGCAGGACATGAATCCTTTAAGCTAAATATGCTCAAAAAACACCTGGAGCCCATTATGGAAGATTACGCCATCGCTCCTGAAGAAATTTTCTCCCTGGCCCAACTACCTGCCCCCGATGAAAGAACAGACAGTGAAACCGATTTTTCTATGACCATTCTGGGGTTCAAAACAGCCGCTTATTCAAATGGTGTCAGTAAGCTCCATGGTCAAGTTTCAAGGGAAATGTGGCAGCACCTGTGGCCAAATCATTCAAATAATGAAATACCAATTAGTCATATTACTAATGGAGTCCATTTGTCAACATGGGCATCCGAAGAAATCGCCAGGCTCATGGAACGATACATTGGCAGTGGCTGGGATAAAAGCCATATTTCAGAAAATGAATTAAAGAGCATTGATACATTACTACCTGAAGAACTCTGGAATGCACATATTACAGCACGTTCCAGACTAATTGCCACAATAAGAAAACGGCAGATAAATGCCCTTAAGTCAAAAGGCGCCCCAAGACAAGAAATAGAGCGTGCACAGGAAATTCTTGAAAATGACACCCTGACAATTGGTTTTGCAAGACGTTTTGCTTCATACAAAAGAGCAACGCTTCTTTTACAAGACTTAGAACGTTTCAAAAAATTATTAACCAATGAAGAATTTCCGGTACAGTTTATATTTGCTGGCAAAGCTCATCCTCAGGACGACACTGGCAAAGAATTAATTAAGGAGATTTACAACCTGACCAAAGATGAAAAATTAAGCAAAAGAATCGTATTTATTGAAGATTACGATATGTTTATTGCAGAAAGATTGGTTCAGGGGGTAGATGTATGGCTGAACACTCCAAGACGTCCAAGAGAGGCCAGTGGAACTTCAGGAATGAAAGCAGCCCTGAATGGGGTGCTTAATTGCAGCATTCCTGATGGATGGTGGGATGAAGCATATAACGGTGATAACGGATGGGCGATTGGCCATGGCGAAACGTATCAGGACCAGGAATATCAGGATTATAAGGAAGCTCAACACCTCTACCATATTCTTGAAGATGAAATTATTCCATTGTACTATCAAAGAAAAAGAGGACAGGTTCCTGAGGTTTGGGTTACAATGATGAAAGAATCACTTAAAACAGCACTTTCTTTTTTCTCCAGTTACAGAATGCTAATGGAATACAATGATCACACTTACATACCTGCTTACAAGGAACATGAATTATTGTCTGAAAACAATTTTGAAAAATGCAAAAAGAGCACTAAAGATTTTCTAACATTAAAACACAACTGGCAAAAAATTAGCATTGAAGAACTTACGACTGATAAAGACTTAACTTCTCTCCGCGTAGATGAAGAATTCACTGTGACTTCCATTGTTTATGCCGATGATATTGATCCGGCTTTGATTGAAGCTGAAGTATTTTACGGCCCCCTTGGATCGCTCAACTTCATTGAAAACCCGGGGATAATAAAAATGAATTTTGATAAAAAAGACAATAATGGAAAAATTCAGTATTCTGCTGTAATAAACTGTGAATATTCAGGAAGATATGGCTTCACTGTTCGTGTCGTGCCAAAAGACAAAAAATGGAAAGATTCAATTCCGGGACTGATTACCTGGGCCGAAATATAACATAGTTAATCATGACCTCCTAAAATGATAAGGAACAGACACAAAAATCCGGTTATTCTGATAATCACGCCGGAAATCACCTATCTGCCCAAAGGCATGGGGAATATGGCAAATGTTTTATCAGCAAAAGCTGGCGGTATGGCAGATGTGTCAGCTTCACTGGTTTCCGAACTGTATGATTTGGGGGCCGATGTTCAGGTTGCACTTCCGCATTACAGAAAAATGTTTCACATTGACATAGCACAATTGATTGATGACGAATTAAGAATTTTTCAGGAAAAACTCCCGGAGTCAAAAATTCATTTTGCTGAAGACCGCATATTTTATTATAGAGACACCGTTTACAGCGGCTATGGTGACGAATCTGCCAACTTATCATTAGCCTTTCAGCGTGAGGTGATTAACAATATCATACCATTTGTAAAACCCGATTTAATTCATTGCAATGACTGGATGACCGGTTTAATACCCGCCATGGCAAGAAGAAGAGGAATTCCATGCCTGTTCACAATTCATAATATTCATACCAGGAAACTTTTTATATCACATATAGAAGACCGGGGCATTGATGCGGCCGAATTCTGGCAAAACCTGTATTTTTTTCAGCCTCCATATAATTATGAAGAAAGCAGAGAAACCAACCAGGTGGACCTGTTAACCAGCGGAATATTTGCCGGACACTTTATCAATACTGTTAGTCCTACCTTTTTGAAAGAAATCGTAGACGGAAAACATCATTTTATTCCACAACATATCAGACAAGAAATAACGAATAAAATGCACGCAAACTGTGCATTTGGTATAATAAATGCACCGGATAAAATTTTCAATCCCCTGAATAATCCAAATATGGCAGTGAATTATGATCATAAAAATCCGCTGAAAATCAAAAAGAAAAATAAGCTTACTATACAACGACAACTGAATTTAAGCGTAGACGAAGACGCTCCATTACTTTTCTGGCCTTCCAGACTAGACCCTATACAAAAAGGATGCGATCTTTTGGCACATATTCTATATAATGTGATCTCTAAATATTACCATAAAAACCTGCAGATTGTATTTGTTGCAAATGGCGACTATCAACAAATATTCAAAGACATCGTTCGTTTCCATGATTTCTTTGACCGCATAGCAATTGCGAACTTCAATGAAGAACTATCACACCTTGCTTATGCAGCAAGCGATTTTACACTAATGCCATCCAAATTTGAACCCTGCGGATTGCCCCAAATGATCGGTTCTATTTTCGGTTCTTTACCCATTGCATTTGATACAGGCGGACTTCATGATACCGTAACACATTTAGACATTAAACAGAACAGAGGCAATGGTTTTATATTCAAAACATTTGATGCACAAGGATTGGAATGGGCAATTGATGAAGCAATAGATTTTTATGATGTACCCGAAGAACAAAAAGAAAGAGAGATTTCAAGAATAATGAAAGAAAGCATAAAAAAATTCAGCCTTGCTGAAACAGCAAAAAAATACACAGACCTGTATGAAGAAATGCTGAAAAGGCCTCTTGTTGTATAAAGTTAAACCTCAAAACAGTATTATATTGAAGAAGAAAAACACACTAAAAGAAGATCCGTACCTTGCTCCTTTTTTTGATACCATTATAAAAAGAAAAAAGAAAATCAAACATACGGAACAGAAATTAACAGAGAACCAAATATCCATTCAGGATTTTGCATCAGCGCACGAGTACTATGGACTTCATTTCAGAAATAACAAATGGGTTTTCAGGGAATGGGCTCCAAATGCCACTGAAATATACATGATTGGTGATTTTAACAATTGGGAAATTCATGATGACTATAAACTTACACGTCTTAACAAAAAAGGCGATTGGGAAATAGTTCTAGATAGTAAAGCTATAAATGATCTGGACCTCTTTCGATTAAAAATGCAGTGGGACGGTGGTGAAGACGATCGAATTCCGGCATACATCAGAAGGGTAGTTCAGGATAAAAACACACAAATATTCAACGGCCAAGTCTGGACAAGCAAATATGAATGGAAACACCCCGAATCCCAAATCAATCATCCCTTTCTCAAAATTTACGAAGCACATATTGGCATGTCATCGGAAGAAGAAAAAATCTCTACATACGACGAATTCCGCGAAAATATACTTCCAAGAATTATTGAAGCGGGATATAACACCATTCAGTTAATGGGAATACAAGAGCATCCGTATTATGGGTCATTTGGATATCATGTTTCCAGTTTTTTTGCTCCTTCATCTAGATTTGGGACTCCTTCAGAGTTGAAACACCTTATAGATGAAGCACATAAAAACGGCATTGCAGTGATTATCGATTTGGTTCATTCGCACGCTGTAAAAAATGTAGTGGAAGGGCTTGCAAAGTTTGACGGCACAGATTATCAGTACTTTCATGGCGGCGAAAAAGGAAAACATATTGCTTGGGATTCAATGCTATTCAATTATAGCAAACCAGAAGTGCTACATTTTCTTCTTTCTAATTGCCGCTATTGGCTGGATGAATTTAAAGTGGACGGATATCGTTTCGATGGCATTACAAGCATGCTATATGAACATCATGGCATAGGATATACGTTCAACTCATACGAGGATTATTTCAATCAATACGTTGACACTGATGCTTACACCTACCTTGCTCTGGCAAATAAAGTGATTCATGCCGTTAAACCTTCGGCAAAAACCATAGCCGAAGACATAAGCGGAATGCCAGGACTGGTCTATCCTGCCGATGAAGGAGGGTGTCAGTTCAATTTGAGACAAGCCATGGGTGTTAGCGATTACTGGTTTAAAATGCTCAAAGACATGCGCGACGAAGACTGGAATTTGGATACCCTGTGGCATGAACTTACCAACAAACGGACAGAAGAACAAACCATTAGCTACGTAGAAAGTCATGACCAATCGCTGGTAGGAGGCAAAACTCTTATTTTCGAACTCGCTGATAAAGAAATGTACACAAACATGCACAAAGACGACCAAAATATAATTATTGATCGTGCAATTGCTCTCCATAAAATGGCACGCCTGGCAACTTTAATGACTGCAGACAGTGGTTATCTGAATTTCATGGGGAATGAATTTGGACATCCCGAATGGATTGATTTTCCAAGAGAAGGTAATAACTGGTCTTATTTCTATTGCAGACGGCAATGGAGCTTAAGAGATAACGATGATTTAAAATACCATAACCTCGCTGAATTTGACAAAGATATAATGCATCTGGATGATCAGGAATTTCAAAACAGTTATCCCAAACTGCTGTATATCCACAATGATGATAAAGTAATTGTCTTCAAAAGAGGAAAGTATATACTTCTGTTTAATTTCCATCCGGTGAAATCCGTAACTGATTATCCAGTGCCATTGGATCAACATGGTAAATATTGTCTGCTAATGGATAGTGACAGAAAAGAATACAACGGTTTTACCCGAATTAAGAAAGAGCAGGAATTTCTCACCTTCAAGCAGGATGAAAGTAACAAAACTCCATTCATCAAAGTTTACTTACCTTGCAGAAGCGCTATGACTTTGGTAAGAGAAGAATAAATTATTCGTATTTTTTCGTCTGCCTGATGCAATTTTGCCTTTTGCTTTTAGCCTTTATCTCTTGGCAAAGAATTTTCTAATATTTCGTCTGATAGATACTGCTTCTCACCCATTGCTGCCAATGTTAACCTTACAGTTTAATTCACTGGTTATTCAATTGTTCTATTGTTTAGATGTTTAGGAGTTTAGTTGTTTAGAGGAGTACTGTTTTTTTCGGCCAATAGCCAATAGCTAAAAGCCAACAGCTACTTATTATAAAATTAACGGCGATTTTAAAATTCACCTCTACTTCTGAATCTTCCTATATAAAAAAAGGTCCGGAATTTAACAACCAGGCCTTAAATTTGTTGTTTTATTAATATGTGCAATCAATCGCCAAAACTAATACCTGCACCCCTGGCATTTTTCATTATTGCCGTATCCGGAGTGACAAGATGGGGCTCTTTAATTGCTTCGGTAAAGGGCACAGAAGTTATATAAGGATGTCGATATGAAACCATTTCACCAAACTTCTCCTCCATTGCCATTTCAAAAGCTCTTACACCAAACTGTGTCGCAAGTACGCGGTCATAAGCAATTGGTATTCCACCACGTTGAATATGACCTAAAACTGTTTTTCGAATATCATATTTACATCCCGCTTCAATCAACTCTTCAGTTAAACGGGTAGCAGCCCCTGAATATTTAGCATTTCTATAGCCTACTTCATTGGATTCCTGTTTCGAAGCAGTTCCACCCTTAGGATGGGCACCTTCAGCAACAACGATAATAGCAAAACCTCTGTCCTTAACAAACCTCGCGTTTATACGCTCTAGCACTTTATCCACATCGTAAGGTATTTCCGGAATCAGGCATATCTCTGCTCCACCAGCTACAGCAGCATTCAATGCAATCCAGCCGGCATCGCGGCCCATTACTTCGGTAATTAAAACTCTGTTATGACTTGCCGCTGTTGTCACCAATTTATCTACAGAATCTGTGGCTATTTGAACCGCTGTTTGAAATCCAAATGTCGAATCCGTGGCTTCAAGATCATTGTCAATTGTTTTGGGAACTCCAATGATGTTCAATCCTTTCTCATATAAAGTCTGGGAAATTCTTTGGGAACCATCTCCTCCAATATTAATAACAGCATCTACACCCATGAGCTGTAATTTGCGTATCATTTCATCTGAACGATCAACATAGCTCCATGTGCCATCCTTATTCTTAATTGGCCATTCAAACGGGCCACCTTTATTGGTTGTCTCCAAAATAGTTCCTCCCTGATAATGGATACCAGATACCGCTTTCTCATCAAGGATACGTATTTCAGAAGGTTCCCATAAAACACCATTAAAGGCCTGAACGCTTCCAAGTACCTCCCAGTCTTTTTCTTTTGATGCTCTTTTCACGATGGCTCGGATCACAGCGTTTAAACCCGGGCAATCTCCGCCTGCCGTTGCTACTAATACTCTTTTCATAAAATTTCTTTCTGAATTTAAGATTTTACTTCAATTTAACCAATATTGGCTAAATTTTCTTATATTTAAATAATCTCTGAACTAAAAAAGATTTCCCAAAATCCAAATATATTGTAAATAAACCAAAACGGCAAAATATGAAAACAAATAGATTTAAAATTTTGACTAACGGCAAATTATTGCTTTTAATGTTACTAACAACAAGTATCGTTGTAGGGTTATCATGTAACAAAAAAAACAGTACCACAGATTCAGATCAATCTGCAAACGATTCCGAAATGGAAATGAAAGTTCAACCCCCCGAGTGGTCAAAAAAAGCAGCCATTTATGAAGTCAACATTCGCCAATACACAGAGGAAGGAACTTTTGACGCTTTTAAAAAGCATCTGCCAAGAATAAAAGAACTAGGTGTAGATATTCTTTGGCTCATGCCTATACATCCAATCGGTGAAAAAAACCGCAAAGGTCCCCTGGGCAGTTATTATTCTGTCAAAGACTACAAAGGAATTAATCCAAATTTCGGAGACAAAGAAGATTTTAAAGAACTTGTGAAAAAAATTCACGAACAAGATATGAGGGTGATCATCGATTGGGTTGCCAACCACACTGCGTGGGATAATCACCTCATTGAGGAACACCCTGAATGGTACAGCAAAGACTCCAGCGGAAATTTTCATGCCCCTGTAGAAGACTGGCAGGATGTAGTAGATTTGGATTATGACAACCAGGAACTCCGTAAATACATGCGCAATGCAATGAAATACTGGGTTAAAGATTTCAATATTGATGGATATCGCTGCGATGTTGCCTCCATGGTTCCGACTGACTTCTGGAATAAAACACGAAAATCCCTGGATCAGATAAAACCCGTATTTATGCTGGCAGAAGCCAATAAACCCGAACTTCATAAAGAAGCGTTTGACATGACTTATGCCTGGGACCTTCATTTTATTATGAATGAAGTTGCTAAAGGCAAGAAAAATGCAGTAGATCTAAAGAAAAAAATCAGTGAAGATCAGGAAAAATACCCAGAAGGAGCTTATCGAATGATGTTTACATCAAACCATGATGAAAACTCATGGAAAGGTTCGATGTACGAAAGACTCGGTGAAGGAGTGGAAACCTTTGCAGTTTTAACTTATACATTACCCGGAATGCCACTGATATATAACGGACAGGAAGCTTGTATGGACAAGAAACTTGAATTTTTCAAGAAGGATGAAATCGATTGGAAAACCTGTGAAATGACTAATTTATATAAAAATCTCAATAAGCTGAAGAAAAACAATAAAGCACTTTGGAATGGCAACCACGGAGGGAGTTATGAAAAAATAAAAACAAACAACAGCAAGGAAACGCTTGCTTTTTTGAGAGAAAAAGAAGGTAATACCGTTCTTGTGGTTGCTAATTTAAACGACTCACCCTCAAAAGTTTCTCTCAAAGGTAAAAAGTATGTAGGTGAATACACCAATTACTTCAGTAAAGAAATGAAAAAGTTTAAAAAGAAGAGTTCAGTTAACCTGGATAAATGGGAATATAAGGTTTTTGTGAGGAAATAGATATTCAGGTACAGAAAGTAAGAGAAGTAGATAGTAGTTAGTAGATAGTAGTTAGTAGATAGTAGTTAGTAGATAGATAGCAACTACATCGTTTACAAGATTTTAATTGTGATTTATAGCAAAAGATCGTTTACTGTTTTTTGAAATATTGTAGCAAAAGATCGTTTACAAAGTGTGCCCCATGCGGCAGCGCCGTCTAAGGAATGAAATTTAATTTTTACCTCTATTTCTAAATGTGCCTATAAAGATTCCCAAAAAAAAGATTCCGAAAAGAGCCGGTAGTTTACTTCCTTCAAAAGACTACCGGCTGCTTTTCAGAAATCACAACGCTAAAACTTTATTCTCCTCTTCCTTTGCAATTTTCAACCCTTTCTCTAACCTTTCTATTAAAGTCTCTTTCGTATCGTTTCCTTTTAATGTTGTCAGTCCAATACTTACTGTCAGATTAACCTGATCTTGCCCTGATTTAAACGGTGTCGTTTCAACAGATTCCCGCAAGCGTTCACCAACTTTGGCAAAGCTGTTTACCGGAAGATTTCTGAACAAGACTACAAATTCGTCGCCATTCTTAAAGCGAAAAACCAAATCTGAAGTACGAACCTGTCTATCAATTATTTCAGCAAATTGTTTTAACACTTCATCTCCTGCAGCATAACCAAACCGGTCATTAACTTCTTTAAAACGGTCGAGATCAAGTAAAATAGCTGCATTATATCCCTTGCCCAGCTTAATAATCTCTCCTATCTTCTGTTCAAACTCCCTGTAATTAAAAACCTTTGTAAGATAATCCTCACCAGCCTTTTTTCTTTCGCGCTTGTATCTTTTGTATGATGCTGCCGCTCCAAGAAAAAAACCAATAAACAGAGATACTGCAGAAATAATGAATGTTTCCATGTGCTACTTCTTATTTTTCTTTCTCAGGAGCGCACCTTTCTTTTGAAGGTAATCATATCTCATATTCTTTCCAGGCTCATAAACCAATGCCATGATGGAATCCTGCCCCTCTTTAAGTGAGGAATAGTCAGCAAAATCAAGATTACGAATAATGGCTTCAACAACTCTTATCGCTCCTGAATGATCTGCAAGAAGCACTCGTTTTCCCAGATTTTTCTTAACAAGATCAACAAAAGAACTGCCAATACGCCAGTCTGATTCAATCAACGATTCGCCTTCCGGGAAATGGAAAAATCTGTTCTTCAGCAATGCCTTAATCTGGGCCTCCTTTTCTTTATCAGTGCCTTCCATTTGCTTACCGTAAATTTCCACCATCTTCCTGGTGACTTCTTTCTTATTCATGTGAGTCAGTGCACCGTATTTCTGTGAATTTAATCCATAAACAGCATCAAAAGCAATGTTAGAATAACCGGATTCCTGAAGGAAATACCTTGCAGTTTGTTCCGTATTTTCGGACTCACTTCCATATACCTGTATTGGTCTGTCCTTGGAGAACATCCAAAGCGGATAACCTTTTTCTTCAACCTTATCAACCAATACTTTAAAGTCTTTACCCAATTCCCTGGCTGTTTCGATACCTTCAGGTTTTAATTGATTACCAACTGAACCGCTTATTCGTCTGTTATTTCGCCAGCTGTCCCAATAACCGGAGCCAACAAATACAGGGTTATCGCCACCGGATTCATGAACTGATTTACCATGACGGATCATAACAACCTGAGTTTGATTCAGCGGTACATAGGCCTGTGGATAAAGCGGAATCCCTTTGCCATTTGGCAGCCAAACAATGCCTTCTTTCATTACCAGGCCGCTGCCATCGTCAAGTTCCCGGCCAATTGTTCGTTTCTTGCCACCGGGATTTACTTCCATGTCTTCTTCCTGTAACACCAGCTTAGCGCGATAACGTGTGAACCTGGAACCAATCGCCGGTATGTGGCGAGATGCGAGAACATCGCTAAATCGTTCAAGGCTAAATCTCTTCAATAGCAATCTACGGAAACTGTCGTTACCTAATAATCCGTTCCATGCAAGGAAAAACATATGTGGACTGCCATTCGGCACATGATTCTTGATGAATTCATGTTTTGATTTAATATAAAACTGCGGTGAAAGATCTTCTTCTTCAAGCATTAAAATAAAGAAATACAAGTCTTTTCCCAATATCTTCAATTTCCGGATAAAATCATCTGTAACGTCATCCTTGGAAATGTCCAGCTTATCACCGTAAATATACTGAAGAAACTCGATGTCATCTTTCACTTTTTCTTTACGGTAAGAATTATGAAACTCAGCATGCTCACGGTATTCATCCACAGTAACCCTTCTTCCGTTTTCAAAATGCGGGGAAGCTTCTTGTTGGTTTTGTGTATTACCGGAATTTTTAGTATTTCCACTATTTTTTTGATTGCCTTTGTTCGGCTGATTTGTTTTCTTTTCTTCTTCACTCATAAACATTCATATTTAATACTATAACTACGAAACTAAATTTCTAATACTTCAAAAACTTACCTGTATAACGCTCATCCCCAACAAGAAGTTCATAAAAATACATATTCGGTTCTGTTGCGTCATCTGCCTCTTCCGACCATTTAATTCTGTTTTTCGCGGAACTTAAAGCACCTTTCTTCACAGAGGCCACTTTCTGTCCTGCCATATTGTAAATATTAAGGAAAATTTCTGAATGACCAGAAGACTCAAATTCAAAGGTTACCACATCCCGCGCCGGATTAGGAAATACATCAATTTGACCTTGCTCTGCAAACGATTGAATTGTAGTTATTTCATCCAGTTCAGAAGAACTCACTATATCGGTAAGATCAAACTTTTTAGTCGAATACAAACGATATTCACCAGCCGAAAGTGTCAATTCAGAATTAAGATTATTGACCTCCAGCGTATCCTGAGAAAACGTTTCATACCAAACACCGGTTTGCGTAAAATTCGGAGCAATAGTATTCTCAGTAACACCAAAATTACCAACAATAACCACATCAGAGGAGGAATGTCTCAAAACAATTCTTTTCATGGCAGAAGAAACGTCCATTGAAAAATCATCAGTAGCGAAGACATCGTGTTTTTTGCGAAGATGGATAAGTACTTTGAATAGATTGTATAGCGACTTTCGGTTTTTATCTTCAAAGTAGTCCCATTTTACAGGTTTCTGTCCTGTTCTGCCATTGTAATCTATACTATAATCGTAACCAAGTTCACCAAATTGCCATATCATTTTTGGCCCGGGTACCGGAATAAAGAAGGTTGCTGCAAGTTTAACCCTGTTTATTGCTGTTTTCAACTTAGTTATATCATAATCTCCAGATGAATTCCCATATTCAAGATTCTTATACATTAATCTTTCCTCATCGTGGCTTTCCGTATATCCTACAAGATGAGGATTTGACCAGCCTCTTTCGTTATAAGAAACGCGGGAGAAATCAGATTTGTCTCCGGAATTATAACCCATTGTGGCTTCGTTATAAGAGTGATTCATATTCCCCCAGGTCATCATTCCATAATTAGCCAACTCCTTTTCTTCTGAATTTTCAGCAAAATGCTCGAGAATCACATAAGCATCAGAATTGGTTTTCCATATTTCATCAGCCATTCGTTTCAGAATATTTACCCTGTCCTGATCATAGCTCCATCCTTCATCGCTGGATGAATTATTAGTGAAACCTTTTGTAAAATCAAACCGAAAACCGTCAACATTATATTCCTCAAGCCAGTATCTATTTACACTATCAACAAATTCCTGTGTAACCTTAGCTTCATGATCAAAATCAAAACCCCAGCAATAAGGTGGATGTGGACAAGTTTCGTTGTACCAGGGGTTCACAGCAGTCGGCTGGCCATATTCACCTGCATCAGGATCAAAGTACATTCGTACCATGGGAGATAGACCATAGGAATGATTTAAAACCATATCCTGAATAACTGCTATTCCCTTACCATGACAGGAGTCTATAAATGCTTTAAGATCTTCTTTAGGTCCGTAATACTTATCCGGAGCAAAATAAAAACTTG
>Ga0207714_1001621_pt1 | contig 14392 bp, 12 predicted proteins | sample PonA232FremontCA_2_FD_187270 | JGI IMG/M metagenome (GOLD analysis project Ga0207714, IMG submission 187270) | Marine sediment microbial community from Fremont, CA, USA - Pond A23 Sediment 2 (SPAdes) | ecosystem: Environmental > Aquatic > Marine > Unclassified | place: USA: Fremont, California... | reverse complement strand
GGGCTACGAGTACCAGGACGACGACGCGGAACCCGCCGCAAAGGAGGGACTCGGACGCCTCCACATCCTCGAAGTCCAGCGACTCATCAGATTCATGCCCAAACCGGTCATCTGTGTCGCACCGGGCTGGGCGGTCGGCGGCGGCCACTCCCTGCACGTCGTCTGCGATCTCACCATCGCGAGCGAGAACGCGGTTTTCAAACAGACCGACGCCGACGTGGCGTCCTACGACGCCGGCTTCGGCTCGGCCTATCTCGCAAAGCAGGTCGGCCAGAAGAAAGCCCGCGAGATTTTCTTCCTCGGGCGGGACTACGACGCCGAGGAGGCCGCCGAGATGGGGATGGTCAACGAGGTGACGCCCCACGAGGAACTCGAAGCGACCGCCCTGGAGTGGGCCGACGAGATAACCCGGAAGTCCCCGATGGCGATCCGGATGCTGAAATACGCCTTCAATATGACAGACGACGGGATGGTCGGCCAGCAGGTGTTCGCGGGCGAGGCGACACGGCTGGGCTACATGACCGAGGAGGCGCAGGAAGGACGGGATGCATTCAACGAAAAACGCGAGCCGGAGTTCCGAACGTTCCCGTGGCATTACTAGAAGCGAGCCATCTTTGAACCTCCCGTCCGTATTACTGTGTGATGACCGCGACTGCTGACGTCTCACGGCGGCAGGCCTGGGTGATGGCCGCACGGCCACAGACGCTGCCAGCCGGTGGCGCTCCAGTCCTGATCGGTGTCGCACTGGCAGTCGCGGACGGCGTGTTTGCGCCCCTGCCCGCAGTCGCGGCGCTCGTCGGTGCCTTGCTCATCCAGATTGGCACCAACTTCGCGAACGACTACTACGACGCGGTCAACGGCGCCGATACGGACGACCGCGAGGGATTCACGCGGGTCACGGCCGGTGGGCTGATCGAGCCGGAGCGGGTGAAACTCGCGATGATCGGGTCCTACGGCCTCGCCGTCCTCGTCGGACTCTATCTCGTGGGTCTCGGCGGCGTTCCGATTCTCGCGGTGGGTCTCTCCAGCATTCTCGCCGGTATTCTGTACACTGGCGGCCCCTACCCCTACGGCTACTACGGACTCGGTGATCTGTTCGTCTTCGTCTACTTCGGACTCGTCGCCGTCACGGGGACCTACTACGTGCAGGCAGTGACGACCGCCGGGGCGGGAGTGTTCCCGCTGGCGATCCCTGCAGGAACGGTGACGGCCGCCACAGCACTGGGTGGTGTCGCCGCAGGCGCGCTCGCAACCTGTGTGCTCGTGATCAACAACATCCGGGATCTGGAGACGGACCGCGAGGCCGACAAACGCACGCTCGCGGTCAAGTTCGGCTACAGATTCTCCCGGATCGAGTTCTGCAGCCTGGTCGGGGCCGCCTACGTCGTGCCGCCGCTGCTGTGGCTCGGCTTCGACTATCACGTCGCTGTCCTGCTCCCACTGCTGTCGGCGCCGCTGGCAGCCAGAATCGCGACTGTCGTCCTCGAACAGACCGACGGGGAAAGCCTCAATCCCGCGTTAGAGCGGACGGGTCAGCTGCTCGCACTGTATGCAATCCTGTTCGCGGCGGGGCTGCTCGTCCCGGAGGTGATCTGACATGCTCGAAACACAGCCATTTACGGTGCAACTCGCCTCGCCGCTGGAGACAGCGCGGGGCACGATAGACGCCCGTGAGGGGTTCCTGGTCCGGATAAAGACTGACGGCCTGGATGGGATCGGTGAGGCCACTCCGCTGGTCGGCTGGACGGAGTCTTACGAGGAGTGCCAGAAGGCGCTGGCCCGTGGGGAGGAGATCGCGAACGAACTCGACTGGGGGATCGCCCTCGCGAAACTGGAAGCCCCAGCAGCGCGCCACGGTCTCTCGCTCGCGCTCGCAGACGGTCGTGCGAAACAGGCGAAGATGCCCCTTTACAGATCCCTCGGCGGGTCGGATGCTGTCGGGGAGGTCCCGGTCAACGTCACACTCGGGGCCAACGAACCGGCGGCGCTCGCAGAGCGTGCGGCGCAGTCGGTCGAGCGTGGCTATCGCTCGATCAAACTCAAGATCGGGACCAACGGCATCGAGGAAGATGTCGAACGTGTCCGTGCTGTCAGGAACGCTGTCGGTGAGGATATCGAACTCCGCGTCGACGCGAACGGTGCCTGGACCCGCGAACAGGCGATCCGGGCGATCGATCGACTCGCAGCCCTCGACGTCTCCTACATCGAACAGCCACTCCCGACGGCCAATCTCAGCGAGCACGCAGGACTGCGGGGAAGAGGCGTCGATATCGCACTCGACGAGTCGCTGGCCGCACACGACGTCGTAGATATAATCGAGTCAGATGCGGCAGACGTACTGATTCTCAAGCCGATGGTGCTGGGCGGGCCGGATCGGACGGTGGCGGCAGCACAGCGCTGTCGGGAGGCCGGAATCGTCCCGGTGATCTCGACGACGATCGACGCCGTCGTCGCCAGAGTCGGCGCGGTCCACGCTGCTGCTGCGATCCCGGATATCCGCCCCTGTGGACTCGCCACCGGCGGACGGCTCGCGACCGATCTGGCACGCGATCCGGCCCCGGTCCACGACGGCCAGATCAGGGTCCCACAGGAAGGCGGTCTCGGTATCACAGACAGCCCGATCTGAGATGTCGGGGCCACTGCAGCGGTTCGATCTGCTCACGACCAGGACGGAGGCGACGCCGGAGCGAACGGCGCTCCGCTCGCTATCCTCCGGAGAGTCCTATACGTTCCGTGAACTGGACGAAGCAGTCACAGAAACTGCACGGGCACTGCACGCCCGGAGCAGCGACCGGCCGGCGCCGAATCGGCTGGGGATCGCACTGTCGCCGTCGCCCGAGTTCGTCGTCGGATTCTACGCCACGGTGCGGCTGGGCTGGCAGGTCGTCCCGCTGAACACCGCGCTCGCTGCCGACGCGCTCTCCGGCCAGATCGACCGGGTCGAACCGGATATCTGTCTCTGTGAACGGGAGACGGAACAGCTCACAGCCGATGTGGTCGATACAGAAACCACCACGCTGCTGTCGGTCGACGAGCCCAGCGTCGAGACGACGGCTCCGCTGTTGGGCGAGTCGGAGTCGTTCGATCAATCAGAGTCCTTCGATCAATCGGAGTCGCTCGATCCGTCACCGCCCGAACTCGACGACACCTGTCTGATCCTCTTCACCTCCGGGACGACCGGCGATCCGAAGGCCGTGCGACTGACTGGCGGAAATCTCGTCGCCAGTGCCATAGGCTCTGCATTCAGGCTCGGTGTGACCCCGGCGGATCGATGGCTGTGCTGTCTTCCGATGTACCACATGGGTGGGCTCGCACCGGCGATCCGGTCGGTGCTCTACGGGACCGAACTCCTCGTTCAGCCGGCGTTCGATGCGGCCCGAACCGCAACGATCCTCCAAGACGAGGGAGTTACCGGTGTCTCACTGGTTCCGACCCAGCTAACTCGCTTGCTCGACGCGGGCGTCGATCCGGACCGGCTCCGGACGATTCTCCTTGGTGGTGCACCTGCGCCGGGTCGGCTGCTGGACCGTGCCCGCGAGGCTGGCCTCCCCGTCTATCCAACCTACGGACTGACCGAAACGGCCTCACAGGTTACCACGGCACGGCCAGCCGAGACCGAGGAGTATCCCGGCACCGTGGGACAACCACTGCTCGGGACGACGGTTCGAATCGTCGAGGAGGGACAGCTACTCGAACCGGGTGAACGGGGCGAAATCGTCGTCGACGGGCCGACAGTCAGTCCGGGCTATCTGGACGAGTCGAACACTGCGGAGGCATTCAGCGTATGGGGGTTACACACTGGCGATATCGGCTACAGAGACGAGGAGGGGCGGCTGTGGGTGCTCGGCCGCCGCGACGAGACGATCATCACCGGCGGGGAACTCGTCTCACCGACCGACGTCGCGGAGTCGTTGCAGGACGCGCCCGGAGTCACGGACGCAGCAGTGCTGGGACTCGACGATCCCGAGTGGGGCGAGCGGGTCGGCGCAGTGGTCGCGGTCGGCGAGGAAGCGTTCGACGCTGCAGCGATCCGAGAACAGGTGATCGAGTACTGTCGAGAGAATCTCGCCGGTTACAAGCGCCCGAAAACGATCGCTATCGCCGCGGAGATCCCCAGGACACATTCCGGGACTGTCGACCGGGACCGTGTTCGTGAACTTCTCCGGTTGAAGGGGCAAGACGTTTCCGGTACCGATTTCTCGTAGCCAGTCCAAGAGACGACTGTGCCAACGACACGTTCGGATGGCGTCTCCCTGCATTACGATACAGCGGGAACCGGCGAGCCCGTGATCTTCGTCCCCGACGCGGGGTACGGTGCCTGGCAGTGGGCCTGGCAGTACGACGGTCTCGCCGGGCCCTACAGAACGATCGTCTGGGACCTTCCCGGGACGGGCCAGTCTGACACACCAGACGGGCCATACGACGTCGAGACACTCGCGACCGACCTGGAGGCTATTCTTGCCGCTACCGAGGTCCGGAGTGTTCACGTCGTCGGGGCGGGGCTCGGTGGGATGATCGCGCTCGGGTACGCCCGGAGCTACGACCGGGCCAGAACGCTGACGCTGTTCGGTACAGCCCCGCGGGGCGAACTCGTCGACCAGGACGCGCTTCGGGAGCTCCATCCAGCGGATCCTTCGGAAGACGACCGCAGAGAATCCCTGCGCGGGGCCTTCTCGGCGGAGTTTCGCTCCGCGCAGTCGGAGACGATCGATCGGATCTGCGAGTGGCGTGCCGACGAAGATGCCCGAGCGGCCGGCTTCGAAGCACAGGTAGCAGCCATCTCTGGCTTCGAAGCCGGGCCACTGTACGAACTGACGCTCCCGACGCTCGTCTGTCACGGTCTCGCCGATCCGGTGGTCGAGATCGATGTCGGACGGGACCTTGCGGCCGATCTACCGCGCGGGAGCTTCGAGGCCGTCGAGGGCAAACAGCTCTGTCACATCGAGCACTCGCGTGCCGTCACCGACCGGCTCGACGGATTCCTGACCGAGCACAGCCGCGAGAAATAGTCGTCAGAAAGGACGGCAGAAATCACCAGTTGAGGGGGTCTTTTATCCGGTGGGCACGTTCCATTGTGTAATGAGCCGACTTCGCATTGCGATGCTGAACGCTGCCCACGACGGCGCGGATACCCGCCGGAACTTCCGGCGAGAGGTCGACGCGGACCTCGTGGAGTTTCACGTAACCGAGAGAGAGCTACCTGAGACCTTCGAGTACGACGGCTGTATCGTCACTGGCTCCCGGGCCTCGGTCTACTGGGACGAGCCCTGGATTCAGGATCTCAAGCGGTGGATCGGGGAGGCGATCGAGACCGAGATGCCGGTTCTCGGCGTCTGTTTCGGTCACCAGCTAGTCGCGAACGTCCTCGGTGGCTCGGTCGAGGATATGGGGGAGTACGAGATCGGTTACCGGGAGGTCCGACACGACGGCAGTTCATTACTCTTCGAGGGGGTCGATCGGGAGTTTACTGTCTTTACGACGCACTCGGATCGAGTCGCCTCTCTGCCGCCGGGCGCAGAGCGCATCGCCGAAAACGAGTACGGCGTCCACAGCTTCCGGAAAGGCACCGTCTTCGGCGTCCAGTTCCACCCGGAGTACGACGAGGCGACCGCCGAATCGGTGACGAAAGGGAAAGACGAACTCTCGGACGAGCGACTCGAAGCGGTGCTCGACGGGATCAACGACGAAAACTACGCGGCAGCCTGTGAGGCGAAAACGGTGTTCGAGAACTTCACCGGGATCGTTCGAGACCGGGTCGAGAACGAACAGATCGCCACGAAAGCCTGAACCCCGCAGTCAGAGACTGTGACCCGACTCGTCGGTTCCGACGTACTCCGCGATATCCGTCGACGTGACGATTCCGACCACAGTCCCATCTTCGATGATCGGCAGATGGGAGATACCGTGTTCGACCATCTCGGCGGCGGCCTGGGTGACCGAGATCCCCGGGGGCGCAGTGACCATCTCTGTCGTCATGTACTCGCGGACAGTCACCTTGGCCCCAGAGTGATCCGACGAAACAACCTCGATGAAATCCGTCGAGGTGAGGATGCCGATGGGTGTACAGTCGTCGTCGATGACCGCGATCGATTTGATCGCCTGATCGAGCATCGCGTCCGCGATTTCGTCGAGGTGTGTCTCGGGGTCGACAGTCAGGACGGGCGTCGTCATGATCTCGGAGACAGTCGTCGTCATTGCTGACGGTTCGCAGGCAGCGATTGAGAAAATACCGGTTGCGGTGAAACACTGCCTCCTACCGATACCGTTCGAGTTCGGCCACTGCGGCCGCTGTCCCGTACCGTTCGACCAGTGGCTCCACTGCGGACCCGAGTGCACGCTTGCACGTCGATTCCGTCTGGAACGATTCTGCCTCCGTGACAGTCGCCCAGGACTGCCCCTGGAGGGCTTTCCGGATCAACAGCCGCTCCTGCTCGGCGGAGAGTCCATCGGCTCCATCATCGACGATATATCTGAAACAGAGCCGGCGGACGGCCCGCGGTGCTGTCCCGAATATCGCCTTCCCGTACGGGAGTCCGGCGGCGTGTCGCCACTCCTGGGCAGTGAGATCGAGCGCCGGTTCACCGCTCGCCGACCGACAGGCTGTTCGGATGACAGCCGGATCGACCGTAGAGAGCGACTCACGCAGTGTATCCGGCGTCCGTCGCAGGAACCATTCAGTGTGGCGGTCGTGAATTTGTGTCCCCTGGTCTGACAGCGGTCGCAGCATGACGACCGAGTGCTCGCCCGACCGGTCGTTTCGTGTCGTCGAGAGGTGGACCGTCCGATAGCCGTTCTGCATCCAGAATTCGACGAGTTCCGGTGTGACGCCGAAGGCAACCCCGAGCCAGTCGACATCGGCATCCTCGGCATCTGACTCGATCCGATCGAGCAGGTGTGAGCCTAATCCCTGTGATCTGCGGGCGGGGTGGGTTGCGATCCGCATGACGCGAAGCCCCACCGATCCGCCGGCCGCCTCGTCGCGTAACTGGCTCGTCAGCACGTCCGGGATCAGGTTGCCCCGGACTCGCTCACCCTCGTAGATCGCTGTACGAAGCTCCTCCGGGAGGCCACCTTCGCGGGCGAGCAGCGCAACGGCGACGACGTGTCCGTCGGTGGTGAGCGCCCGGACCGAGACGTTCGGTGCGTCGAGCAGGCGCGCCATATCGTTCGGTTCCGTCCGGTAGTGCGCGGTCACGAGCAGGCCGAACAGCTCACGGAGCAGTTGTGGCTCGGCCAGCAGTTCCTCACTCGAAATCTCGCGATACCGGACCGTCTCCGGCGTCGCGTCTTCGACGACTGCATCGACAGGCGGGCTGGCGTCGAGCGCGAGCGCGCGAAAGAGCCAGAGTTCGACCGGATCGCCGGCCGCGTACCGGATCGGCTCGGAGAGTGACAGCTCCGTGACTGTGAACCGACTCTCTGCCAGTTTTCCCCGGAACCTGACCGAGAAGCCGCGCCCGGTTCCCTCGTAGCCCCTCACTGTCGTGGTGAACGCTATCGATCTGGCATCGAGCAGATCGCCCAGCAGTCGGACCGGAATCGCGGCTGCCTCGTCGACGAAGACAGTTTCGGGATCCTCCGGGATAGTTGCAGCGACCGCTGGCCGTTCGTACCGTATCCGACCGTGTTCGGTTTCGATCGTTCGGTCGGCTATCTGCTCGAACTGTGAGCCGATCGTCTCCAGGAGTTCCGTCGCCCGGTCGAACAGTGCGGTAACACTCCCCGGAGACGGCGCAGTGACGAGCACGTCCTGTCCAGACCGTGCGAGTGAGGCCGCAGCGAGCCCGGCAGCACTCGATTTGCCCCGTCCCCTGTCTGCCTCGACGACGACTGCCCGGTCGTCGTCCCGAAGGTCCTCGAAGGCGCGAACGGCTTCGATCTGATCCCCGGTCTTGCAGGCGTCGTATGCAGCGTCCGGAAAACGATGGTCTGCCGGCGGGGTGGGCAGTTGTTTCGGGAGCCGGGGGGCTGGATGGCAGAGCCCATCCTGCTCGACGGTGTCGGTCTCGGCGTCGATGATCGCGATCCCGCGATGTGTCCGGAGTGTCTCGATCAGCCGGCGTCTGAACGCAGTTCCCACCTCGGAGAGATCGAACGGCGGGACAGCAAGCGAGCGGTCGAACTCGTCGCGTCTGTCGGGCCACTCCGAAAGCGACGGCGTCAGCAGGACGACCAGGCCGCCACCGACCACCGTCCCCACGATCTGGCCGAGCGCCGTCGGCTCACACCGGTCGTGACAGTCGTAGACGACGGCCGCTCTGGAGGTTCCGAGCAGGCGGTCGGCCTCGTGATAGCCGAGTGATTCACAGTGAGCGGAGTCTGCCGGTCCGACGTAGCTGGTCGCGCCCGGATCGATGTCGGTCGCCGAAAGCAACTCCTGGGCACGTCGCCGCGTGGTTTCGGCTGAACCCGAGAGGACGACCAGCCGTCGCTCGTTGGTCGAACGTGCCTCGGCGAGGAGTCGACTGATCGCGTCCATACCTGCGTTCGGTGTGGAGACGGCATGTAGACTGTGGTCTCGGGAGTGCAGTCTGAGACTGGTCGGCGTGGCCGGAGTCCGGTGGTTCTTCGAGTAGTTACAGAATCTGTAACTGGGCAGTTGACTTAAGCCCCCCAGTGTGCATGTCCCTGTTATGGCAGAGTTACTTACGTTCGGGGAGACCCCGCTTCGGTTCTCACCACCGGGGAACCAGCGCCTGGAGATGGCGCGGGAAACGACCATCTACGCCGACGGGACAGCGAGCAACGTCGCTGTCGCAGCACACGAACTCGGGGCCGAACCGATCTGGCTCTCGAAACTGCCGGAGACACCGCTTGGCCGCCGTGTCGAAACGCAACTCGAAGAGCAGGGGATCGAGACACACATCGCCTGGAGCGACGACGGTGAACTCCGACAGGGGCTTCTGTTCCGCGAATCCGGTGCGGCGCCCAGAGAGAGCCAGTGCTGGCACGACCGTGGACATACGGCCGCAGCGACGGCCAAACCGGCCGACTTTCCGATGGAGACTGTCCAGAACACCGAAACGATCTTTACCGGGCTGGGGACTGCCGTCCTCTCCGAACAGGCGGCCAAAACCACCGGCGCACTGTTGCGGGCGGCCGGCGGCGGTGGAGCGATGACTGCCGTTTCGCTCGATTACAGTGCCGGTCTCGCCCCGCCGGCGACCTACAGCGGTGTGCTCGACACGCTCGCCGACGATATCGACGTCCTGTTCGCCCACGACGAACGTGCACGCCAGGCTCTCGATCGAAAGGGTGGCCCCCGGGAACTCGCGAACACGATCGCAGCCGACTACGATCTCGAGATTATCGTCATTTTGCGATCCAGTGGTGGTGCTGTTGCGCTCCGGGATACACCGGGGACGAACATCATCCACGAACGCGATGCCATAGCGAGCAGCGATATCGATCCGACGGGGCAGACGGGTGCCTTCGTGGGTGCCTTCCTGCAACAGCTCATTCAGGGATCAGACACGGCCCGGGCACTGACCTACGCGGTCGCCGCATCGACGCTCGTCCGGACGGTGCCAGGCCCGTTCCTGACGACGACAGCGGGGGAGATCGAACCACTCGCCGACCGTGTCGTCGAGAACTCGCAGTGACTGCCGGTACGCATTTAATCCTCCCCTCCAATTTGCTTCGTATGAAGCGACTGGGAGCGTTCGTAGTGGTGGCAGCACTGATTGTTAGTCTCGGAATCGGCACACTGGGTACTGTCTCGGCACAGGAGCAGACGACGATGACAGTCAGTGTCACTGATGGGAACGGAGACCCGATTTCGGATGCTGAAGTAACCGCGTCCTGGGGGGACGGGGAAGGAACTGATACGACACGGGCGAACGGGAACGCGCTCATCGACGTTCCGACTGGTGCAGATATCGAGGTTTCGGTCGAACATCCTGATTACGTCCAGAATATTCCGAAAGCAGTCGAAAACCCGGACAACACAGTTGATATCGAGATGCTAGAGCCGGGGACTGCGGAGATAACGGTCGTCGATGCAGAGAACGGCGAACCGGTCGAAGATGTGGCGCTGATAATCACACACACCAGCGTTGGCAAACACGACGACGGCGCGGAGGTCGCGACCATCGAGACCAACGCGAACGGTGTTGCCGAAATCGCCGAGATCGAACAGCGAGAGTACGCGATCGAGACGAACAGGCCGGGCTACCTGATCAACCGGACGACGTTCAACCTCAGCTCCGACCAGAGAACGGAGCGGATCGAAATCGAGAGCCGGAACGTCGAAATGGAGTTCAGCATCACCGATAGTTATCTCGAATCTCCGGTACAGGGAGCAACGATCACCGTCGACGGCTCTTCCGCAGGAACGACGACCAGTGACGGGACGCAGGTCACTCGCCTGCCAGTCAACGACATCTACGAGATCACCGTCGACAAGGATGGGTACGGTGCACAGACGAGAATGCTACGGGTCGGTGAACAGCCGGAGACGTTCGAAGTGTCGATCCGCCGCACCCCGGCGATCAGTATCGAGCCACTCCAGACCTCCGTCGTTGCCGGCCAGCAGACCCAGGTGACGGTTACGAACGCCTACGGCGATCCAGTCTCCGAAGCGGCTGTCACGGTCAACGGCGAAAATGTTGCCGAAACGAATGCACAGGGCGTCGCGACGTTTACCATTCCCGACGTCGGGGATAACACGGTGAGTGTGGACTCCCGTGGACTCCAGGACTCGGTAACGATCGAAGGGGTAGACCAGTCGGTCGGCAACGAGACAGACGATGAAGGAGAGGCGGACGGCAGCACTGACAGCGTCGGCAATGGCTTCGGCATCGCTGTTGCACTCCTGGCGATTGTCGGACTGACGGTCGCGCTATCGAGACGGCGACACTCCTGAAGACGGTCTGTTCTTCGGGGGACTTACCTTTCCTGACACGCAACTGAATCCAATGACTGGACTCGTAGACGTACACGACCGCCACGGCGCAAACTACGAGAGTCGCGGCGGTCGGCAGGTCGTCGGCGATTACGGCCGACCGGAGCGAACACACCGGGCCGTCCGCAACGTCACCGGCGTGATCGAGATGGCCTACGACGTGCTCGTAGTAACTGGGGACGACCGCATCGATTACGTCGACAATGCCGTTTCGAACCGTGTGCCAGCCGAAGACCGGACTGGCGTTTACGCACTGCTACTCGATCCACAGGGCCGCATCCGGACCGATATGTACGTCTACAACGCCGGCGAGCGGTTGCTCGTGTTCGTCCCGCCGGGCAACGGCGCGGAACTCGCAGAGGAGTGGCGCGGCAAAACCTTCATACAGGATGTCGATATCGAGAACGCGACCGAGGACTTCGCCATCTTTGGCGTCCACGGCGCGCAGGCGACCGAAAAGATCGCGAGTGTCTTCGTCGAACAGACGCCCGAACAGCACCTGTCCTTCGTACGCGGCGGGATGGGCGACGCAGGCGTCACCGTCATCCGAACGGACGGACTGACTGGCGAGGAAGGGTACGAGGTCGTCTGTTCGCTCTCCGAGGCGGAGGACGTCTTCGATACGCTCGCGAACCGGGGCCTGAACGCGGCACCCTTCGGCTACCGGAGCTGGGAGACGCTGACACTCGAAGCCGGCACACCGCTTTTCGAAACTGAACTGGACGGCGAGGTGCCGAACAATCTCGGCCTGCGAAACGCGGTCGATTTCGAGAAGGGCTGTTTCGTCGGCCAGGAGGTGGTCTCACGGGTCGAAAACCGTGGCCGGGCGACCAAACACCTCGTCGGCCTCACCACGGACGCGGTGCCCGACGCGGGCGCGACGGTGTTCGACGGTGACGAGACCGCCGGCAAAGTGACGCGTGGCGTCGAGAGTCCGACACTCGAAAAACCGATCGCACTGGCGCTGCTCGATCAGGCCGTGGCGACCACACTCGACGACGCCGAACTGACGGTCCGGATCGACGGTGACGAACAGCCAGCACAGGGAGTCGAACTCCCCTTCGTCGAGGGGTCAGACCACTCCGCTCGTCTCCCCAGTTACTGACGCGGCGCGAGCAACTGCTCTGTCAGGTCTCCCAGCAGACGGCCAGTCGTGCTGAAAATGTGTAACCCGGCGATACCAGCGATCGCGCCGAACACCGATCCGACCACGGCTTCCGGGAGGGTCGATATCGTGAAAAATTCGAAGATCGGTTCGCTCGTCCTCACCGTCGTGGCTCCGATCTCGACGAGTTGCTCCGAACCGGACCCCGTGCCGTAGGAGAGACCCGGTAGCCAGAAGACGAGTGGGGCGACGAGATAGGCAACAGAGAAACTGAACCAGATCGTGAGCACAACGAAGGAGATCGTTCCGATCCAGAACGTCGTCAGACAGTAGACGAGAAGCAAGTAACTCCGGCCGTCCGTGGCGACTGTTTTGAGGTACTGCCAGATGGAGCGGTCGTTCGGATCGATCGGCTCCCAGCTCACGTCCCGGTCGAGGAGACGGCACAACAATGCCGCTTCGATGAGACCTGCGTGATCGGCGACACTGAGGACGAACACGAGCAGTGGCACACCGACACCGAGTGGAACCAGCGCGATACCCAGCGTTATCCCGGTCAGGAAGGTCGTGAAGTACGCGATACCGACGGGAAATCGGAACAACAGGTAGGCGAGCGACCGGTAGCTCTCCTGATCGGTGGTGACACCGAACAGTCGACCGAGAACCGAACGGCCCTCACCCGTGTGGTAGTGCTCGCTCATACGCCTGCATCTGCCGGAATAATCGTATAACTGCAGGGTGCGTTTCAGGCAATGAGACAGTATCGGAGTATTTGAACAGTTACTCTTCAGTAGCCTGCCATTTGTCGGCGAACATCTGTGGCGTCGGATTCGTGTTGAACGGATCGAAGGTGAACGGAGCGTCCTCTGTAGTGGTTGTCGGGATGGTCTGAATCGTCTGTGCGGTCGATGGCTGTTGTGTGCTCATGATTGGGGTGTGTCGAAGGTGGTTTGCGCGCGACGCTGGTTTCCAGAATAGTTATGACAGGCAGCGTACGCGTACCCCAAGCACGATCATTGTACTACTCTCTCTGTCGCCATCCTTAATAAATGTTAATGATTAATCCCCGACGACCAGTTCGGTCTCGTAGTCCGTCAGATTCTCGTAGCCGTCTTCTGTGACGACGACGAGATCCTCGATCCGGACACCGCCCACGTCCGGATCGTACAGTCCGGGTTCGATCGTGATGACGTGGCCGGGTTTCAGAGTTTCCCCGCTGTTCGCGACACTCGGTCGTTCGTGAACTTCCAGTCCGATCCCGTGACCCGTGCTGTGGATGAAGCCCGTTTCAGTCGTCGGATTCTCGCGCAGTGTCGGGAGCCCGGCAGACTCGTAGACGTCGCAGGCGGCCCCGTGGACGGCGTTCGTCTCGACACCGGGTTCGATGGCCTCGATAGCGGCTTTCCGGGCCTCGTTGGTCAGTTCGTACCACGTTTCGAGGGTTTCACTCGGCTCACCGTGGCAGAAGGTTCGGGTCATATCGGCGTGGTACCGGCTCGATTTGTCCCGCGGGAAGATATCGACGATGACCGGATCACCGGCGGTGAGTGGGCCGCTGCCGCGGTCGTGTGGCTCCGCGGCGTCGGAGCCACAGGCGACGATCGTTTCGTCCAGCGCACAGCCGTGTCGTAACAGCGTCACTTCGATTTCTTCCTTGACGTGCTCGCTGGTCACCACCTCGCCGTCCTGGTGGAGTCTCCCGTCTCCATCGACAGCTGCGGAGTCGATGAGTTCCTCGGCGCGCGCCATCGCAGCCTCGTTGGCCCGCTGTGCCTCGCGGATGTGTTCGATCTCTTCTGCTGTTTTGGTCGCGCGGACCTCGGTGATCGTCGCGTCGGTGTCTGCGGTAACCTCGACTCCCTGTTCTCGGATACCGTCCGCAGTCCCCAGCGGGAACCGCGGTGGTGCCGAGACGGCGTCGACACCGTGGGATTCGAGAAATTCGGCGAGGACACGGCTTCGCCCTTCGGCGACGCCGTACTCCTCGACTTTTGCCTGGTAGTCGAAATCACTGCCGCGCTCGACAGTCTCTGCCCGTGCCTCTGTCTTTGCCCGGCCGTACTCCAGGCTCCGTGTGAACAGGAGATGGACAGAACCAGTGTAAAGTGTGATGAACGGGTCCGGTGCGTCGAAGCCGGAGAGATAGTACTGATCTGCATCTTCGGAGTCGGCATCGAGCAGGTAGCCATCGACACCGGCTGCTTCGAGATGTGCATCCAGTTCGGAGAGATCCGGTTCCATACAGTGTCGATGGGTGGCTCGTACTTCAATTATCACGACTTCCGTCTGCTTATTGTGCCACCAGTCGTAGACGAGTTCGATAATGCCCGCACCCGAAGAGACAGCCAGCCCGGAGATTGCCGTCGCCGTCGTGGAGGCGAACA
>Ga0207714_1001620_pt1 | contig 14393 bp, 11 predicted proteins | sample PonA232FremontCA_2_FD_187270 | JGI IMG/M metagenome (GOLD analysis project Ga0207714, IMG submission 187270) | Marine sediment microbial community from Fremont, CA, USA - Pond A23 Sediment 2 (SPAdes) | ecosystem: Environmental > Aquatic > Marine > Unclassified | place: USA: Fremont, California... | reverse complement strand
TCCCAGATCTTCTCCGACTCCAGGTGCTTCTTGAAGTAGGGCATGGCCGTTCCGGTGATGCCGTTCATGATCTGGTAGTAGAGGATCCCGCCGCTGACGCCCCGGTCCTTGAGAATGGTGAAGTTGAGCGGGGGCGGATCGAGATAGGGCTGTGCCGGGCCCATGCCGTCCCCGATGGGTCCGTGGCAGCCAATGCAGAACTGCTGGTAGATCTTGTGCCCGCGGGCCAGTCCGGCCTCTGTCGTGGGATAGGGATTGGACAGGTTGCGCCACTCCTTGGGGACTTTCGAATGAAGCCACTTCACGTTCTCCACCGGTCCCTTCTCGTATGCAGCGATCGCCTTTTCCTTCCAGTACTTCTGTCTGGCCACGCGCTTGTCCGCCATTTCCATGCCCAAACTCTGGACGTATTCCGTGAGCAGCTCGATCTTGCCCCGACCCAGATAGCTGAAGGAGGGCATGATGGAGACGGGGCTGGTGGAGCGGGGATCCATGAAATGGGCCAGATGCCAGTCATCCGGATGCTCGCCGCCCTCCTGGGACAGGTCCGGCCCGGTCCGCTGCGAGCCGAGGAGCACCGGCTTGTCCGCCACGTAGTCCCCCGCCTTGGCGATCCGCTTGGCCCCCACGCCCCAGTCCAGGGACCGGATGGACTGGGTGTGGCAGTAGACGCAGCCGTTGGCCATGTAGATTTGCCGCCCGGCCTGCTCCACTTCCGTGCGCCTGCGGAAAATCTCCGAGGGCTCGGTTTGGCTGGTGTGGTAGAAGGGCAGCGCGATCACCACGAGCACTACCGCAAACAGCACAAGCGAGGTCCCTACGAAGACGACCGCGGGGGTCATGCGCATCATCATCTGTTCTCTCCTGCAGGGGCGAGCACCGATCGGACGATATTATAGAATCCCACCAGGGCCGAGACGAAGATGAGAAGCCCCAGCGAGGCCCGGATGATGTAATAGACATGGATTTCCGGGAGCACGCTGTAGACCGTCTCCCCGTTCAGCCACGCGTTGCCCTGGATCAGGCCCGCGATGGTGAGCACCACCGCGAAGCCGGCAATCCCGATGAGCACGAGCCAGTACTGAAAATCCGCCAGGAAGCGGCTGAAAAGGGGACGTCCCGTTATGCGGGGAATGACGAAATAGAGCCCGCCCAGGGCCACCATCCCGGAGAAGCCCAGCACACCGATGTGGGCGTGGCCCACCACCCAGTTGTTGAAGTGGGTGACCCGCTGCACCTGGGGCAGCGCCATCATGGAGCCCTGAATGCTCACGAAAAAGTACATGATCGTTCCGGTGAAGACGAACTTGGCCCCGATATCCCCGTGAATGGCGCCCAGTCTCCCCTTGGCGGTGTACCAGATGTTGATCAGGAAAGCCATTACCGGCACCACCATGGCCACGCTGTCCACGATGGCCACCACCTTGAGCCAGGTGGGCACCGGAACCTGGAGCAGATGATGGGTCCCGATGTGGGCGTAGACCACGAAGAGCCCCCAGAACCCGAGCAGGGAAAGGGTGTGGCTGTACAGGGGCGCCTGCACCGTCTTGGGGATGACGTAGTAGGCCACCGCGATGGAGAGCGGAGTGAGGAGCAGGCCGAAGATATTGTGCCCGTAGAACCAGAGGAGGATGGCGTCGGGCATGCCCCGCAGAGCGCCCACGTTGGGCTCCCAGATCACGTTGCCCAGGGCGTAGGTCATGGAGGTCAGGGTGATCGCCGCGGCGATGTACCAGATGGAGACGTAAAGCAGCGGCTCCTCCCGCCTGACAATGGTCATGAAGAAATTGACCAAAAAGATGCCGAAGCTCAGGATAAAGAGGATGTCCACGTACCAGATGAACTCGGCGTATTCCCGGGCCTGGGTATAACCCGCGAGCAGGGTGATCACCGCCGCCACCAGGGTGACGTTCCAAAGAGCCGCGCCCGCCAGCCCCAGCCGCTCGCTGTAGAGCCGTGTTCGCAGCATCCGGGGCAGGAGATAGAAGCAGGCCGCCAGGAGCCCGGAGGTGACGAAGCCGAACATGACCACATTGACATGGACCGGCCGCAGCCTGCCGAAGACGATCCAGCCCATCTCCCGGACCAGGTCCGGGGCGATGAGCTCCGTTGCCCCGAGCAGGCCGAAGAAGGTGCCCAGGATCATCCAGACGGCGGAGCTCAGGCAGAAGGCCTTTGCAGTGGCGTTCTCGGGAATGGTGAATGCTCTCATAGACATGGGAACCGGCCTTTTCACCTTTCGCGCGGCGTTTTGCTGTCGGGGCGTGTTCTCATGGAAAACAGCGAGCTTTCGAATAACTCTTTTATCATGTACATGGGCTGAAGCTGTTGAAACTTGGGGAAAGCAACAGCGAGGCTCGGCGGGTGGAGCGCTTCGCTGGGTTCCATATATCACCTTGGCCTTGTTGGTACAGCAACAAATCAAATCCTGCTTGAGGCAAAGGTCAGAGACGTAATCAAAAGCACGGCAAAACGCGAGTGGTCAGGATGTCGCCGATAAGATGCTGCCGGTCCTGTCATGTGAAACCCGGGATGAAACCCGCGCTTCAGCGTCCACCCGCCTTCGCCTCGCATGCTTATGCTAAATTGTGCCCGGGTTCGCCCGGAGATGAAGGTTGTATGCAAAAAAAAGAAAATGACAAGTCACTAGCTGTGACAGGCCAGCCAGCAGTCGAGGTTGGCGCCCTTGCGGCGATGGCACTCGATGCAGAAGCCCATTCGGAAATCCCTGCCCGCGAGCCTGTCCTTTTGCGCCACCTTGCCGTGGCAGGCCTCGCACTGGATATCGTTTGCGATGTGGCGCTGATGATTGAACAGCACGTGCTCCGGCAGAAAATTCGCCTTGCGCCACGGCGTGGGGGTACCCGTGTCGAAATAGCGGTGCTCCTTGCGGATCTGCGGATGCTGGGAAATGATGTAATTGTGGCAGAAGAGGCATTTCTGCACCGGTGGCAGTCCCGGATGAGTGGACCGCTCCACACCGTGATGGCAGAAGCGGCAGTCGATCTGCTTGACCCCGGCGTGCACGCGATGGCTGAAGGGGATCGGCTGCTCCGGCCCCAACCCCACAAAGGGATGGATGTACACGAGATAGACCAGTGCTGCCCCAAATAAGGCCGCCAATCCGAGGAGAACGATCTGGGGCCTGTTTCCGGAGACAGCGGCTAGGGCGCTCCGCAGAACGGGCAGGATTTGCGAGGGCCTTCCCCTTGCTGCCGCAAGCAGGGCTATGCCGGCCAGGATCAGGGTTGCGAGTGTGGCGAGCAGAATTTCCATAAGGATTTTTCAACAGGTGGTTAGGAGATTTCTCCCGAAAAGGGCCCCACTCAATTCCCTCCAGCCCCGTGCAACCGGCTTCCCGCAACCGGCTCCAGGGTTTCCGGAAACTGATTCAGGTAGCCCAGGACAACCCGGATCATGATCCCCAGGAAGGCCAGGGAAATCACCGGATCGGCCCAGGACAGCGGCAGAACAGTGCTCTCCGCCCCTCCCAGGGCCGGAGCGAGCAGCAGATAGTGCTCCAGCCACATCCCGGCGACGATCGCGCAGCAGAGCCCGGTCATCATTGCCGGAAGGGTCTTGACCCTGCGGTTGAGCAAAACCAGGAAGGGCACCACGAACCCCAGCACGAAGACGGTCCCGGCCATGACGTTCCACGGCGCCTGGACCGTTCTGGTGATGACGTACGCGGTCTCCTCCGGAATATTGCCGTACCAGATGACCACCAGCTGGCAGTAGAAGAAATCGGCCCACAGGAGGCAGAAGGCCAGAAGGAGCTTGCCCGCGTCGATGTATTCCCAGGAGGCGATCTCCATGCGGACGGATCGATTGATGTGCAGCGCCGCCGCCAGGATGATCAGGGCCCCGATCCCCACGAACACGGCCTTGATGAAGGTATAGGCCCCGAAGAGCGTGGAGTACCAGTGCGGCTCAGCGGCCATGACCAGATCGTACCCCACCAGGGACAGGACCGCGGCAAAGGCGATGAGATAGAGGATCCCCAGGACGAAACGCCGGTTCGCATAGGTCTCCGGATTCGGGCTCCTGCGGGACCAGATCCCGGCAAGCCACGTGCGGAGCCCGGTTTGAGGGGCGGATTGGCCCACCCGGAGCCACAGGGAGTAGTAGAGATACATCAGCCCCAGGGCGTAGAGCAGCACAAAGGCGACTACGTCCCGGGTGAAGAGAAAGGGGAGGCTGAGCCAGAGATCCTTGCCCCCGGCGAAATCCTGCCCCAGCCAGGGGAAGATGTATTCCGCGCCTGGAATCAGGCCCAGAAAGAGGAGCAGGGAGACCGGGAAGAAGGCGCTGAAGGCCTCGGCCAGTTGGGGAAAGCTGCTCCTGTACACGTGCACGGTGCTGGCCATGGCCGAAACCGCCAGGCCTCCCTGGGCTATGGCGGAAAAGAGCAGGAAGTTGACCAGATAGGCCCGCCAGGCGATCTGGGGCTCGCCCAGCAGAAGGGCCGCGACAAAGCCGGCCAGGCCCAGCAGGACCATGCCCCAGGCGAGCCTGCCCACCCCGGCGAAGCGCTTGCTCTTTCCGTTCGCCTCTGTCCCGGTCATTGCCGTCGCACCCATGCCCCGCGTTCCTCCAGAAAGGCCTGCAGCTCGCCCAATTCGGCTGCCGGACACTGCACCACCAGCCCGAACCGGTCCGCGGTGCATTCCACGGGATTGTCTTCCTCGTCCCCGTATGCGGGCAGCCTCGTATGCAGGATCAGCCCGATCACGGTGCCCAGCACGGCGAAGAGCACCGCGAGCTCGAACCCCACGATGAGAAAGGGAACGAGCGCCACCACCGGCTTGCCGCTGACGATCAGCTCCCAGCGCAGCGAGGTGAAGGAGGCGAAGCCGTAGCCGGTCACCAGCCCCAGCAGTCCCCCGATCAGGGTGAACCACCCCACCGGGGTCTTCTTGCCGCGCAGCGCCTGGTGGATCGCCTCGCTGGGCACCGGCCCGCAGACGCGCTCCACCCGCCAGGAGGGAGAGGTGATGTCCCTGACCGCTTGCGCCGCCCGTACGTCCTCCTGGAAAAGGGCGGTGAGGGTTACCGTATTATTGGCCATGGGCCTGGTCCTCGCTGATTTTCTCCTTCATCTCGGTCATGGACACCGAGGGCATGTGCTTGACGAAGAGGATGAAGAGAAAGAAGAAGAGGCAGAAAGTGCCCAGCATGATCCCGTACTCGATGAAAGTGGGTGCGTATCCGCCGAAGGCGTGGGGCAGAAAGTCGTGGGCCACGCCCCCGATGATGATCACGTATCTCTCGAACCACATCCCGATGTTGATCAGAATGGACAGGGCGAAGAGCCAGAAGAGGCTCCTGCGAAAGCGGCGGAAGAAGAACAAGAGCGGCACCAGGCTGTTGAAGACGATCATGATCCAGAACTGCGGGGCCATGTCCCCGAACATGCGGAATGCCATCTGTTCCATTTCCACGCTGCTCTGGCTGTACCAGGCGATGAAGTGCTCCGTGGCGTAGCTGTACCCCATGATGAGCCCGGTGAAGATGATGGTCTGGGCCACCTTCTCCAGGACGCCCATGGTGATGATACGCTGGTATCCGAAAATGGCGCGCAGGGGAATGATCAGGGTCAGAACCATGGCCAAGCCGGAGTGGATGGCCCCGGCGACGAAGTAGGGAGCGAAGATCGTGGTGTGCCACCCCGGAATCACGCCCAGGGCGAAGTCCCAGGACACCACGGAATGCACGGAAATGACCAGCGGGGTGGCCAGGGCCGCGAACAAAAGATAGGAACGCGCGTAATGGGCCCACTGCTGATAGCGTCCGGTCCAGCCCAGGGAAAGGGCCCTGAAGATACGCTTCTTCGCTCCCGAGGCCCTGTCCCGGATGGCGGCCAGGTCCGGCAGCATCCCCGTGTACCAGAACAGAACGCTCACGATGAGATAGGTGCTGATGGCCACCAGATCGAAGATGAGCGGCGACTGGAAGTTGGGCCACAGGGTGCGCTGATTGGGCACCGGAATCATGAAGAAAGCCATCCAGACCCGGCCCAGGTGGATCAGGGGAAAGAGGCCCGCGGTGCAGATGGCGAATACGGTCATGGTCTCCGCGGCCCTGGCCACGGGATTGCGCCAGGGTGCCCGGAGCAGGTGCAGAATGGCGGAGATGAGCGTGCCCGAATGGGCGATCCCCACCCAGAAGACGAAGTTGACCAGATAGGTCCCCCAGTGGACGGGGTTGTTCTGCCCCCCTGCCCCGATGCCCACCAGGATCTGGTAGATCCAGCAGACCAGCCCGAAGCCCATTCCGAGCAGCAGGGCCACGACCACGCTCCAATAGAGCCTGCCCGCGGGCTCCAGGGTGCGTGTGACCGTCTGGTCCACTTCGGCGAAGCTGAGTGGAGTTGTGTTGTCCGTGGCCATAGGAATTGTCCGGCTTCAGAAGTGTTCCTGAACTGGAGCCGTGTTTTTTTGCTCCCGCCGCGCTGACGGCGCTAGGTATGCCGTGCCTTTTTTTCGTCCGATGTTCGGCCCACCACCTTCTTGAGGTAGATCACCGCCGGCTTGGTGTTCAGATAGCCCATCACCTGGTAGGCACGCTTGTCCGCGACCATGGCCCGGACCCTGCTGGACTCGTCCAGGAGGCTGCCGAAGACGAGGGCTTCCGTGGGGCAGGTCTGGACACAGGCGGGGGTCACCTCCCCGTCGCGGATCATGCGATTCTCCCGCGAGGCCCTGGTGTGGGCCCGCTTGATCCGTTGCACGCAGAAGGAGCACTTCTCCATGACCCCCTTGGTACGCACGGTGACGTCCGGGTTGAGCTGCAGATTCAACGGCTCCGGCCAGGGCCACTCGTGCCAGTTGAACTTGCGCACCTTGTAGGGGCAGTTCTGGGCGCAGAACCGGGTCCCGATGCAGCGGTTGTAGATCTGGTTGTTGAGGCCTTCATCGCTGTGATGCGGGGCATATACCGGACAAACGGACTCGCACGGCGCATTGTCGCAGTGCTGGCAGAGCATGGGCAGAAAGATGAGCTTGTCCGGATCGTCCTGCTGCCTATAGCGCTCGATGCGCAGCCAGGACATCTCCCTGCCCCGGATCACTTCCTCTTCCCCGACAATGCCCACGTTGTTCTCCGCGTAGCAGGCTGCGGCGCAGGCGTTGCATCCGATGCAGCGGTCCAGGTCCACGGCCATGGCCCAGCGGTAGTCCTCATGTTCGTGGGCGGGATAAAAGTCGCGGTCGGTGTCGTATCCACTCGGCAGGGGCAGGGTCAGGGGGAACTCGTGCATCGCATAGCCGTGTTCCTCGGAATGCTCCTTTTGGCTCAGCTCTTTGGGCGTGGCGGTCAATGCGATGGCCCGGCCCAACTGATCGCTCTGCCCGTCGGTGTGGGCCAATTCGGGCCGTTCCCCCATTCCCTGAAGGGAAACATCACGGACCGCCCACGGCCCCGCGCCTGTTTCCGAACGGGGCTGAACGGGCAGGAGCCTGAACGGATTGGCCCCGCGCCCCCGGGCGTAGCGGCCGTACGCGGTGTGGCCCTGTCCCGCATACAGGACCAGGAGTCCCGGAACGGTGCCGTCCGTGACGTAGGCGGGCGCTCTTTGGCTCCGCGACCCGGTGCCCACCCGGACCAGCTCCCCGTGCTCCACGCCCATTCGCCCTGCTGTTTCCGGATGGACCAGGAGCGTGGACTGCCAGGCCACCTTGGTGATGGGGTCCGGGATCTCGCAGAGCCAGGGCAGATTGGCTCCCCGGCCATCAAAGAAGCGAAGCGAGGGGAGCGCCGCAAGGGCCAGGGAGGACTCCTCCCGCTCGGGCCCGGAATCCCGGGTGAAATGGTCTGCGAATCCGGATCGGATTCGCGGTGCCTCATCTTCGGCCCCGCCGCTAGCGGCATCCGGGAACACGCCGCCGTTTTGCAGGGCCCGCAGCCACTGTCGCTCCCTGGCGATCCCGTGGCGCTCATCCGCCCGGCGCAGGAGATATTCCTTGCTGCTGCGGCTGGAGGCGACCTCTCCCCCCGCGGCCCGGATCAGGACGTCCCCGGCGGAGGGTGCGCCGTGCATGGAGGCCATGGCCGGCTGCAGCGTGGACAGGATATTCCCGTCCGCGCCGTACTCGCCCCAGCGCTCCAGGGGCAGCGCCACCGGCAGCACCAGGTCCGCCTTGCTCGCGGTCTCGTCCAGAAAATTGGAGAAGCAGACCGTGAACAGGTCCTCGCGCCGCATAAGCTCCCTGAAACCGGAGTCCGGGGGCAGGGAATGCGCCGGATCGGTCTGATGCACCAACAGGACCTCCGCCGGCCCCTGCCGGATCTCCTCCAAAAAGGTCTCTTGCTCCGCCCGGCTCGAGGCCAGCTCCACCCGGTGCCGCCGGGAAAAGTCCAGCCCGGCCAGGCCGGGGTCCAGGAGGGCGTTCAAGAGGTTCACCGCCGTGTCGGTCCGGAAGTCGTCTCCGGAGATGCTCACCCCCTCGGTCCCCAGAACCAGGGGAGATTCGGCCGAGAGCAGGTGCTCACGCAATTGCCTGTAGCGGGCTTCTTCCAGGCCGGTGCGCCGCAGCACCCGTTCCGGAGTGTATTCCCGGCTAATTTGCCGCAGCTCGCGGGCCGCTGACTCGGAAAATCCAGCTGCGCCCCTCTCCCGCAGGACCTCCCGGATCAGCCCCAGGCACAGCGCGGAGCGCGCCTCCGGGCGACAGGGAAGCCATTCGTCCGCATTGGCGCAGGTCAGGCTCCGCACCGGCCCCACATGGAAGAAGCGGCCTCCGCCGCTGTCGTGGGCGTGCATGGCCTTGAACCCTCGAGCGTATTCCACAGGGGAGAGCCAGGTCTCCAGAAAGTCGGCCCCGAAGCCGAGCAGGAAGTCGCGCTCTTCCAGCCTGTACGCCGGCAGCCCATAAACGCCGAAAACGACCTCGTTGGCCCGCTTCAGATCCTCGTACGCCACGGGCTCGTACACGAGCGGCGGCGGGGAGCGCCATTTATTCAGGCAATCCGTAAAAAGGTCCATGAGGCTCTGCCCCTCGATCCCGGAGAGCATCCGAACACGGTTTTCCCCTTGGGAAGCCGCCCGGTCCAGCCTGTCCCCGAGCAGGCCCATCGCCTCCTCGAAAGCCATCTCCCGGCGCGAGCCGTCCTCCCGCCTCAGGAGCGGGGTGGAGAGCCTGTCCGGGTGGTACACGGCCTGGAGGCTCGACTGTCCCCGAATGCACAGCTTGCCCCGATTGACCGGATGCAGGGGATTGCCCTCCAGCTTGACCACCCTGCCCTCGCGGTTTTGCGCCAGAAGGCCGCATCCCGCGGGGCAGTGCCTGCAGGTCGTGGCGTACAAATGGGCCTCGCCGGCTACCATGTCCTCGGGGCTTTGCACCTGGGAGTAGAGCCGTTCCTCGCCCTGGCCGCCGCAGGCGGCGGTAAAGGTGAGGCTGCCCGCGGCAGCCAGCTTCAGGAAGGTCCGTCGATCCATCATGAAGACATTGCTCCGGCGGAGGAATCCGTTGCACGGGTCCGGCGCTGTAGCTCGCTGGATCAGCAAGGCGCGATCACGGGCCCGATCCGACAAAAATAAAGGACCTTATGGGTATTCTATCCGGGAAGGGTGCGATGACGCAACCGGGAGAAACAACTTATTGCGAAGGAAGGACGGGGAACGTTCTCGACAGGACGCGAAAGTCCGCACCTGTGCCCTATGTCCGTTGCCCTTTTACAAGCGTCGCGGATTCTCACAAAGACGTGCCACACATCTTTCATCCCCTGGCGGCCCTGGTCAGAACTGAAATAAAAATGCGGTTTCACGCTTTGACACATCGCCGAAAGCAAGGTGTCCTGTGAAGCCTTTTGCCCTGCTGTTCACCCAGCAGGGTACCCTGCACCCATTTTTTCCAATGAAGGTGGGGCTTCCGCCACCTTTCCATGCGGGCGGTTCATTTTACCGAGAACCATGTCTCCCATCAGCCCTTCCTAGAAAATGGGTGCAGGGCATCTGGGCGCTCTTGGCGTCTTGGCGGTTTTCTTTTGTTCACACTGAACTTCCTTCCAGCTTTCATCGGTTCCTCTCGTCAGTGAGACATATCTCTACACAAAAAAGGCGCCCTGCTAAAAGGTAACGATCTCGTAACCACGCTCCCGGAATCCGGCCATTCCCGGATGGCCGGACATATCCTCCAGGATGGTCAGGCCCTGGGCCCGGGCCTCGTCGAGAGTGCTCATCTGGGTGGAACAGGCCCGGCACACCCCTGCGACCAGTCCCCTCGCCTTCACCTTTTCCCACAGGCTGTGCAGGTGATGATCCTCCTGCGCGAGATCGGGAAGGAGCTTCACCGACGCCCCCTCCACGACGATCTCCGGAGAATGCCCCTTGTCCGCCATGTCCAGGCTGTTGAGCAGGACGTGGACGAAACACATGGGCTCGCCGTTGTACACGAAAAGGGCTATTTTGCTCACTCCGTCCCCCTTTTGTCATTTTTTTAGCGTTCATCGGACACGTCCTTCTCGAGCTTCATTCCCCTCCGCCACCCCGAAAACCACGACTTCCAGTCACTCCTGCGGATGACCAAGCCAAAAACTGCGTGGACTGCACCTTAAACATTGATACCGCCCGTCTTGAACAGGGCCACGGCGCTGTAGGTGCGGGCCCAGAAATTGGCCTTCTCCTCGGCGGGATGCCCGAAAAAGTCCTGAACCCAATTGTGCTCCGGGTTCTGATACAGATCGCGCAGGATGTTCGCGATATGCTTGGGATGCCACTGGGCATAGATGAGGAAGTCGTACACGAATCCCACGAGCTCCCCGGGCTGCAGGGCCAAGGGATTGGGGAACTCAAGGACGCGGCGCGTCCGGTCCGAAACGGCCTCCTCCCTCATGGCCCGCTCCACGGCAGTCCCCCGGCCAAAATCACGTCCAGCGTCAAAATCGCAATGAAAGGGGTACAGATCGGAGGACCGATATTCGGCGACGAAATCGGCCAGGGACTCGTTGGAGCAGGGTATGAAGCCGGAGAAGCGCCCGGCGTGCTCCGCCGCCTTGTCCAGATCCCACATGCAGTCCAGGATATGGTCCAGATCGCCGACCTCTGTTGCCTCCCGGCCGTCGAAAAATGTCCCCGCCACATCGACCAGGGGAGGCTGATGGTGCTTTCCGTGCTTTTCCCGGTTCTTCTTGTGCAGGCTGAAGGGGCTGCGTATGGCCCGCCAGTACGGCGGCCCCTCGCTCCAGGTATTGTCGAAGTTGATGCACATATCCGCGCTGTCGGAAATGGTGAGCGGAGGAAGCCCCCGCTCTTCATAATCCCGAAAGAACCGCATGGCGAGAAGGGCCGTGTATTCCGCGATTCGCCCCAGACCGCTAAATACCTGCGCCGCCTCCAGGGATGTGGGACTGGCGCGTCTGAGGTCCCGGGGTTCGACGTATTCGCACGCGGCAGCCAGATCCTCCTCCACAAAGCCGATTGTGCGGACTTCCTCCGTTGCCCGGTGTCCCAAAACGTTCTGGAACAGGATGTGCCCTCCTGAGGGGGTGTAATCCAGGAGATAGGGCATGCCCCGGGAGCGAAACAGATCCTCGACAAAGCGAAGAAGGGGGAGTGCCCGCTCAAGGTGTTTCTTCTGCTCCTCTCTGTCCGTATAGAGCCTGTGCTGATCCTCCGCCATGAAAATCTCGATATCCAGGGGCATAAGGACCGCCCGGGAATCCCTGCCCACCACGGGGACATGCACCTCCGTCCCCCGCTCCAGGGTAAACCGCTCCAGCTGATCCACGGAAGCGGCCACAGAGGGGAAAACAGGATCGCCGCTCTCCCCCGCGAGCTCATCGCCTGTGGCAATGAAATAGCCGCTGTGCTGAAAGCAGTTCCTCAGCCGGTCAATAACGCTTTGATAGTACTCTCCCGCGTCCATAACCCGATGCGACCTCCTGTTCCCAGCCCCCGCTCCGGAACGGGGCTACCCCGAGTCCTGTGTCCAGTCCCGAAATCCGATCTTTTCGAAGAGGCGCTGCTTGATTCGGGCCTCATAGGTGCGCCATTTGAGATCCAGGAATTCATCGTCCCGGCTGTCGGCCAGAAAGTCCACCGGGATCTGGAAGCCTCCGGCCGCATGTTTGCCTCCGCCGTAGGCCGCGCCGGAAGCGTCGCGCCCGAGGGCGCCCTTGAGGAATTGGTCCGTATCCAGGGCCAGCTTGGAGGTGCGCAGGGATCCCACCACGGCCTCCTGATGATCGGAGCCCTGAACCATGCCGAAGACGATGGCGGTGTGCACGTTCTCCTCGGTGAGCAGAAAATCCGCGGCCTGGGGCACCGCATCCCTGTCGTCGCTGCGCAGGTAGCCGATGCCCGCCACGGAAAATCCCTCGGCCAGAACGCGCTTCTCCAGGGCCTGCTTGATGATCTCCATGGTCTTTTTGGGCTTTTCCTGACCCATGATCCGCTCCAGCATATCGGGATCCCGGTAGCGGCTGAGGAATGAGGCGGCGCGGAAGTCCACGGGCCCGGCCCTCAAGAAGCTGTTGGTGTCCGTGATCAGGCCGTGCATCAGGGCGGTTGCGAGCATGATGTGCTCTTCCTTTCCGGAAGCCAACTCGAGCAGCCCCTGTTCCAGATACTCCGCGTACATGGTTGCCGCCGCCCCCACTTGGCGAATGTCCGTGAACTCAGCCTCGATGACGGACTGCTCCTCGTGATGGTCCAAAACCATGAGCACCGGAACTCCCGCCTTCTCCAGGGCCTGAACGATTTTTCGAGCTGTCGTGCCCTGATGGTCCACGAAGATCGCGCCGGCGTACCCGGCAAGATCCATCTCCCGAGTATAGGGATGGAGCTCGATCCCCAGCAGCTTGACCAGGGCCAGGTTCTGCTGATGACTGATGCTGCCGCTGTAGACGATGTCCACTTCTATTTTGTGGGCTTTGCTGATAAGTTGATGGGCATAGGCAGCGGAGATGGCGTCCGGATCGGGAAAGTCCTGCAGGACCAGAATATGGCGCTGGCCCTCATGGGCTATGAGGATCTCCTGAAATCTCCGGAGCAGCTCCCGGTCCTCAAGTGGAGAAGCATTCTTTTTGTTGGACTGGGCCATGGGATTTCCTCTATTCTGGTTGCCGTGCTCCGGGGATGTTGATCCCAAGCCACGGAAGATCCGATTGTGCTAACTCATCGGAACCTTATTATATCTTATGTCCGAGGTATGCGCCGGGTCAAGCACGGCGGCCGTTTCCCGCGCAGGTGCCGCATCCAGACCCATTTGCGCTAGCCACCGATGGATGCCGCTCGCATCCATACCCCGCACGAATCTTCAAACCGGAAAATCAGGGGACAACATGCTCACCCAGGAGCAGGAGACGACAGTGGTCACCCCCCGGGGCGCCGCTCCGGAGCGGGAGACCGTGCTCGAAGAGAGGCCCGTGGAGATCCTTCTCAACGACGAGCCGGAAGGCAGGGCCATGGTCCTGCCCCGCGATCTGGAGGAGATGGCCGTGGGCTACCTCTTCGGCCTGGGACGCATCGAGCCAGGGGATCCCGTCCTCGCAGCAGAGGTCTGCGACGAGGGAAGCCGCATCAATGTTCACGCGGATGTCCCCACTCGGCCCGAGGAGGAATACATCGCCACCTCGGGATGCGGGGGAACGGGACACATATCGGAAAGGCTTCTCCGGGAGGACCTCCCCGAGCCGCCGGAATTCGCCCTGAATTTCCGGGAGCTCGAAGAGCTGGTCCGCGGCACCCTGGCCTGTTCCCCCCTGCGGGATCAGACGCACTGCGTGCACGGATGCGGGTATCTGAGCGAGGGGAGGTTCCAGGTCTGCTATGAGGACGTGGGCCGCCACAACGCGGTGGACAAGCTGCTGGGGGCCATGCTCCTGGGGCGACACTCCCCGGTGGGGGCGGCGTACACCACGGGGCGGCTCACCTCGGACATGGTGCTCAAGTGCGCCCGCATGGGCATTCCCGTGGTCCTCTCCCGCACGGCCCCCTCCTCCCTGGGCGTGGAGATCGCCCAAAAAGCCGGCCTGACCCTGGGTTGCTACGTTCGGCCGGGCAGGGTGAACGTCTTCCACGCCCCGGAACGGATACGGGCCTCAGATCAGTGATCAGTGGTCAGTGGTCAGTGGTCAGTGGTCAGTGGTCAGTGGTCAGTGGTCAGTGGTCAGTGGTCAGAAAAGGAAAATACGCAGACAGCAGGAGTCAAGTCCCGGCAGCCTCATTCCCAGGCTGAATTTGTTCTCGGAAAAATAAACCGCCAAGACGCCCCCGGTGAAATCCTGCTTCGCAGGGCCAGCTTTGCCGGCATTTCACAGGGCAGGCAAGGGTGCCAAGGAAGACGCCAAGTAAGAAATTTCCCTTTGCCGGGTCACGGCAAAGGGAAAGGCTTAGCCTTTATGAGCCCCCCCATATTCCATTGGTGCTAAACTTGGCGTTCCTGGTGCCA
>Ga0207714_1001619_pt1 | contig 14400 bp, 12 predicted proteins | sample PonA232FremontCA_2_FD_187270 | JGI IMG/M metagenome (GOLD analysis project Ga0207714, IMG submission 187270) | Marine sediment microbial community from Fremont, CA, USA - Pond A23 Sediment 2 (SPAdes) | ecosystem: Environmental > Aquatic > Marine > Unclassified | place: USA: Fremont, California... | reverse complement strand
TTCTACCATAATTCCGCACCTATCGGTGCTTGTAGATATATAAAAAGACCGTAAGGGGTAAAATTATGGTAGTTAAAATATCAGAAATAGAAATTTCGCAACGATGGATTGGAAAATAATAATAAATTAGCTACTCATCGGCAACAGGACAAGGAGAAAAATACAGAATTGATGAGTAAGTAGTTTAAAATCAATGATTTGTTAGGTGCGAAACTTCAATTGTTTACTATTTTGGTTGGTCAAACCCAAATTGAGCGATTCTCACTCACGCGCTTACAGCGTTTATGGGCGGGAGTAGAGATTTATTTTCTACCATAATTTCGTACCTGGCGGTGCTTGTAGATATATAAAAAGACCATAAGGCTTAAATTTTGGCAGCTAAAATATCAAAAATAGAAATTTCGCAACGATAGAGTGGAAAATCATGATTAAAATTCAAAAAAGCCGGTATTTCCACCGGCTTTTTTTGATTATAAAACAGATAACGATTCAAATGTTTTCTAATTATTAGTGCTCATCTTAAGATCTACTCTATTTGCATTTTTAAGATATTTTTCTGCAGCAGCCTGAATATCTTCTACAGTCAATGATTCAACAATATCCTCATAATTTTCAGGCGCTATCTTGTTTTCATTATGAACATAGTTGTGTTTCAATGAGCTAAGCCAGAAATTATTTTCCTTCAGATCTTGCTCTCTTTTTTTCAGAAAGTGTTTTTTTGCTTTATTTAGGTCCTCTTTTGCTGGCCCTTCTTTATATAGTTTCTGTACTTCTTCGTAAATTATATCCGCCAGTTCATCCTGCCTTTCAGGATCACAATCAAACATCATAAATAGTCCGAATGTTTCTTCCGGGAATTGACTTGTCATTTGCCTGGTAGCTACACCATAAGAACCACCTTGTTCTTCACGAATTGTTTCAGTGTAACGAAGACCAAGAATGTGCTCTATTGCAGCCATTTTTATGCGATCTTCATGTGTGTAATCAAAATCACCGTTGTAAAGAACAAAAGCACTTGCTTTTGGAACTTCCATTTCCTTTATAATTTTTTGTTTGTAATCTTTTTCCGGTGGCTTAATTCCATGGTTTTTCCAGTTTTCATCCCTTTCAATATCTTTTATTCCACCAAGATATTTTTCAATTAATGGTTTTGATTCTTCAGGATCAATGTTTCCGACAAAGAAATATGTGAAATCACTCGCATCCTTATACCTGTCTTTATAGATTTCCATCATCGTTTCAAAATCAACCTGATCAAGATATTCAGTATTAATTGGTTTTTGCCTTGGGTTATGGCCTGCCATAATATATTGAAGTGAATCTCTAAACACATTATTTGGATCTTTGTCTTTGTTCGCAATTGAAGCTTTAACCCTTGATAAGTAAGCATTAAATGCCACCTGATCTTCTCTTGGATTGCTCATATACAGATAGTTAAGTTTCAGAAGAGTTTCAAGATCGTCAGGTTCGCAACTGCCATTAAAACCTTCAGACAATTCATTTAAATATGGCCTTAAACTCACGCTCTTTCCTGCAAGTTTTTTCTTCAGTTCTGTATGGCTGAAATCTCCAACCCCGCTTTGTGAAATTATAGTAGGCAGCATTCGGGCGGTCGGTACTTCCTCTAATGATGTTAAAGATCTTCCGCCTTTACTATAAGCAGACATCAAAATTTCATTGTCTTTAAAATCTGTTGGTTTAATAATAACTGTAGCTCCATTATCTAAAGTCCATTTAGTCGTACCTAAATCTTTATTTTTACTCTCTTCAACTACTTTACCAGCTTCAAGAGGCTTGCTTATAAGTTCTTTATCTGACAGTTCCTCTTTGTAAGCTTCAATTTTACTGTTTTTTATTTTTTTAATCGTATTTAATACATCTTCCTCTTTAGGAATGGTATTTTCATCGGTCTGTACCGCATTAACAGTGACTACCATATTTTTATCGGTAATCCATTGTTTGGGCAATTCATTCATTTCTGCAAGGGTGACCTCAGGCAACATCTTCTTTGCATATTCATATTTAAATTCAATGCCGGGGATGGGTTCATCTGAAGAAAAGTTTGAAAGATATTTCCAAATATACTGTTTTGACTTTCTTTTGTCCCTGTTATCATACTTCTGCTCCAGATTCTTTAACAGTTCTGTTTTATTTCGCTCCAGTTCTGATTGAGTGAAACCGTGCCTTTTTAATCGAATATTTTCTCTTAGAATCGTTTCAAGTGCCTTATCAATATGGTCATTTTTAGGAACAGCCATTGTCATATATGCATCTTTTGACTCTGCAATAGAGCCGTAAAATGCAGTTCCGTAAATAAACGGAGGATTTTCTTTTTGAGTGTATTCTTCGAGCCTGTCTCTGAACATTTGGGTGTAAAGATCCTGTTTTATCGTTTCTCTGTAATAATCCATGTTTTTATCTTCTACCGGATCATGTTTATAAACGATACGCATCATTGAACGGCTTGCTTCTTCGTCAGTTGCAATACCAATAAGTGGTTCTTCATTGTCAGGAATTTCCTCTATAGTTTTTTCTTTTGGGTTTTCCGGCACTTCAATTTGTGAAAACTTTTCCTTAATTTTTTTCTCAATCAAATCTTTATCAATATCTCCCACTACAGCAATAGCCTGTAAATCTGGCCTGTACCAGTCATTGTAGAAACTTCTTAATGTTTCATAGCTGCAATTATCGATAACATCAAGCTTACCAATTACATCGTGTTTGGCATATTTTGAACCTTTAAAAAGGACTTTATCGTTTTCCTTGCCCATCCTAAAGCCTGGAGTTCTTCGGGTTCGCCATTCTTCGTGAATCACGCCTCTTTCCTTATCTATTTCTTCTTTATCATAACTTACATAATTTGCCCAATCAAGAAGCACCAATAAAGACGAATCGATGATAGTTTCCTTTTCTGTGGGAACCTTTGCTAAGCTATATACGGTCTGTTCGCGATTTGTGAAAGCGTTAACGTTATGGCCAAACTTAACGCCGATTGACTCCATGTAATCCAATACTTGTTTGTCCGGGAAATGTTTGGTGCCGTTAAACGCCATGTGCTCGCAAAAATGCGCCAACCCATTTTGTTCGGGCGTTTCTTGTACCGCTCCTGCATTAACAAAGAGATAAAGTTCTGCTCTGTTTTCCGGAACTTCATTGTGACGAATGTAATAAGTCAAACCATTGTCTAATGTTCCTTTCTTTACATTTGGATCTACGGGTACTTTGTCATCTTTATCTGCTGTTGCCTGAAAGTTTCCCAGAAATAACAGTGCAAAAGCAAAAACTGTAATGTGTTTTAAAAAATTCATAATGTTTGATTTAAATTTTACATAGATTAAAAAATAGATGTATGATTAAATTATCGATACCAGATTTATTAGATTCTATCTGTTTATTTCTTGTTAGTTTAAAAAAGCACTTAAAGATTACAGATGAATGTAAATATTTTTAAAATAAGATAAAAGTATTGTCTTAAACAGCTCACTTTATAGGCACTAAATCTGTTTTTAAGGTCTGTTATTATTTTGAAAAATAAAATTACAAAACTTTTTTCATTATGAATTGTTTCACTTAAAAAATAACAATGAGGAATTTACGATACTTAATCCTGGCACTGTTTTTCAGTGTAATAACCGGAACACTATCAGGCCAATCTATAAAAACGTATAATTCATTCAAAGACTATAAACAATTGTTACACCAAAAGGACGATACCACCTATGTAATTAATTTCTGGGCTACATGGTGCGCACCATGCATAAAGGAAATGCCTGCTTTTGTAAAGCTTCAGGAAGGCTATAAGGACAAAAAACTGAAAATTATCCTCACAAGCATGGATTTCGGCAGCAATGTTGATGCAAGAGTAAAAGGATTCATGAATAAGCATAACATAACGTCTGAGGTGGTGGTGTTAGATGACCCGGACAGCAATTCATGGATAGATAAGGTAAGCCCGGAATGGTCAGGAGGAATACCTGCAACGCTCATTTATGACAAAGATAAACGGTTGTTCTTCGAAAAAGAATTCACATATAAAGAGTTAGAACAAGTAATTAATTCAAAATTCGATATACCATGAAAAGATTCTTATTCACTATTTTACTGGGAGCCCTTATGGCCCCGTTTGCCATGTCACAAGGATATAACATTGGCGACAAAGCAATGGATTTCAACTTAAAAAATGTCGATGGAACACATGTGTCTCTTTCTGATTATTCAGACAAAGAAGGAGTTATCGTTATCTTCACCTGTAATCATTGTCCTTACGCTCAAGCGTATGAACAACGGATAATTGACATTGACAAAAAATTTGCATCCAAAGGATATCCGGTAGTAGCAATCAATCCAAATGATCCGGAACTAGTCCCTGAAGATTCTTTTGAAAACATGAAGAAAAGGGCAAAAAACAAAAACTACACTTTCCCTTATCTGTTGGATAAAAAACAGGAAGTCTATAAAACCTATGGTGCCACACGAACACCTCATGTTTTTGTACTAAAAAATCAAAGCAGTAAGTTTATAGTTCAGTATATAGGAACCATAGATGATAATTATAAAAATCCGGAAAAGGTTACTAAAACTTACCTCGCTGACGCAGTAAATGCCTTGCTCAGGGGAGAAGAACCAAACCCGGAAAAAACTAAAGCTATAGGCTGTACAATTAAAGACAAAGCCAAATAAGAGTCTTACTCCTTCAAAAGCGCCTGTCTACACAACGTTGGGCAGGCTTTTTTTATTTTCCGGGAATTCAGCAACATTTCCCCTGATTTTCTCGCTTTTTTTTCTTTTTCATTTTTTCAACTTTATTATTCTGATATTAAAATATAAAACAATTTGAAGTTATGATATTGGGGATTTTCAGAAAAAATATTTAATTTGCAAATGTTATCGCTTAGACATAATGTATAATCTCGTAAAAACATATTATCAATGAAAACAACTAAAAAATTCTTAAGAAGCGGAATGCTGGCTATACTGTCATTAGCCGTTGTATTTGCCTTAACAAACTGTAAAAAATCTACAAAAGAAGGAAAAGATAAGACTTCAGAAAAAAGCGAAAAAATTTCCAAAGAAGAGGTAAAAAAGCAAGTTGAAGAAATAGTTTATCCTATTCCAACTACCTTTGACATTACGAAAAAGCTGAATGAAATTGGTGCCGGTTTTATAATCGGGATTTCTAATGATGTTGAAAATGCAGATAAGTATGTTGCAGAAGATAAACAAGCAATGAATCTGGGCGTGTATAGTGCAGACCTGAGTTATACCAGTGCTTACGGCATGAAACAGTACACAAAAGATTACATGAGTGTCACAAAAAATCTTATCCAGGAGCTTGGAATTGCAGGTGCCTTCTCTGTTGATTTTTATAATAAAGTTGAGAAGAACCTGGATAACAAAGAGAAATTAATTGATTTAATTTCAGATTCTTTTTATGATACCTATGAATACATGAACAAAAAGGGCAAGGAAGAATTGTCTCTTTTAGTTGTAGCCGGAAGCTGGATTGAAGCCATGTACATTACAACACATATTTCGGAAACAACTTATCATAACAAGGAAATAGTGAAATTGATTGAAAACCAGGAAGAAACTTTAAGCGACCTTCTTGAGGCAATTAAACCTCACAAAGATCATGAATCAATTAATAAAATTATCAAAGGCTTAACACCTATAAAAAATACGTATAAAAATCTTGATGAAGATGGATTTACCAAGGAACAGGTAATGAAAATCCAAACCCGGATAGCTAAGCTAAGAAATGATCTTATATCATAATTGAGAGACAATCCAATTTTAAGAACCGTCTTTTAGTATTTAAAAGGCGGTTTTTTTATTTTTAAGAATTACATTAGTTAAATATGTGGGTTATGCTTAAATTTGTGAGAGAGATATTAACCTGTTCGATATATGAGTGAATCAATACTTAATGCTCTCATCCATTTATTTGCAATTGTTGCAAATATTCGCGTTAAAGAATTGAGCCAGGCAGAAAAAAAGATTGTTGAGGAATACCTTCAAAGGTTTCTTAATAAAGAATTATTAGATGAGTATTTAAGGCTGTTTGACAATTATTTTGAATTTTATCACAGGGAATTGAAAAACAATACAGATACGCCCGTTGAAAGTTATTCGCTGATTTCTTTCCAGATTACCAATGTATGTCGTCAAATTAAAAAAGGTCTTTTAAGGTATGAACGACTTGTGGTATTTGTTCAATTGCTGGAGTTTATTTATTCGGACGATGAAGTAACAGAAAAGGAATTACAGTTCATTCATACAGTTGGAAAATCTTTTAATATAAACGAATCAGAAATTGCCAACAGTAAGGGATTGGTATTTGAGGGCTCTCCTGAAAAAATTGATAAGGATAAGGTACTGTTGATTGACAATCAACGGACAGAATGGGGAGAAAGCATAAACTGGGTTTTGAAACAAAAGACCAGAGACATCCATAACCAGCCCTATAAGCATATTTATAAAGAAAATCTTTACGGAAGAATACTTTTTCTGTACCTGGAAAGTATAGATGCTTATGTATTTCGGTATTTTGGACAATTAAATCTTTTTCTTGAAGGCCGCAAAATTGTCGCCGGACATGCCTATTTTTTCAAAAGTGGTTCGATTATCAGCGGGCCGAATATATCACCAATTTACTACCATGATGTTGTATCGAAATTTCTATTAGAAAAGAATCAAATACAGCTTTTTTACAATGCCTATGATATTGAATTCAGGTTTGGCGATGGGCAAAACGGAATTCAAAAACTGAATGTATCTGAAGAATCGGGACAATTAATTGGAATTATGGGAGGAAGTGGTGTTGGCAAATCGACGCTGCTGAACGTTTTAAATGGAAAGTATTCGCTCCACAAAGGTCAAATAACCATCAACGGTCATGATCTTCATGCAAATTCTGGCCAACTGGAAGGGTTGATTGGTTATATCCCTCAGGATGACTTGCTCATTGAAGAGCTAACCGTCTACGAGAACTTATATTACAATGCAAAACTTTGTTTTAAAGATTTCACCAAAGAAGAACTTCATGATAAAGTAACCAAAACGCTTGAAGACCTCGATCTTCTGGAAACAAAGGACTTAAAAGTTGGTGATCCGCTTAATAAATTTATCAGCGGAGGGCAACGAAAGAGGCTGAACATTGCACTTGAACTCATGAGGGAGCCTTATGTACTTTTTATAGACGAACCTACTACTGGTTTATCTTCAATGGATTCAGAGAAGGTCATGAATTTGCTTAAAAAACAAGCAGAAAACGGCAGATTGCTCATTGTAAATATTCATCAGCCTTCTTCGGAAATTTATAAACTATTCGACAAAATATGGATATTGGATAAAGGTGGATACCCGATTTATCAGGGGAATCCGATAGATGCTGTAGTATACTTTAAAACTGTGGCTTCACAGGTAAATGCTGCAGAAAGTGAGTGCCCGCATTGCGGAAATGTAAATCCAGAGCAAATTCTTAAAATCGTTGAATCCCCAAAGATTAATGAAAGTGGAGAGCCGCTCAAAAAAAGAGAGACCGAACCTGTTACGTGGTACCAGCGATACAAACATAAAATTGAATCGCATTTAAAGCGAAATGAAACCGAAACCAGGCTGCCGACCGTAAATTTCAGCATTCCCAATGCATGGAAACAGTTTGTAATATTTAGCCAGAGAAACTTTTTTGCGAAGATTTCCAACAAACAGTACATTCTCCTGAACATGCTGGAGTCACCTATTCTTGCAGTTATTCTGAGTTATTTTTCAAAATATATTACACCAAACGGATATGTTTTTGCCCAGAATAAAAACCTCCCGATTTTTCTCTTTATGGCCATTGTAGTCGCTTTTTTCATGGGGCTTACTGTTAGTGCCGAAGAAATCATAAAAGACCGAAAAATCCTTGAAAGGGAATCTTTCCTCAACCTGAAATGGGTAAGTTATCTGAACTCAAAAGTAGTTTATCTTTTTATCCTTTCAGGCATTCAAACCTTTACTTTTGTGTTAATAGGTAACGTGATTTTAGACATTCAGAGCATGTTGTTGCCGTTCTGGCTTGTTTTATTTTCCACTTCCTGTTTTGGCAATCTTATCGGACTAAACATTTCAGCAAGCCTGAATTCGGTAATAACCATTTATATTTTAATTCCATTAATTCTCGTTCCTCATCTTCTCCTGGGTGGTGCCATGATCAATTTCGACGACCTTCATGACAGCATTACCAATAAAAAACATGTCCCGCTGATAGGTGATCTTATGGTTACTCGCTGGGCTTATGAAGCGCTATCTGTAGAACAATTTAAGGAAAACGAATTCCAAAAACATTTCTTTGACCAGGAAAAACGGATAAGTGAGGCCGATTACGCCACCTCCTATCTTATTCCCGAAATTGAAGCGAAACTTGACCTGGCTATCCGCAATATTGGACAAAATAAAAAAGCAGATAAAACAAAACAGGACTTACGAATCATAAGAAATGAACTTGTCAAATTACATGAAGATACGGATAAGCCACCATTCGAATATTTAAATAACGTCACGGTGGATGGATTAAATGAAGATGTGTACGAAGAACTAAAAAATTACCTGGTTTATATCAAATTACATTACCTTAAAATAGGAAAGAACGCATCACAAGAGAAAAGAGCAATACACGATTCTTTGGTTGAAAAGAACGGAAGAGAATGGATTCGTCAATTGAAAAAGGAAAACCATAATCAAAGATTGGCAGAAATTGTGACTAATTCACATGAAGTAAAAAGTATATACGAGACACAAGATGAATTAATTCAAAAAAAGGATCCAATTTTTATGGATCCGCTGTCCGAATGGGGAAGAGCGCATTTTTACGCTCCTGTCAAAATAATCAAAGGATATGAAATAGACACACTGTGGTTTAATCTTGCTATGATTTGGATTGGTACTGCTGTGCTTTATTATATTTTAGTATTTAACTTGCTTAAAAAGCTCTTGTCTTTTATCGATCGGTATCTGTCCAGTTTGAGTCACTTTACCTAAACAATTTCAGAACTAACGTGCAATATCTATAAGAATACCTGCCGGGCGGCAGGCGGGCAGAATCAAGGGCTCGCTATACTGTCGACTATTCTAATCTAATGCAGGCATATTCAGAAGTAAGTAATATCCTTAATTATAAGAAGTTAGTGGCAAAATTAAGCAAAGCGAAACCCCGAAAAAATACAAAAATGATTAAAAAGCGAGGTCATATTTTCTCTGTTGTCTGCTGCTTTCTTTTTTTTTCTGTTCAAACGCTGACAGGCCTTAAAGGCGCTGTCAGGTTTTCCACGGGCTACCTTCTGCAACTACGACTGCCTAACGTTCATTCATTAGCCAATCGATGGACATTTAAATTTTTTCCTCTTCTTCTGAATGTGCCTGTGGGAAATTATCGTTTCTCCATTATCCGGGCATATTCATCGTCTACAGAGTGCTGGTCACTCTTTAGTATCATCACTTTTCCTGTTCCCGCGAATCCAGGTGAAGTTGATCTTTTTTAAGATCTTCAAGGGTAGTCTGCGCCAGATAATTTTCAATATGGGAATTTAAACCTTTCCACAGATTTCTGGAGGCACAGTTTTTCTCGGAGGGACAATCGATATGTTCAGAAAGGCAGTCAACAATGCTGAGGCCTGGTTCAAAAGCATTGTGAATATCCAGCATGGTAATTTCAGAAGGCTCCCGGGTAAGTTTATATCCACTCTTTTTTCCTCTAACAGTAGATATCAGGTCAGAAGCTTTTAATGCAGAAATTATTTGATCAAGGTATTTGAAAGAAAGCCCCTGATTTTTTGCGATTTCTTTTTGCAAAATACCATCTTTGTCTCCATGGAGAGCAATTTCAAGCATTGTGCGAATGCCGTATCGGATTTTGGTACTAAATTTCACTTATTATGAGCGTTATATATTGTTTAAGGCTACTTCAAAATTAATTAAAATTGTTTTATTCACATGGATAAGCCCCAGCATTTTTTTGGGAGGTTTCAATGAAAAGCTATCCAGATTAATTTTGGTTTTTCCTTTTAGGATTATTTTATTTTCCGAATCTTTTTTCAAATATGAACAATCAGTATTGACAGTTCGTGTGGTTCCTGCTAATGTTAAATCTAATTCTATTGACGGGAACAATTCGCCGTTAACCATCTTTTGCAGTTTCGCCTTTTCTATTTCTACGGTTATTTCAGGGTATTGAGAAGCTTCAAGCATTTTATAAAAGTCACGGTTCATCTTTTTGTTGTCACTGTCAAAAGCCTTCACAGGTAATTCAAACTTTGCATAATTACTTGAAAAAGAGCCATCTTGACTTCCTCCGCAAGATTGTATTCTCTCTATACTGGAAGTGTCATATAAAAATTCAAAATGGTTCACATTTGTTTTGCCTTCAATGCTTATTGTTTGTAACTGGCAAAACAGCGCATTTTTATCGCCATAACTTTCTGAAGACAGAAACAAACTGCCAAAAATCAGAAGAAATATATATGTAAATTTCCATTTCATGAACCGTATTTTAACATAATTAAAGTATAAAAGAACACCCTCTTCCTGTTAGAAAAAGAGGGTGCCCAATTAACAAACGAATAATTAGAAAGAAATAACTGCCTCAAGCGTTACACCACTGAATTTCCCCTCAGTAATATTGCTTGGAGCTCCTGTCCAAGGATTTGCAAAGTTTTCGTTGTATTCCTGGTTAACATATTCCAATTTAACTAAGGTGTTTTTTGTCATAAACCAACCACCGCCTACGTTCATTCTTGTAATTTCTTTTTCAGCCGGCTTTTTTCCATTTTCTGGATATTGTCCATGACCTGAAACATTGTTATATCTTGCTCCTACATAGAATTGGTCCCAAGAACCGAAACGATAAAGCAGCTCAGCGCCGATTTGTGTATATTTACCATCTTCCACATTATCAGCACCACTGTTCCCCGTAGTTTGTTCATATATACCGAAAAATTCCAAACCCTTGTATTTAATAAATGGATTGATCTGGAATGCTGTTTCTTCGCTGAAACCCGGATTAAATCTTCCGCTTGTAAAATCATGGCTTACTACTTCTTGTGTCGAATCATTAGGTGCTTCATCTCTGTATGAAAACACTTTGTAATATCTAGAACCTGCTCTGTCACCACCATATAAGTGGTCGCCGTTGTCAGCTCCCGGAGCTGAATAAAATGAACCTGTCAAACGAACACGTAAATCATTATTTACTTGCTTGTCAATTCCTGCTTTACCATAAAGTGTAGCTTTCCAGTCAGCTGAGCCTTGGTAATAACCGGTTCCCCATTCAGTAATAGCTCTGTTAACAGTAGGATGCAATAGTCCATTAGATATACCACCTACCAGGATAAAATCTTTCGGTTGAAGATTTATTTCCAGGAATGGTTCAGTAGTAAATGCATCCATAATATAGTTCCCAACAAATGGGTTATGAATAGCTGCTGCGTTGTCTGATCTTCTGAAATGTGCGTCACCATAATTTAACTGATCAACACCTGCACGCAGTGAGGTTATTTCCATAATGCCAGAGGCAAAATCTTCCTTAATGAAGTCAAGTTTGTCTACCTGGATGTGTCCGCCTTTTACCCATGTTTCGTTGTGATGACGAGAACTCAGATATGTTCTTAAATGCATACGGAATCCATCATAAAGCTGTACGTCTATATTCAGGTTTGCTGTAGGCAAGTTCACATTGTTTCCAAGTTTTATTAATTGTGGTGCACCATCGGCGTTAGAGTGATCTAAGCCCTGGAATTGCAGCGCAAAGTCACCACCTAAACGTACGTCGATTCCATCGAATTCAACTTCATTTTCTTTTGGTGTCTCAAAAACATTCAGTCCATTATAAGCGGGTTCTTTATAATACTGCAAAGACCGATCATTTGTTTTTGATTTTTTGTCTGCTTCTTCATTTCCCGTGTTCTGTCCGAAAGCAGTTGAAACGAGTATTAAAAAACTCAATAAAATTCCTAACTTTTTCATAATTTATTAATTTTAGGTTTAATTGTTTATTTATTAGATTTATTCTTATTTGTTAGCATGCTTGATTTTTCTTTGAAGACGAAGTCATACTTTATGGTTACTTCATCTCCTGTCTTTAAGGTACCGAACATAGCTTTTGGTGGATCAATGTTGTAGTCCGTCATTTTCAGAGAATAGTCCCCACTTACAGAAAATTGATCCGCTCCGTTCATTTTGCCACTAAATGGAATGGAAACAGTTTTGCTATTTCCGGCAATAGTCAACACTCCTTTTGCCTTACCGGAGAAACTACTCCCCGCAGAATATAAGTCTTCAACAGATTTAAGCTGAAAATTGATCCTGGGATGGTCCTCAGATTCTAAAGCCTCATACGTCTTGTTGTTCATAATGCGTTTTCCACTCTCCAGTTTTTCAGCATCGATTTGTATGTCTGCAGCTTTAAAATTTTCTATCAAGGAATTCTCAACTTTGGCAGATAGTTCACCAGATATATCTTCTGCTTTCATATCCCAATCATGAGCATTTGATGTGCCCTCAATTTTTAAGGTAAAATTGTTTTTATCCAGTTGGTATTCTTCCTGTGCCTGAACGCTGGTTGAGAATAAAAACACAACTGCAATAAGTCCGATAATGTGTATAAATGCTTTCTTTTTCATAATTCATTGTTTTTTTATGCTATTTAAACTACCACTTTGGTAGTATAATGTTAGACGCAAAAAAAAGAAAAATGTTATAGGATTTATTTGTAATATTTTGGTATTTATTTACAGAATTAGGTTAGTGGAACGCGGAAGAAACGCCTTGCCTTTGGCAGGCAGGATTGGGTTGCAAACGCGCGCTAGCAGTTTCGGGTTCCGCGTTTCGAGTTTCAGGTTTCGTGTTTCTCTGTCTGGCGCAAGTGTCCACTTGTGCCCCTGCTAAGCGAAATAACGCAACCGATGCTCGGTGGAATTTGCAACTTAGTGAAGCGATCTCATAGCCTGTCCCGCTTACGGGAAGCGACAGCGAATAATTCCGCCGCCTTTATTCCGTCATCAGCTAACAAAAAGTTCCGATCTTCCTTGCAATTTGACAGGATAAATGGTTTTTTATTCTTTTTTTTTAGTCGATGATTTCCAGGCTCACTCGAAAGATCGTAACTTTCGGCTCGAAACCCGGAACGCGAAACTCGGAACCAACTTCAGATAAATGCATTTCTTTTCTGGACTTTTAGCCTTATATATTATAGCTTTCTTCCACCTCGCAGCCCTTTGATTCCCTGAAGGGAGGCAAGCCCACCATATTTCTGTGTTTTCTTCGTTTAGCCCCTGCTCAGCGTAATAACGAAAGAGGTGCTCGGCGGAATTTGCAATTCCGCCGTCCTTATTCCGTCATCAGCTAACAAAAAGTTACGATCTTCCTTGCAATTTGACAGGATAAATGGTTTTTTATTCTTTTTTTTTTGCCGATGATTTCCAGGCTCACTCGAAAGATCGTAACTTTCGGCTCGAAACCCGAAACCCGGAACGCGAAACTCGGAACCAGCTTCAGATAAATGCATTTCTTTTCTGGACTTTTAGCCTTATATATTATAGCTTTCTTCCACCCCGCAGCCCTTTTGTTCCCTGAAGGGAGGCCGGCCACCATATTTCTGTGTTTTCTTCGTTTAGCCTGAGTCCTCGAAACCTGAAACTCGTAACCAGACTTTCGAGACAGATCGTAACCCAAACCGGTTGGTTATGACTTACAGCTTCCGTCGCCACAGCAACTAAACTTCCCGGTTCTGGCTTTCTCAAATGCTTCTCTGCCTTCGTTAAATGCAAAATAGGCAATACCCAGGGATCCTATAGTGTCAATATATCCAATCTGGAATATTTCGTACAATCCGCTTGAAGCAAGCAAAAGAATGGAAAGGTAGAAGCAGGAACGGGTACAATTTGCATCTGCTATAATGGCATCTGACCCGAGCAGTTTTCCATATTTGAGTTTATATCGCATCAAAAAGAACATGGTGAGAATGGAGATTGATGAAATGATAATCCCTACCATGGTGGTATGCGGTTGATTGTTCTGAATAAAATTAATTGCTGCACCGGCAACTAAACCGGCTGTTAACAGATAAAAAGCAAAGCCGGTGATTCTTAGGGCCTGTCGTTCAAATTTATCGGTAAATTCGGCCTTGCTAAATTTCATGCGCCATATCATGTGCGCAATTCCCAATCCGGAAATCACCTCGACAAAACTATCTACACCAAATCCAAGCAGGGCCAGTGTTTTATCTTCCATTCCGAAGAATACTGAAATTATACCTTCAATCACATTATAGACGATTGTGATCATACTTAAAGCAAAAGCAATGTTAAGTGCGCGTTCTGTTGTCATTTTTGTGTCTGTCATAGTTGTTTAATTATTTCGTGTTTT
>Ga0207714_1001618_pt1 | contig 14406 bp, 12 predicted proteins | sample PonA232FremontCA_2_FD_187270 | JGI IMG/M metagenome (GOLD analysis project Ga0207714, IMG submission 187270) | Marine sediment microbial community from Fremont, CA, USA - Pond A23 Sediment 2 (SPAdes) | ecosystem: Environmental > Aquatic > Marine > Unclassified | place: USA: Fremont, California... | reverse complement strand
GAGTCGTTCAAGAAGACAGGCCGGGGCGTCGTCGTCCACGAGGCACCCAAAACCGGCGGGCTGGCCGGCGAGATCATCGCCACGATCCAGGAGGACGTGCTGCTGTACCAGGAAGCGCCGATCAACCGCGTGACCGGGTTCGACGTTCCGTTCCCGCTGTACGCGCTGGAGGATTACTACATGCCGGAACCGGCACGGATCAAAGACGGTATCCGGGAGACGGTCGAGTTTTGAATATGACATTCGAGTACGAATTACCCGATGTCGGCGAGGGCGTCGCCGAAGGCGAGATCGTCGCCTGGCACGTCGCGCCCGGCGACCACGTCGACGAGGACGAGGTGCTCGCAGACGTCGAGACCGACAAGGCGGTCGTCGATCTCCCGTCCCCGGTTGCAGGAACGATCGAGGAACTCCACGCCGAAGAGGGCGAGATAGTCAAGGTCGGGAGCGTCGTCGTCACCATCGACGTCGACGGCGACATGCCAGCAGCGGAGGAAGTAGAGGCGGCGGTCGAACCAGATGCCGCCGCAACCGACGCCACGGCTAGCGAGCAGGCGGTCGACGGCGCGGACACAGAGGGCGAGACGCCGGTCGCCAGCGGGCGCGTCTTCGCACCGCCGAACGTCCGCCGACTGGCGCGTGAACTCGGCGTCGACATCACTGCTGTCGATGGCTCGGGGCCGAGCGGCCGGATCACCGAGGCAGACGTCCGGTCGGCTGCCGAGTCGGAGACTGCTGACTCCGAGGACGGTGACGAGCCGAAACGGAAATCCGCCCTGAGCAAGCGGGGCGATTCGGAGGAGTCAGAGCGAAAATCAGCCGTCAGCAAACGGAGCGATTCGACTGGCCGGAAATCCGCCGTGACGAAACGGAGTGACAGCACCGCGACGAGTGCCGCCGAGTCGGCAGACCGGGCGCAGACAGTTGCGGCTCCGGCGACGCGAAAGTTCGCCGAGGAACAGGGTGTCGACCTCGACGCGGTTCCCACCGACAAAACCCGCGACGGCGAGGCCTTCGTCGAACCGGAGGAGATCGAAGCCTACGTCGAGGCGCAGGAAGCCGCCGAGGAGGCGACTGGTGAAAGAGCGGCCGCCGAAGCAGACACAGCAGAGCCGGCCGCCGCGTCGGGGAGCGAAGCCAGACCGGTCAGATCAGAGCCCTACAAGGGGATTCGTCGGACGATCGGCAACCAGATGCAGGCTTCGTCGTCGACGATCCCACACGCGACACACCACGACACGGCCGTCGTCTCACAGCTGGTCGAGAGTCGAGAAAAATTGAAAGAACGAGCGGCCGAGCGAGGTATCTCGCTCACGTACATGCCATTCGTGATGAAGGCCATCGTCGCGGGGCTGAAACAGCACCCGATCCTCAACACGGAACTCGACGAGGACAGCGAGGAGATCCGCTACAAGGACTACTACAACGTCGGCATCGCAGTCGCGACAGATGCGGGGCTGATGGTGCCGGTCGTCGGAGATGTCGACCGGAAGGGACTGCTGGAACTGGCCTCGGAGATAAACGAACTGATCGAGCGGGCACGCGACCGGGAGATCAGCCGCGAGGAGATGCAGGGCGGCACGTTCACCGTGACGAACTTCGGCGCGATCGGCGGGGAGTTCGCGACGCCGATCATCAATCACCCCGAGACGGCGATACTCGGCATCGGCGAGTTGACCGAGCGGCCGGTCGTCGAGGGATCTGGTCCGGATGCCGAGGTGGTTGCACGCCACACACTGCCGCTCTCGCTGTCGATCGACCACCGCGTCATCGACGGGGCCGAGGCTGCCGAGTTTACCAATACTGTCATCGAGTATCTTGAAGCACCATCGCTACTGCTACTCTAACAATGGTTGTAGGAGACGTTACAACGGGAACTGATGTACTGGTAATCGGCGGCGGACCGGGTGGCTACGTGGCGACGATCCGCGCCGGGCAACTCGATCTGGACGTCACGCTCGTCGAGATGGACGCCTACGGAGGGACCTGCCTGAACCACGGCTGTATCCCCTCGAAGGCACTGATCTCCGCGACCGATATCGCACACACGGCGGGTGATGCCGAGCGGATGGGCATCTACGCCGATCCGGCGGTCGACATGCAGGGAATGGTCTCGTGGAAAGACCGGCTCGTGACGAAGCTGACGAAAGGTGTCGAGTCGCTGTGTGAGCGTGCGGGTGCGACACTGATCGAGGGACGCGCCGAGTTCGACGGCGAGAACAGAGCGCGGATCGTCCAGAGCGGCGAGGGACAGGGGTCGGAATCGATCGAGTTCGAACACGCGATCGTCGCGACCGGCAGCAGACCGATCGAGATCCCGAACTTCGGGTTCGACAACGAGCAGATCCTCTCCTCGCGGGACGCCCTCGCACTCCAAACGGTGCCCGAGAGCATGCTCGTCGTGGGCGGTGGCTACATCGGGATGGAGCTGGCGACAGTCTACCAGAAACTCGGCTGTGAGGTGACAATCATCGAGCAGCTACAGGGTGCCCTGCCGACCTACGAGGACGACGTGACGAACGTCGTCCGCGAGCGTGCCGAGAAACTGGGTATCGACTTCCACTTCGGCCAGACGGCCAAAAACTGGGAGGAAACGAATGAGGGGATCGTCGTCCGGACAGAGAGCGACGACAACGAGATGGCGGAGTTCGAGGGCGAGAAATGCCTCGTCGCAGTCGGCCGACAGCCCGTCACGGACACGCTCAATCTCGACGCCGTCGATATCGAGACCGACGAGGGCGTCATCCAGACGGACGACCGGGCGCGGACGTCACTCGATCACATCTTCGCCGTCGGCGACGTGGCCGGTGATCCGATGCTCGCGCACAAGGCGTTCAAAGAAGGCGAGGTCGCCGCGGAGGTCATCGCGGGCGAGCCGTCGGCGCTGGATTATCAGGCAGTCCCCGCGGCTGTCTTCACCGATCCGGAGATCGGAACCGTCGGCATGACAGAAGCCGAGGCCGAGGCGGCCGGCTACGATCCAGTCGTCGGCCAGATGCCACTGCGGGCGTCCGGACGCGCGCTCACGCTGAACGAACGCGAGGGCTTCGTCCGCGTCGTCGCCGACGACGAGACGGGCTTTCTGCTCGGTGCACAGATCGTCGGCCCGGATGCCTCCGAACTGGTTGCCGAACTCGCCGTCGCGATCGAACTCGGCGCGACACTCGAAGACATCGCCGCGACGATCCACATCCATCCGACACTCGGCGAGGCGGTCCACGAGGCCGTCAAGGGAGCCCGCAACGAGAGTATCCACTACTGATACTGATGGCTATAAATTCATAAAAGATATTCGATCCCGGTGGGGTCGAAATTCTTTATTTTCTTATAGCCACCAGTATGAGAGACAGCGGTCTACTCCTCGACGGTCTCCTGCAGTGACTGCTGTGCCGACTCCGTCCGTTCGGAGAGCAGTTGGACGACCTCGACGAGCAATGCGACCACCAGCGGACCGAGGACGATGCCGATGGCACCGATGGTGAGGATTCCGCCGACGAAGCCGACGAAGTAAAGCGTCGCCGGGAGTTTGCCGGTGTACGCGGCGAGTTGCGTTCTGATTATCGCATCCGGTGTAAAGGAGATGAGAAAGAGTCCAGCCGCCAGAACCGCGACGCCCCGGACCGGCAATCCGACCAGGAAGTCGTTGGCCGCGATCGCGAAGACGAGCAGACTCGGGCCGACAATCGGGATAAACTGCAAGATGCCGGCAATGGCAGCGAGTGTCAGCACCGCTTCGTACCCGAGTCCCCAGAAGACGACCATAGCAATGACGAATGTAGCAATCGCTGTGAGTGCCTGGAGAACGTAGATCGCGAACAGCGTCATCCGCGTCCGCTCGTGGAGGCCACGGAGAATATCGTGATACTTCGCCGGCACAGCAGCGAGAATCGCGCTCTGTGCCTTGTGTGGTTTATACAGGATGCCGTACAGAAGGAGCGTAAACAGGGTCAACTGGAGGGCTATCTCCGGCGCGGCAACCGCGGTATTAAGCGCGAAGTCGCTGATCCAGTCTGTCGCGGCATCGACAGCAGGTGCGGTCTCGACATCGTAGACAGTCTCGCCGATTGTCACCGAAATCGTATCGGGGAGTTGCTGGATCACCGAGATCGCCTCGTCGCGCCGTTCGTAGAGGAGAAACGCCAGCGGCGAAAAAACCAGTACGACAGAGAAGAAGGTCGTCAGCGTCGCGATCGCACTGGCGATGCGGTCGCCGGTCCGTCTGGCGAACCACTGGCGGACGGGATAGAGGACGTACGCGACAGTCACCGCGAACACGACAGTCTGGAGGACAGCCCGGAGAACGGCCCCTGTCAGTACCACCAGGACGAACAACAACCCGCCGAGCGCCATCTGTCTGTCTCGGTCCATAGACGGATGTCTGCACCGCGACTCATAACCGTTCGGCCATTATTTTCGTTGATAGACCATCCGATTCTTTGAAGTGCGCCGGTTCGACAGAGTGTGTATGGTCTCGGAGCTTCTGTTCGATATCGGACTGGGCATCTATCTCGGGTTGCTCGCTGGTATATTTCCGGCTGTCGTGGCGTTCACGCTCGGGTTCAGCTTCCGGTATCTGACGGGGGTGAGTGTCCCCGGACTCGGTGTCGTCGTCCTGGCGGGTGCCCTCGCCGGAATCTCGGGTGGACTGCTCGGCCTGCTCGAAGAGCAGGTCGCACAGAGCAGCGCCGGGATGGCTGCCTTCCTGATCGTGTTGATGCTCTCGCTGTGGGCCCACAGCCAGGGCGACAAGCTGGGGGCGGCGGTGCCCCGGCAGTTCACGCTCTCCGGGTTGCGGCAGGTCGGCCTGTCGGCAGATCTCCTCGAACGGGTCGACTCCTACGGCCAGATCCGCATCAAACCGATCGGCTCGGTCGAGGATATCGAGGGCTACCCACCGCTGACCGAGGAAACCCGGGAGTCGATCCGGGCTGACTCCTGGAAGTTTCCCGCCGATCTGTCGATCTCCGAACTGGAGACGCGCCTGACGGAGAAACTCCTCGAAGAGTACGACCTCTCGGAGGTTTCGATCTCGATCAACGCAGACGGACTGGCAGACATCAGCGCGGCACCCGGGACGGCCGGGCTCTCCCGCCGTGTTCCATCGGGCAAGCGGGCAGCGTCGATCAAAACCCTGCTTCCGACAGGGCTTGCGATCGGCGACAGGGTGGAGGTCGTTCTCCCCGACAGCCCGGTGACGGGTGAGGTCGTCAGCGCCCGGACGGCCGGCGCCGAGTCGAAATCGACGACCGAGACAGAGCCGAAACCCGACGGTGGCACAGAGGAGAAGCCCGCTCGTGCACCCACGACGGACGGGGGAGATGGCTCGGTGACTGTGGCACTGTCGACCGACGAGGCACGTCGGCTCGTCCGCGAGGAGTTCGCGAAGATCGTCGTCCAGTCCCGCGGCAAAAGCCGTGACTACGAGGCGCTCGATATCCTCCAGGGCGACGGGAACCAGTTCGAACTGGTGACTGTCAGGGACGGTGGCCCCTTCGACGGCGTGACGATCGGCGAATCGGCGATCCGGGATCGGTTCGGGGTCGCAATTCTCGCGATTCGGCGCCGGTCAGAGCGGATCGTCGCGCCGCGTGGGTCGAGGCGGCTCGAAGCCGGCGACGAGCTGATCATTACTGGCAAACCGGATGCAATCGGATCGTTCAGGGAGGGCGGAGTATGAGTGTTCTCGCGACGGTTATCGGGATCATCCACGGTGTCATCGAGACCCCCCTTTTGCTCCTGCTGTTTCGAGTGATCGGCCTCGCGCTCCTGTCCGGACTCGTCGCAGGCAGTGTTGCTTTCCTGTTCCGCTGGCGGACCGGGATCCAGTTGCCCGAAGGTCCGGCACTGTTGCTCGGACTCGGCGCTGTCGGGGTGTATCTGAACACCCGGATCGTGCTCATCCAGTTTCTCGGCACTGATGGCGGACTGCTCACGCGGAGTTCGATTATCGTCAACCTCGTCATCCTGATCGTGAGCGCGGTCACCGCGAGTGCCGGCTGGCGAGTCGGGGACAGGCTGGGTGCTGCAGAGCAGGTCAGAAACAGGTTCCGGCCGGATCTCAGCCCCTTCGTGCGGGCGACCGGGCGGTTGATCGCCGTCGAAATTCCGACCCAGATCAACGATATCGACGGCTACGATCCGGTCACCGACGAGACGAAAGACCAGATCGCCGGCGAGACGTACAACTTCTCGCGGGGGCTGACCGTCGAACGACTGGAGGAGGCGCTCACGACGCGCCTGCGGACCGATCACGATATCGCACACGTCGACGTCGAGTTGAGTGTCGACGGAACCGTCGAGTATCTTGCAGTCGGCCGGCGTGCCTCCGGCATCGGCCCGGCGCTGCCACCCGGGATGAGCGCGACGGCGATCAGGGCAGATCCAGCCTTCGGCGCCAGCCCGGGCGACACGATCCAGATCTGGAACGGCACCGCTGGCGAACGCGTCGGGGCTGCGGAGTTGCGCGCGACTGCCGGACAGATCGCCACAGTGAGTGCCCGTGCCGACGTCATCGAGAAACTCGACCCACACACGAACTACCGGCTGATGACACTCGCGGTCGACGAACGCATCGACCGGGTGTTCATGGGGATGCTCCGGCGGGCCGACGAGACGATGGGTGTCGCGGAGATCACAGCGGGCGCGACACTGGTCGGAATGACGGTCGGCGAACTCGGGCTGTCAGTCATCGCAATCAAAGACACCACCGGGACGACCGAGACGATCCCCAGCCGGGACCGGGAGTTCGTCGCCGGAGACAGTATCTTCGTCATCGGCCACCCGACGAAACTCCGCCGGGTCGAGGCGGCTGCGACCGGGGCTGCGAGCTACGAACAGCTATCGACCAGATCCGAACCGAAAAAACGCACCGGCAGCGGCTCCCGGCTCCGGCTCTGGAATCGGTAACACCAGTGGCTCTGCTCCGGAAACGACCGAGCGAGCGACCATCGAACAGAGTTGCCAGACGGATCGGAACTGCTGTTGTCGGTGTCCGTGAACGTCGATCACGGCGGGTCGGAACTGCTCTCCGAGTCGGGTGCCCGAAACGCCTGGACCGCGAGGTTCTGGTTCCCGTTTGGGGAGAGAACAGTGACGATATCGTTCGGGCGGATTTCAGTGTCACCCTGTGGCGTTATCACCGTCTCGTCGCGCTCCAGCGCAACGACGAGCGCTTCGTCGTGGAGAGTTCCCTCCCGTGTCGCCTGCTCCAGCGTCCGGCCGGCGATCGGTGCGGTCTCGTCGACGGTCAACTCGATAACTTCGGCTTTCCCCCGGAGACTGATAGAGTCCGCCAGCGGTTCTGACCGGTGGTCCTCCGAGGGGGCAAACGGCGAGTAGGGGAACTGAATCTGGCGCTGGACGAGAAACTCGTCTTTGATCTCGACGCCGTAGCCCGAAATCTCCTGCCCGATCTGCCTGAGATCACCCGTATCCTCGCCGACGACGAGCACGTGCAGATTCGTCTGTCCGCCCATGAGTTCGCGGACGGAGACCACACTCGGGATCGTTCCCAGCTGTGCGACGACGCGCTCGATCTCGTCGAATTTCACGTGACAGAGAAACAGGTTGAGCAGGGAGTCGTCGGCCCGCTCGAAGTTCACGGTCGGATGGTAGCCCTCGATGATCCCGTTCTCTTCGAGACGCGCGATCCGATTCCGGACAGTCGCACCGGAGACGCTCACCTCGTCGGCGATGTCCGCCGCAGATGTGTGACGGGCATCCTGCATCAGTCCGTAGAGGATCCGGCGGTCGATATCGTCGAGCCGCACGCCCTCCGCGATATCCTCGCCCATGGGTTGTTGTGCGAGCGACCCCGATTTATTTGTTGTGCTATTTTAGATTCCCCAGGAGCCCGGCTCACTGTACCGATAACCGAAATATTCTCCGAATATATTTTCGTATCGTGAATAAAGTCAACAGTTTTATATGATTTACTGTCGATCAAACCGGTATGAGACTGTTCGCGTCCAGCAACGCAAGCTATCCAGACGCGCCAGACGATGGGTGAATAGACAGGCATGGTCGAGCACACTCGAACACTCGATTTCAAGATCGCGTTCGCGATCGGGCTGGGGACTATGATCGCCGCGGGGATCTTCTCGCTGTCGGGGACAGCAGTCGCAGAGATCGGCTCCAGTGCCGTTATCGCGTTCGTCATCGCGGCCGTGATCGCCGGTATTACCGCCGCAGCCTACTCGGAGTTTGCATCGATTTACTCGGAAAACGGCGGTGGCTATCTCTTCACCTCGCGAACGTTCAAAAGCAGGGAGTTGCTGACTGCCGGCATCGGGATGTCACTCTTTCTCGGGTACACCGGAACCACCGCGTTCTACCTCTCGACGATGGACGAGTGGTTTTTCAGATTCATCCTCCCGGAGTGGCTCCACTGGCTCCCACACGGGACCACGGCGGTCGCCGCGGCCGTGTTGCTGGGTGTGCTGAACGCCCGCGGAACCGAAGAGTCCGGGACGTTCCAGTTGGTCGTCTCGGGAGCGAAGGTCGCGGTGTTGCTCGCCTTCATCGCCGGCGCGTTCTCCTTCCGTGGCCCGTCGACCGCAGTCGGGAACTTTACCTCGCAGTTTTCGACCGACGCCGTCGGGATTCTCTCGATCTCCGCGCTGGCGTTTATCACCTTCTTCGGCTTTTCTGCGATCGCCGCGAGCGCCGGTGAGATCATCGAACCACGCAAGACGGTGCCGCGGGCGATCGCTGCGAGTATCATCTCCGTGACGATCCTGTATGCACTGGTCATCGTCGCGATGACGAACTCCACTGTTCCGCCGGAGATAATCGCACAGGAAGGCGAGACGGCCATGGGCGAGGTTGCGGCCGGATTTCTCGGACCGTTCGGTCGGTCGCTGATCGTCGCGGGGGCAGTCTTTTCGATGGTTTCGGCCTCGAACGCGTCGATCCTCGCGGCATCGAGCATCGGGTCTCTCATGGGCCAGCAGGGACAGGCGCCGCGGTCGTTCGCCCGGATCCATCCCTCCTACCGGACCCCATTCTGGAGCGTGACGGCTGCGACTGTCACGATTGTCAGCCTCATCGTCGTGTTCATCGCCCTGTTCCCCGGCGAAGGCGGGGTGACGCCGATCAATCTCGGGTTGACGGTTCTCACCGGGTTTGCGACGTTCAATCTGCTCTTGCCGCTGGCGATCGTCAACGGCGCCCTGATCTATCACCGGCGGATCTTCCCCGATATCGAACGCGGGTTCCGTGTGCCTGGTGTCCCGGTCGTCCCCGTGATCGGGATCATCGCGAACCTCGGCCTGATCACCAACCTTCCGGTACGCGGTGTGGTGACGGGGGTCGGACTGACCGCGGCACTCGTCGGTGTCTACTACGTCTGGGGGGGTGAACGGGAGATCGAGGAACTGGTCCAGCGCGTCCGGCCACCGGAGTCTGCCGGCGCGGGGACAGTCCAGCAAAGCGGCGAGGCCGAACCGGAGGCCGAACTGTTCCGCGTGCTGGTGCCCGTCGCCAGGCCCAGTAACGCACCCGCCTACGTCCGACTGGCCGAGATGCTGGCAGTGGGACAGGACAGGAAGCCACTGATCGAAGTGGTTACAGTGACGGAGATTCCCGACCAGACTCCCCACGAGGTCGTTGCCGACGTTGCGAGCGACCGGGCTGACAAGATCGAAGAGATACTCGCAGACGAGGAGTTTACCGTCGACTACACCGTCGAAGGACACACCTGTCGAGACATTGCATTCGATATTCTCCAGTCGGCACGGGAGGACAACGTCGATCTCGTTCTCATGGGGTATCCCGAAGAGAACGACGAAATCACGAAAAAGGTCGAGTATACCGCCCCCTGCGACGTCGTCTTCGCGAGCGGCGTGAGCGATGCAGATATCGACACGATAAATATCGGCGCCGGTGGCGGCCCCCACCATCTGGCAGCGGCGACGCTCGTCCGACGACTCGGCGAGCAAGGGGTCGGCGTAAATGTCATCTCTGTCGACCCGGCGGGGGAGGGCTCGCCAGAGGATCCGGCGGCCACCGTTTCGGAGTTGAGCAGCGTTCCAGACCTTCACGTCTACAACGTCTCGGCAGCGAGCATCGAAGAAGGGTTGATTTCGAAAAGCAAAGAGGAAGGCGGCCTGCTGATGATCGGGGCCTCCCGGGACCGCCGCCTCCGTCAGTGGGTGTTCGGCAGTACGCCCGATGCGGTCGTCGAACGGGCAAAGATGGACGACGTGCCGGTACTCATCTACGCCAGTTCGACCAGCGTCTCCGAGCAGCTAGAGGACTACCTGTTCCCCGTCTACCGGTATCTCCGCAAACTCAGGAGGCGGCCGGCATCCAAGACGGAGCAGCGTGCTGCAGAAAACTGACCCCTAGTCGTCACACATATCGACGAAGTTCCGGAGGATCGTCAGCCCGGTCTCGCCGGATTTCTCGGGATGGAACTGCGTACCGAAGACGTTGCCGGCCTCGTTCGCGATGATGCTGGCGAAGTCAGTCCCGTAATCCGTCGTGGCGACGACAGCGTTCGGGTCGTCAGGTTTCGCGTAGTAGGAGTGGACGAAGTAGGCGTACTCGCCGTCGACAGAGCGCTCTGGATCTGGCTCACTGTCGGGTTCCGTGAGTGCGGGACCGCCGACCAGCGGGTGCTCGCGCGTTACCGACAGCGTGTTCCAGCCCATCTGTGGGACTTTCACGTCGTCGGGGAACCGGACGTTGGTGCCGGGGATGAGATCCAGCCCCTCCGCGCTGCCTTCGCCGGCGTGTTTGGCCTCTTCGCTCGTACTCAAAAGCATCTGCATCCCGAGACAGATCCCGAAGAGGGGTTTGCCAGCCTCGGCCTCCTCGATCAGCAGCTCCCGGAACGGGCCGGCGTTTTCCATCCCTTCGCTGAACGCACCGACACCGGGCAAGACGATGCCGTCGGCGTCTTCGATCACCGCAGGATCGTCGGAGATTTCCACTGCTGCGCCGGCACGCTCTAGCCCGCGAGTGACACTCCGCAGATTCCCGAGTCCGTAATCGACGACCGCAATCTCCGCAGCTGTCTGCCGTTGTCCACTCATACAGAAGCGTTCGGTTTCCCGTACTAAGTGGGTTCGCTTTCTCCCTCGATTGGTGGATAGTTGTGGAGAACTGGACAGCTATGGTTCAAAACGGGAAGAAAGCCCCTTTCGAGTGAGTCGATCAGCCGCTTCGACCAGCAACTACTCCGGGCTAGTTACGCCATTCGTTGATGAGTGTCGGGACGATGACGCCAACGCCGAGGAGGACGGCGAAGTGAACCCACTGACGGTCAGTTACAGCTGTTGTACCGAACACCGATACAATAGCGATTACGACGAAGAGTGCTGTAATCTTGGTTTCTGTGCTAACCAGGCCATTCGATCTTTTGGAGGGCTGTTCTGACACGGTCAATCCTTTCGCTGCATTATATAAATACTCGTTCCACAGTACCGGAGCCAGAAACAGCGGCTGACAGAACAGGGGTAACGACGGTCCACTGATCGACTGCGAAGGATTCTGTGACACGCTCAGACAGTCAGTTCGTACAGGTCGTCGCCGACGTGGTGGATCGACTCCACGACACGCCCCTCGTCGCCGACCATATCCGACCCTGCAGTTTTCGCACGACCGATGGCGAGGAACTTCCCGTGGGCTTCCTCGTTGATGACGACCAGATCGCCGGCGTCGATGACGTCGTCGGCCTCGACGATACCGGGGCGCATGACGTCGGCCCCGTCGGAGACGAACTGGATCGCGCCGGTGTCGACGGTGACGATCCGTTTCGTCGGCGGGAACTCGTTTGCACCCCTGACAGTGAGAAACGGTTCGTCCTCGCCGTCGCCTTCGACGTAGAGCACGAGGGGGTCGCCGTCGACCAGAACGACGTTCCAGTCCCCGTCAGTCAGTTCGACCTTCTCGAACGAGTCGGCAGCCACCGTGACTCCGAGACGCTGCTCGATCCCGTCCTGGATCTCGCTGATCGCGTCCGACCGGAGGTGATGGCGTGACTTCACGTCCATATCTGTGGTGTCGACGGCCCGCCGCTTAAACGACTCGTTCGGAAAAGGTGTCCCGCCACGAAACGAGCCCGAACTGTTATCTGCCGAGCAGCCTAACATACGGTATGGTCCTAGGTTCGCTGATGGGGAGCATCGCCCTCTTTATGTTGATAGCCGGTGCTGGGCTCATCATCGCGGAAGCGTTCGCGCCTGGGGCACACTTTTTCGTCGCCGGGACCGGTATCTTCGCGGCTGGACTGGTCGGGGTGCTCCTGCCAGACGCGATTCCGGACCCGATCGTGCTCACGATCATGGCGGCGGTCGTCCTGGTCACTTCGGTCGGGACGCTGTACGTCTACCGGGAGCTGGATCTCTACGGCGGCGATGGCAAAGGAAAGACCAGCGACTCCGCCTCGCTGCGCGGGAAATCCGGCCGTGTCGTCGAGCGTGTCACCACACAGTCCGGCGAGATCAAACTCGACGAAGGCGGCTTCAACCCCTACTACAAGGCCCGGAGCTTCGACGGCGAAATCGAGGAAGGTGAAGAGGTGATCGTCATCGACCCCGGCGGCGGGAACGTGCTCACGGTCGAATCCATGTCCGACGTCCAGGACGAGATCGACCGCGAACTCGAACGTGATCTGGAACGCGACACCGAAGAAAAGGAGACTGTGTAGCGTTCGGGAGACTCCCCGCGGACCGCGAACAGCGACCATTCTCCCTGCAAACCAGACGAATCTGGCTGTATCCTCGATGATGGAAAAATGTAGTGGCTGGTTTCTATCCGCCCGTTTCTCACATCGATAGCCCGGTCACGTCTCGGCGGAAGCCGTCCCGTTCGCCGCATCGACTGCGTCGGAAAGATGCGAACGCAGGTCAGTCACGATCGGCTTCAGTTCCGAGGGTGGGACGCGACTGAACGCCGCCGCTGCCTGGAGTCGAGCGAACTGTTCTTCGATTTCTGCGCGCTCACTCTCGTTGAGTGTCGGCGCAATCTCCTGGGTGTACAGTGTATCCGCCTGCCCGATGAACCCGACTGCATCCCAGTACTCACGGTATCCATCGATTCCCCGTGGATCACCGCTCGAACTCACTCCGGCAGTGTACTCCTCGTCGATCCGATCGAAAAGCGCGTTCATCACTCGGAGATCAAAACTCGCGTTTTCACGGAACCGTTCGGGGATCGATTCCGAAAGGGCCCGATCAAGAAGTGGGAACACCTCCTCGTTCACGCGTTGCTCGTACTCCTCCGTGGTGAGTGATGTCGAGTTTCGCTCGAGTGCCCGCAGTTCCCCTTCGAGTTCGGTAGCCAGTGACTCGTCCGCGTTCCTGACAGCCGGCTCGATTGGTCCTCTGATACTTCCCTCGGCCCAGTAGTCGGTGAAGGCGTGTCCACCGTGGAACTCTGCCTCCGAGGGCTGGAAGTCGGCCGAAATTCTGACCGAGGCGCGCAGGTGCCCCTTCATTTCATTTATATTCCGGGAGAAAGTAACTGCTTCATCCATGCTATCTATACTCTCGTCCAGTTGTGGTTCGTTGTCCTGGGCCGTCTCGGCACTCCCTGCAGCGACGAACACCGCCGTCGCGACGAGTAACGCGCCGATGACAATCGGTATCAGTCTTCGTTGTAGCATACGGGCAGATTTTTAGGCCAGCCTAAAATAAATGTTATTTCGTGGTACTTTCCAGAAAGACAGTGGTTTCGATTCTGGCCGTCAGTGGGAAGACAGCAATACGGGTGGAGTCGGTCGGACAGCGTCCGGAGACGACCGGTGGGACGACGTCAGCGGAACCAGGAAAACACCCCTCCACTCTCTCCGGAATTCTCCTGGCTTTCGTCGCGTAGTTCCTGGTCGATCTCTTCCTGTGTGATATCGAAAAACTCCTCGTCGGGCAGTGGAACGTCGAGGACGTCGAGCGTCGTCGGATTGCCCTGATTGTCGAAGGCCTGCCAGTCGCCTCTACGGTAGGGTGCGCCGACGATGATGTGGACCTTTCCCTTGCCGAAGGTCCGGAGGTCCGCGTCACTGGGCCGGAGGACACCGTTGGGGTGTGAGTGCACCGAGCCGACCGACTGGACGTTGTTCGGCTGCATCATCTCCTTGACTTTCGCGCTCGTCGGTCCCGACTCCGTGCCGGGGAGGACGAGCACGTCGGTGATGATCTGGCCGTCCCGGTCGAGCCCAAGTCTGCTGGCGTCGTCCGCGCGCAGAAAGCCCATATACTCGTTCGGATGTGTCTCCTCGGAGGCAGAGAGAATGAAATCCATCGTCTCCCTCGCGATCCCGAGGAGTTCCTCGGACCGGAACAGTCCCATCGTGTCGATACCTTGGTGGTATCGGCTCCTAAGTATTCCGTCTTCGCGTGTTACTCCACAGTCCCGGAATCGATCTCGACTGCCACCTCGTTGCGTCGCATAAACGGGGGTGTC